>ERZ840096.11-NODE-11-length-301968-cov-6.444525_pt1 | contig 301968 bp, 255 predicted proteins | sample MGYA00519878_ERZ840096 | MGnify/ENA primary metagenome ERZ840096 (study PRJEB31850, sample SAMEA3708865) | human gut metagenome | biome: human gut; feature: human-associated habitat; material: faeces | place: China | collected 2014 ... | reverse complement strand
TCCCGGGCCTTGTACACACCGCCCGTCACACCACCCGAGTCGTCTGCACCCGAAGTCGCCGGCCCAACCGTCAAGGGGGGAGGCGCCGAAGGTGTGGAGGGTGAGGGGGGTGAAGTCGTAACAAGGTAGCCGTACCGGAAGGTGCGGCTGGATCACCTCCTTTCTAGGGAGACACCCGAAGAGAGACAAGACATCATTTCAGACGGACGGGTCCCGTCACGGACCACGCTCGCTGGTCGTCCACTTCGTCGCGCCGCGAGGCGCACGGCGTCCGGTCCCCGGGGCCAGCCCCCGCCGCACCCTGAGAGCCGCATAGCGTGACGCAAACGAAGATTCTCCAATTAGTGGATCGCATCATGCACGAATAGATACGTGAGAGAGAAGGGCGCCGGCGATGCCGGCGCGAAGGATACCAAGGGCACACGGTGGATGCCTTGGCACAGGAAGCCGACGAAGGACGCGACAAGCCGCGATAGTCCACGGCCAGGGGCACATGCCCGCACGAGCCGTGGGTCTCCGAATGGGAGAACCCGCCGGGACTTGAGGCCCGGCGCCCGCCCGCAGAACACATACGCGGGCGGGGGGCAACCGGGGGAACTGAAACATCTAAGTACCCCGAGGAAGAGAAATCAAACGAGATTCCCCGAGTAGTGGCGAGCGAAAGGGGACCTAGGCCAAACCGGCGCGCTGGCGACAGCCGCCGGGGTTGTGGGGCCTACCACATGGCAGTAAGAAAGGCGCGAGGCAGCGGAACGGCCTGGGAGGGCCGGCGAGACAGGGTCACAGCCCCGTACGCGAAGCCCCGCGCCCTGCCGGTGGGCACCCGAGTACCGCCGGACACGTGAAACCCGGTGGGAAGCAGGGGGGACCACCCTCCAAGCCTGAACACTCTCCTGTGACCGATAGTGGACCAGTACCGTGAGGGAAAGGTGAAAAGCACCCCGGGAGGGGAGTGAAACAGCACCTGAAACCGCGTGCCCACAAGCAGTCGGAGCAGCCCTCGTGGCTGTGACGGCGTGCCTTTTGTAGAATGAGCCAGCGAGTTGCGGTGCGCGGCGAGGTTTAGCCGCGAAGCGAGCCGTAGCGAGAGCGAGTCCGAACAGGGCGAGCAGTCGCGCGCCGCAGACGCGAAGCCGGGTGAGCTATCCACGGGCAGGCTGAAGCGGGGGTAAGACCCCGTGGAGGGCCGAACCCACCTAGGTTGAAAACTGGGGGGATGACCCGCGGATAGGGGTGAAAGGCCTATCAAACCCGGAGATATCTCGTTCTCCCCGAAATAGCTTTAGGGCTAGCGTCGCGCGTTAACCCCGGGAGGTAGAGCACCGGATCGATGAGGGGGCTTCGCCGCCTACCGATTCGAACCGAACTCCGAATGCCCGAGGGTCTAGAGCGCGGCAGTCAGAACATGTGGGCTAAGCTGTGTGTTCGAGAGGGAAACAGCCCAGACCGCCCGCCAAGGCCCCCAAGTCCGTGCCGAGTGGCAAAGGATGTGCGTCTGCCCAGACAACCAGGATGTTGGCTCAGAAGCAGCCACCCATTCAAAGAGTGCGTAACAGCTCACTGGTCGAGTGGACATGCGCCGACAATATACGGGGCTAAGCACGGCGCCGAAGCGGCGGACCGGACCCAGTCCGGTGGTAGGGGAGCTTCCCGTCAGGGGCGAAGCCGGGGGACGACCCCCGGTGGACCTGCCGGGAGTGAGGATGCTGGCATGAGTAGCGAGAGCGGCGTGACGAAACGCCGCCGCCGTGAACCCAAGGTTTCCTGGGCAAGGCTAATCCTCCCAGGGTCAGTCGGGGGCTAAGGCGAGGCCGGAAGGCGTAGCCGACGCATGGCAGGTCGACATTCCTGCACCCCCGTGGTGGCGCTACGACCGATGGGGCGACGGAGGAGGGTAGCTCGGCGGGGTTCTGGACGTCCCCGCGATGGCGCGTAGGGCGGCACCTTGCGAAGCGCGGGTGCCACGTGCCCGAGGCGCCGGACGAAGCGACTTGAGCGAAGCGAGTGAGCCCATGCTCCCGAGAAAAACCCCTAGGCAGCCGCCCGGGGCCCGTACCGCAAACCGACACAGGTGGGTGGGTAGAGTATACCAAGGCGATCGGGAGAACCATGGTTAAGGAACTCGGCAAAATCACCCCGTAACTTCGGGAGAAGGGGTGCCGCCTCGGGTGATGGGACCCAGCTCCCGGAGCCCCGGGCGGCCGCAGCGAATAGGTCCAAGCGACTGTTTACCAAAAACACAGGACTCTGCTGAAGCCGTAAGGCGACGTATAGGGTCTGACGCCTGCCCGGTGCCGGAAGGTCACGAGGAGCCGTCAGCTTCGGCGAAGCGGCGAATCCAAGCCCCGGTAAACGGCGGCCGTAACTATAACGGTCCTAAGGTAGCGAAATTCCTTGTCGGGTAAGTTCCGACCTGCACGAAAGGCGTAACGACTTGGACGCTGTCTCAACCATGGCCCCGGCGAAATTGCACTAGTCGTGAAGATGCGACTTACCCGCAGAAGGACGGAAAGACCCCGTGAACCTTTACTGCAGCTTGGCATTGGCCGCCGGTCCGTCGCGTAGAGGATAGGTGGGAGACCGTGAACCCGGGACGCCAGTCCCGGGGGAGTCGCCCTTGGAATACCACCCCCGACGAACTGGCGTCCTAACCCGCGGCCGTGACCCGGCGCGGGGACCGTGCCAGGTGGGTAGTTTGACTGGGGCGGTCGCCTCCCAAAGAGTAACGGAGGCGCGCGAAGGTCTGCTCTGGGCGGTCGGCAACCGCCCGTCTGAGTGCAAGAGCATAAGCAGGCCTGACTGCGAGACGCACAGGTCGAGCAGGTGGGAAACCAGGCTCTAGTGATCCGGCGGCCCGGCGTGGAACGGCCGTCGCTCAACGGATAAAAGGTACTCCGGGGATAACAGGCTGATCTTCCCCAAGAGTCCACATCGACGGGAAGGTTTGGCACCTCGATGTCGGCTCATCGCATCCTGGGGCTGGAGCAGGTCCCAAGGGTACGGCTGTTCGCCGTTTAAAGCGGTACGCGAGCTGGGTTCAGAACGTCGTGAGACAGTTCGGTCCCTATCCTCTGTGGGCGTAGGAGATCTGAGGGAGGCTGCCCCTAGTACGAGAGGACCGGGGTGGACGGACCTCCGGTGCACGGGTTGTTCACCAAGAGCACTGCCCGGTAGCTGAGTCCGGTCGGGATAACCGCTGAAGGCATCTAAGCGGGAAGCCCGTCCCGAGATGAGATCTCCCTTCGGTAAGGCCACTCGTAGACCACGAGTTCGATAGGCCGCAGGTGCAAGGCGGGCGACCGCCTCAGCCGAGCGGCACTAATCGGCCGAGCTCCTCCGCATGCCCTTCCCATGGGCGGTCCCGGGGGACTCGACGCTTGCGCGCGCTGTGCGGCCCCCAGGGCACGGTGGAAGGCGGCACCCCGGAGGCAGAACGCCCCCAGACGGCCAGCGGCCATGGCAGGGGAGGCACACCCGGTCCCATCCCGAACCCGGAAGTTAAGCCCCCGAGCGCCGATTGTACTGCGGGTAGAGCCCGTGGGAGACCAGGACGCCGCTGGCCGACTGGGGGCGTTTTCGCCACGGGAGGGGCCCCGCGCCGAGCGCGGGGCCCCTCTCCGTTTTTCGAGTGGAAATGCGGAGCCGCAGATTCCTCATTCTGTACAAACGCTGTTCGTTCAGGAAATCAAAGCTTGCTTCTTGGACGTGTCTTTAAGCAGACTTCGCGGCTGGCTTGGTGTGTCAATTGGGTGAGTCGATGGCGCCTGCGCCTTTGTTTCATTGCCTGCTTTCGCGCCCTTGTGCACTTTTTGGTTATCGCGCATTTGCACTGGTAAAAAATAGCGGTTCGGACATCCTTCGTTTCTGCTAGGTGTCCGAGTCGCCTGAGCAAGGCTGAGATATTAGCGCTTTTCAGAGGCAGACTTCTTCTTTCGGTGGTAGTCCTGAATGAAGCTCTTGTACCACCAGAAGCTGTCCTTTCGGGTACGCTCGTAACTTCCGTTGCCTTCGTTATCTGCGTCTACGTAGATGACCCCATAGCGTTTCTCCATTTCACAGCTTCCTGCTGAGACAATGTCGATGATTCCCCAAACGATGTAGCCGAGCACGTCCACGCCATCATTCTGTGCTTTGATTACCTGTTTTAAATGCTGCGAAAGGTAATCAATGCGATATTGGTCATGAATGCGCTTCTCGCCATCTTCTATTTCAATTCTGTCGCGTGCTCCCAGTCCGCCTTCTACTACGAAGACTGGCTTTTCAACGCGGTCATATAGCGTGTTGAGTGCCGTACGAAGACCCACTGGGTCTATCTGCCAACCCCACTCTGATGCCTGAAGGTAGGGGTTTACCGTTGAACACACGAGGTTTCCTGCCGTTTGGGGGCTATTCTCGTCGCAGGACACAACAGAAGACTGATAGTACGAGATACCCACAAAGTCACATGTATTGTTGGCAAGCAGATCGAAGTCCTCGTTTTCCATCATTACGGTGATGCCGTTCTTGTCAAAGAACCGCTTTGCATATGAGGGGTAATAGCCGCGCGCTAGGACGTCTACGGCAAACCACTGGTTTATCTGCTCATCTTGCACCAGCCGGAGGTTGTCTTCCGGCGATGGTGTATTGGCGTAGTAGCAGAAGTCTGCAACCATGCACCCGCTCTTGCATCTAGGCGCTATGCTCCGCTGAAGTTGAATGACGCGGGCGCTTGCCACAAATTGGTTGTGCAGAGACTGAAAGACCTCCGAGAGGTCGTAAGGAGCATTCTCCGGTTTGAGAAGTCCTATGCCGTTCCACGGGCTGAAGTATCCCGCATTGATTTCGTTGAATGGCAGGTAGTAGTTGATGTATTCCCCCCAGCGAGAGAATACGAATTGAGCCAACCTAAGATACGCGTCTATGGTTGCCCTGTTAAGCCAGCCCCCGTCACTGAGCACCAAGTCAATTGGCATGGCATAGTGCGTAAGGGTGAGAAAGACCTGCATGCCTGCCTTGCGTACCAGCTGAAACACCTTGTCATAATAGGCAACGCCTTCGGGGCTTGGGTTGTTCTCGTGACCAGTGGGATAGAGTCGCGCCCAGCTGATAGAGAAGCGATAGATATCAATCCCAAGCTCTTTGAGAAGTCCGATGTCCTCCTCGCAGTGGGAGATGCCCTCTGTCCCCCTCCTGAAGGGGTAGTTTCCGTCGAATCCCGAGCCAAGGGCCTCTTCCACCATTCTTTTGGTGAGAAGGCGCGTTTCCGTCGTTGCCTTGCTGGTTCTTGGCCGAAAAGGACGAACGTCTTGCGTGTCCGGACCCTTGCCGACCATGTCAGGGCCACCCTCATACTGGCTTGCAGATGTTGCCCCTCCCCAGAGAAGGGTTCTCTTTGGGACCTTGAAACTCATGCCAGCTGCCTTTCGATGCTGGCATTCTTTGCCGCCTGACGCACGTGCCCCCTCGCTTTTCGCAAGGCTGCTCGCGCGGACTCTGCATCACAGCCGAGCAGGAGCATGGTAATTGCGAGCTTTGCGTTCCCGTCTGCTTCATCCAGTTTCTCACTCGCAACATCGGGAGTGCAACCGCAGGCCTCGCATACAATGCCCTGGGCCCTCGCACGGAGCTTCTCGTTGTTTTGCTGCACATCGACCATGAGGTTCTCGTATGCCTTGCCTATCCCCACCATGCTTCCAGTAGAGATCATATTCAGGATGAGCTTCTGAGCCGTTCCGGCTTTGAGGCGAGTGGAACCCGTGAGCACCTCTGGACCAGTAACTGCCTCGATTGCCAGATCAGCCTCAGCGGAGATCTTGGAGTTTGGGTTGCAGGCAATGGAGACGGTCTTGCATCCAAGTGAGCGTGCGTATCGGAGCGCTCCGACCACATAGGGCGTGCGTCCGCTTGCGGCTAGGCCAATGACTATGTCCTTGTCGCACAGGCTCTTGTTCTTGAGGTCCTCTTCGCCGGACTTCTCTGAGTCTTCGGCACCTTCGCGGGCCTTTACGAAAGCATTCTTGCCGCCCGCGATGATTCCCACAACTACGTCTGGCGAAACGCCAAATGTCGGCGGGCACTCCACGGCATCCAGCAGGCCGAGCCTTCCACTTGTGCCAGCACCTACGTAGATAATTCTTCCGCCTGCGCTGAGGCTCTTTGTAGACCAGTTAATCGCTTGTGCTACCTGAGGAAGCACCGCGTGAACCGCGTCTACTGCGTGGCGGTCCTCCCGGTTCATTGCCTCCACTATTTGGAGAGGGGAGAAAGTGTCCAGCTCCATGGTGTCTGGGTTCCTCTGCTCCGTCAGAAGGCGACCCAGGTCTGGCAATACCATGCTCATGCTCGCTCCTTCATGTCCTTTGCCCTCAGTGCGTAGAGGTCAATTAGCTCCTGGATAAGTTCAATGGCAAGGATGGAAGTCATCAGATGGTCTTGGGAGTGAATGAGCAGGATGTCGAGAGGCAGCTCCTCGCCACGGGCAGCTCTCGTGATGAGGTCGGTTTGAATGGCGTGCGCCTTGTTCGACGCCTCCTGAGCATCTGCCATCGTTGCTTTGGCCTGGTCGAAATCTCCCTGCTTGGCAAAGTCGAGCGCCTCGTAGGCTTTGCTCCGCGCCTCTCCGGACATGGCAATGATCTCGAATGAGGTCTGCACACTCTTCTCGTCCATAGGCGATATTCCCTCCTAGATATAACTGTCGCCTTTCCTGCTGAGATGAGAATACGCATCGCATTCCCAACGAACAAACTGCCTGTTTGCTCCTGGGGGGCGCTCTCCTTACTCCTTGGACGTATCGGGGAGAATTTGATGACAACGTTGGAGTCATGCAATTAAACCGCAGGTGAACGCTGTATTTCTAGGGCATTGGGCTTCGGATAACGTCGATACCTACCCATCTGACCATACATTTTGCTGACATGTTGAGTCTTGTCTCACGTGCCGTCCATCGGTGCTCAAAAGCCGTCCAGGGGGTGGTACTTTCAAAATTGAAATAAAATATCAGAAATGGACAAAAGTCGTGACATGATAATTCCACATCGGTACAACGTTAGAGGACAGGCGATGGAACAACGCGATGTCATTGCACTCTTAAAAGAGAATAGGGACAGCGCAACAGTCACGGAAAGAAACGCAATTGACTACGTTCTCTCGCATCCAGAGGAAGTTATGGGCATGAGCATCCACGAACTCGCAGATGCTTCGTTCGTGTCATCCTCAACGATTTCTCGTATGTGCAGGCATTTGGGATTGAGCGGTTATCGGCAGTTTCAGCGGTCTTTGGTGTTCGAGCTTGCACGGAGAAGAGACAGCGAGAGGACATCGATAGGGGACATAAGCCCAAAGGATTCGGTCAGGCAGACGATCCTCAAAGTAACCAGGAAGAACATGGAGTCTCTCGCAATCACAGAGAAGCTCAATGATGTAGAGGCCATCGAAACATGCGTTGCTATGATGAGTGACTCGGAGACCATCAACTTGTTTGGGATGGGCTCCTCGCTGCTGAGCGCGCGTGACCTGTATTACAAGCTCATTCGCGCCAACGTTCGCTGCAACATCAACGACGACTGGCATGTTCAACTGGTGAATGCGACAAACATGGGAGAGGGTGACCTTGCGATTGCCTTCAGCTATTCGGGGCTTACGCACGAGGTCATCAGTTGCTCAAGAAGGGCAAAGAAGCGCGGAGCGAGGCTCATCGCCATTACTCGTGCAGGGCATGACTCGGAGCTTGTGCGCCTGGCAGACCAAACCCTTTATGTTGCATCGACGGAGTCGATATTTCGAAGCTCGGCCAGCGCGTCGAGGATTTCTCAGCTGGACATTGTCGACATCCTCTTCACGGCGTATGTGAACAGAAACTATGAGCGATGCTCCGAATGGTTCGAACGCAACTATATCGAGAGGTAGAGCGGTATAGGGTCTCGCGGCTCGCGGGATCCGGAAGGGAACAGAAATGAAGGAATACAAGATCTTGCTGGTCTGCTCGGGTGGAATGTCAACCTCTGTGCTCATGAACAAGATGGAGAAGTACGCCCAGGAGAAGGGCATCTCTCTTGCTGTTGACGCCTGTGGCACCGGTAACTATGAGGACGAGGCGAAAGACTACGACATCATTCTCCTGGGGCCTCAGATTGCATACCGAAAGGCACAGATTGCGGGTACCGTGATATCCCGGTCGTGCCAATCGCGCCTCAGGACTATGCGTTTGGCAATGTTGAAAACATCCTCAAGGGAGTCGACAAGGTTCTCGGGTAACACCACCTTTAGCACCACCACCAAGCTGAAAAATGAATACATGAACGAACAGGAGGACGTATGGAGAAGTTCCAGAAGTTCTTGGAAGAGAAGCTAGGGCCCGTGATGAGCAAACTCGGGTCAAACAGGTATCTGCTCGCCGTTCGTGACGGCGTCATCGCGGCACTTCCGCTCATTATCGTCGGTTCATTCTTCCTCATCATCGCGAACCCACCCCTTCCCGAGGATTGGGGCGTATACCAGTTCCTCAAGGCCAATGCCGCAACCATTCTTCTCCCATACCGCATGACCATGTACATCATGTCCCTCTATGCGGTCTACGGAATGGGCAATAGCCTTGCAAAGTCGTATGGGCTTGACGGCCTCTCCGGTGGCGTCATGTCCGTCATGGCTTTCCTTCTCACCATCACGCCGGTCAACGTTAGCGCCGATGCCAACGCGGGGATTGCCGGCTTTGTCCTGCCTATGGCTTCTCTCGGAAGCGGCGGCCTCTTCGTTGGCATGATTGTGACGTTCATCGCGATCAACATCTTCCGCCTCACGCAGAACTCAAAGTTCCACATTACGATGCCGGAGCAGGTACCCCCCTCGGTCTCCCGTTCGTTTGAGGCCCTGACGCCGACGCTCCTTGTGATGCTCCTTATCGGCTCCATCACGTACTACCTGGGCTTCAACTGGAACGGTGCCATCACCGCCATCATCACCCCGCTCGTTGCGGCTACTGACACCCTGCCAGGCGTGCTGCTCGTGTGCTTCCTCACCTGCTTCTTCTGGTTCTTCGGCATTCACGGTGTGTCGATTGTGGGTTCCATCGCGCGCCCGCTGTGGCTTGCCCTCCTCGAGCAGAACGCTAATGCCGCGGCTTCCGGAGTCGCCGGAACGGCACTGCCCGCCATTGGCGCCGAGCCCTTCTATCAGTGGTTCATCTGGATTGGCGGCTCCGGCTGCACCATTGGTCTTGCAATCCTGCTGGTCACCGTTTGCAAGTCAAAGTACCTGAAGGATCTTGGGCGCATTGGCATCGCACCCGCGCTCTTCAACATCAACGAGCCCCTCATCTTTGGTGCCCCTGTGGTGCTCAACCTCACCCTTGCCATCCCCTTCGTGGTCACGCCCATGATTTCGGCTACCATCGCATGGGTGGCAACGAGCCTTGGACTGGTCAACCGAGTTGTGATTACGGCTCCTTGGACGCTTCCCGGCCCCGTTGGCGCCTACCTCGCAACCGGCGGCGACTGGCGTGCGGCGGTTCTCTGCTGCATCCTCATCGCCGTGTCCATTGCTTGCTATTTCCCCTTTGTCAAGATGTATGACAAGCAGTTCCTCGACCAGGAGCAGCTTGCGGAGGAAGAGAAGTAGCCAAGGGCATCTGCTGTCCCAGGTATCTGTTGCGGCCCCGGGGCGTAGACTCCGGGGCCGTTGTTGTAATTCAATCTGAGACAAGGAGGGACGCATGAAGCGTCTTGGAATCTCGATTTATCCCGAGAAGAGCGATCGCGAACAGCTGCTGGACTATCTGGAGCGGGCTTCTGCGGCGGGCTTCTCCCGCATCTTCAGCTGCCTGCTCTCGGTGAAGGACAGCCGCGAGAATGTCATGCGCGACTTCTCTGAGATAAATGCGCGTGCGCATGAGCTTGGTTTTGAGGTGGTTCTCGACTGCAACCCCAGGGTCTTCGACGAGCTTGGGGTTTCCTACCGGGACCTTTCCTTTTTCAGGCAGATTGGTGCGGACGGCATCCGCCTCGACATGGGGTTTACGGGCAATGAGGAGTCTCTCATGACCTTTAACCCCGAGGGGCTTACTGTTGAGGTAAACATGAGCAATGACGTCCACTACATCGACACCATCATGGACTACCAGCCGGATTCGACGCATCTTGTGGGATGCCACAACTACTATCCCCATAACTATTCCGGCCTTGGTTTGGACTTCTTCCGGTCCTGCACGAGGCGCTTCAAGTCGTATGGACTGCAGACGGCCGCGTTCGTCACCTCCCAGGCGCCCGATACCTTTGGCCCCTGGCCGGTGACGGACGGGCTGCCAACGCTCGAGATGCATCGGCATCTTCCCCTGCGCCTGCAGGTTGAGCACTACATCTCCATGGGAGGCATCGATGACGTCATCATCTCGAACTGCTATCCCACACAGGAGGAGCTTGATAGCGTGGCAAGGCTTCCAAAGAACCTCGTTTCCTTTGGCGTGGCCCTTGTCGACGGGCTACCAGAGGTCGAGCGCTCCATCGTTCTGGACGAGCTGCACTTCAACAGGGGTGACGTCTCAGAGAACTTCATCAGGTCCACGCAGAGCCGCGTGAAGCATCGAGGACATCACTTTGACGTCCTGAATACGCCCGAGACGATTCGCCGGGGTGACGTTGTCATCGAAAGCAGCGAGTACGGTCACTATGCCGGCGAGCTGCAGATTGCCCGAAACGACATGAAGAACAGCGGCATGAGCAACGTTGTCGGCCATATCCCCGAGGAGGAGCTCTTCTTGATTGACACCATCAAGCCCTGGCAGAAGTTCCGCTTCCATGAGGCGAATGCATCGTGAGATGGCTTGGCATTGATGGCGGCGGCACGAAGACTACCTTCAGCGTGTTTGACGAGCGCATGAACAGGGTCGCCACCACTGAGCTTCCTACCTGCCACATTGGGCAGGTAGGGGAGAAGGGGCTGCGAGACATTCTTCTCGCCGGAATGCGCTGGGCTGAGAAGGACGGTGGCATTGGCGCTGATTGGGGCGTTGGGTTCGGTCTTGCCGGTTACGGCAACGAGCCCATCTCCCGCGCGACGATAGAGTCCGTCTGCGCGGGGGTGGTGCACGGCCACCCCTACGTCCTGATGAGCGACCTCAAGGCTGGGTGCGTTGCGGCCTTGGGCCTTGAGGACGGTGTCGTCATGGTTGCCGGCACCGGATCAGCCGCGCTGGGCATTAGGGGCGACCGCGAGCTTCGCTGCGGAGGCTGGGGCTTCCAAATTGGGGACGAGGGAAGCGGCTGGTGGATGGGCCGTCGCATCCTTGAGGCGTTTAGCAGGGAATCTGATGGAAGGCTGCCCCGAGGGGCGATTTACCGTATTGTGCGGGAGCGCCTTGGCCTCAAGAACGACTACGACCTCATCGCTCTGCGCAGAACAACGCTTTCGGGCCGAACTGAGGTTGCCGCCCTTGCACCCATGGTTTTCGAGGCGGCGGTAGACGGCGATTACGAGGCAAGCCGTATCCTCAGGGATGCTGCCGCCGCAGATGCGGAGATGGCTTCAACAATCGTGTCCAGGCTATTCCCCGCGGCATCTGAGGTGAAGACGTCCTACATAGGGGGCACTTTCAAGGGTGGAAACGGAGCACTTCTCGGGCTGCTTGGAGATGGGATGCTTCCTCAACCATGCAAGCTTGTCCCGCCCGCGTTTGGGCCTGATGCGGGGGCGTGCCTGGTTTTGAGACGATCGATTGTGGGGAGGGGGTAACCGTGCTCGCCGTTGGACTCATGAGCGGCACAAGCCTCGATGGAGTCGATGCCGCGCTGGTCGAGATTTCTGGAGTGGATGAGTCGACTGACGTCAAGCTGAGATCTTTCGTCACCGTTCCCATGCCCGTCGACACGCGAAAGAGGATCGAGGCGGCTTGCGATCCAGAGAGAAGTTCCTCTCGGCTGCTGTGCTCCCTTAACTTTGAGCTGGGCCAGCTGTTCTCCCGCGCGGTCGAGGCAGCGAGCGCTGCTGCTGGCGTCGCGGATTCCGACCTCGCCTTCGTGGCAAGCCATGGGCAGACAGTGTGGCACGAGCCCTATCCCGCCGAGGGTTTATGCGCCGGGACCCTCCAGCTGGGAGAGCCTGCAGTCATTGCTCGCGAGCATGGGGTTTGCGTGGTCTCGGATTTTCGCAAGGCGGATATGGCCGCAGGTGGTCAGGGCGCTCCCCTTGTTCCCTTCTCAGAGAAAATCCTGTACGGAGATGCCAAGAGAAACGTTGTGCTTCTCAACCTGGGCGGAATAGGCAACGTGACGGTGCTTCCGCACGACAATGTGTCTGGGGTCTTTGCCTTTGACACAGGCCCTGGCAACATGATGATCGACGAGGCGTGCAAGCGCCTCTTTGGCAAGCCCTTTGATGCGGGTGGGGCAATAGCGAGACGCGGCGCCGTTAGCGAGGGGCTTCTCGACGAGCTTATGGGAAACCCGTTCCTTGCGAAAGAGCCCCCAAAGAGTACGGGACGAGAGGTGTTTGGTGCAGGGTCGATGGACCGGCTCCTCTCGTCCAATTCGAATCTTGTCCCGGAGGACATCGTGCGTACCCTCACGGAGTTTACTTCGGCCAGCGTTGCAGATGCCTGCACGCGCTATGTAGTGCCGCGGGTGCATGGGAAAATCGACCGCCTTGTCGTGGGTGGAGGCGGGGCGCACAATCCGGTGGTTCTAGAGGGAATTGCCCGCAGATTGCCCCAGACAGAGGTGATGACCCAAGAGGACCTTGGCTTCTCAAGCGATGCGAAAGAGGCCGTTGCCTTCGCAATCCTTGGAAACCAGACTCTTCATGGCAGGCCGTCTAACGTACCCACGGCGACGGGTGCGGCGGGCCCCGCCGTCTTGGGCAACATCACTCTGCCCCCGCAGGGGTGGACCCATTCCGTGTGCGCATGCGTTAAGGAGGCTTAGATGAGCAAAGGTCGTGCTAAGAACAGGAAACGGAATACCAGCGAGCCCGCCCACGTGAAGATGCACGGCGTCATTACCGAGGACCGCGTCCAGGAGCAGGTCGAGAGAACCGGAACGTACCCCTTCACGTTTGCGAGCTCTGCAATCATTGCGGCAGCCGCTCTCCTGGGCTACCTAGTCCTCCCGGCCGCGTTGCTCGAGCTGGGCATTGAGGCGAGAGCGTCGATGCTGGTGCTTGGGCCGCTTCTCATATCGGCGGCGCTCGCCCTCACCCGTTATTTCCTCGACTCAAAGAGGGGCCCTATACGGGGATTCTGGGTGACTCTCGTCACTACCCTGGTGGCGCTTCTCGTGATTACGTACCTTATGGCGTTTCTCGGCATTGCGTTGTAGGCTCCGTCTGCGACACGGGGTGGGCGGGTCTCTCTCGTCCGCCCTACGTTAGAAGCATCTTGCTTTTCAGATGTTGGCCGCCTTTGACCCAGTCTGTGTAACAACGAACAGATACAGTGATATGTGACCAATAGTCCGGAGACATCTCATGGGCTATGGGGAACAAGAGCGCTGGTGTCGGCGCGAGGACAAGAACATCTACGGCAAGCTGTTTCTGCCGGATGGCTGGGATGGCGGCCACCCGCGAGCAACGGCGATCTTCTCGCATGGGCTGAGCACGAACCATGGAGACATGGAGCCCTACGCACGCACTGCGGCTGAGCGTGGCATGGCCTCCTACGTCTTTGACTTTTGTGGCGGTGGCAATTACAGCAGGAGCGACTGGTAGGACAACATGTCGCTTTTCATCGAGCAGCACGACCTCGAGTCCGTTGCCTGGGAGCTCTCCCGCGAACCGTTCGTAGATGAGAAGAACGTGTTTCTCTGCGGTTCGAGCCTTGGGGCGACGGTGACGCTCATGGCCGCCCGTGCGAATGCGGAACTGGTTTGTGGCTGCGTCCTTCTCTACCCGGCGTTTAACCTACACGATGCAGTGCGCCAGACGTGTCCAAACCGCGACTATCTTCCTGATCTCTTTCCCATCATGAGTATGGACGTGAGAGGGGTTTCCTGAGGTCTTGCTACGACTACGACTTCTACGAGCACATCCCGGCTTTTTCACGAGACGTCCTGCTCTTTCACGGTGATGCAGACAATGCCGTGCCCCTGTCCTACTCGCAGCGTGCGGCGAGTCTTTTCCCACCTGCGAGCTGCGCGTTATCCCCGGCGGCCGTCATGGCTTCACGGACGAGCAGTACTGGCAGGCTGTTGACCAGGCTACCGACTGGCTGCGGGCGCACATAGTGCGGTAGCAGGGCCGATTTCCCTTAATGTCTCTCTGCTTTGGCAACGCCGCCGATAAAACGTTTTCTCCTGCCGCCTACGGAGGGTGCGCGTTACCCATTGTGGCCATGGGTAGGTGACTTTGTGCATTGGTGGTCAATGTACAACTGTTTGGAGGAACTCATGTTTGAAATCAAGGGCAAGACGGCGGTTGTCACTGGTGGCACCTCGGGCATTGGCCTGGCCACCGCGAAGGCGTTCCTGGAGAAGGGCGCCAAGGTCGTAATCGCCGGCCGCAATGAGGAGCGTGGCGCCAAGGCACTTGAGGAGCTCAAGGCTGTATCTCCCGATGTTGTCTTCCACAAGACCGACACCAGCGATCCTGCGCAGGTCAAGGGCCTTATCGACTTCGCGGTGAAGACATACGGCTCGGTCGACATCATGTACAACAATGCCGGCATCGCCAACTTCCTCCCCGTTGACCAGATGAGCGACGAGGACTTCAACAAGCTCATCTCCATTAACCTCACTGGCGTGTTCTACGGCATTAAGTACGCAGCGCTGCAGATGGAGAAGCAGGGTCACGGCGGCGCCATCGTGAGCACCTCCTCCATCGAGGGCACCATCGGCGACCCCAACCTGCCGTCCTACAACGCCGCAAAGGGCGGCGTGAACCTGCTCACCCAGTCCGCAGCCCTGGCGCTTGCCAAGTACAACATCCGCGTGAACACCGTGAACCCCGGCTACATCTACACCGGCATGATCAATGAGAAGACGATGGGCGCCGATGGCATGAAGCGCCTCGAGTCCCTGCATCCGCTGGGACGTCTTGGCAAGGCTGAGGAGATTGCGCACGGCGTGGTGTTCCTCGTCGAGAACGAGTTCACCACCGGTACGCACCTCTACATCGATGGTGGCTACACTGCGCAGTAGCGTGGGTGCGCCTGCGCAGCCCCTTCGGCCCTCCGGTACCCGCGTGGTGCTGGAGGGCCGCGTCATGAGACAAAGGGACCGTCCCTTTGTCTCACCATCTCCCCACGTTGACCTGCTAAAGTAGTTCGGCTTATGCATGGGCGTGCGCGATTGGGAGGCGAGCATGGCGACAACAGGCGAGGGAAGAGGCCTCTTCCTCACGCTCGAGGGCATTGACGGCTGCGGCAAGACCACGCAGGCAGCCCGTCTTGCGGACGCCCTCGAGGCCGCCGGCTGTGACGTTGTGCGCCTGCGCGAGCCCGGCGGCACGGACATTTCCGAGAAGATCCGCGGCCTGCTGCTTGACCCCTCCAATGCCGAGATGTGCCCCGAGTGCGAGCTCCTGCTCTACGAGGCCAGCCGCGCGCAGCTGGTGCGGCAGGTCATCTCGCCCGCGCTCGAGCGCGGGGCAGTCGTGGTCTGCGACCGCTTCTTCGACTCGACCCTGGCCTACCAGGAGGCCGCGCGAGGCCTCTCGTCCCAGGTGGTGAGAACGGCGAACGGGCTTGGGAGCTGCGGCGTCACACCCCACCGCACGGTTGTCCTGGACCTTGAGCCTGCACAGGCGCTCTCGCGCGCCACGGCGGGCGGGGCGGATCGCCTCGAGGCGGAGGGCCTTGCCTTCCAGCAGCGCGTCCGCGACGGCTACCTGCGCCTTGTTGGCGAGGAACCCGAGCGCGTGCACCTGGTGGACGCATCGGGCACGCCGGACGAGGTCTACTTCGCGCTTCTCGGCACCCTTGCGGACGTCCTTCCCGCATCGCTTGCAACGGAGGCGGAGCCCCATGGCCGCGGCTAGGGAAGGCGCTGCGCCGGCGCGCCCCGCAGCCGTGTTTGACTCGCTTGGTGACCAGCCGCGCGTTCGCGACCTTCTCGCCTCCGCCGTGCGCGAGGGGCGTCTCTCGCACGCCTACCTCTTTGTGGGCGCGCCTGGCTCCGGCATGGAAGAAGCGGCGCTTGCGCTGGCGCAGTGCGTGGTCTGCCCCAACGACGGCTGCGGCACCTGTGACGACTGCCGCCGCGTGGCGCACCGCACCCATCCGGACGTGCAGTGGCTCACCCCGGGAAGCGTCACCGGCTACCTTGTTGACCAGGTGCGCGACCTCATCGAGGGCGTGAACCGTGCGCCCAGCCGCGCTCGCGCGAAGGCATACGTGCTCGAGAACGCCGGCCTTCTCCGCGGTACCTCGGCAAACGCGCTGCTCAAGACCATAGAGGAGCCGCCGGAGGGCGTGATGTTCGTCCTTCTCGCCCGCTCGGTGGCCTCGGTGCTCCCCACCATTGTCTCGCGCTGTCAGGTGGTGCCGTTTCGCACCATTGCGCCGAGCGTGGCCTTGGACGAGGTCATGCACCGCTCCGGTGCCAGTGAGGCCGAGGCCCGCGTGGCGCTCTCGGTTGCCGGCACGCCCTCTCGTGCCTGCGACTTCCTTGCGTCGCCCTCGCGCCGAGAAGTGCGGCGCCTGGTCGTGCGCATTCTGGACGAGCTTGGTCGCGACGACTCGTGGGACGTGCTCTGCTCGGCACGCGATCTTCTGGCGGCCGTGCGCGTGCCCCTGAAGGACGTGCAGGTTGCCCAGGACGAGGCCGCTAAGGAGAGCGCGGATTTTCTCACCGCCTCTGCCCTCAAGCAGGTGGCTGACGCCAACAAGCGCGAGCTTACGGCCCGTGAGCGTTCGGGTATCATAGAGGCTCTGGCTGCTGCGGACTCGCTTCTGCGCGACGTGCTGGTGCGCTGTGAGGGCGTGCCGCAGAAGATCGTGAACGAGGACGCGGCTGCCGTGGTCGATCGCCTTGCCGCGTCGACGGGAACGCCTGGCGCCTTGACCGCGCTCGACGCCGTCTCTTCTGCAGGCGACGACCTAGCGCACAACGTATCACCCCAGCTGGCCCTTGAGGTCATGCTTCTTCGTATCAAGGAGGCACTTGCATGCCCACCGTCATTCCGGTGAAGTTTAAATATGCCGCCCGCGACCTGTGGTTTGACGTCGCGGGCATCGAGGCCCTCGAGGGCGACCACGTGATCTGCGCTACCGAGCGCGGCCACGAGATTGGCCTTGCCACCGCCGACCCGCGCGAGATGAGCTCCGAGGACCTTGACCGCGTGACCAACCACGCGCAGCTCAGGCCCGTGCTTCGTGTTGCAAGCGACGAGGATCTGGACCATGCCGAGGAGCTGGCAGAGCTTGGCGAGAAGGCCCTGCCTGTGTTCAGGCGCCTTGTCTCGCAGAGTGGACTCGATATGAAGCCCGTGGGCGTCGAGTACCTCTTCGATGGCGACAAGGTCGTCTGCTACTTCTCGGCCGAGGAGCGCGTGGACTTTCGCCAGCTTGTGCGTGACCTCTCGCGCGAGCTGCACGAGCGCATCGACATGCGTCAGATTGGCGTGCGCGAGGAGGCCGCCGTGGTTGGCGGCTGGGGCCACTGCGGCCAGGAACTGTGCTGCACCCGCTTTGGTCTTGCCTTCGAGCCCGTCTCCATCCGCATGGCTAAGGAGCAGGACCTGCCGCTCAACTCCACCAAGATCTCTGGTGCATGCGGCCGCCTCATGTGCTGCCTGCGCTATGAGTTCGAGGCATACCGCGACTTCAAGGGCCGTGCCCCCAAGCGCAACGCCGTCATCGAGACGCCGCTGGGCAAGGCCAAGATCGTTGAGTACGACACGCCCAAGGAGGAGATCTGCCTGCGCCTTGAGAACGGCAAGCAGGTGCGCGTGCCGCTGGCGGAGATGACCGCCTCAGATGCCGCCGTCAAGAAGTCGAAGGACCTGGGCTGCGCCTGCCGCCCGGACACAGTGACGCGCGACGTCCTCGAGCGCCTGCAGTCGCCCGATGTGCGCATGGCCCTGGCCGAGCTTGACCGCGCCAACGGCGTGACGCCGCCCGAGGGCTTTGATGACGCAGACCTCTTCGTGCAGCCCAAGCGTCGCCGCAGGCGTTCGGGTGACGGTGGAGATGCGGCAGGCGGCGCCGAGAAGCGCCCGGCTGCCGGTGCGCCATCGCCGTATGCCGCTGGCGCGGAGGGCGAGCAGCAGCCCGCAAGGCGTCGCCACCGCAAGGGCCGCACGGCGCGCGTTGAGCTTGCCGCCGAGGAGTTCGAGGTCACGGTGACGAGCGGCGTCGAGCCCGACGCGGACGCTCCCAAGCCCATGCGCCGTCGCAGGCACCACCGCGTTGCCGGTGGTACAAACGCTCCGGCCGGCGCTGAGGGCGGGGAGAGCCAGGGACGTGGCTCGGGTGCCGAGAAGGGCGCCGGTGCCGGGCAGGCACAGGGCGGACAGCAGCGTCGTCGCACACGTCACCCGGGGGACCGCGGTGGTGCTGCGGCGCAGGGCAGTCGTCCTGCTCCCAAGCACATGGCGCCTGCCGAGGGCGCTGCCGGACAGTCTGCAGCCGGGCAGGCCGCTGGTGGTGACGGAGCCGCCCCCAAGAGGCGTCGTCGTCATCGTGGCGGCCGCGGACGTCGCGGCGGCGAGGGTGGAGCCAACGGAGGATCAGCGGGCGGCAGCTCGCTGCGCCGGCGGGGGAGTAGACCTTTGGAGCCGCGGCCTAGGCCGGAGTCGTGGCGGTGGGCTTCTCGGCCTGCCGCCGGGGTTGCGACTGCCTTGCGCTTCTCGGCCCCTCCTTCTGGCGTTGTCGGGCAGTTTTTGGACACATAACAATGTATTTATCGGCCAAAATGTCTGAAAACTGTCCGGATTCACCCTGCAGAGGGTTCCTTCGCTTTGGACGTTCAACAACAGGGGGCTTCGCGTGTACACGCTTTCGACTGAGTACTGGTTTGACTCGGCGCACTTCCTCACCGACTACAACGGCAAGTGCGAGAACCTCCATGGTCACCAGTGGCGCGTGGCTGCCTATGTGCGGGCGGACAAGCTTGCCACCTCTGGCACCGAGAAGGACATGGTGGTGGACTTTGCCACGCTCAAGCGCATCGTGCGCGAGGAGTGCGATGCGCTTGACCACACCTTCCTTGTGGAGGAGGGTTCGCTTGCGCCCTCGACGCTCGAGGCGCTTAAGTCTGAGGGCTTCAGCCTGACCATGCTGCCCTTCCGCACTACGTCGGAGAACCTGGCGCACTACCTCTTCGACCGGCTCTCGGCGCGCGGCCTTCCCGTCTGCCGGGTCGATTGCAACGAGACGTCCAACAACCGGGCGTCGTACGAGCCGGACGTGGAGTAGGACGCCGCGGCTGGTGCGCCGGCGGCCTTCTCGGCAATAGCTGCCACACATTTGCGCCCGAAGTTGTATTCGCTCGCAGGTTGCTACAGATTCGCACGCCGAATGTGTATCGCGCCGCCACGCGTTCGCCCCGTCACACGTTCGCGCTCGAATGTGTGACAGAAGCGTCACGACAATAACGCTGGACAGTGCTCCTGGCGACACAACCTGCGCTACACTCTGAATTAGCGCTGAACTTTGATGGGAGCGAGGTGGCGCATGGCAGAGAACGCCCTTCACGGGGTCAACCTTACTGGCTGGCTTACGCTTGAGCCTTGGGTCACGCCGGAGCTCTTCTCGGGCTCAGGTGCCCTTGACGAGCCCTCGCTCATCACGTCGCTGGGAGCCAAGGGCTACCGCGAGGTGGTCCGTCGCCATCGTGCCCGCTTCCTCACTAAGGATGACTTCTCCCGCATTGCATCACGCGGTTTCAACGCCGTGCGGCTGCCCGTGCCCTGGTACGTCTTTGGCGAGTCAGGTCCCAATCCCGGCCCCTACCTGGGCTGCATTGACGAGGTAGACCAGGCGCTCGAGTGGGCCGAGGAAATCGACCTCAAGGTTGTCTTTGCGCTTGCCGTAAACCCTGGTGTACCCGGCGACGAGGAGACCTGGAACAACTTCACCGACGACCGCGGCATCCGCGAGAACGCACTCTGGGTCCTCTCGCAGCTAAGCTCCAGGTACGCCTCGCGCATGGGATTCTATGGCATCGAGGTGGCGGACGATGCCCGCATCCAAACGCGCCGCGGGCTAGGCGTCACCGATGGCATGCCCGGCCACCTGCTGAGAAACTACTACCGTGCCGCCTACGACCGCGTGCGCGAGGCAGCCGGCCCAGACCCCGTGGTGATCATCCCCGACGCCGGCATGCCTACCGACTGGCGGCGTTTTATGGCGCAGCGCCAGTACCAGAACGTCTGGCTTGACTGCCACCTGGACAAGCCCTCGGCAATCATGGCCGACATGGGCTACGCGCCCGGGGCAAGCACGCTGGGCGTGCGCCACATCATGGCGGCCATCCATCGCCACATTCGCGAGGACCAGCGAAGCGGCCTTCCTGTGATGGTGGGCAAGTGGTCCTCGGCGCTTCCCATTGCCGACGCTGCCATGACGCCCGAGGGGCGGGTGGCGCTCGAGCGCATCTACTCGTCTGAGCAGCTCACGGCATACGAGAAGCTCCCCGCGTGGTTCTTCCAGACCTGGAAGACCACGGGCAGGCTCTCCAGCTGGGACGCCCGCGTGGCACTCTCCTCCTTCGAGCGGGGGCTTATCTGCTCATGACAGGCATTCTCTCTGTGGTGGGCACGCCCATCGGCAACCTTGAGGACGCCTCTCCACGCGTCAGGCGCACGTTGGGCGAGGCGAACGTCATCCTTTGCGAGGACACGCGCGTCACGGCTCGGCTCCTCTCGGCCTTTGACCTGCATGTTCCTCTTGTACGCTGCGACGAGAACGTGATTGCGTCGCGTGTGGCTACTACGCTGGAGCGCGTGGAGGCGGGGGAGCGCGTGGCATTTGTCTCCGATGCGGGCATGCCGGGCGTGAGTGACCCCGGCCAGCGCCTGGTGGACGCCACGCTGGACGCGGGGCTTCCCGTGGAGGTCGTACCGGGCCCGTCGGCTGTGACCTGTGCCGTTGTCGCGTCTGGCCTGGCCTGCGAGCACTTCTTCTTTGAGGGCTTCCTGCCGCGCCGACACTCTGCGCAGGTGGTGCGTCTCGGTGAGCTTGCCCAGGTGCCGGGAGCCATTGTGTGCTACGAGTCGCCACGCCGCGTGGCCGCCACGCTCGCGAGCGTGGCCGAGGTCATGCCGGGCCGTCGCGTGGCCCTGGTGCGCGAGCTCACCAAGCTGCACGAGGAGGTTGTGCGCGATGAGGCTATGGCGCTTGCCGCCCAGATTGCCGCGCGCGACGAGGTCCGTGGGGAGTGCGTGATTGTCATCGCCCCGCCCACGGCCGACGAGCTCGAGGAGCGCCGTCGCGCTGCGACGGGTGCAGGCGCCGCCACGCTTGAGGACGCCATCCGCGCCGGCCTTGCCGCGGGTGAGCCCAAGAGCGCGCTGGCAAAGCGGCTGGCAAAGGCCTTCTCGGTGCCCCGTGCGCAGGTCTACGACCTGGTGGTTGCTGCTGCCGAGAAGGGCGCCCCCGGCGCGTGACGCCTCTGCGCAAGCCCACGTGCCCCACTGCGTCGCCGCACCTCCGCCAACGCGCTGGAGTATCATAGCCGCTGCATGCAATCCCGCAGGGCAACGTCCGTCATTAGGAGACCCAACCCATGGCAAAGCCGAGCTTCTTCATCACCACGCCCATCTACTACGTCAATGCCAAGCCGCACCTGGGCACGGCCTACTCGACCGTCCTCTGCGACGTCGAGGCGCGCTACCGCCGCGCGACGGGCTATGACGTCAAGTTCCTCACGGGCATGGACGAGCACGGCGAGAAGGTCGCGGAGGCCGCGGCAGCCCATGGTATGACCCCGCAGGAGTGGTGCGACTCCCAGGCGCCCTTCTTCAAGGACCTCTGGCGCCAGCTCGAGATCTCGAACGACGACTTCATCCGCACCACCGAGCAGCGCCAGCACGACGCCGTGCAGTACCTCTGGGAGCGCATGAAGGAGTCCGGCTACCTCTACAAGGGCTCCTACGACGGCTGGTACTGCGTGCCCGAGGAAACCTACTTCACCGAGACCCAGGTCACGAAGTCCGATGAAGAGCACCACACCGAAGGTCAGCACCTCTGTCCCGACTGCGGCCGCCCGCTCGAGCGCGTGCAGGAGGAGTCCTACTTCTTCAAGCTCTCCGCGTTCCAGGACCGCCTGCTCAAGCTCTATGACGAGCACCCGGACTTTGTCCAGCCCGACTTCCGCATGAACGAGGTCCGCAGCTTCGTGGAGGGGGGCCTCCAGGACCTGTCCGTTTCACGCACGAGCTTTGACTGGGGCATCCCCGTGCCGTTTGACGAGAAGCACGTGACCTACGTGTGGTTCGACGCCCTTCTCAACTACATGACCGCCGTGGGCTACGGCGTGGACACGCCCGAGGCCAAGGCCGAGCTGGCGTATCGCTGGCCCGCGCAGTACCACGTGGTGGGCAAGGACATCATCCGCTTCCACTGCGTGATTTGGCCGGCCATGCTCATGGCCATCGGTGAGGCGCTGCCCGAGCACGTCTTTGCGCACGGCTTCCTCATGGTGCGCAACGAGGAGACCGGCCAGGGCGAGAAGATGTCCAAGAGCCGCGGCAACGCCATTGCGCCACAGGACGTGATTGACCTTCTCGGCGTCGAGGGCTACCGCTACTACTTCATGACCGACGTCGTGCCCGGCGAGGACGGGGCCATCAGCTTCTCTCGCATGGAGCAGGTCTACAACGCCGACCTGGCCAACAGCTGGGGCAACCTGGTGTCTCGCGCACTCAACATGAGCGCGAAGTACTTTGACGGCAAGACGCCCGAGCTTGCCGATGGCTGGGCGGACGAGCAGAACCCCCTGCGTGAGATTGCCCAGGGCATCGAGGGCCGCTACGCCGAGCACATGGACAAGCTTGAGTACGTCCAGGCAAAGGACGTGGTGATGGAGCTCGTCCACGCCGCCAACCACTACGTGGAGGACATGGCGCCGTGGACGGTGGCCAAGGACTTCACGCGCGTCGGTGAGCTGGCCCACATCATCGCGAACCTGCTCGAGTCCATCCGCATCTGCGCGCACCTTCTGGCGCCCTTCATGCCCGAGACCTCTGCCGAGGTCCTGCGTCGCATGGGTGCCGGCGACGAGGTGGGCACCACCGACCTCGCGTCCGTGTGCGAGTGGGGCCGCCTTGTCGGCGGCGTCGAGGTGACGAAGGGCGACGCGCTCTTCCCGCGTCTGCAGAAGAAGTAGGCGCCATGCACTCCTGGCTTGCCAACCAGTCTGCAACGCGAGATGTGCTCGACGGGTTTGGGCTTTCTACAAAGCACCGGCTTGGGCAGAACTTCCTGGTGGATGACACCGTGATCGGGAGGATTCTGGACCTGGCGGAGCTTGACCTCTCGGATGTTGTGCTTGAGGTGGGGCCGGGGATCGGTACCCTCACGGTGGCCATGCTGCCGCGCGCAGGTGCCGTCTGCGCCGTGGAGGCCGACCGCCAGCTCGAGCCGGTGCTGGCCGAGACCTGCGCGCAGGACTCCGAACGGCTTAACCTGGTGATGGGGGATGCCCTCCGGGTGATTCCGGACGGGCTCCCGCTTGAGCCGGGCAAGTTTGTCTCGAACCTGCCCTACCAGGTGGCGGCGACCCTCATCCTCAAGGTGTTTTCCGAGGTTCCATCGGTGCGGCGTGCCGTGGTGATGGTCCAGGCCGAGGTCGCGGACCGCATCTGTGCTGCCCCTGGGTCCAAGACCTACGGCGCCTACACGGCAAAGCTGGCGCTTCTCGGCCGTGTGACCGGCCGCTTTGAGGTGGGGCCGGGCTCGTTCAACCCGCCGCCGCACGTGAACTCCGCCGTCGTGCGCATCGACCGCGCACCGCTCGAGGGTGTGCCGTCATCTACGCCTGCGGTAATCGATGCCGCGTTCGCGCAGCGCCGCAAGACCATCCGGAACTCCATGGCCTCGAGTGGGTACGAGAAGGCTGTGCTAGACGCGGCGTTTGCCGCGTGCGGCATTGCGCCGAGCGTGCGAGCCGAGACCCTCTCGCCCGGGGACTTCGTGCGGCTGGCGGCTGCGCTGGAGGGCGCGGCTGCGGGGGAGGGCGGTGCGGGTGCCTAGCGCGCTTCTCGGCCTTGATGCCCTCACGCTTGAGGACGGCCACCTCTTCCACGACCGCAAGGGCCGACCGCGGGAGCTGCCGCCGGCGAGCGCGCCTTTGGCTGACACCCACGGCCACCTTACGAGCTTCACGCGGCACGACCCTTCTGTTGCCATCTGCCGGGCAGCGCTGGCGGGCGTGCGTCTGCTGGTGGTGCCGGTCGACCCCGTGGATGAGGTGCCGCGCCTCTTTCCCTCGGCGGCAGCGTACCTCTCGTGGATAGACGAGCAGGTGGAACGTGCCGCGGAGCGCCTGGAGGAGTGCGCTCGACACGGGCTGGTGCCTCCGGAGTATGCGGGGTATCCGGACCTTCCGCCGCTGGTGGAGCGCGTTCGCATTGTGGCTGGGGCGCATCCGTACGGCGCGGCGCGGCTGGACAAGGCCGCGCTTGCCTGCCTGGAAGAGCTTCTCGCCAGCCCGCGTTGCGTGGGCGTGGGCGAGATTGGCCTGGACTTTGGACCGTACAACGAGCTGCCGGCAGACGTGCAGGAGACCGCGTTCAGGCGCCAGCTTGCCGTTGCCCGCGAGCACGGGCTACCCGTTGAACTGCACATTCGTGACAGCCAGGATCCCGATGACCACTCCGCCCACGAGCTCGCGGCGCGGGTGCTGGCCGAGGAGGGCATGCCTTCTGCTGGCTGTGACCTGCACTGCTTCACGGACGGTCCCGAGGTCATGGCCCCCTTCGTGGAGCTGGGCTGCCACATTGCCTTTGGCGGGGCGTCCACGTTCAAGCGCTCCGACGACATCCGCGAGGCGGCCGCGGCCTGTCCCGAGGGGCTTCTCCTCTCCGAGACGGACTGCCCCTACATGGCGCCCGTGCCGCTGCGAGGCGAGGAGTGCGAGCCTGCCATGGTGGCCTTCTCGGCTGCCTGCGTGGCTGCGGTCCGCGAGGACGTCGGCGTTGCCATGCGGGATCAGACGTACGCTGCGCTTTGGGAGAACGCCTGTCAGCTGCTTGGGTAGACCCCGCTCGGTCAGCGTTGTCTCCTCTCGGCCGCCTTTGCCGCTGCGCTCTGTCCCCGCCGCCCTCGCCCCTCTTGGAAAACCTGCGGGTTAATAGCACCTTTCTGTGCTGAGACAAGCCGTCTGCCTGCGGTTCTTGTCAGCAACACCCTTGAAGAACTGCAATTAAACCGCAGGTTTCTCGGCGACAAAGGACTGCGGGGAGGCTGGCTCTGCGCTCTCACGTTCAATTGCATTCGGCTGCGTTGTGCCGAAATTATCGCGCGATATTTCTAGATTGTCTCAAGCTTAACTGGCCGAATGTATTTCTCGTAAGAAATTTCGTTCAATAATCGGGGAAGTTTTGGGCGAGCCTCTCGACCAGCCCCGGCCGCCGGCCCCGCGACCAGCCTCCTCGACCGTTGGTCCCTCGGCGGTCGCCGGCCCCGCGACCTCTGCTCGTTAATAAGCGGGAGCGCCGCACTTCCGGGGCTTGGACGATCCTGCCCACTAAGGCCTCGCGTGCTACCATCAGTTCAACCGATGCGACCCCCACCCGTGCAAGCGATGGGGGTCGCATGCCAATCGAAGCCAACGGCGCACTGGGCCGCCTCTCCACTGGCGCTTCGCTTCTCGCCTCTGGCGCCGCCGAGCTTCTGTGGCCAACGCGCTGCGTCTCCTGCGAGATGCCCGGTGAGCTCGTCTGCGAGCAGTGCCGAGAAAATCTCCCCTGGATTGCCCAGCGGTGGGCGTGTCCGGACTGCGGAGCTCCGTTTGGCTATCTCACCTGCACGGAGTGCACGCATGAGTGGGAGACGCGCACGACCATCTGCGCACTGGGGTTTGCTGGCACCGCCGCCCGCATGGTCTCGTGCCTGAAGGACGCCCACGAGCTGCGGCTGGCTCCCGTCATTGCCGCCGCCATGGCAACGGCGCTGGACGAGGCATCCGCCTGGCCGGCGCGTGATGGCTGCGCGCGCTTTGACCCGCGGGCCATCGATGCCGTGTGCTTTGTGCCTGCTACCTCGGCGGCGTTTGCGCGGCGAGGCTTTGACCACATGGAGCTCGTCTCCCGCGCGCTCTGTCGTGAGGAAGGTCTTTCCCTGGCCGATGTCCTTGTGCGTCCCTACTCTCGTGACCAGCGCACCCTGGGGCGAGAGGAACGTGCGGCCAACCTCGCGGGCACCATCTCAGTGTGTGATGACGTTTCGGGCCTTGACCTGCTGCTGCTTGATGACGTAATCACCACGGGGGCGTCGGTGCGCGAGGCGACGAGGGCGCTTCTTGCACGTGGTGCGGCGTCGGTGACGGCGTGCGCCCTTGCTCGCGTGTGGTGAGGCTGCCTCGGCACAATCTGCCAGTTGCGCTGCTGTTGCTGGCTTTCGCCTGCTACCTGCTATAATTTCCTGCGTTCCACCCAGGTCTGTGGTTGCGGGCGCATGCGTGCGCCCTAGTTCATGGCAGACGAGGCCAAAAGGATCCACGTAAGTCGTGGGGTGCGCCCTGCGGCGAGCACGGCTCGTCCTAGAGGTAAGTCGCACCGCCCGTTAGACAAGAGGCATACGGCCTCGCGGGCGAGAGGGCTGCGAGTGAGGGGCCGTGTAGCCCCAAAGCGGAGGCCCCAGTGCGCGAGTGTGGGGTCGAATACCAGGTCAGCTGGGTGGAACGCTGCTCTTTACTAGTCCGACTTGAGCTTCTCGCCAGATGCTTCCCTTCTCGCGGCTTGCATTTTTCGATCGTTTAGCGGTGGCTAACCAATCGGAATCTGCAGATTCGCTAGCAGCTTGCATATTTCGATTGTTTACCCTCCTCTAACCAATCGAAATTTGCATTGTCGCCGAGAGTGGCTCCTATGCTCTGCTGCGCCCGCCCTGACCTGCCGCGTCCACGCCGCTCTTTGCGTCCACTGCCCATATTCACTCGTCCGCCGCCTTTGCGCGTAACGCGCGGCCGCTTTGGGTACCAAACAAGTACGGCCAGACTCGCGTCGGTGCTTGCGCGGGGATGGCAGGGCAATCGATTGGAGGCACGCATGGTTGACATCAAGATCTCGGGTCGCAAGGTCACCGTTTCCGACGCGCTGCGTGACCGCGTCAACGAGAAAATAGGGGACGCCCTCAAGGTATTCGACATCTCTCCCATGAGCTGCGACGTCGTGCTTCGCGTTGACAAGAATCCTTCGAACCCGGATCGCAAGACCTGCGAGGTTACAGTCTTCGTGCGCAAGAACGTGGTGCGCGTTGTCGCCAGCGCCGACGACATGTACGCCGCCATCGACGAGGCGTCCGACAAGGTCACTCGCCAGCTGCGCAAGTACAAGACCCGCGTCATCGACCGCCGCCAGCGTGCTCAGGTGCCGCCGGCGCCCGTCCCCAGCGCAGACGAGCTTGCCAACCTCATCACGCCGGCGCCGGAGGAGGAAGACGACCAGCTCGTGCGCGAGAAGTACGTTGAGCTCACGCCCATGAGCGAAGAGGAGGCCCTCGTCCAGACTGACCTTCTCGGCCATGATTTCTATGTGTTCACAAACGCCACCACCGGTCTCGTCAACGTCATTTACCATAGGAAAAATGGCGGCTACGGCATCATCAAGCCCAAGGTCGAGGAAAACCCGGACGCGTAAGCGGGAAAGACTGAGCGAATGGCAGAAGAGATAGACCAGAAGACCATAAGCGCCCAGGAGGAAGCTCCCCAATTGTCACAGGCACCGGCCGACGTCGCAGGCGTCGGCCGGCGCTACCATCAGAGGCGCAACGTTACGATCATCGTCGACTCAACCTCCGACTACGCCCCCGGCGTGGCAGAGCAGCTTGGCGTTGAGGTCATCCCCTTCACCTACGTGGACTCCAACGGCGTGGAGCACGTGGATGACATGTGGAAGACCCAGGACCCGCACGAGTTCTACGAGAACATGCGCAAGCACCCCGAGGCCCACTACACCACCAGCGCGGTGACACCCGGCCGCTACCTCGAGGTCTTCGAGAAGGCTGCCGAGGAGGGCCTGCCCATCATCTACATGGGGCTCTCCGAGGGCCTCTCGTCCTCCATCAACGCGGCGCGCCAGGCGGCGGACATGCTCCGCGAGAAGCGCCCCGGGACCGAGATCTACGTCCTGGACAACCGCTGCGACTCCGCGGCCGGCGAGCTTCTCGCCATCGAGGTCGTGCGCCAGGCGTCGAACGGCCTCACGGCGCGCGAGCTCTACGACTGGGCCTCGGACGCGCGCTTCTTCATCCACGGCTACTTCACGCTTGACAGCTTTGATGCGCTTGCCGCGGGCGGCCGCATCCCGCCCGCCGCGGCCAACGTGGGCGGCAAGCTCGACATCAAGCCCGAGCTCTCCTACGACCTCAACGGTGCCCTCACGCTGCGAGGCATGTGCCGCGGCCGCAAGAAGGCGCTGCGGGCCATCATCCAGGATTTCCGCGACAACTACGCGCATGACCCCTCGCTCCCGCTTGCCATCGTCTCGACCGACGCCGAGAAGGACGCGGACTGGCTCGAGCACGAGATCCGCAAGGAGAGGGGCTGCGAGGACGTCACCGTCATCCGCTCCTCGGTCTCGCCCATCCTGGGAACCCACGTAGGACCGGGCATGGTAGCCCTGGTTTTCTGGGGCACAGACCGCCGCGAGAAGCTCTCGCTCACCGACCGCATCGCCAAGCGCGTGCGGGGGCGCGCGAGCAGCGGCGGCGATGCCCAAGACGCGCCCGGGACCCCGGGTGCGCAATCCTAGCCTCGGTACGCAACCGGGCCGTCCTGCGGGCACGCATGCCCCGGGGCGGCCTCCCTCACATGAAAGGACCAAGCATATGCCCACAACCCACAGGACAAAGGTTGCCTTCATCGGCACCGGCATCATGGGTGCCCCTATCGCCGGCCACATCCTGGATGCCGGCTACGACCTCACGGTGAACAATCGCACCAAGTCGAAGGCCGAGGGGCTTCTCGCCAAGGGCGCGCACTGGGCCGACACCCCCGCCCAGGCAGCCGCAAACGCGGACGTCGTCTTCACCATGCTCGGCTACCCCGCGGACGTCGAGGACGTCTACCTCTCGACGGACGGGCTGGTGCGCGCCGCGAAGAAGGGTGCCTACCTGGTTGACCTCACGACCTCCTCGGCACAGCTCGCCAAGGACATCCACGACGCCTGCGAGGTCGAGGACAAGCATGCCTTCGACTGCCCCGTGACCGGCGGCGACACCGGTGCCAAGGCGGGCACGCTCACGCTCATCGTGGGTGCCAAGGAGAGCTACGCCGCTCCTGTGCTGTCCCTGCTCCAGACCTTCTCGGACAAGATCTACTACATGGGCGGCGCCGGCAAGGGCCAGACGGCCAAGCTCTGCAACCAGGTCTCGCTTGCCGTGTGCATGGTGGGCTACGCAGACGCCATGGCCCTCGCCGAGCAGGGCGGCCTCGACGTTGCCCAGACGCTCGACATGGTGAGTCATGGTATGGGCGGCTCGGTAGCCATGGAGCGCCTGGCGCCCAAGTCGCTCAACGGAGACTACAAGCCGGGCTTCCTTGTGGAGCACCTGCGCAAGGACCTGGGGCTGGCGCTCGCACAGGCGGAGGACACAGATATCACGCTTCCCGGCGCCGACACGGCCTACACCCTCTACGACATGCTGTACCAGATTGGCGGCGCGCGCCTGGGGACCCAGGCCATTAGCCTCCTCTACCAGGATGAGGCCACCTGCACGGCGGCCGGCCTCGACTGGTCCAAGCTCGACGTGGAGGACCTTGCCAACGAGGACGAGAAGGACGACAAGGACGGCCATTGCTGCGGTGGCCATGGTGGCGACGGCTGCTGCGGCGGCCACGGGGAGGGCCACGGCGGCGACGGCTGCTGCGGCGGCCACCACCACGAGGACGGCCACTGCTGCCACCACCACGGAGACGGGGAGTAGCCCCGCATGGACGAGAGCAGGCTCGGCATAGGCAGCTTCGCTGTTGCCATCTTCGTGATCATGCTCTTTGCCTTTGGCCTCGTCATCGGCGAGCACGTGGGCGAGGAGATGGGCAAGAAGTGCGTCGAGAAGCGCGACTTCCACATCGCCAACCTCAAGATTGTCGTGGTTGGCGTCGCGGTCTCTGCCGTGGTGTGGGCCGCCCAGCTGCTCACGCTTGCCGGCTTGGTCCTTGGGCTCATGGCCGGCGCGCTTGCCGGGGCAAAGATTGGCTTTGGCGAGTCCGTTGGCCCCTGGAAGTTTGCCGACAAGTACTTCAACGTGAACAAGGACCAGGCCAACCACACCGAGGCCGATAAGGCCCGCAGGCGTGCAGTGCGCAAGGCGCGCAAGGAGGGCAAGCCCGAGCCGGAGTTCATGAGCGTCCAGGCAGAAGCCCCAAACGCCGAGACCGGCACCAACGCCAAGAAGGGATCCGGGAACTAGATGGCAACCACCGACATGCCGCAGAGCTCCATTGCGGTGTTCATAGACTACGAGAACCTTGCGCTGGGCACCGGAAAGCGCAAGCGAAACGGCCACCAGGAACCGGGTCCTGCGCCCGACGTCAAGCTCATCCTGGAGCGCCTGGTCGACAAGGGCCGCATCACGGCAAAGCGTGCCTACTGCGACTGGCAGCGCTTCGACACGGCCGTCACGCCCCTGCACGAGCTGGGCATCGAGCTCATCGAGATCCCGGACCGCGCCTACACCGGCAAGAACTCGGCCGACATCCGCTTGGCCGTGGATGCCGTGGAGATGTGCCTCACCAAGGACCACATTGACACCTTTGCGATTCTCTCCGGTGACTCGGACTTCTCGCCGCTCGTCTCCAAGCTCAAGGAGTTTGGTAAGACGGTCATTGGCGTGGGCATGAAGGAGTCAACCAGTTCGCTTCTGGCCGAGGTCTGCGACGAGTTCATCTTCTACGAGGACCTCACCCGCTCGGCGGGCATCCCGGACTTCTCGCAGAAGGTCCCCAAGGAGAAGCAGCCCTGCTACCAGCTGCTCTTCGAGACCATCGACGCCCTGCAGCGCGAGAGCGACTCGTTCATCCTTGCGAGCCGCCTGAAGGACACCATGCGACGCAAGCGCCCGCAGTTCTCGGAAGGCTCGTTTGGGTACCGTTCCTTCACGGCGCTTATCCGCGAGGCGGCAAAGCTTGGCTTTATCGACATACACCAGGACCCCAAGAGCGGAACCGTCGTGGTCGACGGCTTCCACGAGTAGCGCGGGGTTAAGAGAGGAGACTTGGCAATGGCAGGGGAGAACAACAAGACGATGAGCGCGGCGGGCGTGGCCGCCCTGGTTGACGGCCTCTCGGCGTCGAGCCGCAGGCACCGTCAGGAGGTGTCGCAGGACATCGCGGCCGTGGCGGCAAAGGACCCGTCGCTGCTCGCCGGCCACATTGACGCGCTGGTCGACGCCCTTGACCGCCCGGAGGCACAGACGCGCTGGGAGGTGCTCGACGCCCTCTCCACCATGACGGATGCGTACGCCGACCAGGTGAGCGCCGCCTTCGACGGCGCCGAGGCGTCGCTCTTCGACGACGACTCCGCGACGGTGCGCCTGGCAGCGTTCCTCTTCCTCTGCCGCCTGGGGGCCACCTCTCCCGCGCGCTCCGACGAGGTCTGGCCGCTTCTGGACGAGGCGATCCAGTGCTACCACGGCGATGCCGAGTACCGCGACATGCTCGAGGGGCTTCTCGCCTTCGCCGGCGGCGACATCTCCAAGAAGACGGCCAAGGAGCTTGTCTCGCGCGTGAAGTTTGACGCGGAGAGCGGCAACGGCTACATCAAGCAGTTCTCGGGTGACATCCTTGCGGTTGCAAAGGGCAAGGTAAAGTAGGTCTTCTCGCACGGGGTGTCCCTTGATGGAGCCGCTGCGCATGCATGCTGCCTGCTTTAAGGTTGGCTGTGTGCATGTGCGGACACGGGGGAGTGTTGGCGGGTAAGCCGGCTAGCTGGCCTTGCTGCGTTAGAATGCCAAGCGTATGTATCCGCCGAGTACCAAAAGCAGACTCATGACGCGGGCTTCCCGCGCCGATTCGAGAGGTGAGCACATGGCAGACAGTACCATCGAGAAGAACAGCGCAAAGGGAGGTACCGCCAAGACCTCGGGCGCGCCTAAGGCTCCCAAGGGTTCGAAGCGTTCGCTGGGCACTCCCATTTGGATTGCCATCTGCGTCGTGGCACTTGTCGTGGGCGTCCTTTGTGGCCACTTCCTGCTCTCCAGCGGCTCGGGCAAGGCAACCGGCAGCACGACCATCAGCGAGTCTGACCTTGACTCCACTATTGCCACCTACACCTATAACGGTTCCAGCCACGCCATCACCGCGCGCGAGGTCATTGAGCAGAATGGCTCCATTGAGAACCAGGCCAACGATGACGGCTCGTACAACGTGCCCTCCGCAGATGACGTTCTTAGCTACGCGCGTAACGCCGTGGTGCTTGAGGAGGCCAACGCGCAGGGCATCTCCGTTACCGATGACGACGTGAGCGCCTATGCGCAGAGCACCCTTGGCACCGATGACTACGCAACCATCGGCTCCAACTACGGTCTGGACGAGGATGCCACCAAGTCGCTCCTCCACGACGCTGCGGTCATCAAGAAGCTCCGTGACTCCGTAGTCACCACCACGGTGCCCGACCAGCCCACCGCCCCCACAGCGCCCTCTGACGGCAACGAGGACACCACCTCGGCGGACTACGCGCAGTACATCATCGGCCTTGCCGGCGACGAGTGGGACTCGGCCAACAACACGTGGGCGAGCACGGACGGCACGTACTACTCGGCTCTCTCGACCTACTCCATCTCCAACGACTCTGCAAGCTATGCTGCCGCCGAGCAGGCCTACTACGTGGCGTACTCCAACTACTCCGCTGCGGCCTCCCAGGCGTCGAGCGAGTGGACGACCTACGTCAACACGCTGCTCTCCAAGACTTCCATCCAGATTGGCTCTCTGGCGGTCTAGGGGTCGCGTTACGGGTTACCTGACGGGGACGGGGCATTGCGCCCCGTCCCCTTTTTGGGGACAATTTTTATGAGCTGAGAGGTACGTGACGCGGCCGACGTGGGGCTGCGCTGCCAAACGGCAGCCGCGAGAGGGGAGTGCCAATGCGTGCGATTGTGAGCGCCTGCCTTCTGGGGAGGCCTGTGCGCTATGACGGCGGGGCAAAGCCGTGCCGGGCGGTTCTCGACCTAGCCCAGAAGCTCGAGATGACGCCCGTTTGCCCCGAGACGGCGGCACGCCTGCCCGTGCCGCGTCCGCCTGCCGAGCAGCGCGACGGCCGCGTGTGGCTTCGCGACGGCACCGACGTGACCGAGGCATTTCGGCGCGGGAGCGAGGAGATGCTTGCCGTTGCACGTCGCGCGGGGGCGCCGCTCGCCGTCCTCAAGGCAAAAAGCCCGTCCTGTGGCGTTCACGTCATCTACGATGGTACGTATACCGGAAGTCTTACCGAGGGGGAGGGCGTCTATGCCCGGCTTCTCGAGGAGGAGGGGATCTGCGTGGTTAGCGAGGAGACAGTCGAGTCCTGCAAGCCCTCTGTGGAGCATCCCGTTGCCATCGTGCTGGGAACGGGCTTGGGCCACCTTGCCAAGCTCGTGAAGCCCGTGCGCCGCATCGACTATCACGACATCGAGGGCTTCCCGGAGTCCGCGCGTCCCGTGCGTGGGCATGACTTCGAGGCCACTGTTGGTACCATCGATGACGTTCCCGTGGTGGTCTACCCCGGACGCATCCACCTCTACCAGGGCTACTCTGCCTCTGAGGTCACTTCGCTCGTGCGGCACGCGTTCCGCCTGGGGTGCCGCGACATCATCTTTGCCTGCGCCACCGGCGCGGTCGAGGGCAACGCCAAGGTTGGCCTCGGCATCCTCACCGACCAGATCAACCTTACGGGGAGAAACCCGCTTGCCGAGTGGGACGAGCTGCGCGACGTTGATACGCCGTTTGTGGACATGAGCGAGGCCTTCTCGCCCTACCTGCGCACGATTGCCCAGGGTGTTGCCGACGACGCCGGCATTGGGCTGCAGCAGGGAGTCTACGCCGGCATGCTGGGCCCCTCGTTCGAGACGCCGGCAGAGGTGGCGGCACTTCGCTCGCTGGGGGTCTCCTTTGCGGGCATGTCCACGGTGAACGAGGTCATCATGGCCCGTGCGCTCGACATGAACGTGCTGGGGCTCACGCTGGCAACCAACATGGCGGGTTCGGCCGACACGGACCACGAGTCTGTGCTTGCCTGCGCCGAGCGCTACTCCGAGGACTTCGAGCGGCTGGTGCGCGGCGTGCTTCGGATGCTGTAGGTTGGCGCCGTCGCGTTTCTCGCATTTCTTGGCGCCCGCGCCGTCCCCTCCCGCGTCACACTCCCCGCGCCGTCCTGCGTCGCCGGAGGGCCCCTTTTGGCGGCATTTGCAACACAGACTGCCCTCCGGCGACAAATTGTCTCCGGAGGGCATTGTTTGGCGATAATTGCATCATTTTGCGTCTTTCGGCGACATCGCCGGCTGCTGTCTACAGTGACTCGTCGTGCAGGACGTCGCCGAGGAAGTCCTCGTCAAAGGGGATGGCGTCGGGAAGGTCGAGGGCGGTGTCCGAGGCAAAGACGATGTAGTTCTCGCCGACGTTCTGGTGGTCAATCACCAGGGTGATCGCCACGTTGACGAAGGTTGCCACAAGACCAGCGGCGACGCTTCTTAGAAAGCCGTTGCCTGGATCGTTCTCGTCTGGGACCACGTTGGCGAGAAGGACACCACGTGGAGAAAGTGCCTGGTGTGCAGCTCGAAACGCCTCAACCGTCGCAAGGGTGCGCACGGGAGCGTCGCGGATAAAGGCGTCGAGGACGATCGCGTCGTACGAGGAGTACGTGGCGTTATCGAGCACCTGGCGGCCGTCCGCGCAGATGACGTTGAGCTGGCCACCTGCGCGTCTCTGCAGCTCGCAGGCCTCGTCCAGGTAGAACCAGCGCCGCGCGGCCTCGATGATCGCCGGGTCTATCTCGACCACGTCGGTCACGACGTCGGGGTGCTTCTCGGCAACGTATTTTGGAAACGCAAAGCCACCGCCGCCTATGGCGAGAAGTCGCTGTACGTTGGGCACCAGGTCAAAGACGCGGCAGAAAGCTCTGTGGTAGGCAAACGGCGGGTCCATGCGGTGGGGACCCAGCAAGGTCGCGGACTGCCAGACGCCTCCTGTGCTGAGGATTCGCTGCCAGACGCCATGAACACGCGAGGTGTGAACGAGTGCGAGGCCAGACTGCGTGCGCACCACGTGCGGGAGAAGCTCGGCGGAGGAAGGGAAGTGGCCGTTTGAGTTGTCTTTCATGTCATCCCTCCCGCTGCCTGCTGCCTGCGTAGGCTCACCATCATAGCGGTGAGGGGTGTGCTTGGACGGCGCGGGGCTGGAAGCTGGTCGCTTTAGTGCCGTGCCAGTTGCTTGGGCGCGATTGGGAGGGCAGTAATCGCGCTTGCGAAGGTGGCGTGCACAAAAATCGCGGTTGCCGGTCAAAATTCGTGGTTTCGCTTAGTATCACCCCGCAGGTGCCATTTTTCTACCTGCGGCCCCGTAAAAAGTTAGAGTTTTCGTACTCGGCGATTTGCCGAAAATGGGCCGGCAACCGCGATTTTTGTGCAGGGAGGTGCTCTTCGGCAATCCTGATGGGTGTTATGTGCCGCGTGCGAAACGCTAAGGGGCTCGTGTGCGTCCATCCGGCGAGGGAATCCATGGAGAAATCCGCGCTGACGCTTGCAAAGCAGGGCGCGTCCCCGTATAGTAGTTGGGCGCTCAAGCGCAGGCCAGCATAGCTCAGTTGGTAGAGCACCGCTCTCGTAAAGCGGGGGTCATCAGTTCGAGTCTGATTGCTGGCTCCATTGTTTTCGCAGGTCAGGACACATGTTGTCCTGACCTTTTTCGTTGGTAAAAGGACGAATTTCCCCAAAAGGGTAGAATCCAGGGTAGGAATCCGTGCGTTAGCAATATGCGGAATCCCCGTATTCCAGATTTGCCCCCTCATAGACCTTGTCGTGGGCGCCCGTGCGCATGTGTGAGGGCATTGATTTGAGATTCGGTACAAAATCCCCGCTTGCCCTTTGCGGGACTTGGTGCGCAGTCCATGTGGATGAACTGGAGTCCCTTGCGGATGACGGGAAGAACCTGCTCACGGTGGGAGCTGAGCAATAATTCGCCGCTGGTGAAGAGATTTCATTTGGCCAAGATGAGAGTCTCTTAACGGGCGGTAATCCCCAATCTCCCTCGGAACTCATTTATTGAGCGGGTCCACTCGTTTGCATGTCAGAATTGCACGATTTGGCAGTCTTGCACAGTGCAAATACCGAATAAGGCTGTCAGGGACGCGCCCCTTCTGATCGACCATTTGAACGGCCGTTTTTCAGCCTTAGACGGTTTGCCGAAACAATCTCAAATCAACCATGGCTATTATAGTTAAACAAAAAATGTGGCTAACCGTATGTGACGACTTGGAATTGAGAATGCAATAACACAAACAAAGACAAGGTAAACGATGCTGTCTGCCTTTGTAAACGATGCTCGCGCGTCTCTGAGCACAGTTGTTTGCATGCAGCCCGTGAGAGCACATTTCGTATTTTGGTAATTCTCGCGCATCTCACAAGGCGTGAAAATGAAAACCAGAGATGGCAAAAACTAAGGAGGGGATTGTGGTTCGGGCAAACCTAAACGGTCGCCAACGCAACGAGCTTCATGATCTCTCCAAGGCTGTCGATGGAATTCTCGTTGCTGACATGATGTCCAAGTACAAGATTTCTCGGCGTAGTGTGTATTACGACATTGAGAAGATTCATCAATGGCTCTCGAGTGAAGGACTCGGGCACATCTCTGTTGTAAACCAAGTGATAAGTGCAGACGGTATCTCTTGGAGCCAGCTGGGGCGCTTCTTTGGTGAACACTCGTCTACCCATTTCTCGCTCGAGGAAAGAAGGGCCCTGACAGCGGTTCTGATTGTGTTGTCCATTGACCCAGTTACCATTGCCTCGTTAATGGATTACTTCGGCGTGAGCAGAAACACGACAATTGCCGATATTCGCGAGCTGCGGACAGAGCTCTGTCCGCGAGGCCTTGATCTCGAGAGTTCCCCTACTGGCGGTTACTCTGTCAAGGGCGACGAGATAACGCTGAGAAAGTACATCTGGCTAAAGCTGCAGGAGTTGGCGGCTTCCGGGAGGGCGACGGATGTTAAACGCCACCTACAGGTTACCCTCACAAAGGCGACTAACAACGACATCGATTATTACGAGCTCTGCCGTAGTCTCATCAAGCAGTATGAGTCGGACCTTCAAACACGTTGCTTCCTGGATTCAGCAGGTCTCGAGGGAATGATGATTCAGGTTTCCTGGTTGCGGGGGCTAGCTGGGCATTGGGTTGAGATGGGACGCGAGGAACAGCTGACTCTGATGGGGACGGCGTCCTTCCGCTCTGTCCAAATGAGTGCAGAGAAGCTAAAGAGGGTTGGAATAATACTCCCCTCTGAAGAAGATCTTTATATCACCTCGTTGCTGCTGGGAATCAAGACTGCAGACTTCATGGCTCACAGCGAAGAAGATCACTATATTTCAAACCTGACCGAGCGCCTAATTGCAAACTTTGAGCGAGTCGGCTGCCTTACCTTCGTGAACAAAGGCTACGTCCACGAACAGCTAACTCACCATATTCGTCCTCTCTACTATCGTCAGAAGTATGGCATCTCTGCCCACAACCCCCTCACAAATGACATTCAGAAGATGTATCCGATGACCTATGAATTTACCCGCAGGGCTGCAACGCTCTCGGGGATGGGACAGCTCTCTGACGATGAGCTTGCGTACCTGACAGTGTACCTATCCTCGGATCTTGACAATAAGATGCTTGAGCAGGGCGACACAAGTGCAACCAAGGTCCTGGTGATTGGCGCCTCGAATATGTCCACGGCAACCCTGGTCAAAGAACAGCTAGTGGATGCCGTGGGTATCCAGTTTGACTTTGACTACGAAGAGCCAGAGAAGCTCAAGCGTTGGACTCTCGACAGCTATGCGTTAGTCCTTACGCTCGTCCAGCTCCCTCCCGATATTTCTGGCGAGAACATCGTCAGCATCACTCCATTTCTCTCTGACGATAACCGTCAGCAGATATATGGAGTCCTTAGGAGAAATAGGATCATCTCTCGCTATGCCTCCCTCATTGACGGAATCATCAAAATTGTAAGCAATAGCCTCCCCGAACACGACGCAACGATTCTCGAGTCCGATAAGCTTCATTTCGAACTATTTCGGTTTTTTGATGAGAGAGACCGGGGACTCATGGGGCCTCCGGTGATTCAAAGCCAGGGCTCTTGCATCCTTCCGGACACGATTGCGGTCTCAGAAGGGTCAACTTGGAAGGAAGCGGTTATCGCTGGGGCGCTCGTTCTGCAAAATGGAGCAACCTCCAGCAGACTCGTTGAGCGGATGGAGAACATCATACGGTCGCGTAGGCTTCTCTACTATCGACCCGAGAAGGACGTCGTTGTTGTCAGATGCCCCATGTATGGAGACGAGGGCGCTCATGTTGCTGCCCAGGTGGTTGTTTCTCCGGACGGGGTTAGATTCCCAGACGGAGAAATTGCACGGGTCGTCATCTGCATCGCGACAATTAATAGGTACTCACACTGGGGAACACTCTACGCGCTGTATGAGTGGCTGTCTGTTCCAGATCATGTTGCCGAGCTTGAAGAAAGTAGTCCTGTTGGGCTGAATAGGGGAGGCAAGCGATGAGCGCGAAGAAAAGGCTCGTTTACAATGGGCGTCACGGCCTTCCCGAGGGAACCAGGTGCTTTTGGTGCGGCTCAGGCGATGCCAATCCCGAGTTCATCCTTAATCCCGGCGGATCCCCGTTGCTAGCCTGCTGCAACCAAGTGGAGTACGAGAAGGCAAAGGCATTCATTAATAAGGACAACAAGGTTCGTACCCCCTACTATCTCGTGCTCTTCGTTCTTCTCGTGGTAAACCTCTTCTTTATCGGTATGGATATCCATACTTGGTGGTCATATGCTCCGCTCCTAGGAATCTGCCTTACGGTACTCGTATGGCCTGCGGTGTTTACTCACTACGAGTTCTACGTTCGTCTGGGGCTCGTTAAGACCAGACGGGTCATTAGGTTTATCGCCTGCGCTGTTGCCCTTCTCTCGATGCTTGCAGCCTTGAGTGTCCTATAGGCCGCGGGCAAACAACCAGAAAACTGGATAGACGTCGCCAGACGTCTCTGGCTACCCCTGTGAGGAGGTGAGCTGAATGAATAAGCTACTCGATGAGAATCTCGTCTTCATTGACGCCGACGTTGCCACTTCGGAGGATGCAATCAACCTCATGGCATCGAGGCTCAGGGAACTCGGCTATGTAAAAGAGGGCTACGCACAGATGGTCCTTGATAGAGAGAAGGTCTTTCCGACCGGTTTACCTGGCAAATCGATGTGCATTGCAATTCCCCACACGGATCCGACGCTTGTTGTAAAACCGGCTATCGGCGTCATCGTCCCTAAGGAACCGGTCGAGTTCAGCATGATGGGGGAGCCTGATACAAAGCTTCAGGTTAGTCTCATCATGCCGCTTGTGATAAAGGACTCCAACAAGCAGATTGACCTCCTGAGGGCAATGATGCACGTAATCCAGGACGACGATCTTCTCCGTGCCGTTAGGACTTCCGATAGTCCGCAGGAAATTGTCTCGCTCCTTCACGAGCTGGACGAAGCATAAGCAATCTTCCTAGAAATCACATTCAGAACAATGGGGTGAACTATGAGACCGGTACGTATTTTGTGCGTCTGTGGTTCGGGCACCGCCACCTCGGCAATGCTCGCGGCAAAGCTCCAGGATGTCCTTGAGGAGCATGGGTACCAGCTTGACTCTGACGAGACCAATCCTCCCGGCGTGCCCATTGCAATGATGACTAACGATTGGGATTTGATTGCCTTTACTAGCCCCATTGAGGATGACCCCGGAATACCCATGCTCAATGCAACAGGTTTCCTTGTTGGCATCAACGAGGACGAGTTCATCGAGCAACTCATGGATGAGGTTGGCAAGCTTGACCTTTCCGAATAGATAGAGACCTCGCTACCACAGAATTAGGAGGCTTTCGATGGATGTGTTTTTCGCTGGTCTAAAATCATTCTTTGACGCATTTGGCAACTATATTACGGTGCCAATCATCATCTACATCATCTGTCGCATTTTCAAGACACCACGCAAGCGCGCATTTCAGTCTGCAGTTCTCGTCGGCGTTGGCCTTAAGGGCATGGCATTCATTACTTCGGGCTTTGGTGGAGTTCTCACCCCGGTTGTCCAGCAGATGGTCAACAACTCTGGTCTCAATAGGCCCGCGCTGGATATCGGTTGGCAGGCGGTCGCAGCAGTCGCCTACTCGACCCAAATCGGCATGGCCTTTATTGGGATTGGCCTTCTCTTCCAGATAGTATTCTGGCTTTGCAAGGCAACAGACATCTTCATGCCGTCGGATCTTTGGAACAACTACTCCATCTCCGTTTGGGGGTCGATGTTCTTCCTTTTGACCCAGAACATCTGGATGGCATTTCTCCTGATGATCTTCATCAACATGGTCACTCTCTTGATTGCTGAGTCCATTCAGAAGCGATGGTCGACGTATTACCACTATCCCAGCTGCGCGATGACAGCCCCTCACCACAACGGTGACGCTCCGATGTATCTTGTCCTCAACATCCTCTTCTCGAAGATGGGTATGGATAAGATCAAGGCGAATCCCCAGGACATTCGTAAGAAGATCGGATTCATGGGCGAGCCCATGTACATCGGTTTGATTGTGGGCCTCATCCTTGGCGTTGTTGGAAACTTTACGCAGCTCAACTCTTTTGCCGGCTGGGGCTCCATCGCCAACGTCGCAGTTACCTGCGCTGCTGTCATGGCTATCTTCCCTCGCATCGCCGGAATGTTTGCTGCCGGCTTTGGAGCACTGACTGAGTACTCCAGGAAGACCATGGCGAAGACGAAGTATGGTAAGGATCGCGAGTTTATCGTGGCGGTCAATGATGCTCTGGGCTATGGCGAGGCGGCTACTCTCACTACTGGCCTGCTGGTCATTCCGTTCGCCCTGCTTGTTGCCTTTGTCCTTCCTGGCAACCTCGTGATCCCCCTGATGGTCCTGCCTTCTCTGCCCTATATGGTTGAGGTTCCCGTCTCCCTTTCCAATGGCAACATCGTGAAGGCATGGCTGATGGCCATCATCGTCTTTAGTGCCAAGACTCTTATGGCTTCCTACTGGGCAGCAACCTTCACCCAGGTTGCAGCCGAGGTTGGTTTCGAGGCAGCAACCCAGGCAGTGGCCGGCGGAACCTTCATCATTGGCTACATTATGTCCAACTGCACTGCAGGTCTCATTACCATGGCTTTCCTTACCATGAACCCCGTGATTATTGCCCTGACCGTGGCGGTGTATGTTGTCTTCTTTGTCCTTTTCAAGAAGAACAAGGTTCGCTTCCAGGATTACCTCGAGTTCCTTGCAACCGGTAAGAAGCCTGAAGTCGAGAAGGCCGCTGCATAGCCGCTGAAGAGCACCTAACTACCGAAACTTGCCAAGCGTTATTCAACAGTGCCTGCAGGGAAACCCCTGCCCTGCAGGCACCCGAACGAAGGGTGACTGCCACTATGAAGTTCCTTGTGATTGGAGATGTTGTTGTCCCCGTCGACCTTCTGGTCGAGGCGGCTAAGACGCTTGATCCTGACGCGGAGATCGAGACCTCCTATTGGGACACCGGTGCTCGGAGCGAGTTCAACAAGCACTCACTTAACCTTGAGAAGAACGGTCCCTCTGCAGAGCGTCCGCCGGCGGATGCATATGAGAAAATCGCCGATGCAGATGTCCTGCTTGTTCACTTCTGCCCGGTTGCGGAGGAGCTCATTGAAGCCGGCAAGAACCTGAAGCTCATTGGTACCTGCCGCGGAGGCATGGAGCACATTGACGTCCCGGCTGCAACGGCACATGGCATTCCCGTTATTCACTGTATTCGCAATGCCGAATGCACTTCCGACTTTGCGGTCGGGCTCATGTTCGCGGAGACCAGAAACATTGCACGGGCGCACGCTGCGCTCAAGCAGGGTGTTTGGCGCAAGGATTACGTTAACTCGGGCTATACCACGTCGATGTGCGAGATGACGCTGGGTCTTGTTGGACTTGGCCACATTGGAAAGCTTGTCGCAAAGAAGTGTCTCGGTATTGGCATGAAGCGAGTCATTGCATATGACCCGTATTTGAAGCAAGAACAGCTAGATGCAATCGGGCTGGACGTCCAGCTTGTAGACGAGGAGACCTTGTTCAGGGATTCGGACATCGTATCCCTGCATATGCGCCTTACGCCCGAGACTAAGGGATGCATCAACGAAAGGCTCCTTTCGCTTATGAAGCCAACCGCGTATCTCATCAATACCTCGCGCGCGGGGGTGCTAGACAAGGACGCATTTGTTAAAGCACTTCAGACTAGGTCTATCGGAGGTGCCGCTCTCGATGTTTTCTGGGAGGAACCCATTCCAGAGGGGGACCCGCTTCTTGAGCTTGACAACCTTACGATGACGCCGCATACCGCAGGCAACGTAGTCGACGCTCTTCCCAAGAGTCCATTGCTTCTCGCCAAGAAGATTCGCGAGTACTGGGATACCGGTGAGAGCGACATGGTCGTAAATCTGAAGGCTCTTCGCGCTTAGTTCATAGATTGACTTAGCTTTTATTGTTCATCGAATGAAAGGACGCAATCATGATTATGCAGGAAGCCCGAGAGCAAATTGTCGAGTATGGCAAGAAGATGAGCGCAGCAGGGCTGTCTGTTGGTACATCGGGAAATATCTCGATTTATGATAAGGAAACAGGTTACATGGCCATTAGTCCCTCAGGCCTTGGCTATTTTGACACTACTCCTGAGGACGTTGTCGTTATGGACCTTGACGGCAATATCATTGACGGCAAGCGCAAGCCTTCCTCCGAACACGGACTGCATACTATTTTCTATCGAAACCGTCCCGAGGCTGGAGCGGTTGTCCATACCCACTCTCCGTATTGCACTACGCTGGCATGCATGGGGGAGACCATGAAGTCCGTTCACTACGTGATTATGGGAACGGGCGTTGAGGAGGTGCCGCTGACCCCTTACGTTACGTTCGGTACTCCCGAGCTTGCCGAAGCGGTGGGGGAGACTTTGAAGGCTAACCCGAAGACTCGGGCGACGCTTCTTGCCAACCATGGCATTGTCGTCTGCCAGGCCAACCTTCCGAAGGCCTTTGGCTTGGCAGTTAACTGCGAGTTTGTAGCTCAGGTCCAGTACCAGTGCCTGTGCGCTGGGAAGATGAACCACATATCCCACGAGGAAATGGAGAAGGCATTCGAGCGTTCGAAGACCTACGGTCAGGTGCCTGACAAGAAATAGCCACTCTCTGGGCCGGAGGCGATTGTCTCCGGCCCGCTCTGACGAGGACGGAGTGACAAAAATGCATGCTGCTGTTCTGTACGACCAACAGGACATTCGTATTGTCGAGCGGCCCATCCCGGAGCCAGGCGAGGGCGAAGTCGTTATCAAGAATGTCGTCTCCACCACATGCGGGACTGACGTGAAGAACTACAAAAGGGGTTATTCACTTCTGAAACCCCCGCACCCATTCGGTCATGAGTTCTCTGGCGTTATTGCCGCAACGGGTCTAGGAGTGGAGGGCTTTCACGAGGGTGACCGAGTAGCCGTCCACAACAGTGCCCCGTGCGGACGTTGCTATTGGTGCAAGCATGGACAGACATCCATGTGCGAGAATCTTCTGTTCAACCGAGGCTCGTATGCCGAATACGTAAAGGTTCCCCAGCGTATCGTTCAGCTCAATATGTTCCATATGCCAGACGAAATGACTCATAAAACAGCGAGTCTGCTTGAACCATTCTCATGTGCCGTTTACGGAATCCAGAACTGTCCCATTTGTCTAGGGGACCTCGTCGTAATTAACGGAGCGGGTCCAATAGGCCTTATGTTCGCACGCCTTGCCGTGCTTGAGGGAGCTCAAGTACTTGTGACCGATCTTGCCGAGGGGAGATTGAAAGCAGCAAAGGCCATGGGGGCCTGGGGCACGCTCAATCTTACTGACATTGAAGATCCTGCGGCTGCGGTGCGCGAAAGCTTTGGATGTTCCAGAGGCGCTGACGTGGTGATTGAGTGCACGGGAAACTTGACAGTTTGGGAGCAAAGTCCCCGTATGGCAAGGAAGGGCGGCTTTGTTCTTTTATTCGGAGGGACGAAGCCCGGTAGCATTCTCAGCGTGGATGCAACGCTCCTTCATTACTCGCAGCTCACTATTAAAGGCGTGTTTCATACAACTCCGCTCAGCGTCTCTCAAGCCTTCAGACTTCTCGAGATGGGGGTTATCAACGATAAGGACTTTGTCCAGCATGAGTATCCCCTTGCTGAGCTGGAGAAGGCACTTCTCGAGCATGCCTCGGGTTCAGTAATCAAGAACGCGATTGTTTACGACTAGTTGTCCGAAGGGATTACTATGAGACAGATTAAATTGGGAGCAGATAGAATCTATTTTGGCGAAGATGCCGTCAAGGCACTTGCCGAGTTGCCTGCCGTTCGTAAGCGTGCGTATATTGTCATGAGCGGCACCATTCAGGAGGAGCTCGGCCAGCTCAAGGTTGTGACAGATGTCCTGGAATCGGCTGGTTTCGCTTGGAAATCAAACACAAATGTTGAGCCGGAGCCCTGCTGGGAATCGGTACGTCAGGGTGTCGAGGAGATGCGTGAATTCGAACCCGACTGGGTGATTGGCTTCGGTGGCGGATCCGCTATGGATGCCGCAAAGGCCATGTGGGTCTTTTACGAGAATCCCCAATACAAGTCTCTTGAGGAAGTTATGCCCCCGGCGCCATTGGAGCTTCGCAAGAAGGCACGCGTTTGTTGTATCACTACGAGTGCTGGTACTGGCTCAGAGTGTACGAGGGCCGCGCTCATCAAAGATCCTGTTCAAAAGAGAAAGTACTCTGTGCGGGAGTACACGGGGAAACTGATTCCGGACGTTGCGATTCTCGACCCAATCTTCTCGGTCACCATGCCTCGTCGCGGTACCGTGGGATGCGGGATGGATGCTCTCACGCATGCCATCGAATCGTATGTGACTCCGCTTGCCAATCCATTCTCCGATGCTCAGGCAATCGGAGCGTGGATTTATGGCTACCGTGCACTTCCCATCTGCGCGAACGAGCCCGATAATCTGCAAGCACGTGGGGACATGCTCGCAGCGTCATGCTTGGCAGGAATCTCGTTTTCAAACTGTGCGCTTGGAATATGTCATGGGGTGGCGCACACGTTTGGAGCGACGTATGGAATTCCCCACGGCCTTGCGAATGCTGTAGTGCTCCCGTACTCGATTGATTTTAATGCAAACCATGATAGTCATGCGAGGAAGCGCTACGAGGAACTCGCTACGTTTGTCGGCAAAAATGATTTGAAGAAAACAATCATCGATCTCAGGAGGCAGCTCGACGTTCCCGCAACAATGAAGGAGCTTGTTCCTGACGAAGGTACGTTCAATACCGACTTCGATACCCTCGTCCAGAAAGTACTCACGGATGTCGCGACTCCTGCAAACCCAGTAAAGATTACTGAGGAATATGCAAGCGAGATGCTTCGGCGAGTCTACTACGGCGAATAGACAAATCCCATCCATCGTACGTAAGCTTTAGCAAGGAGAGAGCCATGATGATTACGAGCGTGGACGTCATTCGGACTTTCAAGGAGCCTTCCATCCCAGCTGAGGTTGCCGTGGGCAACGTCCCTTGGCATCCCGTGTTCGTGAGGATTAACACCGACGAGGGGATTTCCGGTCTCGGTGAGGTCGGCGTTGCGTACGGCAACGCTCAAACTGCTGGCTTTGGCATGGCAGTCGATTTTGCAAAGTGCATCGTTGGGCTGAACCCTATGAACAACGAGCAAATATGGGACAGGCTTCACCGACTCACGTTTTGGGGCATGGGCAACGGTGGCGTCATCATGGCAGGCATCTCAGGCATAGATATTGCGCTGTGGGACATTAGGGGAAAGGCCCTCGGAGTTCCCGTCTATCAATTGCTGGGAGGCAAGACCAACACCAAGCTTCGTGCATATGCCTCTCAACTTCAGTTTGACTGGGGAAAGGTGTCAAAATCTCTTGCGAAGCCTGAAGAGTATGCAGAGGCAATGCAGAAAGCAATGGCTGATGGCTTTGATTGTGTAAAGGTTGATCCAGTTGGATTTGACAAGAACGGTGTGTGGATGGGCCGGTCAAGCAGGGGCATCCTTCAGCGCGATCAGATGGATTTGGCAGTCAAGCGCGTTGAAGCGATGCGCGAAGTCGGACCTGATGTGGATATCATTATTGAACTGCATGCACTCACGGATGCCACCACGTCTGTTCAGCTCGGAAGAGAACTCGAAAAACTCGGCTGCTTCTATTACGAGGAGCCAACTCAACCGCTGAATCCCAAGCTCTTCCGCGAAATTCACGATAAGGTAAGCATCCCGATTGCCACGGGTGAGAGGGTCTACACGCGCTGGGGTTACAGACCATTCTTCGAGGACCATTCAATTAATATCATTCAACCTGACCTCTGTAACGTCGGAGGTATCACTGAGGGTAAGAAGATTTGCGACTACGCCCATGTCTACGACATCGGCGTTCAGGTCCACTGCTGTGGCGGGCCAGTCTCTGCAAGTGCTGCACTTCAGCTTGAGGCCGTTATCCCTAACTTCGTGATTCACGAGCTTCATGCATCGGCACTGATTGAAGACAACATCCGGCTTTGCAAGAACGATTACGTTGCAAAGGGTGGGTACTTTGAGGTGCCCGAGGAACCCGGAATCGGTCAAGAGCTTACGGACTATGCGCTGTCTAATGCAGATGTGGTCACGGTTAAATAGGACTACCTGTTAAAAAAATAATTATAGCGGCATGACCTGGGTAACGGACTTTGGTTACGTTGCCCGGGTTACTCATCTGTTCCGCAAGTAGTCTTGAGATAGGAAATAGCCCCAGTTCTTTAGAAGAGGGCCCTTCTCGTACTGACATGCTTAAAGTTGAAACATATTCAGGATAAATGTTCGAGAGAGGGGGTGGCGAGGCAAATGACAATGAAAAATACTCTAAATAGTCCAAAGCAATGGCGGATACCTCTCTTCTAGAGAAGTTACAAAGGCATGGATACCTCGGCGGGAACTCTCAGAAGCTGTCGAGGGTGGGATAATAATCCAAATTGATCGTGGCCTCTACGCTATGCCAGAGACGTGGGAAGATTCCTTGGTTGTGACGCAGTGCCGCTATGCGCGAGGGATTTTTGCCGACAATTCTGCATTGTGGCTTCAGGATCTCTCCGAGCGAGCGCCTCTCTCACTATGACTTTTCTTCGAAGTTGCAACAAGTCGTCGGCAAAGGCTGCGGGCATAATTTGCCATCGTGCGCCACCAAAGTACTCGAACTCGGCATTTGTAGCGCGATTACCCCCCATGGCAACGCCGTGTGTGCGCATGACGCAGAGAAGTCACTATGCGATGTGGTGCGTGGGCCCCTAGGCCATGCGGACCTCCAGATTGTGATTCCGGCAATGCGCATGTACATAGGTAGCGACAGATGCGATCCGCCAAAACTTATAGCATATTCCAGGCATCTTGGAGTTGAGAGAAAGATTAGCGGGTACTTGGAGGTGCTGCTGTGAGGACCATCAACGTGACTTCTCCCCTAGGAGTCTCCCGTTGCGTCCGTGTCCCCTTCGCCTGAGAACTGACGCCAGGCGGTATTCTTTGTTGCTACGACAACTTTTCTTTTCGCCACAGCGGAGCACCATTGCCTTGTCACCGTTAGAGAGGAGTGTCGCGTATGAATGAGACAGCGGGACACACATTTAATATAGCCGCAGACAACCCGCCTGTCGCGGGCTGCACGGTTTCGCATCCGGTTTGGGAGGCCAGTGGAAACGGCCTCTCGTACTTTAGCCTTGGCGCCGGGACCGACATCAGCGCCGAGCTCTACGGTTACCACAGGCTGGAGCTTGTTGTTGCCGGCGAGGCACAGATCACGGGTGCCATGCCCGCCGACGTCGCCGCTGGCCAAGCCGTGGTCACGCCCACGAATGTCCCCGTGGGCGTGCGTGCCGAGAAGGACACCGTTTACGTTGAGCTTTCGCTCGAGAAGGGAACCACCATGAACAACGTCATCAAGCCAGGCGAGGCGTTCACTCTAAAGGACCTCATCCCTTACCAGGATGGGCGCATCGTGAACATGGACCTGGCACACAACGACAGCATGAAGTTCGTGCTCATGAGCTTCGATGCCGGCACCGGCCTCTCCGAGCATGCCGCCCCTGGTGATGCCCTCGTGTTTGCGCTGGACGGCGAGGCAACCATCACCTACGAGGGCGTCGAGAACCTCGTCCGTGCCGGACAGACCTTCAAGTTTGATGCGGGCGGCCGTCACGCCGTGCGCGCCGACAAGCGCTTTAAGATGGCGCTGCTGGTCACGCTGGCGTAGGGCCATTCGTCAGGTCACGTCGGGCTAAAATCCGACACATAACAACGTAATATCCGAGAAAAACGTCGAGTTCTGTCCCGTGAGCATCGGTGGAGGAGCCCGTCGGCACCAGCGAGGAGCCTGTGAGCATCGGCGGAGGAGCCCGCTGGCGCCGGTGAGCTCCTCCACCGCCAGCGGCACCCGCGCCCCTACTCCTCCGGAATCGGGATGAGCGCGTTTACATGGAAGACGTCGCCGTCGCTGCTAAAGGTCACGGTGCCGTCGTACTTCTCGGCAACGTCGCGCATGGAGCGCGTCCCCAGGCCGTGCCCGGTGGGGTCGGCGGCCGTGGTCTTGGGCAGCCCGTCGACCATCGTCACGGTACCGTTAAAGTAGTTGGTCACGTTAAGCGTGAGCATTCCGCCCGTTCGCCTGGCCACCAGGCCAATCGCGCGCTTCTCGGGGTCGTCTACCTTGCGTACGGCGTCCAGTGAGTTGTCGAGGGCATTTCCCACCAGCGAGTAAATGTCGACCGGGTCCATGAACGCCAGCGCGGATCCGTCGGCAATGCACGAGAGCGTGATGCCCTCGCGCTCGCACACCAGGCCCTTCACAAAGAGCAGCGCGTCCAGGGCGTCGTTTCCGGTCTTGAGCCGCAGCTCGGACATGCGCGTCTCGCTCGCCAGCTCCTTAAGCTTTGCCGTGCTGGCCCCGCCTTCGCTCGCCGCCGCGCGCACGTGTTGGCGCAGCACCTCCATACGCGCGTTCACAGCCTCTACGCTCTCGCGCATGAGGGTGTAGTGGGCCTGCTGGTCTGCGTCTATGCGCTCGAGCGTGGCAACGTCGGACTCCAGCTGACGCGAGTAGAGCATCTCGAACTCCAGCACCAGCGAGAAGACGCAGATCACGTCGTGCACGGCCCGCAGCACCATCACAAACGGCACAGGAATCCCGGCGTCGAGGAGGTGCTTGTTCTCCATGTCAAAGACAATGGCGATGAGAACCACCAGCGCAAGCACCAGGAGGATCTTCTTGTTCTCAATCTCTACCAGGCCGTTCTTGCGTATGGGCCTTACGAACAGCCAATAGCACACGGGGTAGACCACGGCCATGCCCAGAAGGTTGAGCGGCAGGAAAAGGGGGCTTGACATGTTGGTCCCTCCTCCCTCGGCAAGCAGGAACGCCGAGTAGGTGACGCAGCTTGCAAGGTTCTGGATGATGTAGCCCGCCGTGGCGCAGAAGAGCGCCGTCCAGATGGACACCCGGTAGCAGAAGACCAGCGCGGCAACAATGAGCACCAGCATTGCGACAAAGTCAAGCGCCTCTGCCACAAACGAGGTCGCCCTCGGCGAGAAGACCGAAACCATAAGCGAGTTTCTATAGAGCGCAAACGAGACGAGCACCAGGACCGCGAGGGACGCTACTGCGCGTGGCACGACGTGGCTGCGTGGGGGCAGAAGCGCCGCGAACATCCCCACGGCCACCACGAGCTGCGTCGATATGGTCGTGGCAAGGATGAGCGCCGCATGCGTCATGATGGCCGCGATGGTCGTGCTCATCGAACTGCCGCCTCTCTTGTTGCCGGTATGGGAATGAGCACGTCAAGCCTAAAGAGGTCGCCATCGGTACTGGTGGTGATCGAGCCACCATAGCGCTCAGCTACGGCACGCATGTGGCGCGCACCGTAACCGCGTGCGTCTTGGCGGCTTGGTGCAAGCGGGAGACCGTTCGAGAGGCGCACGTCTCCACGGAAGTAGTTCTCAACGTGCGCGCTCACCATGCAGCCCGTGCTTCTCACCGTGAGGTCAATCACGCGCTTGTCAGGGTCGTCGAGCTTCACGACGGCTTCCATCGCGTTGTCCACGGCGTCTCCAAAGAGCGAGTAGATGTCTGCCGGCGCCATGAAGGAGAGCGCGCCACCGTCTGCCACGCACCCGAGCGAGATGCCCTCGCGCTCGCACACCAGGCCCTTCTCGGTGAGGACCGTGTCCAAGGCAACGTTGCCGGTCTTCACGGCGGCATCGTACACGCTCAGCTGGCCTTCCAGGTCGGCGAGTGCGTCCGCGCCCACAAAGTCCAGCGCCTCAAGATCGCGCAGCTGGTGGCGGATGTCGTGCATGCGCACGTTGATTGCCTGCACGTTGGCGCGAGACGCCGCCAGGACCTTTGCGTCATCGGCGCGGGCACGCTCCATGGCGGCGACGTTTGTCTGCAGGCTTCTCGTGTAGAGCAGCTCGAACTCCACCGTGAGCATGAACACGCAGGATATGCCATGGATGATGCGCAGAAGCACCACGTCGGCAAACCCTGCTCCCAGCATGGGAAGCGACTTGTTCACCAGGTCAAAGGCAATGACTACGAGAATGACTGCCGCCACCACGATGAGCATGCCGTGGTCCTCCACGTCCGTCAGGCCATGACGCCTTACGGGAAGCGCAAAGGCAAGGTAGCCCAGGAGGTACACCACGCACGTGACCGCCGCCATCTCCGCAAGCCCAAGAAGGGTGGAGCGCTCTCCCAGAGCAAAGGCGAGCAGACCCACCGTGCCGCTCGCGAGGTTCTGCAGGGTGTAGCCAGCTGTGGCAAAGAAGAGGGCCACCCACACCGAGGTGTCAAACAGGATAAGCAGCGTGGGCACGGCGAACACAAGCACAAGCGAGAAGAGCGCAAACTCCTCCAGCACGCGAGACGGTCCCCTTGCTTGCAGCATGCCGGTGGCCTCCGCCGCCGCAACCAAGGCGAGCGTGAGAGCCACCCCGGCAGCGGCAAGAGCGCCCAGACGCACCCAGAAGTGGGGGCGGTGGGGGAGCGGCCACGCAAAGAGGAGCATGGCAATGGCGACCTGCGCGAGGACGGTCATCGGGCCCACGACAGCTTCGACGCCCATCAGATGCTTCCGCCCAGGTACTTTGCGATCTCGTCCACTGCGGCACGGCGACGCGACCGGCTGAAGAAGTAGGTCTCGCCCGTGGTGGTGCGCACCTCCGATCCGGTCACGGTGCGCACGTACGCCATGTTGAGCAGGCAGCTGTTCGAAATGCGCACGAAGGGGGCCTGCGCGAGCTCCTCCTCGGTCTTAGAGAGGCTGCCGCGCACCACATGGGTGTTGCCATCCGCAAGGTGGTAGACCAAGCTGTGGTTGGATACCTCGACGGCCACCAGCTCTGCGGCCGGAATCACTCGCAGACCGTCATGCGTGGTCACCACCACGTTCATGCCGGAGTTTCGCCTGATGATGCGCATGGCCTTGTCCATGCGCATCTTGAAGTTGAAGTACGAGACGGGCTTCACTACAAAGTCCAGGGCGTCCACCTCGTAGCCGCGTACCGCATACTGTGCGAGGTTGGTTACAAATATGATGGGTGTCTCGGAGTCATAGGTGCGGATGAGTGTTGCTGCCTCCATCCCGTTGATACCGGGAAGCCCAATGTCCATGAAGATAAGGTCGAACTTAGCGTCACCCGATGTGGCGCCCAGCGCAGAGCGCTCCCAGCTCACCTGGAACTCCAGGCTGTTCTCGCGCGCGTAGCGCTCCAGACTATGGCGAAGCGTCTCGGCCTCGCGCTCATCGTCTTCGACTATGAGTATGCGATACATGCGTCCCCCTATTCCCCATTACTATGGTACGCGAGAACCGGGAGCCTGCGCATTGACACCTATCCGTGTGGCTTGATGTGTCCGGTGACGTTGGCGAATGCAATCCGCGACCCTGTTTTGACGGGTTACGACCTTCGAGGTCAAGATGCGTCCCGTGTCCCTACTGTTACAACCGGAAGGGGTTCCCCGTCATGGGTGACCCGCCGCAGGTCCAGGGGCGCTCGCGCCGCGAGTTGGCCATTCGTGGCACGTGGCAGACCGAATGTGCCACTTTTTCCCGGCGCGGCGAGTTGGGCAATAGAGTTGTTTCAGATGAAGGCGTCAAGGGCGCCATGTATACGAGGGAGCGGGTTCGATGAAGCACGCGGATCTTATCGGGAAGATGACGCTGGAGGAGAAGTGCGCGCTTCTCCAGGGGGCCACGACCTTTGGGAGCTGGGGCTCTGAGCGCCTGGGCATTCCTACCATGGAGTTCTCTGACGGCCCCAATGGCCTGCGCCACCAGCTGGGCGCGGCAGACCACCTGGGCATTGCGGGCTCCGAGCCTGCCACTTGCTTCCCCACGGCGGTCACGGTTGCCAACACCTGGGACGAGGCGCTGGGCGAGAAGATTGGCGAGGCGCTGGGCGAGGAGGCCGCGGCCCAGGGCGTGGGCACGCTTCTGGGGCCGGGCCTGTGCATGAAGCGTTCGCCGCTCTGCGGGCGTAACTTTGAGTACTTCTCCGAGGATCCCTACCTTGCAGGCAAGATGGCCGCGTCCTACGTGCGCGGCATCCAGTCCAAGGGCGTTGCCGCCTGCCCCAAGCACTTTGCTGCCAACAGTCAGGAGACGCGCCGCCAGGCGTCCAACTCGGTGGTCGACGAGCGCACCTTGCGCGAGAACTACCTCACGGCCTTCGAGATTGTGGTGCGAGAGTCCCACCCCAAGTCGATCATGAGCTCCTACAACTTGATCAACGGCACTTACGCCAATGAGAACCGCCACCTGCTGCGTGACATTCTGCGCGGCGAGTGGGGCTTCGACGGTGCTGTGGTCACCGACTGGGGCGGATCGAACGACCACGTTGCCGGCGTGGAGGCGGGCTCCACCTTCGAGATGCCCGCGCCTGGCATGGACTCCGTCCGTCAGCTTGTGGCTGCGGTTCACTCCGGCCGCCTCTCCGAGGAGGTGCTTGACAGCTGCGTGGACGATGCGCTTGAGCTGGTGCTCTCCACGCATCCGGCCGTCAAGGGCGCCACGGGCGAGTTTGACAAGGCCGGCCACCACGCGCTTGCGCGCGAGGCCGCGGCCGAGGGCGCCGTTCTTCTCAAGAACGAGGACTCGCTGCTGCCGCTTGCTGCCGGGACCAAGGTTGCCCTCGTGGGCGACTTTGCCCGCGAGCCGCGCTACCAGGGCGCTGGTTCCTCTGCCGTCAACTGCACACAGGTCGACGACATTCTCGACATGATGGGGGAGAGCGGCCTTACGCTCGTTGGGTACGAGCAGGGCTTCCTTCGCCACGGCGGCGAGGATGCCGCCAAGCGCGACGCCGCCGTTGAGCTGGCGCAGCACGCCGACGTTGTCATTGCGTGCCTGGCGCTCGACGAGATTGCGGAGTCCGAGGGTGCGGACCGTCGCAACATGCGCCTGAACGACAACCAGATCGAGCTCCTGCACGCAGTCTCGCAGGTGAACCCCAACGTGGTCGTGCTTCTCTCGGCCGGCTCTTGCGTCGAGACCGACTGGGTGGCAGACGCCCGCGCGGTGCTCTACCTTGCGCTTGGCGGACAGGCCGGCGCCGGCGCGGCGCTTGATTTGGTGTGCGGTCGCGTGAACCCCTCCGGCAAGCTCGCCGAGACCTGGCCCAAGCGTCTGGCCGACACCCCCACGGCGGACCGCTTCCCGGCGCAGGGCATGAGCGCCGAGTACCGCGAGGGCATCTACGTGGGCTATCGCTACTACCAGACAGCAGGCGTCGAGGTTGCCTACCCGTTTGGCTATGGCCTCTCGTATACGAGCTTCTCGTACAGCGACCTCAAGGTGACACCCAAGGGCGTGACCTTCACCCTTACCAACGACGGTGACCGCGCGGGCACCGAGGTGTGCCAGCTCTACGTGTCCAAGCCCAATCACCAGGTGTTCCGCGCCGCCCAGGAGCTCAAGGGCTTTGCCCGCGTGGAGCTTGCCGCGCACGAGAGTAAGCAGGTGAGCATTGCCCTGGACGACAAGGCGTTCCGTTACTTCAACGTTGCCACCGACGCCTGGGAGGTCGAGGGCGGTACGTACGAGCTGCACGTTGGCGCTTCAAGCGAGGACATCCGCCTTGTTGGAACTGTTGAGGTTGAGGGCACCAACGCGGCGGACCCCTATGCCGGCGTCGACGTGAAGCCCTACCAGACGGGCAAGGTCCAGACCGTGGACGACGCTCACTTTGCGGCGCTTCTCGGCCACCCCATCCCCAGCCCCAAGGTGCGCATCGACCGCAACATGTGCTTCTGCGACCTCAACCACGGGCGCTCGCCCATCTTCTGGATCGTGTGGCTGGTGCTTGCGGCCATGAAGCACGCGGCCGACGCCTCGGGCAAGCCCAACCTCAACGTGCTGTTCATCTGGAACATGCCGCTGCGCGCGCTGGCCAAGATGACCAACGGCATGGTCTCCGTGGCCATGGTCGACGCCATCGTGCGCGAGATCAAGTGGTGGGGCCTTGCAGGAATCGTGCCGGCGCTTCTCGTCAAGCTCGCGACCGGCGAGGGCTTCATCCTGGTGTGGTTCCTCTGGTTCCTCGCGCCGATTCTTCTCGCCTTTGTCGCGAACCTCGTGGGCAACGCACGTACCACGAGTGCGCTTAACACTGCGGGCAAGTAGCTCTCGCGAGGTGGCTGCGCTTCCGGGTGGGTTGGCGCGGCCGAGTGTGGAAGTAGGTTGATCGGCCGCGTGGCCGGGAAGGAAGGGGCAAGTAGATGAGCTTCAAGACCTGGACCGAGGAGCACAAGACGCTCTGGCAGTTCATCAAGTTCAACGTTCTGTCGAACATCTCAACCATCACGCGCTTTGTGTGCACGTGGGTGGGTACCGCGATTTTCATCAACGCCATGCAGCTGAATAGCCCGTTCAAGTTCCTGCTGTTTGACTACACCACTCCCGGCTCGAACTACCTGGGCGGCTTCATCACGTTCCTCATCGCCGAGGTGCTGGCGCAGGTCGTGAACTTCTTCGTTCAGATGTTCCTGGTGTTTGACTCCGACACCTCGTTCAAGGACGCTGCCTGGAAGTATGCGCTGCTTGCCGTGCTCATCGTGGTTGTCAACCTCATCCTCCCAAGCTACGTGACGGCATTCTGCCAGGGCACCTTTGGCTGGGATGCGGGGCTCTCCGGAACCGTGGCGTCCTTTGTCAACACGCTTGCGGCCGTCGTCGTGAGCTTCCCGCTGCTCAAGTTCTGGATCATGCCGGACTCTAAGGACAAGGAGCCCGAGGCAAAGGAGGCGTAGTTGCCTCAAGGGTCCAATCCATTCCCTGTTCTCAAGTGAGGTTGCTGCCCCGTCTTGCTTTGGCAAGACGGGGCTTTGTGTTGGCAGACCCTCTGCATTGGCTGGGTTATAGCCAATGCGGTCTGGCTGGGCGTGCTTCTGCATGAAAGTGCTCTATCGAACGGGATTTCGTCGAACGCTGCACAAAAACACTCTATCGAGCGCCTTGATTTGAAGCATCCCATCAAACTCTTAACCACGTTTACATGCAAACTAATATATTTGAATAGATATGCGTAACTGTGAATTAATAATACTATTATTGATATTATTTGACCACGAGGGCCGTCCGTTAGGGCACTTTTATGCAACGGCTCCAATTTCTCCGCTCGATAGGACGTTTTTGTGCATCGAACGCCTCCCCGCAAGCCCCTCTCGGCGTTGGCCCAGAAGGAACCATCGGCCTCTCGTTCTATATCGGTATTTGAGAATCTTCTCGACGTTCCCGCAGGTATTGTTTGGCGCATTTCTCAGATACCGCTAAAGAACGGATGGGGGCGAAAGAGGGGAGGCAGGAGAGGGGTTGGGGGCCGGCGGTGGCTAACCGTACGAATTGTTGTTGCGACGTGTGCGAGAATGCCCACGCTGTGTTCTGGGGCACCGCTTAGCTAAACTCAAAGGCTGGCTAAAAACGTCTGCGAGAGACGCCGTCCTACGTCGTCCCGCAGAACCGGCCACTAGATTCGCAAGCAACAACGAGGGGAGCCACCTCACATGGCATCCAACTCCATAGTCATACGCGGCGCCCGCGAGCACAACCTGCAGGACGTCGACGTGCGCATCCCGCGCGACAAGCTCACGGTGATCACGGGCCTCTCTGGCTCGGGCAAATCGAGCCTTGCCTTCGACACCATCTATGCCGAGGGCCAGCGCCGCTACGTCGAGAGCCTCTCCAGCTACGCCCGCCAGTTCCTGGGTCAGATGGACAAGCCCGACCTCGACTCCATCGACGGCCTCTCGCCCGCCGTCTCCATCGATCAGAAGACCACGTCGAGAAACCCGCGCTCGACGGTGGGCACGGTCACCGAGATTTATGATTACCTGCGCCTTCTCTTTGCGCGCGTGGGCGTGCCCCACTGCCCGGAGTGCGGCCGCGTGATCGAGCGCCAGACCACCGACCAGGTTGCCGACAAGGTACTTGCCCAGGGCCAGGGACGCCGCGCGCTGGTGCTGGCGCCCGTGGTTCTCGGCCGCAAGGGCGAGTACACCAAGCTCTTCGAGGACCTGCGTCGCGAGGGCTTTAGCCGCGTGCGCATCGACGGCGAGGTCCGCGAACTCGACGGCGAGGTGCGTCTGGAGAAGAAGCTCAAGCACACGGTCGAGGTCGTGGTTGACCGCATCGTGATCCGCGAGAACTCGCTCAACCGCATCGTGGAGGCCATCGAGCAGGCCACCAAGCTGGCTGCGGGCAAGGTGGGCGTCTATCTCCTGCCTGATCGCGATGATCCCGAGGCCATGCCGGGCGAGCTCTTGCAGTACTCGCTGGCGCTGGCCTGCCCCATTCACGGCCACTCGATTGACGACTTGCAGCCGCGCGACTTCTCGTTCAACGCGCCCTACGGCGCCTGCCCCGACTGCGACGGCCTGGGATTCCGCAAGGTCGTGGATGCCGAGGCCCTTATCGACGACCCCTCGCTCTCCGTTGCCGATGGCGTCTTTGGCTCGATCTTTGGCCACTCCAACTACTACCCGCAGATCCTCTCCGCCGTCTGCGCGCACCTTGGCGCCTCGGACCAGACGCCCTGGAAGGACCTGCCCAAGAAGGTGCAGAAGGCGCTTCTCGACGGCTTGGGCACAACCAAGATCCGCGTGGACTACCGCACGCGAGACGGTCGCAACACGCACTGGTTCACCACGTACTCCGGCGTGCGCAAGATCCTCTTCGACAAGTACCAGGAGACCACCTCCGAGACCATGAAGACTCACCTTGAGCGCTTTATCCACGAGGTGCCCTGCCCAACCTGCCATGGCGCGCGCCTGAAGCCAGAGATTCTGGCCGTCACGGTGGGCGACAAGAACATCAACGAGGTCTGCGACCTCTCGTGCCGCGACTGCCTGGCGTTCTTCGAGAAGCTCGAGATTCCCGAGCGCCAGCAGGCAATTGCCGGGCCCATCGTTAAGGAGGTCAAGGCGCGCCTGCGCTTCATGGTGAACGTGGGTCTCGACTACCTCACCCTGAGCCGCGCCGCCGCTACGCTCTCTGGCGGAGAGGCGCAGCGCATCCGCCTTGCCACGCAGATCGGCGCCGGGCTCATGGGCGTGCTCTACATCCTGGACGAGCCGTCCATCGGCCTTCACCAGCGTGACAACGACCGCCTCATTGCAACGCTCAAGAGCCTGCGCGACATGGGTAACACCGTGATTGTGGTCGAGCACGACGAGGACACCATCCTCGCGGCAGACTACGTGATCGACATGGGCCCCGGTGCGGGCGAGCTGGGCGGGCACGTGGTGGCTGCCGGCACGCCGCAAGAGATCGAGGCCAACCCCGACTCCCTGACCGGTGCATACCTCACCGGCCGGCGCCAGATTCGCCTGCCGGATGAGCGCCGCAAGCCCGGGCGCGGCGCAATCAAGATCACCGGCGCCAGCGCGAACAACCTCAGAAACGTGACCGCCAAGATCGAGCTGGGCACGCTCACCGTGGTCACGGGCGTCTCGGGCTCGGGCAAGAGCTCGCTTGTCACCGACACGCTGGCGCCGGCGCTCACCAATGCCGTCCAGCGCTCCAAGCGCCCCGTTGGCCCGTACAAGAAGCTCGAGGGCGTTGAGCTCATCGACAAGGTCATCGACATCGACCAGAGCCCCATCGGCCGCACCCCGCGCTCGAACCCCGCCACCTACATCGGCCTCTGGGATGACCTGCGCGCCCTCTTTGCCTCCACGCCCGAGAGCCGCGCCCGCGGCTACAGCCCCGGTCGCTTCTCGTTTAACGTGCCCGGCGGGCGCTGCGAGGCGTGCAAGGGCGACGGCCAGATAAAGATCGAGATGAACTTCCTGCCCGACGTCTACGTGCCCTGCGAGGTCTGCCACGGCAAGCGATACAACAGGGAGACGCTCGAGGTCACCTACCACGGCAGATCCATCTCGGACGTGCTGGACATGACCGTGAACGAGGCGCTGGCCTTCTTCACCAACATCCCGCGCATCAAGAACAAGCTGCAGACCCTACATGACGTGGGACTGGGCTACATCCACCTCGGCCAGAGCGCCACCACGCTCTCCGGCGGCGAGGCCCAGCGCGTGAAGCTTGCCAAGGAACTCCACCGACAGCAGACGGGCAAGACCTTCTACATCCTCGACGAGCCCACCACCGGCCTGCACTTTGAGGACGTTCGGCAGCTCATTAACGTACTCGAGCGCCTGGTGGACGCCGGCAACACCGTCCTTGTCATCGAGCACAACCTCGACGTCATCAAGATGGCCGATCGCGTCCTTGACCTGGGTCCCGAGGGCGGCGACGGCGGCGGTACCATCGTGGCCTACGGCACGCCTGAGGAGGTTGCTAAGGTCCCCCAGAGCTACACGGGCCGCTACCTGGCCCGCATCCTCAAGCGCGACCGCGCGCGGCTGGCGGCGGGGGAGGAGTAGCCATGGCAAAGCGCGAGAAGTTCCAGAAGACCAACGCCATGCGCGAGCTTGAGCGTGCGGGCGTTTCCTTCACGTATCAGGAGTTCGAGGAGGACGACCTCACGCGCGGCCTGGGCCTGCGCATGGCGCTCGAGGCGGGCGTCGATCCGGCGTCATCGTTCAAGACGCTGGTCACGGTGGCTCCTTCCGGCACCTACGTGGTGTGCTGCATTCCCGTGGGCGAGGAGCTCGACTTCAAGAAGGCCGCGGCAGCCGCAGGCGAGAAGAGCCTCTCGATGCTTCCCACCAAGGAGCTCGAGGGCCTTACGGGCTACGTGCGCGGGGGCTGCTCGCCCGTGGGCATGAAGAAGCGCTTCCCCACGCTCATTGACGAGACGGCCCAGCTCTTTGACATCATTGGCATCTCGGGCGGCAGGCGGGGGCTCTCCCTGCGCCTTGCCCCCGATGACCTTCTCGCCTTCTGCGACGCCAAGTACGCTGACATCTGCCGAGAGGAGACCAGGTGAGCGATACGCAGGGTTGGAAGCCGAAGCACATGGCTACCGGCGAGAAGCGGCCTGCGCCTAGCGTGACGGGTGAGACTTCCACGGGCAGCAAGGCGGCCGAGTCCACCGAGAACCAGGTTGGCCGCAACGCCGCCCTCATGAGCTTCCTCGTTATCGTAAGCCGCATCACGGGCTTCTTCCGTACCTGGGGCCAGAGCTTCGCGCTTGGCGCCGGGATGGTGGCTAGCTGCTACTCCGTGGCCAACAACCTGCCCAACCAGCTGTACGAGATTGTCGTGGGCGGCATGCTGGTCACGGCGTTTCTGCCGGTCTACATGTCGGTCAAGCAGCGCGAGGGCGAGGAGGGAGCCAGCCGCTACACGTCGAACCTCGTCTCCATCGTCACGCTGCTCATGGGAGCCGTGGCCGTTCTCGGCTTCATCTTTGCTGCGCAGCTCGTGTGGACGCAGTCCTTCTCGGCTACCAGCGACTTTGACGCGGACTTCGCTACCTACCTCTTTAGGTTCTTCGTGGTGGAGGTCGTGCTCTACTCGCTCTCCTCGATCTTCTCGGGCGTGCTCAACGCCGAGAGGGACTACTTCTGGAGCAGCGCCAGCTCGATTTTCAACAACTTTGTCATCACCGCGTCGTTCTTGCTCTACGCGGCGCTGGTGAACGTGAACCCCACGCTGGCCACGCTGATCCTGGCCATTGGCAACCCTGCCGGCGTGGCCGTGCAGGTGCTGGTCCAGATGCCGTCGCTTCGCAAGCACGGCATCCACCTCACGTGGCACATCGACTGGCACGACCCGGCGCTCAGGGACACACTCTCCATTGGCATTCCCTCGCTGGTGGTCATGATCACGTCGTTTGTCACCACGTCGGTGCAGCAGAGCACGTCGCTTTCCGTCTCGGTTTCTGGCGCATCCGTCATCTACTACGCGCGTCTGTGGTACACGCTGCCCTACGCCATTCTCGCCGTCCCCATCACCACGGCCATGTTCACCGAGCTCTCCGACCGCTTTGCGCACAACGACATCGACGGCTTCAAGCGCGGCGTCACCTCCGGCATGAGCCAGATCCTCTTCTTCATGGTGCCGTTTGGCATGTACCTCATTGCCTTCTCCATGCCGCTGGCGTCGCTCGTTGCGGCTGGCAAGTTCACCGCCGACCAGCTCTCCATGACTGCCGCCTACATCTGCGGCCTTGCTTGCGCGCTGCCGTTCTACGGCATTGGCATGTACTTCCAGAAGGTGACCTCGTCCATGCGCCAGATGAGGGTCTACGCGCTGGCAAACGTCGTGGGCGGTGCCGGGCAGGTTGCCGTGCTGTTGTTGCTCAACCCCGCATGGTTCGGCGAGACGGGCTCCATGTTTGTGATTGCGCTGACGTCCTTTGTCTTCTTCCTGCTCGTCGACGTTGTGACCATCGTGAACCTGCGTTCCTCGCTGGGGCGCGTGGGCTTTGGCTCGGTGCTGAAGTCGTTCGTGAAGTCGGTCGTCTTTGGGCTGGCGGGCGCCGGTGCGGGCATTGCGGTCCTCTGGGCACTCTCGTCGTTTGTTGGTAGCTGCGAGGGGCACACTTTCCTGGCGCTGTTGTACTGCGCGGTGGCGGGCATCCCCTCTGTGCTGGTCACCTATGGACTTGCCATCCTGTTCAAGGTGCCCGAGGCGCACTTCATCAAGTCCGTTCTCGCCCGCTTCACTCGCCGCCGCGGATGAGACAAAGGGACTGTCCCTTTGTCTCATAACGGTCGCCGGAGGGCACGTTTTGTTGCAGCTTGCATCATGGAGGCCTTTCCGGCGACTAATAATCGCCGATGGGCGTCAAATGGCGAAAAACGCAACAAAACGGGGCTTCCGGCGACTCGAGCACGAGCCCTCGCGCCCTGCCGCTGTACTCTCCCCATATGAATGGAGCGTTAACGCTCTGTGTGCCTCGCCTGCATACAGCCCCATGCACTTTAGTATGCTAAAGTGACAACGCACGAGAAGGACAGCGCACGGGACGGGCGCGCCACACAACGTGCGTGGCATTTTCCGTCGCGGCAGAGCGGTATGCTCTACGTACAAAAAGGGGAGAGGGGCAGGCGTGATAGCAGGCACACCAAGCGGGTTCCGTGACGTCCTTCCTCAGGAGGCGCTCGCGCGCGAGCGCATCTCCGGCATCGTGCGCGAGGTCTTCTCGTCGCATGGGTACCTTCCGGTTGAGACGCCGCTCTTGGAGTCGCGCGACGCCCTCGAGCGGGCCGGCCGCATCAAGGGCCTGCCGTTCCAGCTCTTCGACGTGGACGGGAGCCTCCTCACGCTGCGCCCGGACCTCACGCTGCCCATCGCGCGCATGATTTCCACACGCGTGAGCCCGGACCGCCTGCCCGTGCGCCTTCGCTACGAGGCGCCCGTCGTGCGCGAGGAGTCCTCGCTCAAAGGCCAACCGCGCCAGTTCACACAGCTTGGCGTGGAGCTTGTGGGCGGCGACGGCGCTGCCGCAGAGCACGAGGTCGTGGACCTTCTCGCCGAGACGCTCGGCGCGCTTGACGTGCCCGCGTGGCGCATCGTGCTGGGCTCTGTCAAGCCGCTCAAGGCCCTGCTCGACACCTGCGCACCCAGCGCGCGCTTCCGCGAGGAAGCACTTGCCCTGGTGCACGACTCAGACTTTGTCTCTCTGGACGAGATGGTCGAGAAGGCCGCTGCAGCAGAGGAGTTGGAGCCCGCCGCGGCACGCGCCATCTGCCGCATCCCGCGCCTGGTGGGCGGCACCGAGGTGGTGCCTGCGCTCGACGCGCTGCTCGACGAGGCGGGTGTCGAGAAGGATGCCCGCGGCACCGCGGAACTCTCGCATCTGGTTGACTCGCTCTCGGACCTCTTTGCCGATGGTCGCGCGTCCTTTGACTTCTCGATCATCAACTCCTTTGACTACTACACGGGCATCATCTTCAAGGGCTACGCCGAGGGCATCGCGGCATCTCTTGCATCCGGCGGCCGCTATGACGCGGTTCTCGCCAACTTGGGCCGCGAGGGTACCGCTGCCTGCGGCTTTGCGCTCTCGCTCGAGCGCCTGCAGGAGATTCTGGGCGAGCCGGGCGAGTCGGGCGTGGTCACCCCTGGCGTGAGGCTGGCCGAGAGGCCACTGCGCATAGCCGTTCCCAAGGGGTCGCTCCTCAAGGACACCATCCGCGTGCTGGAGGCGGCGGGGCTCCCGGTTGAGGGCCTGCGCGACCCCGGCCGCCAGCTCACGGTGCGCGAGGGCGACGTTGAGTACGTGATCGTGCGCGCACAGGACGCGCCCGCCTTTGTGGGCCACGGCGGCTGCGACTGCGGCATCTGCGGGCGCGACTCGCTCGTTGAGGCCACCATGGACGTGCTCCAGCTGGTCGACCTGGGCTTTGGCGGCTGCCGCTTTGTGGTGGCCGAGCCGCGCGCCAAGGCGGGCCTTGCCGAGCGCAACTACGCCTGGCGTGGCACCGTGCGCGTGGCCACCAAGTACCCGCGTATCACGCAGGCCTACTACGACTCCATTGGCCAGCAGGTGGACATTGTGACTCTGCACGGCAACATCGAGCTTGGACCCATCGTGGGCATGACCGACCGCATCGTGGACATCACGGCCACGGGCACCACGCTTCGCGAGAATGACCTGGTCGTTGTGGACGAGGTCATGGAATGCACCGCCCGCTTCTTTGCAGGACCGGCCGCATACCGCTGCGACAAGAGGATTCGCGACCTGGCGACGCGTCTCGCCGAGGTCGCGGGAGGGGAGTAGCTTTGAGAAGGATCACGCTTGCCGCCGGACAGGCGCTCACGCAGGCAGACCTCAACCGTTCGGGGGCGCTTCCCCGCGAGGTGATGGAGAGCGCGGCAGCAATTGTGGATGACGTGCGCGAGAGGGGCGACGCAGCCGTCCGCGAGTACTGCCAGCGCTTCGACGGCGTCTGCCCAAGCGACTTCCGCGTTCCGCAGGAACTGGTGGACGCCGCTCCCGGCATGGTGGACGCGGAGTTCCTCTCGTCTCTGCGCCGGGCGTACCGTCAGATCCGCGAGTTCCACGAGCGCCAGCGCGAGAACTCTTGGTTCGAGACGCGCCCCGACGGCACCATCCTGGGCGTCAAGGTGACGCCGCTCGACTCCGTGGCAATCTACGTGCCCGGAGGCCGCGCGCAGTACCCCTCGACCGTGCTCATGGATGCCATTCCCGCAAAGGTCGCCGGCGTGCGGCGCGTTGTCATGGTGACGCCGCCCCAGCACGACGGCACGCTCTCTGCCTATACCTTGGCCGCAGCCTCCGTGGCTGGCGTCGACGAGGTCTACGCCGTGGGAGGTGCCCAGGCGATTGGCGCTGTGGCATACGGCACCGAGTCCATCCCCCGCGTCGACAAGGTCGTGGGTCCCGGTAACGCCTACGTTGCGGCCGCCAAGCGCCACGTCTCCGGCGATGTGGGCATCGACATGATCGCAGGCCCGTCCGAGGTCTGCGTCCTGGCAGACGCCTCGGCAGACCCCGTTGTGGTGGCGGCGGACCTCATGGCCCAGGCCGAGCACGACCCCATGGCGTCCTGCTACCTCGTGACCTGCGACGCGTCGCTTCCAGACCGCGTTCTCGACGCCGTGGAGCGCCTGGTCTCGCAGAGCCCGCGCGAGAAGATCACCCGTGCCTCGCTCGACGACCGCGGCGTGGTGGTTGTGGCCGCAACGCTGGCAGACGCCGTCGAGGCCGTGAACGTGGTGGCGCCGGAGCACCTCGAGCTGCACTGCGAGGACGCCATGTCGCTTCTGGGGTCTGTGCGCAACGCAGGCGCCATCTTTGTGGGCGCCTGGAGCTCTGAGCCCCTGGGGGACTACGTTGCTGGTCCCGATCACACGCTCCCCACGGGGGGCACCGCGCGCTTCTCCAACCCCCTGGGCGTCTACGACTTCCAGAAGCACTCGAGCGTTATCTCCTACACGTCGCAGGGCCTTCTTGCGGATGCCCCCGCCGTCCAGGCCATGGCTCAGGCCGAGGGGCTTTGGGCGCACGCCCTTTCTGCCGGGCTACGCGTGAAGCTTGCCGAGCAGGGCGAGAAGGACTTCGCAAACGCGGCCGCCGCTTGCGAGGACGCAACCCACACCGCGTGGCCGCGCGCCCTCGACACGCCGGGCGTGCCCAAGCTGCCGGGATACGAGGGGTAGGGAAGAGATGACAGGCATCACACCAGAGGTCCGCGCGCTCATGCGGCCGTCCGCGGCGGCGCTCGAGCCCTACGACCCGGCCTTCTCCCCCGTGGACGTGATTCTCTCGGCAAACGAGAACAACTACGGCATCCCGCCCGAGGTGGCACCGGCGCTCGCCAAGGCCGTGACCGATGCCGCATGGAACCGCTATCCCGTTCCCCTTTGCGGAGAGCTGCGCGAGAAGATCGCCGCGTGGCACGGCGTGGCACCTGAGCAGGTAGTTGTTGGCAACGGCGGCGACGAGCTGCTCTTCAACTTCTTCCTGGCGTTTGGCGGTGCGGGGCACGCCCTGGTGAGCTGCCCGCCCACCTTCTCGGTCTACGGGCTCTATGCCTCCATGGTGGAGACGCCCGTGGTCGAGGTTCCGCGCGAGAAGGGCTTCGCTCCCAACGTGGATGCGCTGGTTGAGGCCGCGCGCACGGCGACGCTTGTGGTGGTGACCTCGCCCAACAATCCCACGGGCGACCTCTTCCCGCGCGAGGGCGTGCGCAGGCTCTGCGAGGCGTGCCCGGGCATCGTTCTTGTGGACGAGGCCTACATCGAGTTTGCAGACCCCGGCTCCTCCGTCGAGGACATGCTTGGCGAGTACCAGAACCTGGCCGTTCTACACACTTTCTCAAAGGCGTTTGCGCTGGCGGGAGCCCGCATGGGCTACGTGCTGGCAAGCCCCGCGGTGGTGGCGGCGCTTGCCGCCGTGAGGCAGCCCTACTCGGTGAGCGTGCTCGACCAGGCCGCCGCCCTTGTCGCCGTCACGCACCGGGACGCGTTTCAGCCGGCCATCCAAGCCATACGGCAGGATCGCGGCCGCCTCTCCAAGATGCTTGACGTCCTCGCCCCGCTGGGCGTGTACGTGTGGCCGAGCCAGGCGAACTTCCTCTGCGTTCGCGTGCCGCACGCCCACGACGTGTGGCGCCGCCTGCGCGACGAGCGCTCCATACTGGTGAGGGACTTCTCGTTCACGCCCGGTCTTGAGGGCTGCCTGCGCATCACCGTGGGCAAGCCCGAGGAGAACGATCTTGTGGTGGCAGCCCTCAAGTCCATCCTGAAGGGGGAATGACCATGGCACGCGTGGCAAGCGTCTCTCGGCAGACCGCCGAGACATCGATTGAGGTCACGGTGAACCTTGACGGTACCGGTACCTCGGACATCTCGACGGGGGTGGGCTTCTTCGACCACATGCTCACGGCACTCTCGCGCCACTCGCTCGTGGACCTCACGGTGCACGTGAAGGGTGACACCTGGGTGGACGACCACCACACCGTCGAGGACACCGGCATCGTGCTGGGACAGGCGCTCCACCAGGCGCTGGGCGACAAGCGCGGCATCCGCCGCTTTGGCGATGCGCTGGTCCCGCTCGACGAGGCCCTGGTCATGGCTGCCGTTGACATCTCCGGCCGTGGCGAGCTCTTTTGGGACGTGCCCATTGGCCCCGATAAGGTGGGCACCTTCGACACCGAGCTGGGGCACGAGTTCTTCTGCGGCCTGGCGCGTGACGCCGGCATGACCGTTCACCTGCGCGAGATTGCCGGCGAGAACGCCCACCACATCCTCGAGGCCACGTTCAAGTCGTTTGCCCGCGCCCTCCGGGCCGCCGTCGAGACGGATCCGCGTGTGGAGGGCATCCCGTCTACGAAGGGGGCGCTCTGATGGCATCCGCGAAGATCGTCGTCATCGACTACCACAAGGGCAACCTCCTCTCCGTCCAGCACGGCCTTGCTGCCGTGGGCGGCGAGGCGGTCATCTCTGACGCGCCCGAGGACATCTCCACGGCCTCTGGCCTGGTGCTTCCTGGCGTTGGCAGCTTTGAGAGCGCCATGGAGTACGTGAACGCCTCCGGCCAGGGCGAGGCCATTCTCGACGCACTCGACCGCGGCGTTCCCTTCCTGGGCATCTGCCTGGGGCTCCAGCTGCTCTTCTCGCGAGGTGAGGAGCGCTCGGGCGAGAGGGGCCTCCCGCACGAGAACGAGGAGCCCGTCGCCGCCGGCACTCTCGGTGACGACCGCTGGGTCGCCGGTCTGGGCTACTTTCCCGGTTCTGTCACGCGGCTGCGCTCGGGGAGGCTCAAGGTGCCGCACGTGGGGTGGGACCAGGTCTATCCCACCGCGGTGGGCGAGAGCTCCCGCCTTCTGCGCGGCGTTCCCTCCGGCGCAAACTTCTACTTCACGCACTCCTACGCCCTTGCGGACGACGTCGACCCCGCGTTGGTTGCCGCCCGCACGCACTACGCGCGCAGCTTTGGCTCGGCCATTGCACAGGGTGCGGTCTTTGGCGTGCAGTTCCATCCCGAGAAGTCCTCTGCCACGGGCCTCGTGGTGCTCTCCAACTTCGTCGACATCGTGCGGGCTGGGGGCGTCCGATGATCCTGTTCCCGGCAATCGACCTGGTGCGCGGCCGTGTGGTGCGCCTTGCGAACGGCGACCGCTCGCGCATGGACGTCTATTCGGATAGCCCGGCCTCCGTGGCCCGCGACTTTCTCGCCCGCGGTGCCAGCTGGGTGCACGTGGTAGACCTCTCGAGCGCGCTTGGCGAGGACGAGGCGGCCCGCGAGGCAAACGCCCAGGCGATACGCGCCATCTGCCAGGTCGAGGGGCTCTCGGTTGACGCCGGCGGCGGCGTGCGCTCGATCGACGCCATGTGCCGGCTTGCGGGGCTGGGCGTGCGACGCATCGCCATAGGTACGGCGCTCGTGCGCGACCCCGCGTTTGCCCGCCAGGCGGCGAGCGAGTTTGGCGACATGGCAGTGGCGGACGTCGCCGCAAAGGACGGCGTTGTGCGCGTGAACGGCTGGCGCGAGGGTGGCTCGCTTGCGGCGGACGACCTCGTTTCCAGCCTTGCCGAGATGGGCTTTCGCCACCTGGTCTTCACTGACATCGCCCGTGACGGCATGCAGACGGGCGTCGACCCCACTGCGTACAGGCACATCGCCGAGGTCGCGGGCTTTCCCGTGGTTGCCTCCGGTGGCATTGCCAGCGTGGACGACGTGCGAGCGCTTGCCGCGCTGGGGCCGCAGGTGGTCGAGGGCTGTATAACGGGGCGCGCGTTGTACGAGGGCGCGCTCACGCTCGAGGACGCTCTCGCCGCGTGCGGGTAGGCGATGGGGTCTGCCGGCCCTCCTGCCCGGCCCAGCGCTCGCCGTCTTTGGCGGCTCGCTCGCTGCGCGATTCGCCTTGCGGGAGGGCCGGCAGACCTCAGGGCAGCCTGCCGCAAGCAGCGCGCCCTCGCGCAACGTCGCTTGGCTTCTGTTCTCTGTTCTTCTAGAAGGTCAGGCCCTGGTCCCAGGCTCCAGTCAGGGGATGACCGCCTGAACGTGTTGGTTTCGACTGCGGGCTGCCGTGCTTGTCGCGGCGCGAGTCGCGAAGCGAGCGAGCCGCCCCCAAGGGCGGCGAGCGCCGAGCGCCGCGACAAGCACGGCGACCCCCCACCGAAGGGAAGTAACCATGCTGACAAAGAGGGTCATCCCCTGCCTGGACGTCAAGGACGGCCGCGTCGTTAAGGGCGTCAACTTCGTCGACCTGCGCGACGCCGGCGACCCCGTGGAGCTTGCCGCCAAGTACGACCGCGAGGGCGCGGACGAGGTGGTCTTCCTCGACATCACCGCGACCTCGGATGATCGCTCTACTACGGTGGACCTGGCCTCGCGCGCGGCAAGCCAGCTGCACATCCCCTACACCGTGGGTGGCGGCTTCCGCGACGTCGAGGGCTGCCGCGTGATGGTCTCGGCGGGCGCCGACAAGGTCTCAATCAACTCGGCCGCCGTGCGCGACCCCACCCTCATCACGCGCGCTGCCAGCGCCTTTGGCAGCCAGGCCGTGGTCGTGGCCATCGACGCCAAGCAGGTGGGGCCGGGCGACAAGTGGGAGGTCTACCTTGCCGGAGGCCGCATCCCCACGGGCATCGACGCCGTCGAGTGGGCCGAGGAGGCCGCACGCCGCGGTGCCGGAGAGATTCTTCTCACGAGCATGGACCGCGACGGCACCAAGGACGGCTTCGACATCCCGCTCACGCGTTCCGTTTCGCGCGCGGTGAGCATCCCCGTAATCGCCTCGGGCGGCGTGGGCACGCTCGAGCACTTTGCGGAGGGCATCATTGAGGGCGAGGCCGACGCCGTTCTCGCCGCGAGCGTCTTCCACTTTGGTACGTACACGGTGCGTCAGGTGAAGGAGTACATGGCGAGTCAGGGCATCCCGGTGAGGCTCGATTTCTAGCGAACCCTGCGCGTCGTCGTCTGCAACACCTGTACGAGAAGGAGCAAGAACCATGACAGATGCGTCGCACGTCTCGCCAACCTATGCCGGCGAGCCCCCGCAGCCTTGTGACGACTTTCCCGCCTGCGTAAGCTTTGACGCCCACGGCCTCGTGCCCGTGGTCGTGCAGCAGGAGGGCACAGGCGAGGTGCTCATGGTCGCCTGGGCCAACCGCGAGGCCCTGGACCTCACCATCAAGACGCGCACCAGCTGGTTCTGGTCGCGTTCGCGCAAGGAGCTCTGGAACAAGGGCGCCACCAGCGGAAACATGCAGCAGGTGCGCCGCATCCTTGTGGACTGCGACGCCGACACCCTCATCTACGTGGTCGACTCGCCTGGTCCCGCCTGCCACACAGGGCACCGCAGCTGCTTCTTCCGCGAGGTTCCTCTCGCCTAAGCCCCGCGCCCCCAGGCGCTACGTTGCCTGCACATTCCGCGGGCGTCCTTGCCGTACACTAAATGGGTTGCTCGCACAAACCAAAGGAGAACAGATGGGCGTCAGAACCGCAAACGTGAAGGACGGAAACATCGGGGAGACCCTGGAGGGACTTGCCGCCGTCATCCACGAGCGCGCCACCTCGGCGTCCCCGGAGGAGTCCTACACGGCGTGCCTCCTCACGCCAGAGAAGGGCGACAAGCTGCTCTCCAAGCTCGCCGAGGAGTCCTCGGAGATCATCATGGCCTGCAAGGACGAGGACCACGACCACATCCGCTACGAGATGGGCGACCTTCTCTACCACATGCTCGTGGTTGCCGAGAAGTACGGCATCACCCTTAACGAGCTGGCCGGCGAGCTTGACGCCCGCCGCAAGTAGGCAGAACCGGAGGTAACCCAAGCATGGCGCAGAGGCCCAAGGTCACAGATAGAGACGAGCTTGCCCAGAAGATCCAGCCGGTCATCCTGGGGGCAGACTATTCCTGCTACGCGTATGTCCGCGCCTTCTGGGAGGCCTACCACGTTCGCTCGATCATCTACGCGGGTTCGGACATCAAGTCCATCTCGCGCACCAAGTTTGCGGACTACCACGTGGAGGAGGGCGTCGATTCCGAGGAGGTCCTCATCCCGCTGCTCAAGCGCGTGGGCGACCAGCTCTGCGTCGAGGGGCGGGTGCCCTTCCTCGTGACCTGCGGCGACTTCTACGCGCGTATCGTCTCTAAGCACAAGCCAGAGCTCGAGCGGTGGTACTACACCCCAGTCGTGGACTTTGACGTACTCGACTTTGTCACGCAGAAGCAGAACTTCTACGAGGTGTGCGAGCAGGTGGGCATGGCCTACCCCAAGACGCGCTTCCTCGACTGCTCGCTCAAGGGCGCTGTTGCCAACGATGAGGGCTTCACCTACCCGCTGGTGGCCAAGCCGTCCAACTCGGCCCACTACCACTACGCGGAGTTCGAGGGCAAGAAGAAGGTCTTCGTCATCCAGACACCGGAGGAGCTGCGCCGGGTCTACACGGCGCTCCAGGACTCCTGCTACGACGACAGCCTCATCGTGCAGGAGTTTGTGCCGGGTGGTGACTCCCACATGTACGCCCTCTACTGCTACGTCGACAAGGACTCCAACCCGGTCTTTACGGTCTGCTGCCACGTGGGCCTCGAGGACCACCACCCCAGCGCCATTGGCAACGCCGTCGCCATTGTCCCCGAGCCAAACGAGGAGATGACCTCCTCGGCTGCGCGCTTCCTCAAGAAGGTGGGCTACCACGGCATGTGCTGCTTTGACGCCAAGTACGACGCGCGTGACGGCAGCTACCGCTTCCTCGAGGTCAACGCTCGTCCCGGCCGCAGCTCGTGGCTCGTGCTCCTCTCGGGCATCAACTACGCCCGGATCCAGGCGGAAGACGCCATTCTCGGCGTGAGCCCGGTGCCCGTGGAGCCCAAGGGCGACTGGGCCTACGTGGGCGTTCCCAAGGCAGTGATCGAGCGCTGCATGCCCAACGTGCCGGTGAAGGAGCGCGTGCTTGCGGCATATGACAACCACACCGCGAGCTTTGCGCTCGACTGGCCCGAGGACTCCCTCTCCCAGCGCTTCTGGGCACGGGTCAACTTCGAGCACCAGGTCTCGAAGTTCAAGCGCTACCTCCCCGAGCCGGACCAGCCGTGACGGCTGGGCGCTCCAGCGCAGGAAGGCATAACGTGCCATGACAATCCGTGACCCCGGGGCTCGCCCGGATTTTGACGATGCGCGCTCGCTTGACGAGAGCCTGCCCGAGCTGCGTCGCCAGGTGGACGACGCTCCCACGGACCCCGGCTGCTACCTCTGGAAGGACGCGCGCGGTCAGGTCGTCTACGTGGGCAAGGCCAAGAACCTGCGCGCCCGCCTGCGCCAGTACGTGACGCTCCAGGACGACCGCGACAAGATTCCCCTCATGATGCAGGTCGTGAGGTCGTTCGACTACATCGTGGTGGGCTCCGAGCACGAGGCCCTCGTGCTCGAGCGCAACCTCATCGCTCAGTACCACCCGTACTTCAACGTGGACTTCAAGGACGACAAGAGCTACCCCTACATCGCCATCACCGAGTCGGATGTGTTCCCGGCCATCAAGTACACGCGCGAGCACCACCGCAAGGGGACGCGCTACTTTGGCCCCTACACCGACGCTCACGCCGCGCGCGACACCATCGACACGCTGCGCAAGGTCGTGCCCATCTGCACGGCCACGTGCGCGGAGTGGAAGCGCTGCCGTCGAGAGCTGGAGCGCCGCCCTGACGAGGCGGCCGTGGCCAACCTGGCGCTTGCCCGCACGGGGCGGCCCTGCTTCGACTACCACATGGGCAAGGGGCCGGGCGTCTGCGTGGGCGCCATCGACACTGTCGAGTACGCCAAGCACGTGCGGCAGGTCGAAGACTTTCTCGCCGGGCGCCGCTCGCACGTGGTCTCGGCCGTGGAGGAGCAGATGCGCGAGGCCGCCGCGGACCTCGACTTTGAGCGCGCGGGCCGCCTCAAGGCGCGCCTCGAGAGCCTGAACGCCCTGGACGACCGCCAGCAGGTCATGTTCTCCTCGGACGTCTCCCTCGACCTTATCGGCTTCTACCGCGAGGAGACCATCAGCGCGGCCTGCGTCTTTGTGGTGCGCGAGGGCCGCACGGTGCGCACCGTCGAGTTCATTCTCGACAAGGGCGCGGACGTGGGGGAGGTCGAGCTGCAGGGCGGCTTCCTCAAGCGCTACTACGACGAGACGGCAGACATCCCCTCCGAGGTGGACGTGGACGTAGACCTGCCGGACGCCGAGCTTCTCTCGGAATGGCTTGCCGAGAAGCGCGGGCGCGCCTGCCACATCCATCACCCCCAGCGCGGCGAGAAGCGCCATCTCCTGGACATGGCGGTCGCCAACGCCCGTCATGCGCTCATGCGCTACATGGTGCGCACGGGCTACGCGGACGACCGCACCAACCAGGCGCTGCTGCAGCTCGAGAGCGCACTTGCCCTCGACGCGCCGCCCATGCGCATCGAGTGCTTCGACATCTCGACCCTCCACGGCCACTTCACGGTTGCCTCCATGGTCGTCTTTACCAACGGCCGTCCCGACAAGTCCCAGTACCGGCGCTTCAAGATCCAGACGCCGCTCACCGAGGCGAACGACTTCGTGAGCATGTCAGAGGTTCTCGCCCGGCGCTACGCGCCCGAGCGCATGGCCGACGAGCGCTTTGGATCGCGCCCGGATCTGCTGGTGGTCGACGGCGGCAAGCCCCAGCTCACGGCTGCCATGGAGCAGCTCTCCTCGCTGGGGCTCGACATTCCGGTGTGCGGCCTTGCCAAGTCGGACGAGGAGGTCTTTGTCCCCTGGGACGAGACACCCGTGGTGCTGCCCTCGGGCTCGGCGTCGCTCTACCTCATCAAGCAGGTGCGCGACGAGTCGCACCGCTTTGCCATCACCTTCCACCGCGAGCTGCGCGACAAGGCCATGACCGTCTCGGTGCTCGACGACGTGCCGGGCGTGGGCCCCAAGCGCAAGCGGGCCATCATGCGCCGCTTTGGCTCGCTCAAGCGCCTGCGTGCTGCGAGCGTGGAGGACATCGCCCAGGTCCCGGGTGTGCCCGCCGAGGTGGCGCAGGCGGTCTACGACGCCCTCCGTGCCTGGGACGAGGAGGCCCAGACGGTGGCGGAGAAGGCGCGTTAGTCGGGGACCGCAAACATTCCGGAGATGTAGCTAAAGTTTTCGTCGATGTGGCTCACGGTGGAGCGACCGAGTGGCGACAGACTGTCTGTCAGGTCAAACGAGAGGAGCTCGCGATTGGCGCCCACAACATAGAGCGTATCGCCAGAGATGCAGCTCTGCATGACGGCGCAGGTAAGGTTGTGCTCTTCCGAGAGCGGTTCCCACGTTGAGGGGTCGTAGAGCGCGGCTGTGGTCGGGCTCTCACTATGAATGTCTCCAAAGAGGAGAAGCACGCAGCCATTCCAGGGGAGGGCATCGAGCACGGCCGTATCGAATTCCTTCGATTCGAGCACGGCCGTATCGGTGTGGTAGATGCCGAGCTGCGTCGATGGGACTTGCCTCGAGGCGTCTTCCCAATTCGCAAAGATGAGCAGGTTGCCTGCGGCAACGGGCCGATAACGACCGGATCCAAGCTTAGTCGTGGTTACGGTGTCTATCAGATTGAGGTCTCGGTCATAGATGCTGATCCACGATGTGGACTCGTCTGGCGCGTCGGGCGAGAGGGGACTTCCCGCTGAGAAGGCATACAGCTTCCCGTCGTAAAGGCAGAGGGACTCGATGTAGGTGTCCGTCTCCCCAATGTCAGTGACATCGCCCGTTTGCCGGTCTATGCGGCATATGTGCGAGACGTTGTTGAGGTTGCTGCAGGTAAAGATGTAGTCATCATCTGCGCAGACTCCATAGAGGTTTATCTGATCGACGCTGTAGCGGGTTACGGAAAGGTCATCAAGGTCCACGCCGAGCACCGTCTTCTCGTCGCGCTTGGTTGTGTAGCCTTGGGGGATAACATAAAGCGTGCCGTCATAGACGGGGGAGAGGTTCCAGTCACACCCGAGCGTGGCATAGTCAAGCGGCAGGCCGCCGAGTTCGTTGAGCTCGCTGTCATAGAGAATGATTCGGCTCCGCGCCTGGAACTGCCGTGTCTCAATCACGCCAAAGGAAGCCTGCTCCGTGGGGGCAGGAGAGACATTTCTTCTGGTCAGCCAAGCAATGGAGAGTGCTGCGACAGCGCATGCGAGAAATGCCGTCAGCAGGGCAGCGCGCCTTTTCATGTGCGCCTCCAGTCAGGGGTGAAGGAGGTGCACCCCATGGAATAAACGGGGCGCACCGTGAAGCCAGACTATACTTGAGAGTAAATAGTCGACGTATGCGAAGACATAACAAGTTCTGTCGGGTAGACCGCATTGCCCCAGGCAGATGTGTCGAGGTCAATTCCATAGAGGTCTTTGTAGGCAGCCCACACAAGCTGAGAACAATAGAAAGAGTTACGCGTATCCCTGTCGAAGAAATTGTAGTTGTATGGCTTTCCAATCTGCGAATAACACCAGTTGGCCGCTGCTGCGTCTTGTGCCGTGGTCGTCTCGTTCACGTTTAGACCGTACACGACCTCCTTTGAGGATGCCCAGTTATTTGACCCAAGAACGACTCCTTGGTCTGTGGACTCTACAACCCATAGGGAAGAGTAGACGATAGCTGCATGTCCAGAAGGAATCCACTTAAACTTATCCCCGGTGACAAGGATCACTCCCTTGCGAGTGGGGTAGGTTCCCAAGCGCCTCATTGGTCCCTTATCGGACATTATCGGCATACGTGCAGCCTCTTCCCAATACGGCGCGAACTCCTCTTCAGAGGGGACATCTCTCACGGGGGGCTCTGACGCAACTGCAGGCGTGTGAAAACCACTGATAGCGAGAAGAACAACGAGGACTGGTAAAACGGCAATCATCTTCTTGTACATCTCAAACTCCTCTTAGATAGGGAACGTTCTCGCTGTATCGATCCGAGATACTTCTGAGACGCTTTAGTCGACAGAGGTGCTTGTACTGTTCCATCTATCTCTTCCTCTCGCCTCCGTACTTGATATTGGACTGACTAGGAAGATGATTTCAGGGTTAGGGGTTTGCGTCTGTCGTCCAAGAGGATGGGATTCGTAAATTCGTGTCAACTCAAGAGCGAGGTTATTACCTTTTGCAATTCAGCTGCGCTGTGAATGCCAAGGGCGACATAAATGCGACTCCGGTATGACTTTACGGTTCCTCGTGCTATATGAAGCTGATCACAGATTTCACCCTCGCTGTCACCCCGAGTGATGAGGAGGGCAATTTGTGTCTGGAGCTCGTTGAGCCCGTAACTGCGGAGGTGCTTGAGCACCACGTCCGCGTCCTTCGGAGAGTTTCCGTAGGGGGATGTTGTTGGGGAGATCTTTCCAAATACCATGGCCCCGGCAACAAGAAGAAGTGCACACAGCACGTACGACACATCGGGATGAGATGTGAGTAGGGAGTTAATGGGTCCCTGAAGAAGGAAACAGAATCCCACGAGTGCCGCGAGTTCGCGAGAGCGACAAAATAGTTCCTGTATGCCCGTTTGCAGGAGATGCCTGGTGCGATGCGTCCACGAGATTTCAGCTCCTGATAGAGCTACGTTCGTACCAATGAGCAAAATGGTTGCGAAAAGAACTAACAGTGAAAGGATGCGAAAGAGCCACAGAAGTGGCCAAGACGCCACCAGAAGCACTGCGGAGAGTGTCGTTCCGGTAGCCGCGAGGAGGCTTTTTTCCCAAGAAGGGGAAACGCAAAGCCGTTGTCGAAGGGCCTCCTCTCCTCCTGAATCTGGATGGCAGAGAAAACCGATGAGAGCACCACAGATGAGAGCGAGTCCAAAGAAGTGTGCCGTCACAAGTTGACTGTTCGCATCGAATGGACACAAGGTATATGCAAGGCAGAACCCCATACAGGCAAGGGTGCTCCAATGCTTGTGCAAGAATGCAAATCTACGGTTGACTGATGTTGAGTTTTCGCTTGCGTTATCAGATTTGACATCATTGCTCTGCTGTGCAGAAGAGATGAGAAGGCAGAGTTCTTTCTTGGAGCGTATTCCCAATTTCTCATATCCTCGAGAGCGATTGGTATTGACAGTTGACTCTGAGATGCCGAGCTCTTGTGCGATGATGCGGCGCGGCTTTCCAAGTGCGGTACTGATAAGAACCTCGGCCTCTCGACCACTGAGTGGACGGAGTGCATGGGAGGAGAGAAGCCGCTCGATGCGGGTGCTCTCACGGACTTTTTGCCTGGGATTTGTCGACTCTTCGGTGGCGGTCGTGTGCCTGGGGGACGCATGACGGATAAGGTATAAAATAACGACGGTAACAGCAAAGAGATGCATCCCCGTTAGAACAAGAGCGAGATGTGGGCAACCCGATAGGGTGTCATAGAGTGATGCCGAGAATACGAGTCCGGCGACAAGTGAGAAGAGCGTCCGTTCGTCTGTTCCGGAAGATAGACGAGTGAGGAGTTGCGCTACGAGAGATGCCGTGGCACCGAGGCATGCCGAGAAGACAGGAAACCATGGGCCGATTGCCGGAAACGAGAGACCCAGAACAAGCGGCACAACAATAGTAATTCCGAGGATTACTACAGACTGGAGAGCTGCGTCATCATTGGGTTCCGGATGCGCAAACTCAAGGGCGAGGCATATCCACCCAACAAGAGCGAATGCGGTAGCTGCGACCTCGGCTGCAGCAAAGTCTACGAGAGCGTTGGCTTCAACAATCAATATCTCTAGCGCGAAGATGGGAATTGCGCCTATGGCTCCTGCAACAGCCATGAACCGCCGACACTTCTCGGAAGAGACCTTGTCGGCAGCTCCGAGCGTGCGTCCGACGAGCAAGGCGGCGCAGGCGAGGCTGAGCGTAAACAGTGGTTGGCGGGGCGGTAGCGCGGCAATAAATCCCGACCAGATGCACCAGATAAGCTTACCTCTTCGTGCAAGGATGGCATATGTTCTCATCATGTCTCCCTTATGGCTTGATGCTGAGAATAGGACAAAGCCTGCTCTACTGAGGCTGCGCTCCGGTGGGTGGTGGGCGAGAGCCCGATGAGACAGTGCGGGATATCGCGCGGGTTCGCTGTGCGTGATATGAGCATGTAAAAGCGTCCAGCTCCGAATCTCGCGGGCCAGTTGCGCTCAGCATCGGCTAGCCTAGTCTCTAGTCCAAAATGGCGCGACCGTGGGGGCCGCACGGAGAGGAGCATCCATGGCTGTCAATCCGCTCGTCCAATCCCTCAAGGGTAAGCTCATCGTGAGCGTCCAGGCGTATCCCGGAGAACCCATGCGGCACCCGGAGACCATGGCCCAGATCGCCCGCGCCTGCGAGCTGGGCGGTGCCGCAGCGATTCGCTGCCAGGGCCTCTCGGACATTGCCGCCATCAAGGGCCGCGTTGAGATTCCCGTCATCGGCCTCTGGAAGGAGGGCCACGACGGCGTCTACATCACGCCCACGCTGCGCCATGCCGTGGCCTGCGTGAACGCCGGCGCCGACGTGGTGGCCATCGACGCCACCAATCGCCCGCGCCCCGACGGCCGCACCTTCGAGGAGACCGTCCGCGACCTGCGCGCCCAGTGCGAGACCATCGTCATGGCCGACTGCATGACTATCGAGGATATCCGTCGCGGCGTCGCGTGCGGCTGCGACATCGTGTCCACCACGCTCTCGCACAACAAGCCCGCAATCGACACCACGCTGGACGACGGTCCCGACATCGCCCTTCTCGCCGAGGCCGCCAAGGAGTTCCCCGGCTTCCCCGTGATCTGCGAGGGCCACGTCCACACCCCGGCGGACGCGCGCGCGGCCATTGACGCTGGTGCGTGGGCTGTGGTCTCGGGCACCGCGATCACGCATCCCACGAGCATCACCAGCTGGTTCAAGGCGGCCATCGAGGCTTAGGTACTGACATTCCGGCAACAACCAAAAGGAGAAGCACATGGCTGAGAACAACGGCTCTGGCAATGTGGCCCCGCTCGATGCGGCGGCCGCCGCAAAGGCAGCGTTTGCCGAGGTCACAGGCGAGCCCTTCCCCACAGACATCTACACGGCGCCGCAGCTCTCCTGGGCGGTCATCGGTTGCGGCGTGATTGCCAACCAGATGGCGACCTCGCTTGCCCTCTCCGGCCGCCATCTCCGCAGCGTTGCCAACCGCACACGCGAGAAGGCCGAGACCTTTGCCGAGCGCTACGGCGTGGAGCGCGTGTACAACTCGGCCGAGGAGCTCTACCAGGACCCCGGCGTGGACGCCATCTACATCACCACACCGCACAACACGCACATCCGCTACCTGCGCGGCGCCCTCGCGGCGGGCAAGCACGTCCTCTGCGAGAAGTCCATCACGCTCAACTCCGAGGAGCTCGACGAGGCCCGTGCGCTTGCACGCGAGAACAACGTGGTGCTCATGGATGCCACGACCATCCTGCACATGCCGCTCTACCAGGAGCTTCTCCGCCGTGCCAACGCGGGCGAGTTTGGTGCCATGAACCTGGCGCAGCTCAACTTTGGCAGCTACAAGGAGTACGGCGACCTCACCAACCGCTTCTACAACCCCAAGCTGGCGGGCGGCGCGATGCTCGACATTGGCGTCTACGCACTCTCGCTCATGAGGCTCTTCATGGCAAGTCAGCCCACGGAAGTCGTTTCTCTCGCCAACCTGGCGTCGACGGGCGTGGACCAGACCTCGGGCATTGTGTGCCGGAACAAGGAGGGGCAGATGGGCGTCCTTTCGCTCACGCTCCACTCCAAGCAGCCCAAGCGCGCGGTCCTGAGCTTTGACCGCTGCTATGTTGAGGTCATGGACTATCCTCGCGCCGATGTCGCGACCATCGTGTGGACGGAGGACGGGCGCCGCGAGGAGGTTCGCGCAGGTCGCTCGGGCTATGCGCTCTGCTACGAGATTGCCGACCTCGAGCATGCGGTTGCGGGCGACGCCCGTGCGGCGGGCCTCATCGACTATGCCGCTGACGTCATGCAGATCATGACCCGCCTGCGCCGCGAGTGGGGCGTGGTCTACCCCGAGGAGCGCGCATAGGTGCTAGCTGCAGAAATGCGCCCTTCGGCGAGAAAATGCCGCCTGAGCGAAGGTGTCGTACGGAATGCTGTCGAAACCTCACGCTCGGGCGAGAAATTCTCGCCCGAGGGGCGCTTTCGTACGAAGTAGCTGCGATAACGTGCCCTCCGGCGTCAGTTCCGCGCCGGAAGGGCAATTTCGTGCGTAATCCTTGCGGTAACGCTGCTTCCGGCGTCCTGGACCCCCTGGACCCCCTGGACCCCCTGGACCCCCCGGCCCTTATGCTTCCGGACCAGCGGAGAATAGCTCCTTTTCTTAAACGGCGGTTGCGTTTGCCCAGGTGGCGGCCAACTGGATTAAGAAATGGAGCTTAAACTCCACGGGGCGAGAGGGGCTAGAGCTCGGGAGAGGCACGCCATCCCAACTTAGAACGTTGCCATTAGCGAGAGCCCCTATCAAAAGCGCGTCTCTATGGACGGCACCGCTGCATCTCGGCAATTTATTGCGCGTTTTTCCTTGTCCTAAGTACGTTTGCCCAGATAAGCTCATATTTACGAGAAATATCGCGCAATAATCCTATGCGAGAGTTTCGATAGTGGGGCGTTCGCCCCGCCGGACGAGAGACCCCGTCCGCCGAGAAGCCCCGCCTAGAACCCCGCCGAGAACCCCCGGGCGAGAAGTGCGGACCCCGGGGGAGCAACGGCACGGCGCCAGCACCAGCGTGCCAACCGGGCACCAACCCCTATACTTGATGCGGTTGCCACCAGAGCGGAGGAGGGACGAATGCCAGACACAAGCACCGGCCAGGACATGCGCGACGCCGAGAGCCGCGACCGCGTCCCCGACATCGTGATCATCACAGGCATGTCCGGTTCGGGTCGCACGCAGGCCCTGCACTGCTTCGAGGACATGGGCTACTTCTGCATCGACAACCTCCCGCCGCGCCTGGTCCCGCAGCTTGCTGAGCTCGTGGGCATTAACTCGGGCGTTGGGCGACATCTTGCCGTGACCTGCGACCTGCGCAGCCAGGGCCTCTTCGACGAGCTCACGGACACCATCCGCCAGCTCGGCGAGCACGAGCTCTCGTGCAAGCTCCTCTTCCTGGATGCCTCCGACGAGATTCTCATGCGCCGCTACAACGAGAACCGCCGCCGCCACCCGCTTGCGGTACCCGGCGAGTCCGTCGAGCACGCCATCAAGCGCGAGCGCCGGCAGCTCAAGGACGCGCGCACCATGGCCGACCTCGTCATCGACACTAGCCACATGCGCACCTCAGCCCTGCGGGCCCGCCTCAACGCGGCCTTCTCAGAGCTCACCGAGCAGCAGCTCCTCGACGTGAATGTCTTCTCGTTTGGCTTCAAGCACGGGATGCCCTCCGAGGCTGACCTCATGATCGACGTGCGCTTTCTGTCAAACCCCTTCTACGACCCCGAGATGCGCTACCTCACGGGTAATGACGAGAAGGTCGCACGCTTCGTGATGGACAACAAGATCACGCGCGACTTCATGGACGCGTGGCTGCGGCTGCTCGACGTTGCCATGCCGGGTTATGTCGCCGAGGGCAAGGCGCGCCTGTCCATCGCCGTGGGCTGCACGGGCGGCCAGCACAGGAGCGTCGCCATTGCCAACGCCACGGCGGCCCATCTCAAGGCGCAGGGCTATCGTGTGAACCTCTTCCACCGCGACCTCCCGGAGGCTGTTGCTGCCGCCGCGCACGACGCTGCCACGGGCGAGAGGTAGCCAATGTCCTTCACCGCCCAGGTAAAAGACGAGCTCTCGCGCATAGAGCCCGCCTCCCGCATGGCCGAGCTCGCGCAGCTCTCGGCACTCGTCCGCGTCTGCGGCACCATGAGCTTCCACGGCTCGGGTCGCTACTCGATTCGCATTGCCACCGAGACCGGCGCCGTTGCCCGTACCGTCATCAAGCTCACGCACCGCGTGTTTGACCTCGAGACCTCTCTCACTGTGCGGCGTTCGGTCCTCCACAAGACGAGAAACTACCTCATCGAGATGCCCGAGCAGGACCGCCTGGCCGACGACCTCACCAGCCTGGGGATTCTTGTCCCTGGCCACGGTATCGCTCTGGGGGTTCCCGAGGAGCTCCTCAAGACGAGACAGGCGCGCTGCGCCTTTGTGCGCGGGGCCTTCATGGCTGGCGGCTTCATTGCCGACCCGCGCGGCGACTTCCACCTGGAGATCGCGGTAACGGGGGAGGAGTTCGCCCGGGGCCTAGCCAATGTCATCTCCACGCTGGGTGCCTCGGTGCGCATCAACCGGCGCCGCGGTGCCTATGCGCTCTACCTCAAGAGCTTCGACGATGTGCTGTGCCTTCTGCGCGTAATGGGCGCCCAGCGTATGGCGCGAGTGGTCGAGGTCGCGCGGGTGAGAAAGTCGGTCAAGAACGACGTCAACCGCCGCGTCAACGCGGAGGTTGCCAACCAGGCACGCTCGTCCTCGGCTGCCGTGGCGCAGCTCGAGCTCATCGACCGCGCGGACGAGCTCGTGGGTATCTCGCACCTCCCGCCGGCGGTGCGCGAGTTCTGCGTTGCACGCAGGGAGCACCCCGAGCTCTCGCTTGCGGCGCTAGGCGAGACCTTCGACCCGCCGGCGTCCAAGTCTGCCATGTACCACCGGCTGCTCAGGCTGGAGCAGATTGTCGACGAGGAGAGCGCTCCCGAGAAGAACTGAGAACGTTTCCACATCAGAAAATCGTCATTCTTTCTCATAAAAGCGCAGGTAGATTGCAGCACATACTATATTTTGCGCAGATATGCGTCCAGAATTTTGCCAGCGTTGCGGATTACTCGTTTTAGATTGGCAAACGTGCGGTAGAATGTCCCTAGCAATGACGTTTCGGCGTTGTTACATGGTCAGTCGGGGGGAGGCCCCGTCGGCCACTCGAAAGGAGAAAGCATGGCAGTTAAGGTTGCAATCAACGGCTTCGGTCGCATCGGTCGCCTGGCGTTCCGTCAGATGTTCGGTCACGAGGGCTCCGAGATCGTCGCCATCAACGATCTTACCTCTCCCGAGATGCTCGCCTACCTGCTGAAGTACGACTCCACGCAGGGCAACTACTCCCGCGATCACGAGGTCACCGCTGGTGAGGACTCCATCACCATCGACGGCAAGACCATCAAGATTTACAAGGAGGCAGACGCCAACAACCTGCCTTGGGGCGAGCTCGGCGTCGACGTCGTCCTCGAGTGCACCGGCTTCTACACCTCCAAGGCCAAGTCCCAGGCTCACCTCAACGCTGGCGCCAAGAAGGTCGTCATCTCCGCTCCCGCGGGCTCTGACCTCAAGACCATCGTCTACAACGTCAACCACGAGACGCTGACCGCCGACGACGACATCATCTCCGCCGCCTCCTGCACCACCAACTGCCTCGCTCCTATGGCCAAGGGCCTGAACGACTACGCCCCCATCGTCTCCGGCATCATGACGACCATCCACGCCTACACCGGCGACCAGATGATCCTCGACGGCCCGCAGCGCAAGGGCAACTTCCGTCGTAGCCGTGCCGGCGCGGAGAACATCGTCCCCAACACCACTGGTGCTGCCAAGGCCATCGGCCTCGTGCTCCCCGAGCTCAACGGCAAGCTCATCGGCGCTGCTCAGCGCGTTCCTACGCCCACCGGCTCCCTCACCAACCTCTACGCTGTGGTCAACAAGGAGGTCACCGTCGAGGGCGTTAACGCCGCGATGAAGGCCTACTCTGAGCAGATCCCCGAGACCTTCGGCTACAACGAGGACCAGATCGTTTCTCGCGACATCGTCGGCATGACCTACGGCTCGCTCTTCGACGCCACCCAGACCATGGTCAACCCGCTGGGCAACGGCCAGAGCCTCGTCCAGGTGACCTCTTGGTACGACAACGAGAACTCCTTCACTTCTCAGATGGTCCGCACCATCAAGTACTTCGAGAAGTTCGTCGCCTAGTCGACGCTTCGGTGAGGTAACTATGGGGCGCGGTTTGCAGCTTTCGGGCCGCGGCCGCGCCCCTATTTTTTGCACGTATCGACAATAAGGAGTGAACATGGCTTTCACCAAGAAGACCGTTCGCGACATCGACGTCGAGGGCAAGCGCGTCCTCGAGCGCGTCGACTTCAACGTGCCCCTGAAGGATGGCGTTGTCACCGATGACACACGCATCAAGGCCGCCATCCCCACCATCAAGTACCTCAAGGAGCACGGTGCTGGTATCGTGCTCATGAGCCACCTCGGTCGCCCCAAGGGCGACGGCCCCGAGCCCGAGCTCTCGCTCAAGCCCGCCGCCGAGAAGCTCGCCGAGCTCACCGGCTATGACGTGAAGTTCGTCGACGACACCTACGGCGAGAAGGCCGCAGCTGCCGTTGCCGAGGTCAAGCCTGGCGACATCCTGGTACTCGAGAACGTCCGCTTCGACAAGCGCGAGAAGAAGAACGACCCCGAGATCGCCAAGAAGCTCGCCTCCTACGGTGACATCTTCGTGCTCGACGCCTTTGGCACCGCGCACCGTGCGCAGGGCTCCGTGGTTGGCCCCGCCGCCTACATTCCCGCCGTCGCCGGCTTCCTGCTCGAGAAGGAGGTCGACACCCTTACGTCGATCTTCGCCGAGCCCGAGCGTCCGTTTGTCGCCATCGTGGGTGGCTCCAAGGTTTCCTCCAAGATCACCGTGCTCGATCGTCTGATCGACTCCGCCGACACCCTCATTGTTGGTGGCGGCATGGCCTACACCTTCTTCCTGGCCCAGGGCTACACCGTGGGCACCTCGCTGCAGGAGCCTGACTACGTCGACGAGGCTAAGAAGCTCCTCCAGAAGGCCGAGGACAAGGGCGTCAAGCTGCTCCTGCCGGTCGACAACGTGGTCACCGACGACTTCGACAACCCCACCGTCAAGGAGGTCGTCGACTCTAACAAGATCCCCGACGACCGCATGGGTATGGACATTGGCACCAAGACCCGCGAGCTTTACGCCGAGGCCATCAAGGGCGCCAAGACCGTCTTCTGGAACGGTCCCATGGGCGTCTTCGAGAAGGACGAGTTCGCTGACGGCACCAAGGCCGTTGCCGAGGCCGTGGCAGAGGTCAAGGCTAACGGTGGCACCTCCATCATCGGCGGTGGCGACTCCGTGGCCGCAATCAACAAGTTTGGCCTGGCTCCCAAGATGAGCTGGATCTCCACGGGCGGCGGCGCCTCGATGGAGCTCGTTGAGGGCAAGGCTCTTCCTGGAGTGGAGGCGCTTCTCGATGCGTAACAGGATGATCGCTGGCAACTGGAAGATGAACAAGACCTACGACGAGGGCGTTGTTCTCGCGCAGGGTCTGGTCGATGAGCTCAAGGACGGCACTGGCTCGGTGGATGTTGTTGTCTGCCCGCCTGCCATTGACGTTAAGGGCGTCGCAGAGGTCATCCAGCAGGCCAATGCCCCCATCGCCGTGGGCGTCCAGAACGTCTACTGGGAGGAGAAGGGCGCCTACACGGGAGAGACCGCTCCTGACATGATCACCGCCGTTGGTGCCACCTACTGCATCATCGGTCACTCCGAGCGTCGTGGCTACTTTGGCGAGACGGACGAGGATATCAACAAAAAGGCCAAGGCCCTCATGGCCCACGGCATTGTCCCCATCTCCTGCTGCGGCGAGTCCCTCGAGGTCCGCGAGGCCGGCAAGCACGTCGAGTTCGTGGTCGAGCAGATCAAGAAGGACACCGAGGGTCTCACGATCGATGACCCCTCCAAGTACGTGGTTGCCTACGAGCCCATCTGGGCCATCGGCACCGGCAAGACCGCCACGGCTGACGACGCCGAGGAGGTCTGCGGCGCCATCCGCAAGACCCTGGCCGAGATCTTTGGCCAGGAGACGGCCGACGGCATCCGCATCCTCTATGGCGGCTCCGCCAAGCCCGAGAACGTGGGCGGCTTCCTTGAGAAGGAGGACGTCGACGGCGCGCTCGTCGGCGGCGCCTCGCTCAAGGCCGACAGCTTCGCGGCCATGGTCCGCAGCGCCATGGCGTAGTGAGACAAAGGGACAGTCCCTTTGTCTCATCCGGCCCCGGTGCGCCTGTCGCGCCGGGGCCTTTTCTAGATAGGGTGGTTCTTGTCCCGAAAGGTGGCGGAAGTTGTTTCTCGAAAAGTCGACATGGCCTGCAGTCGAGGCCTACTTTGCCAGCAGTGACCTGGTAGTCCTTGGGTTTGGCAGCACAGAGAACCATGGGCGGCACAATCCACTTGGAACCGACTGGATGGCCCCCCAGAGGATACTGGACCTCATGGATGAGCGCAGGCCCAAGTTTCTCTACGGGCCGACGCTTCGCCTTGGGTCTGCCGATCACTTCATTGACTACCCCGGAACGCTCTCGCTTGGGGATGACCTCCTCCATCAGGTGACCGCACGAATCTGCGGGCAGCTCTACCACTACGGCGCTCGGCACTTCTGCTTTGTCAACGGTCATGGGGGAAACACCCGAGCCCTCACCACGACCGGCTATGACCTCAACGACCGTGGCTGCCAGGTGGCGCTTCTCAACTGGTGGAAGCTGGCGGGCGAGCTTAACCCTTCGTGGGGTGGAGGCCACGGCGGTGCTCAGGAGACCTCAGCCAACCTCTGGATAGACCCAAGCTCCGTGGACACTTCCGCATTGGGCCCCATGGACCTTGTGGATGACGGCGGTAGCGATATCAAGACCCAAGGTTTTGACGTCGTCGAGTTCGAGGGCGTCCACCCATCGCTTATCCGTCGTGCTCGCAGGTATGCCACGAACGGATGGATTGGGAAGGACGATCCCAAGCAGGCGTCTGCGGAGTGGGGAGAGCAGATGCTCACCTCCTTTGCGGACTGGGCAGTGAAGTTCCTTGACGCCTTTGCCCGGTCTCCGCTGCCGGGGCAGATTGAGCGCTAGGCGAGAAGGTCGAGCCCTCTCTCCTCTATGACTGTGTGGAGGTCGTCCCTGCGGCAACCGCGCCTCCGGCGTCGGCTTGACGCCGGAGCGTGAGTTATAGCGCCGCTTGCCTCTGTGGTCTTATCGAAAAACTGGGCCCACCGGTTACTACCGATGGGCCCAGTGCCATTGCACGCCGAGAAGCGCAGCTGCTGCACAAGCGCAGCTACTGCGCGGGCGTTGCGTCCCTTAGCTCGGGCAGGCGTGCGGCATCGACCTTGATGCCGGTGAACTTGTTCGAGGTCACCTTGTTCAGGGTCTTGTGGAGCATGGGGATGATGGGCATGTCCTCGGCAGCAATGGCGTCCGCCTCGTGCATGAGCTCGACGCGCTTGTCCTCGTCCACGGTCTTTCTCGCCTCGTCCAGCTTGGCGTCGAACTCGGCGCTGGAGTAGTGGGAGACGTTGTCGCCCACGCCGGTGTACATGAGCGGCTGCAGGAAGTTGTCCATGATGGGATAGTCTGCGGTCCAGCCACGAGATCCAAGCTGGAAGGTGCCGGCAACGTAGTCGTCGAGCATCGACGCGTATTCCTTCTGGTCGATGGTCACGTTGATGCCCACGGCCTTCCAGTCGCCCTGCAGGACCTCGAACTCGTTTGTCTTGTTGGACGAGGAAACCATGATGGTGAGGTCGATGCCGCGCATACCGTCTGAGCCGGCGGGATAGCCTGCCTCGTCGAGAAGCTGACCAGCCTTGTCAACGTCATAGGCGCAGTACTGCCACGTGGTCTCGTCATTGCCCTTGATTCCCGGCGGGACAATGTCGCCTGCGGGCTGCGCAAATCCCTCGTAGAGGGTGTCGCAGAGGTTCTGGCGGTTGATGGCAAGAGACATTGCCTGGCGTACCCTCTTGTCGGAGAGGATGGGGTCGTTCACGTTGTACGCAAGGTACTCCGTGTACAGAACCTCGCCAACCATCGTCTGCTTGTTGGGGGTGCCGGTGTAGCCGTCGTCCGACTGCCCGTACTTCTCGACCGTCTCCTTGACGCGCCCCGCGGGAACGTCGCAGAGGTCGAGGTTGCCAGCCTCAAACTCGCGGAATGCCGTGTCGGTGTCCTTGTAGATGTTGAAGTGTACGGCGTCGACCTTGGCGGAGTTGACACCGGCATAGTCCTCGTAGCGCTTCATGTTGATGTACTGGCCATCGTTCCAGGTGCCATCCATCTGGAAGGGGCCGTTGCCAACCGGCGCCTTGGAGTAGGTGTCGTAGTTGTCCTTCGCGCAGTCCGGGATGGGCGAGAGGGGCGTGCAGCACACCACAAAGGGGAAGTCTGCGTAAGGGCCGGTGAGCTCCACCTTGAGGGTGTAGTCGTCGGGGCAGGAAAGCCCCTCAAGCTCTTCGACGTTTCCGTTGACCACGTCGTCATAGCCCTTAACCATGGCAAGGTGGTACGAGACCACAGACGGCGCCGTGGTGGTCTTGGGGTTGCAGATGCGGTTCCAGGCGTACTGGAACGACTTGGCCGTGACGTCGGTGCCATCGTGGAACTTGAGGCCCTGCTTGATGTGGAAGGTCCACGTCGCGGCGTCGTCAGATGACTCCCAGGACTCGGCAACGCTGGGCTTCAGCTCCTCTGTGTCGTAGTCGTAGACCGTGAGCTGGTCAAAGAGCTGAGAAGCAACAGCCGCGCCGTTGAACTCCTCGATGTCAAAGGGGTCGATCGACGTGGGGTTCGTGATTGCATAGTTGATGGTTCCTCCCGATGCCGCCTCCCCACTGGATGACTCTCCGCTGCTGGACGAGCGCTGTCCGCAGGCACCAAGTCCTGCGGCTGCCATCGCGGCAGCTCCGCCCTTGATGAAGGTGCGACGATCCATCGAATGACCCATCTTTTCCTCCCGCCGTCTGTCCTCATGCGGACACCGCATGACCGCAGTGTCCGCTTTTCGAGAAAGATGTTCGTCCTGTTGGAGGAAAGTGGCGGAGGACTGAAATACGCCTGAAGCAAATGTTTGCAGTATTGAAACTCCTGGCCTGATTTACCTACCGCTCGCCGACTGCAACTCGAAAGTCGCATGGCCGCACCTCGCTCGCGAACCTCACAAGAATGGGTGCGAGCATGACTGCCCGCACCCATCAAGAGGTACTGTCTCCAATGGCGAGAAGCTTCGCCCGTGCTGTCCGCTATTCCAGCGCAAGGAAGGCACAATAGCCCTTGTAGGCCTCCCAGATGTCCGCCTTGCTCGTGACCTCCCAGGGGGAGTGCATCGAGAGCACGCCAATGCCGGAGTCAATCACGTTCATGCCATAGGTGGCCAGGATGTAGGCGATGGTGCCACCGCCACCGGCGTCAACGCGGCCGAGCTCGGCGGTCTGGAAGCGGACGTCTGCGTCATCCATCACGCGACGGATGAGGGCAACGTACTCGGCGTCGGCATCGTTGGAGCCAGACTTGCCGCTGCCTCCCGTATACTTGTTGAATGTGAGACCGCGCCCGAGAAAGCACGAGTTCTTTGCCTCGAAGACCGAGGAGTAGTTGGGGTCGAAGGCTGCGGAGACGTCACTCGAGAGCATGCGAGAGCGCTCGAGGCAACGGCGCAGCGCCAGGGGAGTACCCTGTCCGGCTGCCTCGATAAGCTCGGCCATGACATCCTCAAAGAAGCGGCTGCTCATCGAGGTAGCACCGCGGCTGCCAATCTCCTCCTTGTCAACAAGGATGGTGACGGCGGTGCGCTTGGGCGCCTCGCACGCAAGCTGGGCAAGAAGCGAGGGGTAGGCGCAGGAGCGGTCGTCCTGGCCGTAGCCCAGGATCATCGAACGGTCCAGGCCCATGTCGCGCGCCTGGCCTGCGGGCACAATCTCAAGCTCGGCGGAGAGCAGGTCCTCCTCGGTGATATCGTACTTCTCGGCGAGAATATCAAGGACGGTTGCCTTAACCGCTTCTTTGTCCTGGTCCTTCTCGGCGCCGTCGCTAGCTGCCCTGGGGCGGTTGCCCACAATCACGTCGAGAAGCTCGCCCTCAATGAGCTCGGACGCCTTCTTCTGCATCTGCTCACGGGCAAGGTGGGGGAGAAGGTCGGAGACGCAGAAGACGGGGTCCGAGGGGTCCTCGCCAATCACGACCTTGATGACACTCCCGTCCTTCTTGGCAACAACGCCATGGATTGCCAGAGGCAGGGTTGCCCACTGGTAGGTCTTCACGCCGCCGTAGTAGTGCGTGTCAAGCGTGGCGATGTCGTTTCTCTCCTCGAGCGGGTTCTGCTTGACGTCCAGGCGGGGCGAGTCGATGTGGGCACCAAGGATGTTGACGCCCTGCTCAAGGGGCTCCGTGCCCAGTTCGATGAGCATGAGGCTCTTGCCGCGAACCGACGCGTAGACCTTGTCGCCGGCCGATAGCTTCTCGCCTGCCTTGACAGCCTCCTCAAGCGGGCGATACCCATGTGCCTCCGCAAGCTCGATGGCGGTTGAGCAGCACTCTCGCTCCGTCTTGTTCTCAGAGATGAACTTTCGGTACCCCTCGCAGAATTCAGTGAGCTGCGCCAGGTCCTTCTCGCCATAGCCCTTCCAGGCGTTTGGTCTCTCCATTCCTGCTCCCTTCCAAAGTCCTCGGGTAAGCTCCGGAGAAGACTGTATCACCCATGGAACTCGCGCCGTTCATCGCGCCGCTCGCCGGATGTCATCTGAGTTGTGAAATGAGAAAAACGATAAAACACGCGTATCCCCATATGCTATGCTGAATAGCATTGCGTACAGCCAATCCGCTCTCGAAGGAGCCAGAATCCGTGAACGTCCTCAACGTCATCCTCCTTGTCTTGCTGTTCATCTCCGGCCTGCTCACCGTGGCTCTCGTCCTCATGCACTCGGGCAAGGGCACGGGCGTGTCTGACATGATTGCCTCCTCGCTCTACAATGCCTCCGCCGGCTCTGGCATCTGGGAGAAGAACCTCGACAGGCTCACAGTCATCACCTCCGTCATCTTTGTGGTGTGCGTCATCGTGATGGCGGTGACCTTCCCCACGGGGACCATCGGCCTGGTTGGCTAGGCCTTCTCGGAAAACGGTTTCATGCGGGACGGAGCGGCGAGTGCCCTCCGTCCCTTTTTTATCAGCACCACATTCTTTGGTTAACAAGTGGGACATTGAACCATCGAGTTGGCATCCTTAAACGCTTGCAAGCCTATGCTGGTGACATAAAGGCTTGTCGCAAGGAGGATGCCACATGTACATGGAGAGAAGCACCTGGACGCAGGTTCGTGACTACTTCAAGGAGCACGACCTGGTGATTATTGGAGTTGGCTCGACGGAGTGCCACGGCAGGCACAATCCGCTGGGCACCGATACCATGGCGCCAGACAAGATCCTTGAGCTGCTGGAACAGCGCGACGGGACGTATCTTGTGGCACCAACACTTCCCTATGGCGCAACGGACGACCTCGTTGGGTACCCTGGCACGGTGAGCCTTGGTGTCCAAGGGCTCTACGACGTCCTGTCGAGCATCACGAGGCAGCTACGTGCCTACGGTGCGCGCCGCTTTGTCTTCCTCAATGGCCACGGCGGTAACGTCAAATCTCTCTCTATGGCGTCGATGGACCTAAACGATGCCGGTTGCCTTGCGGCTGTTGTCAACTGGTGGAGGTTGGCCCCGCAGCTTAATCCCGCGTGGGGAGGCGGGCACGGTGGTGCCATGGAGACCAGCGCCAACCTTGCCATAGACCCGGCCTCCGTTGACATGTCGCAGGTGACAGACGAGAACCTGCTCCCCGACATTGGGGATGACATGCCATCCACGGGATGGAACAGCGTGAGCTTTGGCGGTGCCGAGGTGGAGTTCCCGCGAAGGCTCGCCCGGTTTGCAAGCTCCGGCTGGGTTGCCGAAGGCCACGAGGACCATCCGCGCGGCGCAAGCGCCGAGCTTGGGAAGGCGATGCTCGAGGGCACTGCGGCGTGGCTACAGGAGTTCACGCGTGCCCTCGAGGCGGAGACGCTGCCCAAGCCAATCGACTTCTCTCGGGCAACGGAGCACCTCGACCAGTAGCGCAAACGCGCCGCATAGCTGCATCTGTACCAGGCGTTCCCGCCTGCCGAGGGACGGGCGGACAACAAGGAGGAGAAATGCGCATCGAGCTGAGTACCTGGCCTGCCGTGGAAGACTACTTTGAGCGGGGAAACGACCTTGTCGTTATGGCCATAGGAAGCACGGAGGAGCACGGGAGGCACAACCCGCTGGGAACAGACACCCTTGCACCCAATCTGCTGCTGGAAAAGATTGATGCCGCCCTTGGCGAGGACGTGCTCATTGCGCCCACGATTCCCTTTGGCAACGCGGATGACCTCCTGGGGTTCCCGGGAACGCTCTCGATAGGTTATGACCTTCTCCGCTCGCTTGTCCGGACGCTCAGCATGCAGCTCTGCGACTATGGGGCAAGAAGGTTCCTCTTCATCAACGGCCACGGCCCCAACATCAAGCCCATCTCAAGCGTGTGCGAGGAGCTCAATAGGCGAGGGTGCCTCGCGGCAAGGGCGGATTGGTGGCTCATGGCAGGCGAGCTCAACCCTGCGTGGGGCGGTGGCCATGGCGGGGCAGAGGAGACGGCTGCGGTGATGGCCGTCGACCCCTCGCTTGTGGATTCCTCCGAGCTTGGCCCCATGGCGCTTGCTAACGACATCTCCGACGAGCTCCCCACGTCTGGTTGGGACAACGTTGAGTTCAAGGGCGCTCACGTTGCCATTCCGCGTGACGCCTGCCGCTACGCCGGCAACGGCTGGATTGGCCCCGACGACCCAGCGAACGCCAACCCGGAGTGGGGAGGCCAGATGATGGACGGCGTGGCCAGCTACCTCGTCGACTTCATAGGCGCCCTCAAGCGCGCGCCGCTTCCCGCGCCCATGCCCGTCCGCACTACCAAGGCATACGGCGGCAATGGCGACAAGTAACGTCAGCACGTACGCGATATTGGCTCCCAGGAGAGAGGCAAGTGGCAATGGATTTCAACGATAGCGAGGTCGTGGACCTTCTCGGCAGGCTCTCTAACACAAAGTCCCCCTCGGGCTTCGAGGACGAGACCATAGAGGTCGTGCGCGACTTCTGCCAAGGGTGGGCAAAGGTCGAGACCAACAGCGTCCACGACGCACTCGTCACCCCCAAGAACTTTACAGGCGAGAAGCCCGTGCTCATGCTCGATGCCCACGGCGACGAGGTTGGAGGCATGGTCAAGTCCATCCGCTCCAACGGCACGATGACCTTCGTTGAACTAGGACGCTTCTCTCCCAACGTGCTCACCGGCCAGGATGTGCTGGTGAGAAACACGCTAGGCGAGTGGGTCCATGGCGTGATTGGCGTGAAGCCGCCCCACTTCATGAGCGCTGCCGAGCGCGCCTCCGGAGAGCTGCAGCTCATTCTGGACGTTGGCGCCACCTCCAAGGAGGAGGCGGTAAACGTCTTCCATATGGGCATGGGCGAGCCTTTTGTCCCGGCCACCAAGTTCGAGTACAACGAGAAGACTGGCGTTGCGTTGGGGAAAGCATTCGACTGCCGCGCAGGAGTCACCGCAGAGCTCCTCGCCCTGCGCGAGCTTTCTAGCCGCACGGATCTACCCTTTGACGTTGTTGCCTCGGTGAGCTCGATGGAGGAGGTGGGTGAGCGCGGCGTGCTGGCAGCGGCGCTGCACTTCGATCCCATGGTCGCCTTCATGTTTGAGGGCTGCCCGGCAGATGACACGTTTACCATCCCCGATGACGTCCAGACTGCCTTTCGCCATGGCCCCATGTTTCGCTACTTTGACTGCTGCATGATTACGAACCCTCGCTACCAGCGCTTTGTCCTCAAATGTGCGGCGGAGGCGGGACTTGTCTGCCAAACGAGCGTGCGGGAGGGCGGCGGCACCGACGGCGGCCCCACCCACATGCTTGACATTCCCTGCGTGGTCGCTGGCGTTCCCAGTCGCTACGTCCACTCGGGAACCGCGCTGTGCACGCTCTATGACGTAAAGATGACGGCGGAGGTTGCGGTTGCCGTGGCCGAGCGGATTACTCCGGATGCCGTTCGCTCCTTTTAAGCGGGGCGGGACCCCTGGCAATTTGGAGTTGCGTTAACGGGTAATTACATTGTCATTTCATAAACTTTTCTATTTACGTTCTTAACGTTACATGTGGACTATTTGACCTTGATGAACACTGTTTAGAAACAATAGCCCGCTACCCTGTTTCACAACATCAAGGTGGGACTTGATGCTTTGACAGTCAAATTGGTGTGGAAGAGGAGGAGCATATGGAAGACAGATTTGGCGGAGTCTCTCGTCGAGGCTTCATCAAGGGTGGCGTCGCAGCCGCCGCACTGGCCGGTCTCGCGGGATGCGGCAAGAACAACTCTGGAAGTGCGACTTCGGGTGGCTCTTCTTCTGATGCGGGAGCCAGCACGGGCGGCGTGCTGAAGTACTACATCAACGACCCCGTTGCCATCGACCCCTACAACACGCAGGAGTCCGAGGGCACCCAGGTCGCGAAGTGCCTGTTCGATTCCCTCACCAAGTACAACTACGACACCAAGGAGCTTGAGCCGGCGGCGGCCGAGTCCTGGGAGTCCAACGACGACGCGACCCAGTGGACCTTCCACATCCGCAAGGACTGCAAGTTCCACAACGGTGACACCGTGAAGGCAGAGGACTTCAAGCGCGCCTTTGAGCGCATCTGCGACCCAACGATGAAGACCCCCTCGGACGTTGCCTACCACCTCGACCCCGTCAAGGGCGCCAAGGAGATGCAGGCGGGCGAGGCAGACGAGATCTCCGGCGTCACGTGCCCGGATGATTACACGCTCGTCTTTGACCTGATCACGCCCATGTCCGAGTGGCCGCTCGTCTGCGCCCACCAGGCGCTCGTGCCTGTTCCTAAGGCGGCACGAGACGATCCCGACAGCTTCCTCGTTGCTCCCATCGGCAACGGCCCCTTCCAGATGGACGGCACCTGGGTCTCTGGTCAGTACATCAACGTCAAGAAGTTCGACGGCTACTATGGCACCCCCGCCAAGCTCGATGCCGTGAACTTCTCCATCCAGAAGGGCCCGGACACCGCCTTCAAGGAGTTCCAGGCCGGCAACATCGACTTCTGCTCCGTGCCCTCCGGCCGTCTTGCCGAGGTTGAGCAGCAGTATGGCACCTCCGATGATGGCTATACCGTGACCCCCAAGAAGCAGGTCCTTACTGGTGCCGAGGCCGCAACCTACTGGCTCATCTGCGAGATGGGCGACGAGAACCTTGGCAAGAAGGAGGTCCGCCAGGCACTCAGCCTTGCCATCAACCGCCAGAACATCTGCGATACCCTCTATGAGGGCTCCCGCAAGCCTGCCACAAGCTGCTTCCCGCCGCTCATCGATGACTCCTCTGATTCCACGTGGGAGTACTGCGACTACGACCCCGAGAAGGCCAAGGAGATTCTTGATAGCGCCGGCTACACGGCAGACTCGGACGGCAAGCGCAACCTCACGGTTAAGCTCTCCTACAACTCCGGTGGCGGTCACGAGGACATCATGTCCATCATCCAGGGCGACTTCGAGGCCATCGGCGTGACCGTTCAGCAGAACTCCCTGGAATGGGCTGCCTACCTCACCGCGCTCGATGACGGTGGCTTCCAGCTCGGCCGCATGGGCTGGATCGCCGACTACCCCAACATGGACAACTTCCTGTACCCCAACTTCTACAGCACCTCGTCGAACAACTACGGCAAGTACTCCAACCCTGAGTTCGACAAGCTGGTCGAGGACGCCCGCAAGGTCACCGACGAGGAGGAGCGCAAGTCCGAGTATCGCAAGGCCTGCAAGCTCCTGGGCGAGGACATGCCGGTCATCCCCATCATGTTCTACGCGCACGACCACATTGGCTCCGAGAGGATTCAGAGCCTGTACTACGACCCGGCAGGCATTGCCCACCTAGGCGAGGCTAGCGTCCAGGCCTAGTCCCCACGAGCTCGTGCGGGGCATCGGGTTTCCGGTGCCCCGCCCTGTCTTAATATCGGCATCTATTGGCTCGTCCCATGTGGTGGCAGGGGAGTGACCATGGGAAAATACATCATCAAGCGCGTTTTGCAGTTCATCCCGGTGTTCTTGGGAGTCACACTGATTCTGTTTTCCCTCGAGAACATCGTCCCGGGAGACCCAATCAGGCTGATTGCCGGCGACAAGAAACTCGATCCCGTCACCGAGAACAACCTGCGCGCCTCGTTCCACCTCATCGAGACGAACGATGATGGCACGATCAAGTACGACGAGAACGGCAACACCATCGAAACCCCCATGTGGGAGAGGTATTTCCTCTACGTTGGTGGCCTTCTCCACGGGGACCTTGGCGTGAGCTACCAGAAGTCGGGCCAGTCGGTCTCGAGCATTCTGGCAGACAAGTACCCCTACACCGTGAGGCTTGCCATTGTGGCAATCATCATGGAGGCGGTGCTCGGAATAGGTGCCGGCATAGTGAGCGCACTCAAACGCTACTCATTCTGGGACATATTTGTCACGTTCCTCTCGGCCCTGTTTGTCTCCATGCCCGCATTCTGGTTAGGTATGCTCTTACAGCTGTTCTTTGGCGTGTTCCTCAAGGACGCCACTGGCAGCGCCTTCTATTTGCCAATATCTGGCGCTGGTGGCCCGTATGCCGAGTTCCAAGACTGGGTGTACTACATACTCCCCGCGTTCACCCTGGCTGCAATCTCGATGGCATACACGGCCCGCATCATGCGCTCCCAGCTGCTTGAGGTCATGAACCAGGACTACATCCGCACGGCAAAGGCCAAGGGGCTCTCTCGCAAGGACATCGTCATTCACCACGCCCTCAAGAACGCGCTTATCCCCGTGGTCACCTACATTGGCATGGACTTTGGCGGCCTTCTTGCCGGTGCCATCCTCACCGAGACGGTCTTCAACTGGCCGGGCGTTGGATACGAGACCTATCGCGCCATCACCCAGCGCGACTGGCCGCTGGTGCTTGGATCGGTGACGGTCATCGTTGTTGTGGTCATGGTCATCAACCTGATTGTCGACGTGAGCTACGCCTTCCTTGACCCGCGCATCCGCTTTGGCGCACCCAAGAACGAGAGGTAGGCAGGCATGGCTGAAAACACCACACAGACGCCAGAGAAGGGCAATGACGAGAACACCCTCGGAATCTTCTCCGCAAAGGCTGCCGCCGCTGCCGCCAACGCACAGACCTCGTCTCGCACCATGTGGGGAGACGCCTGGAAGAGGCTGAAGCGCAACAAGCTGGCCATGATCGGCATGATCTGGATTGGCTTTGTCATCGTTGTCGCCCTGACGGCAGACCTTTGGGTTCCCGGCACGCTTGGCAACCCAACCGAGACCGATTCGGCAACCATGGCGCAGAACTCCAGGCTCGCACCGTCCCCTGAGCATCCCTTTGGCACCGACACGCTGGGGCGTGACGTCCTCTGCCGCGTTATCTACGGTTCGAGGATCTCGCTTGCCGTCGGCGTTCTTGCAACTGCCATCTCGACCGTGCTGGGCCTCATCATGGGTGCACTTGCCGCCTATTACGGTGGCATTTGGGACACCGTCATCATGAGGCTGGCCGATATCTTCTTAGCCTTCCCGTACACGCTCTTTGTCATCGCAATGCTTGCGGTCATTGGGCCGGGCATCCAGAACGTGTTTATCGCCATCGGCATCCTGGGCTGGCCATCCATCGCCCGCGTGTTCCGTTCGGCCATCCTCACTGTCAAGGAGAACGACTACGTTGACGCGGCGCGTGCGATGGGCGCCTCCGACGCGCGCATCATCGCCCGCCACATCTTCCCCAACTCCGTGGCAGTCATCGTGGTCTACGCCACGATGAACATCGGCTCCGCAATCCTTACCGAGGCTGCCCTGTCCTTCCTGGGCATGGGAGTCCAGGCACCTAACCCCTCTTGGGGCATCATGATTCAGGACGGCGCAACCTACCTGGCCACCCAGCCCTGGCTCATGATTATGCCCGGCCTCGCGATTCTCACCACGGTGCTCGCCTTCACCCTTCTGGGCGACGGCCTGCGCGATGCCCTCGACGTCAAGATGAAGGATGCCTAAGCCATGTTCAAGAAGAAGACTAGAGTGCAGATGCACCTCAAGGACCAGCCCGTCCCCGAAGGAGAGCACCTTCTCGAGGTCGACGACCTCAAGATGTACTTCCACACGCAGGACGGCGTGGTCAAGGCCGTGGACGGCGTGTCCTACATCCTCGACCGCGGCGAGACGCTCGGCGTGGTGGGCGAGTCTGGATCGGGCAAGTCCGTCACGCACCTCACCATCATGGGCCTCATCGACATGCCCCCGGGACGCATCGAGGGGGGTGACGTTCGCTACCGTGGCCAGTCCCTCCTCAAGATGAGCGAGGAGCAGATGCAAGACATCCGCGGCAACGACATCGCGATGATCTTCCAGGATCCCATGACCTCGCTAAACCCGGTCTACACCATTGGCCGCCAGCTGGGTGAGGGCCTGCGCCTGCACCGTGGCTACTCCAAGGACGAGGCACTCAAGCGATCCGTCGAGCTTCTCGACATGGTGGGCATCCCCAACCCCGAACAGCGCGTCAAGGACTACCCGCACCAGTTCTCCGGCGGCATGCGCCAGCGCGTCATGATCGCCATGGCGCTTGCCTGCGACCCCGACATCCTCATTGCTGACGAGCCCACCACGGCCCTCGACGTGACCATCCAGGCGCAGATCATCGAGCTCATGCGTGAGATGCAGAAGAAGAACGGCAACGCCATAGTGATGATCACCCACGACCTGGGCGTGGTGGCCGACATCGCCGACAAGATCATGGTCATGTACGCGGGGCACCCCGTGGAGTTTGGCCCTGCCGAGGAGATCTTCTACAACTCCACGCACCCCTACACCTGGGGCCTTATCCGCTCGATCCCCGACCCCGTCATGACCGAGAAGTACCCCCTCACGCCCATCAAGGGCAACCCGCCCTCGCTCGTGAGGCTGCCTGCCGGCTGCGCCTTCTCTCCGCGCTGTCCGTATGCCACGGACAAGTGCCGCGCCGAGCGCCCTGGCCGCATCGAGGTTGGCCCCAATCACTACTCCTGCTGCCACTATGCGCTTGACAAGGACTTTGTCGCCAAGAACGCGCCCAAGACGAGCAGAACCAAGGCTGCAGCGCCCGCGCAGGCCGAGAAGGGAGGCGAGGCGTAATGGCAGAGCCTCTCCTCAAGGTCGAGCACCTCACCAAGGAGTTCCCGGTAGACTCGAGCGTCTTCTCTCGCGAGAAGCGCAAGGTCTCTGCCGTGAGCGACGTTAGCTTCGAGATTTACCCCGGCCAGACCCTTGGCCTGGTAGGCGAGTCCGGCTGCGGTAAGTCCACCACGGGCCGCTGCATCATGCGCCTCATCGAGCCCACCTCCGGCAAGATCACCTTCGATGGCAAGGACGTCACGAAGATGAACGGCAAGGAGCTCAAGGCCATGCGCCGCGACATGCAGTACATCTTCCAGGATCCTTACGCGAGCCTCAACCCGCGCATGACCATCGGCGAGATCGTCTCCGAGCCGCTTATCATTCACCATGTGATGCCGGACAAGGCCGAGCGCACCAAGTACGTGGCGTCTCTTCTCGACATGGTGGGTCTGAACCCCGAGCACATCAACCGCTATCCGCACGAGTTCTCGGGCGGACAGCGCCAGCGCGTGGGCATCGCGCGTGCCTTTGCCCTGAAGCCAAAGCTCATCATTTGCGACGAGCCGGTCTCGGCGCTTGATGTCTCCATCCAGGCGCAGGTCTTGAACCTCCTGGCCGACCTCCAGCAGGAGTTTGGGACTGCCTACCTCTTCATCGCGCATGACCTCTCGGTGGTCCAGCACGTTTCCGACCACGTTGCTGTCATGTACCTTGGCAACCTCATGGAGTACGCGGACTGGAAGGAGCTCTACGAGAAGCCCTGCCATCCCTACACGCAGTCGCTCCTCTCGGCCGTGCCGGTGCCCGATCCCGACATCCAGCACTCGCGCAAGCGCATCATCCTTGCCGGAGATCCGCCATCACCCATCAGCCCGCCCTCCGGTTGCCGCTTCCACACGCGCTGCCCGCTTGCCACCGAGAAGTGCACCAAGGAGCATCCGGACTTCCGTGACCTTGGGGGAGGGCACTACTGCGCCTGCCACTACGGTCAGCCGTTCCCCATCAAGGATTCGTCGATCGAGCTCTAGCAAAAATATCAATTATTGTTTATTTTCGCCCCGCGCCACGACCTTCGGTCACCGGCACGGGGCGTTTTGGTCGTTTGGTTTGCATTCTGTTTTCTATTGTGTAACAGAGCCATGGTGATAGACTACCCCATGTTGTGTCGTGCCACGCCAGACCCACATGGCGTTGCGTGGCACGCGACATGTGGGTGGCTGTGCGGCTGGATCCCGTCCCCTTTCGTTGTGCCAGGGGGACTCATGCTCCGTATGGCTCGGGCGAGCGGAACCCCCAAGGGGCGCGCAGGTGAAGGCTGCCGTGCATCCCCCCTTTGGTTGCGCGAACGGCACAAAGGAGTTTCGATGGCACGATTTCTAGGGTACCTGGCCAAGAGGATCGTCAACTACATTGTGATGATCTTCGTTGCGACCTCGCTTACCTACTTCCTCGCGTGCGCTTTCATGAGCCCGCGCTCGAACTACGAGTCGCGCACGCCCCGGCCCTCCCAGGAGTCCATCGAGGCCTCCCTGGACAAGGCCAACCTCAACGACAAGACCCCGGTTACCGAGCGCTACCAGCGCTGGCTCACCAACATCGTGACCGAGTGGAACTGGGGCCTCTCGCCCGCGGGCGACTCCGTGAACAACGAGATCTCCAGCCGCATTGGGGCATCGGTCAAGCTCATGCTTCTCTCAACCGTCCTCTCCATCGTGATTGGCGTGAGCCTGGGCGTCTACACGGCGCAGCGCCAGTACCAGTGGCAGGACAGGTTTTGGAGCGGCTTGGCCTCGGTCTTTCTCGTCATCCCCACGGTCGTCCTGGCCATCCTCATCGTGTTCTTTGCCATCGAGATAAACCAGCAGACGGGGCAGCGCATCTTCTACGTCACGGGCCTTTCGAGCTACGACGGCCCCAACTTCTTCATCGCCCTCGTTGACTTCCTGCAGCACATCCTTCTGCCCACCATCGTGCTCACCATCATCAGCTCCGTGGGCTACCACCTAAACCAGCGCACCTACCTCCTGGATGAGATGCACGCGGATTACGTGCGCACGGCACGCGCCAAGGGCCTCACCAAGAAGCAGGCCATCCGCAAGCACGCGCTGCGCGCAAGCCTTATCCCCACCTCGGTGAACGTGGCGTTCTCGATTGCCAGCATCTTCACGGGTGCCGTCATGACGGAGAAGATCTTCGCCATCCACGGCATGGGCGAGTACTTCATCAACTGCATCAATAACAACAACATCAACGGTGCCGTTGCGGTCGCCGCCTTCTCGGGCGCCTGCACGCTTGTGGGCGCCCTGCTCGCGGACCTCTTTGCCGCGGCCCTGGACCCCAGAATCAAGATGAGCTAGGAGATGGCAATGGAAGAGCAGAACAACAAGAACGAGCAGCTCACCAATGCCCAGCTCGAACTCCAGGCCGACGCTGCCGGCCCCAGCGAGGTCAAGCGCATAAGCTACGCGAGCCTCATCGCGCGCAGGTTCTTCAGGCAGAGGAGCGCCGTGGTTGGCCTCACCATCCTGGGCATCCTGGTGCTTCTCGCCATCTTTGGGCCACTCATCTGCAAGTACAACTACACCGACCCAGACTTTACGGCCATCAACGTGGCCCCCAACGCGCGTCACTGGTTTGGCACCGATGGTGGCGGCTTTGACCTCTTTGCCTGTGTGGTGCACGGCCTTGGCCGCTCCCTTGTGATCGGCCTCACCTATGCCATCCTTACCACTGCCATCTCGGCCATCGTGGGCACTGCCATCGCCTATGCGCGCGGATGGGGCGAGAAGATTGGCATGTGGCTTCTCGATATGCTGCTTGTCATTCCGAGCTTCCTTCTTGTTGCCATGATCGTCCGCGCCGCCTCCGGCACGCAGGGCTGGCTCATGCTCATCCTTGGCCTCACTGCCTTTGGCTGGATTGGCTATGCGCGAACGCTGCGTACCATGGCGCTCTCGCTGCGCGAGCGCGACTACGTGCGCGCGGCCAAGTACATGGGCGTTCCTTCGATCAAGATCATCATTCGGCACCTGATTCCCAACCTGGGCTCGATCCTGGTCATCGATACGGTCCTTGGCGTCATTAGCGGCATCAACTCCGAGACGGCCTACAGCTTCCTGGGCCTGGGCATCAAGGCGCCCGATACCTCGCTGGGCTACATCCTCTCGCAGGGCTCCTCGGCCATGCTCTCTGCCCCGTGGATCGTCCTCATCCCATCGGTTGTCCTCATCATCCTGTGCGTGAGCATGCAGCTCATCGGCGACGGACTGAGGGACGCCTTTGACCCCTACTCCCGCGCTGCGGGCGAGGTGGCCGACGAGGAGTCCAAGAAGGACGAGGCCGAGAAGACCGCCGCTGCTGCCGCCGGCACCGCTGCCGGGTCACACCACGAGTAGACGGAGACGTACGCATGTCTGACACCACCAGCACCACAACCATGGACGACACGCTTCGCTACGAGCTGCTCGAGGCAAACGGGCCCAAGGGTGCGCCAACCGGCGACCCCGTCATGAGCGTTCGCAACCTGCGCGTCTCCTTCAACACCGAGGCCGGCGTGGTCCACGCCGTGCGTGACGTGAACTTTGACCTCTGGGGCGGTCGCACCCTGGGTATCGTGGGCGAGTCCGGATCGGGCAAGTCGGTCACGGCGCTCTCGCTCATTGGGCTTCTCGATGACAACGCGCACGTCTCGGGCTCGGTCAAGCTCAACGGCGAGGAGCTCATCGGCAAGAGCGACGAGGAGATGTCTAAGATCCGCGGCGCCCGTATCTCGATGATCTTCCAGGATCCGCTCTCGGCCCTGACGCCCATGTTCTCCATTGGCGACCAGCTTGCCGAGGCGCTCCTCATCCACAATCCCGACATGCCCAAGGACGAGGTGCGCAAGCGCTGCATCGAGCTGCTCACCCTGGTGGGCATCACCGACCCGGAGAACCGCCTGGACGCGTATCCCCACGAGTTCTCCGGCGGCATGCGCCAGCGCGTGGTCATTGCCATTGCCATTGCGAACAACCCCGACATTATCATTGCCGACGAGCCCACCACGGCCCTCGACGTGACCATCCAGGCGCAGATCCTAGACATCCTGAAGGTCGCGCAGAAGGAGACCGGTGCCGCCGTCGTGCTTATCACGCACGACCTGGGCGTTGTTGCCGGCACGGCAGATGACGTGATGGTCATGTACGCCGGTCGTGCGGTGGAGCGTGCGAGCATCGATACGCTGTTCGAGCGTCCTTCTCAACCCTACACCATGGGCCTTCTCGGCGCCGTGCCCAAGCCCCACATGGCGGCCGAGCACCGCCTGGTGCCCATCAAGGGCAACCCGCCCTCGCTTGCGGCCATTCCCGCGGGCTGCCCCTTCTCGCCGCGCTGCCCCATGGCAACCGACGAGTGCCGCGTGACCGAGCCTGACCTCCTGCCCATCGAGGCGGGGGAGGGCCACCTGGTCTCGTGCCACCACATGGACCAGATTCGCGACAAGCACCTCACCTACGCCGACGTCTATCCGGCGCTTGAGCCGCTGCTGCCCAAGTGGGCCGACGTCCCGCGTGACCAGCGCCCCGTGGTTCTCGAGGTCAAGGACCTGGTGAAGACCTTCCCCATCCAGGGCAAGGGCCTCATCCGCAGGAACAAGGGAACCATGACCGCGGTCGATCACGCATCGTTCACCATCCACGAGGGCGAGACGCTGGCTCTTGTCGGCGAGTCTGGCTCGGGAAAGTCCACCACGCTCATGCAGATCATGGACCTCGTGGTGCCCGAGGAGGGAACGATTACCGTCCTGGGCAAGAAGACCTCCGAGCTGAAGAGCGCCCGCGACCGCCGCGAGCTGCGCCGCAACCTCCAGATCATCTTCCAGGACCCCATGAGCTCGCTTGACCCGCGTATGCCCATCTACGACGTGCTGGCCGAGCCCCTCGAGGCCCAGGGCTGGGACAAGGCCAAGATCAACAAGCGCATCGGCGAGCTCATGTACCTCGTGGGCATCAACCCGGACTACGTGGACCGCTTCCCGTCGCAGTTCTCCGGTGGCCAGCGTCAGCGCATTGCCATCGCCCGTGCCCTGGCCACAAGCCCCAAGCTGCTTCTCCTCGACGAGCCCATCGCGTCGCTTGACGTGTCGATCCAGGCGGGCATCATCAACCTGCTCGAGGACCTGCAGGTGCAGCTCAAGATCTCCTACCTCTTTGTTGCGCACGACCTTGCCGTGATTCGCCACATCTCCGATACCGTGGCCGTCATGCATCTGGGCAAGATCGTGGAGTACGGCGACACCGAGGAGGTCTTCACCAACCCCCAGGACCCCTACACAAAGGCGCTTCTCTCTGCAATCCCCATCCCCGACCCCAAGGTCGAGCGCACGCGCGAGCGTCTTGTCTACCGTGACGGCGAGCTCATTCCTGCCTCGAGTCTGCTGCCCACCTCGCTTACGTAGCGAGAGGGGAGAGAAGCCGGCCGGTTCAGGCCGGAACGTGACCTTGCGGGCCCGGACCTCCGGGCCCGCTTCTCTGGGGCAACCGTACAATTTGTGTCCAAATCATTACGTATCGATTTCTAAACACGATTCAATAACGATGTGATTTCATTACCTAATGCCAGTCTGATACCATCTTTAATGGTTCATTACGGACCAGTATCATCCGAGAGAACGGGAGAGAACATGTCTGTTTCCAACCTTTCGCGTCGTGCCTTCCTGGGCATGAGCGGCAGCGCCGTTGCGCTGGCAGGGCTTGGCCTCGCTGCCTGCGGGTCCGACTCCACCTCCAGCGACAACGCCACTGGCTCCGCCAACAGCACCGACGTTACCGGTACTGAGCCCCAGAACGGCTCGCCCGCAACCACCCCGCTTGACCAGCTGCCGCTCCCCGAGAAGGGCAAGGTCTACAACAACCCGCTCGACCGCGACCAGATCCAGGACGGCGGCACCCTCACGCTTCCCGCCGGCGAGATTGGCCCCAACTGGAACTACCTCTCCATCGAGGGCAACACCTCCGAGATGCACAACATGTGGGACTGGTACATGCCCACCAACCTCTTCGTCTCCGATGCCACCGCCTCGAAGTTCGAGCCCAACCCCAACTTCGTGACCAAGGCCGAGACCAAGGATGACGGCGGCAAGCAGACCCTGACCCTCGACATCAACCCCGACGCCAAGTTCAACGATGGCACCCCCATCGACTATCGTGCCTTCCAGGCCGTGTGGACCGTCATGAACGGCACCAACCCCGACTACACTCCTGCGGCCACCGACGGCTACGACCGCATCGAGTCCGTCGAGAAGGGCGACTCCGACAAGCAGGTCGTGATCACCACCTCGAACCCGGTCTATCCTGCCGAGGCTCTCTTCAACCTGGTCATCCACCCCGACGCCGCTGATCCCGACGTCTTCAACAGCGGCTGGAACAACAACCCCCACGCCGATGACTGGGGCTATGGTCCCTACACCGTGGACTCCTTCGACACCACGCAGGTCACCTTTGTTCCCAACCCAAACTGGTGGGGCGACGCGCCCAAGCTCGAGTCCGTCACCTACAAGCAGATGGACTCCCAGGCGCTCTTCAACGCCTTCAAGAACGGTGAGATCGACGCCACCGGCCAGACCCAGAGCGGCTCTCAGGAGATGCTCTCCAACTTCTCCAGCATGGACAACGCCGAGATCCGTCGCGCGAACAGCCTCTCCATCGCCAACATCGAGATCAACTCCACGCGTGGCGTGCTCACCGACGAGAACGTGCGCAAGGCCTTCGTGCAGTGCCTCGACATCCCCACGCTGCGCTCCGTGGTGTTCCAGGGCGTGAACTGGGAGGAGGACGTCCCCGGCTCGCTGCTGACCCCCGTCTGGGCAGATGGCTACGAGAACAACATGCCGGATGACGTCACCAGCCTCACCACTGCCGACGAGCGCACCGCCGCGGCCAAGAAGACCCTCGAGGACGCCGGCTACGCGCTCGACGACGACGGCTACTACGCCAAGGACGGCACCGAGGTCGCCTTCTCCTTCACCACGTTCGGCGACTCCAACACGGTGAAGAACCGCGCTGCCGCCATCATCAAGATGGCCAAGGACGCCGGCATCAAGATCGACCAGGACGCCAAGCCCTCCTCGGAGTTCTCCACTACGCTCACCAGCGGCTCCTGGGACATCTGCCTGTTTGGCTGGGTTTCCACGCCCACCTCGGTCTGGAACGGGCCGCAGATCTACGGTTCGGACTCCCCGTCCAACTTCACGCACCTCGGCAGCGCCGACCTCGACGCCGAGCTAGCCAAGATCATCTCGATTGAGGACCACACCGAGCAGATGAAGGCCCTGAACGCCGCCGAGAAGAAGGCTCTTGCCTCCTACGGCTTCGTGCCTCTGTACGCCGGCCCCGACGTTGTCGTGACCAAGCAGGGCCTCGCCAACTACGGCCCCGCGCTGTACCTCACCGTGTCCAACGAGAACATCGGCTGGGCCAAGTAGTTCGGCTGTCGCCGGAAGCGCGATTTCTACGACGTTTGCACCATGCGGGCCCCTCCGGAGACGTTTCGTCGCCGGAGGGGCCCTTCTTTCGGGACTTGCAGCGGCAGCGCCCCAAGCTGCGGATGCCGAGAGCTCCTCGGGCAGGGAAGGCGGGTCTTCTCGGCAATGCCGCACCTTCTCGGCAATGCCGCACCTTGTCGGCATCTAGGACTTTTCCGAACGGTTAGGGGTGATTAAATGGCGAGAATGCTCGGCATCGCGGGGGTGCCGAGCATTTCGAACGGTTAGACCGCCTTAAACGTTCGGCTTTTTCCTAACCGGTGAAATCGCGCGGCATTGGCGAGAGGGTCGGACCGTCTGACGACAGGAGTAAGTCCTGTCCCTTTCGGCGCATTTTTGGTCTGGCGAGAAAAACTTGCGATTCGCGCTTGCCACCGCGCGAGCGTGTGTTAAGATACTCCTCGCGTTCAAGACGCACGTCGGAGTGGCGGAATTGGCAGACGCGCTAGCTTGAGGTGCTAGTGACTGACTAAAAGGTCGTGCGGGTTCAAGTCCCGCCTCCGACACCACGAGCGTTCGCGGGTCCCCGGAAACGGGGGCCCGGTTTTTTTGTGTCAGCTGCGAATGAGACAAAGGGACTGTCCCTTTGTCTCATTCGGTATTCGTAGCGCGTTCGCAACCAAAGCGAAAACATAAAGCGCGAGCATGTCCCTCAAGGTTCCTTGTCGGCCGCGATGCCGGTGTGGGTGCCGCGGCACCACCGGGAAGGGGTGCGCCATGGAGAGCGCAATGATCGACCAGGTGACCGTCTGCCTGCCCAACGAGCCGGGAAAGCTCGCCCAGATGAGCCGTGCCATGGGTGCGGACAACATCCAGATTCACGCCCTCATGGTGGCGGACACCACGGACTTTGGCATCATCCGCATCGTGTGCGACCGCCCGCAGGACGCCCTCTCGCTCCTGCGCGGTCTGGGCTATGACACCACGCTCACGCAGGTCGTGGGCATCGAGGTCTCCGACGTCCCCGGCGGTCTGGGGGTCCTTCTCGACCATCTGGCCTCGGCCGACCTCAACGTGGAGTACGCTTACACCTGTCCCATGGGCGGACGAACGATCGACATCGTGAAGGTCACGGGAGAACCGCTTGCCATCAAGCTGTGCGAGAGCGGCCTCACGATGGTCTCGGCAGAGGAGCTCTGCGCGCCGCGCCAGGCTGTGTGAGATGGTCGTGCCGCCCGGGACCCAGGCTTCGAGGAAAGGGCGGCACGTGGCAAAGAACGCACTCAGCACGCGGCGCGTGGAGGGCATAGGAGAGGGGAGCCTCGCCGCCACCTTCGCGCGGCTCCTGCAGCTTGCCTCAGAGGCTGTAGTGGCCTTTGACGGGGCGGGACGGGTTCTTCTCGCCAACGACCAGGCAACGTCTCTGCTGCCGCACAGAGAGGCCGAGGGCCTTGCTGGCGCGGACGTGCGTACGCTCTTCCCCCCGGCGGGAAGCATCGACCCCGAGGCTCCCTTCTCGGTAGACGCGCTGCCGTTTCCCGTTGACGGAACGCCGGCGGTGGTGACCATGGCCTCGCATATGGGCGAGGCCATGCGACTGAGGGTCCGCTGCGACCGGGTGCAGGCGGCAGGCGAGACGTACGTGGTGGTCGCGCTTCCTGCCGAGAGCCAAAGTCTTGAGGAGCGCCAGGGCGAGAGGGACCTCGATGACCTGCGCCGCGCAAACAAGCGCCTGGCAGGCGCCCTGCGTATCGTCTTGGACACGCTGGACTCGCGTGACGTCGCAACGCTCTTCTCGCGCGTGCTCGAGGAGATCACGCAGACCATGGACGCCGATGCCACGATTGTCTACTTGGCCGAGTCCGACGGCTTCCACCTGCGCGGCATTTCAAAGTCGCTCGAGGGTGCGCGTGTGCCGCACTTCATGGCGTACGGCAAGTCGGTCGAGACCCTCGCCACGCGCGCGGGCCACGCGCTGCGCCTGCGCGTGAAGCCACCGGAGCCGCAGACGCTGCGCCAGGGCAAGATCCGCGTGAGCGAGGTCGTGGACGAGGAGACCCGCGAGATCCTGCACATTCGCAAGAACCTGCTGCCGCCCTTCGCGAGCTTCTTCGCCGTGCCGGTGTGGTTTGGCGGCCACGTGATAGCCATCATCGAGGTGGGCTGGTCTCGCCCACGCCCTCTAGACACAGACGATGCGCGCCTGCTCGACTCCGTCGCGCACTACCTCTCGGTGCAGCTCATGGGGGCCTTCTCGACCATGCGCCAGCAGCGGGCGGAGCGGCTCAACCAGCGTGGTTCGGAGTTGCGCGAGGAGCTGCTGGATGCCTCTGAGGCAGACGAGGACCTTGCCGAGCGCGCCGAGCAGGCCTTTGTGCAGGCGGCGGATGAGCTTGATGCCGTTTACGTGCGGCTCGAGCAGAACGTCCACCAGAGCGTCCTGGTGGCGGAGCTCCCCGTCACGGGCATGCGGGCCGTGCCCATCGACCTCGATGCCGCCGAGGAGGGCCATGTGGAGGACGACGTGGCCGTGGTGCCGGTGCTCGCGGGCACGAACGTCTACGACGTCCTGCGCGACCTTGGGGAGCCCTGCGTGGGTGCCCTCGTGGACGCGGGCAAGCTGGCGGGCGAGAGGCGCTGCTGCCTTGTGCTGCGCCCGGACGGCGCCGAGCCCCTCGACGCGGGCGAGCTCGCGTTTCTCGGCACGCTTGCCGGCGACGTGCGCGACATCTTCCTGGGCGAGGAGAGGCGCGAGAAGGACAAGCGCATCTCCCAAGCACTCCAGACGGGCATGCGCAACGTCCTGCAGCACGTGGACGGCCTCACGGCCCAGGGAATCTACTCCTCGGCAACAGAGTCCGCCTTCGTGGGCGGCGACTTCTACGACCTCATACGCCTGCCGGGGCGGCGCGCTTGCGTGATCATGGGCGACGTTTCGGGCAAGGGGGTTGAGGCGGCCTCGGTCTCGGCGGCCGTCAAGACGGCGCTGGGGGCGTACTCGTGGGAGGGGCTCGCGCCCGCGCGTATGGTGCGCTCGCTCAACGAGTTCCTTCTCGGCTTCTCGCGCATCGAGACCTTTGCGACGCTCTTTGTGGGCATTGTGGACCTTGCGGCGTCCACGCTCACGTACTGCTCGGCGGGGCATCCGCCCGCGGTGCTCGTGAGGGCGGCAACGCGCCAGATAGACCTTCTCGACGTGCAGTCCGGCGTCGTGGGCGCCTTCCACGACATGGAGTACCGCGATGGCGTGGCGACGCTCTGCGAGGGGGACATCCTTTTCCTCTACACCGACGGTACCACCGAGGCGCGCTCGCCCTCCGGCGCGTTCTTTGGCGAGGACGGCCTGCGTGACATGGTGTCTGCCGAGACCGCAGGGGACTTCGATGGGCTTCTCGACCGCTGTTTGGCGCGTCTGGATGACTTCACGGGGCGCAACCTGAACGACGACGTCTCGATGGTTGCCGTGCGCTTTGACGAGCTTGGTGCGGGCGCGTAAGGTCTGAGACGCTGCCGTGTCGTTCGCGCACTTCTCGGCATATCCCAGAAGTGTTGTGGGAAGCATTCCCGTATGGAGAGGATGCCAGACATAGCCGTTGTGAACGTCTCGGGAGACCTGGACGTGACGAGCGTGGGTGCGCTGAGAAGGACCATCGACGCGCTCATCGCCGACGGCTGTCGGCGCATTGTGCTCAACATGGATGACGTTGGCTTTGCGGACTCCGCAGGCCTAGGGCTTGTTCTTGCCGAGCTGCGGCGCATGAGGTCATTGGGTGGGCTGCTGTCGCTCACCAACGTGCGACCGCGCGTGTACATGAGCCTGGCGCTCATGCGCATCGTGGACTACATGCCGGTCTCGCGCGCGGGGAGCAAACGGACCGTCTCGGAACTCGACCCTTCCGTGCTGCCGCTGTGGCGCACCACGTTTCCGGTGGACGCTGTGCACCTTGGCGAGGCCCGCGACCACGTGGGCGAGCTCATGCGTGGCATGCCCTTCTCGGAGGATGAAATCTTTGATATGACGCTTGCGTGCGGGGAGGCTCTGGGCAACGCCGTCGACCACACCTGCGCCAGGGGAGTGCTGGCTACCGTCACCGCCTACGACGACCGCATCGAGGTGGATGTGGCAGACTGCGGCGAGGGCTTCGAGCTTGCCGCCGACGAGGACCCGCCCGAGACGGGCCCGGGTGCCGAGCGCGGACGTGGCATTCGTCTGATGCGCCTTCTCACCGACGCCGTGTCGATTGCGCGCAAGCCCTCGGGGAAGGGGACCGTGGTGCGGCTGGTGAAGCTCGTGCCTGCGCGAGAGAAGATCGGCGTCGTGAGCGGCGGCGCCGGCGCGTAGGGGTGTGGGGGCCGCTACGGCAGTCACCGGTGTCGCCGGAAGTCCCGTATTGTTGCAACTCTCGTCAAAACCTGCCTTCCGGAGACAATTTGTCGCCGGAGGAGCCCCCCGTGTTGCAAATGGCGCCAATATTGGCGCTCCGGCGACGAGAGAAGCCCACGCAACAAAAAGGCACCCGCCGGAGCGGGTGCCAATCTTTTCTGGAGGCGAAGCCCGGATTCGAACCGGGGGTAAGGGCTTTGCAGGCCCGTGCCTTACCACTTGGCCACTTCGCCATATGAAAAAGGCCGATTCACACCGGCCGGGAAATGCATGGAGCGGGCTACGGGGTTCGAACCCGCGACCTCCACCTTGGCAAGGTGGCGCGCTACCAACTGCGCTAAGCCCGCGACGCAGGGGATAATATACGGGAACCATCGCGTCGATGCAAGCGAGAATTTGAAATTTTTTGAGCGTCTTGTAAAAGCCGCAGGTAGATGCCACAAATTGACGAGAAGAATCTCTGAAGACGTCGCTGGCGGTCGTGTCGTATGCTAAGAGGACGCGTGGTCACGCATCCAAGACCGCCGCGGCGGCAGCCCTCGGGCAGTCGCGCCCGACCGCCCATCCAAAGGGAGACGCCCCATGATCCTTAGCCTGCTCACGCTTCTCCTCATTGCCCTTATCGTCGAGGGATTCGTCCGCGTGATTCGCTACTTTGCCGATTGGCTGCGCCAGGGCAGGAGGCTCGACGCGTCGGAGGTCTCGGAGGCGCACGAGGCAGAGGAGGCTGCCGAGAAGGTCGCCGAGCGCGACCTCAAGGGCATAGACGACAAGGCCGTCCCTCAGCGCCGCGCAACCGTCGTGCGCACCGAGCACGACGCGATCGAGGCGTACCTCGACGAGATGCACCTGGGCTTCTACCAGGTCATCATCGTCTTCTTCCTAGGCTGTATCGCGGGCCTCTTCGTCGAGGAGGTCTGGATGTTCGTGACGGCGGGCCTCACGCAGAGCCGCGTGGGCCTGGTATGGGGGCCCTTCTCGCCACTCTATGGCTTTGGGGCCACGTTCCTCACGCTCATCTGCTTTGAGATGCGCCGCCACCACGCCAAGGGCTGGCAGATCTTCCTCATCTCCATGGCGGTGGGTGGCATCCTGGAGCAGGTCACCGGCTGGTCGATGGCAACGCTCTTCCACGCCGAGTCCTGGACCTACGAGTATCTGCCCGACCACATTACCCAGTGGGTTGCCTGGCGCTTCCTCTTCTTTTGGGGCATCCTGGGGCTCACCTGGTGCCGTGTGGTCATGCCGCCCCTGCTCTACCGCATTGGCATGCCCACCTCTCACCGCCAGCTGGTCTTTGTGATCCTGGTGAGCGTCTACCTTGCGGCGGACATCTGGATGACGCTCGCATGCTTCAACCGCAAGACGGCGCGCGACGCCGGCGTCCCCGCGAGCAACGCCTTCGAGCAGTGGGTGGACGAGCACTACACGGACGAGTTCATAGCCAACCGCTTCCAGAACCTCGTCATTGGGGGCGACGAGCAGTGACGCCCGACCGCATGGTGCCACGGTCTGCCGCGCAGGTGCAGGCCACGGGCGGCGCGGGCGCGCCTGCCCCTGCCCGCGATGTCTACCTGGACTACGCTGCCGCCACTCCGCTAGACCCCAGGGTCCTCTCGGCCATGGAGCCCTACCTCACACGCTGCTTCGAGAACCCCTCGGCCCCGTACGCCCGCGCCCGCGCGGCGCGAGATGCCGTTGAGGGAGCGCGGGCGGACATTGCGCACCTCATGGGCGCCAAGCCAGATGGCGTCATCTTCACCGCTGGCGCCACCGAGGCCAACAACCTCGCCTTTGCTGCAACGGACGGGGGCGTGGTGACGGATGCCGCCGAGCACGAGTCCGTCCTCGCCTGTGCCCAGGCGCGCGGCGCCGTGGTTGTGGGCGTGGGCGCAGACGGCCGCGTTGACCCGGAGCGCCTGTGCGCGACCATTGGCCCCACCACGCAGCTTGTCTCGGTGGAGCTTGCAAATGGCGAGGTGGGTGTCGTGCAGCCCGTGCGTGAGATAGCCCGAAGGGTTGCCGCGGTGCGCCAGAAGCGCCTTGCCGAGGGAAGCCGCGTGCCCCTCTGGCTTCACACGGATGCCTCGCAGGCGGCCGGGTCACTCTCGTGCAACGTGACCTCGCTTGGGGCCGACATGGTCACCCTCTCCGCCGCCAAGGTCTATGGCCCCAAGCAGGTGGGCGTCCTCTGGGCGGGGGAGGGCGTGCGCCTGCGCCCGCTGGTCCTTGGTGGCGGCCAGGAGGGCGGCGTGCGCTCCGGCACCGAGAACGTTGCCGGTGCAGTGGGGTTCGCTGCCGCGCTTGCGCTTGCGCAAGAGTGTCGCGCCGAGGAGTGCCGCCGCGAGGCGGCGCTGCGCTCGCGGCTCGAGCGCGCCCTTGCGGCCGAGTTTCCCGGCATGGTGGTCTCGGGGCCGAGAAGCCCCAAGCACCGCCTCCCCGGGCTTCTCCACGTGAGCTTCCCCGGCCTCGAGGCCAGGCGCCTGGTGGTGCTTCTCGAGCGCCGTGGGGTCTCGGTGGGAACGGGCAGCGCCTGCGCGGCAAGCCGCATGCGCGAGAGCCACGTTCTTCACGCCATGGGGCTGCCCCCGGAGGTCTCGACGGGGAGCCTGCGCATCACGATGGGGCGGCAGACCAGCATGGACGACATCGACTACGCTGCGGCGCAGATCGCAGACGCCGTGCGCACGGAGATGCAACGCGCAGGCCTCACGCAAGAGGACATGCTCAGCCGTGCCGGTGGGCTGGCCGTGGGGAGGAGGCGCTAATGGGCGAGAAGGTCTTTCTCGGCCTCTCCGGAGGCGTGGACTCGGCGCTCTCGGCGGCGCTCCTTGTTGAGCAGGGCTACGACGTCACGGCCGTCTACATGCGCAACTGGTCGCGCGACCTGCCGGGGTACCGCTGCCCCTGGGCCGACGACCTTGCGGACGCCGAGCGCGTTGCTGTGACCCTGGGCATTGGCCTCGAGGTCTGGGACTGCGAGGAGGAGTACCAGCGCACCGTTGTGGACTACCTGGTGGACGCCTACGCGCACGGCCTCACACCCAACCCCGATGTGATGTGCAACCAGACCGTCAAGTTTGGCACCTTTGCAGACCGCGCCTTTTCGCGTGGAGCGGACCTCATTGCCACGGGGCACTACGCCCGCGTGCGCCGCGACCAGCAGACGGGCTTCACCCAGCTCCTGCGCGCCGTGGACGAGCACAAGGACCAGACCTACTTCCTCTGGCGCGTGGGCGAGGAGGCCTTGTCGCGCACGCTCTTCCCTGTGGGCGACGTGCGCGACAAGGCCGAGGTGCGCCGCATGTGCGCCGAGAGGGGCCTGGGCGTGGAGTCCAAGCCGGACTCCGACGGCATCTGCTTTGTGGGGCCCGTGGGCATAAGGACCTTCCTTCTGGACACGCTGGAGCGCCGTGCCGGTGACATTGTGGAGTGGGAGACGGGCCGCGTCCTGGGCCACCATGACGGCGCCTTCCTGTTTACGGTGGGGCAGCGCAAGGGGCTTGACCTGGGCGGCGGTCCTGCTCGCTATGTGGTCTCGACGGACACCGAGAAGAACGTGGTCTACGTGACCGCGGACCCTGCGTGCCCGGGCCTGTGGTGCACGCAGCTCGACCTCTCCGACGTGCACTGGATTGCCGGCAGGCCGCCTGCGGACGGCGAGTACCTGGTGAGGACGAGACACACGGGGGAGCTGCGGCCTGCTCGCGTGGAGGTGCTCGACGGCGGACGCGCTCGCGTTAGCTTTCCCGAGCCCGTGCGCACGGTGGCCCCGGGGCAGTCCGCCGTCATCTATGGGGGTCTCGTCTGCCTGGGCGGAGGAATCGTGGAACCAAACCCGGTGGCCTATACTAGGTGAGTTAGCTCTAGTGATGTAGTCGGTCTACGCCCACGGCGCTTGCCTGGGACTGGCGGGTCGGAGGTGCTTGTGGCTGAGGACGCCGAGAAGAACGCTCCTGTGGCGCAAAAGCGCCCCAAGGCTCCAAAGCCGCAGGTCGTTGGCGCCAAGGTGAGTGTCGGCAAGCCAAAGCCCAAGGCTGCCCCCAAGGCCGCCGCCGGCGCCGCCAAGACTGCCGGCGCCGCCCAAAAAGCTGCGACGGGCGCGGGCGCAAAGGTCAAGTACCGCGTCAACGCCGCGAAGGCGGTCTCCGCACAGGACCGCGAGGCCGACAAGCAGAGCATGGGCCAGGTGCACAAGAGCCTGGCGTTTCTCGGCATCGTCACGCTTGCCTACCTGGCGTATCTCATCTTCTCCGGCCAGATGGACGTGTTTCTCAGCAGCCTCTCGCAGGTCGACAGCTCGTGGATCCTGCGTGGCGCCCTCTGCTACCTGGTCTATTACGTGATTGGCGTCTCGGCCTACGTGCTCTCGGTGATCACGGACCCCAACTCTCCCGTTGGCGTACGCGACCTCATGAGCGTTGAGGCGGCAGGCATCTTCTTCATGAACCTCACGCCCAACGGCATGGGCGCCGCGCCCGCGCAGATCTACCGCCTTACCCGCTCGGGCCTTTCCGTTGGCGGCGCCGGCGCGCTCCACTCCACGCGCTTCATCATGTACGAGGCGGGCGAGGGCATCTTTGCGGCCATCATGCTCATCTTCCGGCTTGACTACTTCCTCAACTCCTTTGGCGACTTCATCATCATTGGCATCCTGCTCTTTGCCTTCAAGATTCTGGAGTGCGTGGTGCTGTTTGCCATCTGCGCGTACCCCAAGTTCTTCTCGAGCATTGGCAACTGGGTTCTGCGCTTTGCCAACAAGCACGGTTGGGTGAAGGACTACGACCACTGGTACCAGGTCGTGAACAACCAGATCATGGAGTTCTCCGACGGCTTCAAGTCTGCCGCCAAGAACAAGGGTGACCTCATTGGCGTGCTGGTGCTCACCCTGCTGCAGCTGGGCTGCCTCTACGCGCTGCCGTGGTTTGTGCTCAATGCCTTTGGCAAGGAGGCCGACCTCATCACCTGCCTGGCGTCCGGCTCTATGCTCGAGCTGCTCACCTCCGCCATCCCGCTGCCTGGCGGCACCGGCGGCGCCGAGGGCGGCTTTGCGCTGCTCTTTGGTGGGATGTTTGGCGCGCAGGCATCGGCGGGCTTCGTGCTGTGGCGCGCCATCGAGTACTTCCTGCCCACGCTGTGCGCGGCGCCGCTCCTGGGCCTGCGCTCTACCAGTGGCGAGAGCATCAACCACCGCTTCAAGCGCTACGGTGTGCGACTCCGCAGGCTCTTCTCACGTAGAGGCGGCGGCAAGGGCTCTGACGGCATCAAGATCACGTTCAAGTAGAGAGGCGGCGGGAAGCGCATGTGGCTTTCCGCCGCTTTCGTAACGTGTGCCGGTCGTGTGACGCTACCAGGAGACCTTGGCGATGTTCTCCTCGATGTGTCTGCAGCTTGCCTGCCAGCGCTCCTGCTCGTGCGGTGTCATGGTGGGGATAATGACCTTCTCGACGCCGCCCGCGCCAATCACGCAGGGCAGCGACGCGTAGTGGCCCGAGACGCCGTAGACGCCCTCGACGAGGGTCGAGACGGGCGTCACGAGCTTGGTGTCGCCCAGGATGGCCTCGATGATTGCAACGGTTCCGTTGGCGATGGAGTACTCGGTGCAGGCCTTGCCCGCCATCGTGGTGTAGCCGCCGCGCACGGCCTGCATCTCGAGCGCGTCCCGGTCGAGCGTGACGCCAGTCTGGGCCTCCAGCTCCTCGGGCGTGAGGCAGCCAAAGGTGACGTGCGACCACAGGGCAAACTCGGAGAAGCCGTGCTCGCCGAGCATCCAGGCGTTGATCGATGCCTGGTTGAGGCCGGTCGTGCTGGCAAGCGCATGCTTGAAGCGCGCGGAGTCGAGCGTGGTGCCCGAGCCCAGGACGCGGCGGGGGTCGCAGTCTGCTAGGTCGCGAATCTCGGTGGCGATCACGTCGTTGGGGTTGGCGACGCTCACCCAGATGCCCGTGAAGCCCGCGTCCTCGATGCGGCGGACGAACTTCTTGGGCTCCTCTGTTGTGGGGGCCAGCTCGCCGTCGCGGTCGGTGCGGGCGGCGTCCACGTAACCCGCGGCGTTGACAATGACGTCGCAGCAGGCAAGCTCCTCGTAGCGGTCATCGCACTCGATGACGCGTGCGGGACGGGGGTAGAAGCTCATGGCGTCAAGGAGGTCATTCTCCTGCGCACGGCAGAGCTTCTCGTTTGTATCAGAGAGGCGTATCTCATCCGCGAGACCTTGCGCGAGCAGCGCGTTTGCGACGTGTGCCCCCACGTGGCTGCAGCCGATGATGCCGATGGTCGTGTGTGTTGCCATATCCTGTTCTCCTGCTCCTTGCGTGATGGTTGTGTTCCGCCGCCCATTGTCTCACTCGGCACCGGGGCTTGCGGTGTCTGTGGTGAAGCGGACCTCGTCCACGCTGGGGACGTGCACGCGTACGAGTGCCGTCGCACGGTCCTGCTCGTCTGCGGAAAGCATGCGGCTGCTAGTCACCGTTGCCACGATGCGTTCGGTTGGCTGCGGGGAGTCCGCGGCGTAGCTGTACTCGGTTCCCACGGAGTAGCGCTCGACCTCGGGCTGCACCGCCTTGAGCTCCTGCGTTGTGAGAGCGGTCTCGTACTGGTCCGAGGCCTGGGAGGGGGTTGCCGTTGCGTCCTTGGCGTGCTGCTGGATTGTCTCTTGGACCACGCCGGTCGTCACCATGAGGCAGGGAATCGCAAAGATGAGCGTCCCAATGATGACGTTCCTTCGTAGGTGATGTGATATGGCTACCGCCTCCTCGCTTTCCTGTGGGGTCACCACGCCGTCGTCGTTGATGTCTCGGTGGAGCGGCACGCGCAGGAGGAGCAGCACGATTTCTGCAGCAAGCGCAATGAAGACCACGTTGACGCCAAACTCGTAGATGGCGCCGGCAAAGCGTGGGAGGCTCTGCTGTGCGATGCCGTAGCCGGCCGAGCACAGGGGCGGCATGAGGGCGGTTGCCACGGCAACGCCTGCAATGAGGGTCGAGGGCTCCTGCTTGCGGGAGTTGCCCAGCCCTCCTGCAAAGCCGCCGGCAAGCGCGATGAGCAGGTCCCAGATCGTGGGCGTCGAGTTGTCGAGGAGGGCGCTGGTCTCGTAGGGTATGGGCGTGAGGAGGAAGTAGAGGGTGGAGGTTGCAAGGCAGATGAGCATCTGGAGCGCCAGGCCGGCGACCGCGTTGCGCAGAAGGCGCCTGTCGGCCGTTGCGACGGCGTAGGAGATGGCGAGCACCGAGCCCATGAGCGGGCAGATGAGCATGGCGCCCACGATGGCCTCGGTGGAGTCCGTGTTGAGGCCAATCGAGGCAATGAGCATGGCAACGATGAGGATGCACATGTGCGTGCCGTCAAGCTTCGATCCGCCCACGAAGCGTTTGCGGATCTGCGGCCAGGAAGCGCGACCTTCTCGCACGTCGAAGGCACGCCTGAGGGCTGCGATGCCCCGACGTGCCCAGCTTGCGCCAGTGCTCGTGCCTGCTGCTTTGCCCTTCTCGGCCATCGTTGCACCTCGAAAATCCCGGTTTTGACCCATCTGAATGCCCGCCTCGTTCATTCTTGTGCCCCAAAGGTGGGGTGTCCCCGGAAAACCGTATTCCAACCGTTAGATTGTGCCAATGCATCGTCTGGGGCAGCACTCCCGGCGGTCCGGTAGGCGCTCTATTTTCGCACGGCTAAGGATGAGACGAACAAAAGCCCAGGTCGACACAAACCTTAATCCCGACCGTGCGTAGTTCGGGAAAGGGAAGAGCTCTGGACAGCAAGTTTCGGTGGTGCTCGACCTTCCCAGCAATGCATGCGAAGCACAAATCAGCGTACACGTGTTCTCATTCTGCTTGCGAGGGAGTAGAATGGTTAGCCACGAATGCTGCGTCGCGTGGGGAGGTGCGAGTTGGACGGGGACGGTACGAGCCACTCAACAAATCGCGCGCGCTCGCGTGCCGAGGAGGTTCTTGAGCAGATTCTTGCCTCGAAGGACGGGCGCTCCTTCATCAAGATGAGCCAGAATACCTACTCTGAACAGCCAATCCTTCGTACGGGCGCAGACTTTGCTCGCGAGCGCGCAATGCGGCGCCAAGAGGGGCGTGAAGCCGCGCGCAATGCCCGCGAGCAGCGCGTCGAGAGGCGGCACCAGCAAGCGAGCGTCTCTTCATCTACTTGGGGAGCGTCCTCGTCTCCCGAGTCCGCGCAGTCGGCATGGCCGTCGTTCTCATTTGTAATGCCGTCCTTCTTCGCGGAAGACAGCGCGGAGCTTGCAGATTCCGAGCTTCCTCCCACGCTGCAGGAGCTACGGCACCTGGAGAAGGAGAATCTGCGTCCGGGCGAGCTCTTCTGTCGTCAAGCCCGCCTTGCTGCAAAGTTCGAGGACAGCCTGCCTTTTGAGGGCTTTCATCCCTATCGCTACCTGCCAACATACAAGGATCTTGGTAACCGAGAACTACGCGGGTACTTCACCTGGCGCGCGTCCTGGCGTCGCGGCACAGCCGGCGATGCGCCGGCAACCTACGTCACCATCCTTGCATTTGAGCTCATAAACGGCGTGGGGGCCACCCCGGGGTCCGAGGTTCTCGTCTGCTTGAGGAAGCTCGAGCAGCGCTGCGCCGAGCAGGACGCGCGCGGCATTGGTCCCAGTGTGACGATGGACCTCCGACGCTGGGAGCGCGACTACGTCATCTGTATGGGTCTTGACGTCCAGCAGACGGTCACGGAGGCAGACCGTGCATTTGGCGCCGGCGTTGAGACGCTGCGGGCCATGGAGCGCGCCGAGCTCTCCTCCCGCGGGCTTCTCAAGGACCAGCAGGCAGAGAAGGTGCCCGCCCCAACAGACGATGAAGTCGTGGTGGCGATGGGCAACGTCTCTACCATGGACATCTCTCGCTCGCCCTTCGTCCGCGCGCACCGTGAGTCCTTCGCTGCCGTTGCCGCCGCCGTGGCGCGACGCATGGCGGTGCACTGCAACCGGCGCCGGAAGACGGGATGGGTCGACGGCCTGGTGGGCTACCGCACGTCGTGGCCGTTCACGCCCCTGGCGGGCGTTCCGCTTGAGCACGGCTGGGAAGGCCCCGAGCGTACCGTTCGCGTTTGCCCCGGCCAGACGGTAAGCTTCCGCTTTGGTCGCTGGACGGAGCGGCAGGCGTACTCCACCACCGAGCGAAGCCGCGAACTGGCGCGTCTCCTGCGAGCCATTGATCGCCAGATGCGCATCGACTGGGAGTTTGGCCATCCCCTCAAGGAGCAGGTGCTTCCTCGCTACCTCCAGAAGATGGTTGCGGAGGAAAGCCAGGCGCAGCACGAGCGCGAGGAGGAGGCCGAGAGGCGTCGGTTCAAGGTCGACCTCTCCAAGCTTGGCAGCATTCGCAGCGCTGCAGCTGTCACGCGCGAGGCGCTCCTTGTGGACGAGGAGCGCGAGGGATACGTTCCTGGTGACGCTGCGGCGGAGCCCGCTGCCATGGCGCCAACGCCGGAGCCCGCGGTTGCGCCTCCGGCGCCGGCAACTGTATCCGTGTCGGCAGCCGCTCCCGCGCCGCAGCCGGCAGGGACGGATCTCGGCCTTACCGCGCAGGAGCGCGCCCTTCTCGACGCGCTTCTCACGCACAAGGAGGCCCCTGCCACCGCGGGAACGTCCCTCGACATGCTTGTCGACTCAATCAATGAGAAGCTCTTTGACCTCGTGGGAGATACGGTGCTGGAGTTTGGCGACGCCGGCCCCACCCTTGTCGAGGACTACGAGCAAGACCTGAGAGGATATCTACAGCCATGACGCAAGCAACCAAAGAGCAGGCGCCGCGCGTTCCTCGGCGCATCGCTCAGGTGATCATCAATTCCCTGAAGGGCGGCGTCGTCCCGCGCGTGGGGCTGCCCTACATCACCGTTGGCCGTGATCGCGAGGTTGCCGCCCTCTTGCATGACCTCGACCTCGTTGCCGATGGCGGTGCCAGCTTCCGCTTCCTGGTGGGCCGTTACGGCAGCGGTAAGAGCTTCCTGCTCCAGACCATCCGCAACCACGCCATGGGCAGAGGCTTTGTTGTGGCAGACGCAGACCTCTCGCCCGAGAGGCGCCTGCAGGGCACGGGCGGCCAAGGTCTCGCCACCTACCGGGAGCTCATTCGCAACCTCAGCACCAAGACCAGGCCCGAGGGCGGCGCCCTCAACCTGGTGCTCGATCGCTGGGTCTCCAACGTGCAGTCGCAGGTGACGCTCGAGGATGGCCTCGCCCCGGAGGACCCGGCGTTTGCCGACGCCATGGAGCGGCGAATCATGGGCACCATGGCCTCGGTGCAGGAGCTGGTTCACGGCTACGACTTTGCGCGCCTTCTCACCATGTACTGGCGCGCCCACCTCGAGGGTGACGATGAGACCAAGGCAAACGTCACCAAGTGGTTCCGCGGCGAGTACCGCAACAAGACCGAGGCCAGGCACGAGCTGGGCGTGGGCATCGTGATTGGCGACGATGACTGGTACGACTACCTCAAGATCCTTGCGACCTTCCTTGTGGGGGCCGGCTACAAGGGCCTTGTCATCCTCCTTGACGAGATGGTGAACCTCTACAAGATTCCCAACGCGGTGAGCAGGCAGTATAACTACGAGAAGGTGCTCACCATGTACAACGACACGCTCCAAGGCAAGGCGCATCACCTGGGCATCATCATGAGCGGAACTCCCCAGGCGGTGGAGGACAGGCGGAGAGGGCTCTACTCGTACGAGGCGCTGCGGAGCCGTCTCACGCAGGGGCGCTTCTCGCAGGACGGCCTGGTGGACATGCTGGCGCCGGTCATTCGCCTGGAGCCGCTCACCCACGAGGAGCTGCTGGTGCTGGTCGAGAAGCTCGCGGACATCCACGCGGGGCTCTTTAGGTACCAGCGCACCATCACCCAGGACGAGCTCGTGCGCTTCCTCGAGACCGAGTACGGCCGCGTGGGCGCGGACACCCACCTCACCCCGCGCGAGGTCATCCGCGACTTTGTCGAGATGCTCGACATCCTCTCGCAGAACCCCGGTGTCACGGTTGAGCAGCTGCTTGGCAGCGAGCAGTTCACGTCGCCGGTTAAGACGCCGGTGGAGCAGGACGCGGCGTCGTTTGCCAGCCCAGGAGGCGGGCAGGCTCCAGCCGCGCAGGACGAGTTTGCCGAGTTCGACATCTAGGCCGCCATGGACGCTTTCGACCGCTACGCGCCGTTCATCCAGGACTTCATCTACGACCACGACTGGCAGAGCCTGCGAGCCGTGCAGGTTGCCGCCGCAGACGCCATCTTCAACACCGACGAGAACGTCCTGCTCACGGCATCCACAGCCTCGGGCAAGACCGAGGCTGCGTTCTTCCCCATCCTGACGGAGCTCTGGGAAGACCCGCCGGCCTCGGTGGGCTGCGTCTACATTGGCCCGCTCAAGGCGCTGATAAACGACCAGTTCCTGCGCCTCGAGGACCTTTGCGCCGAGGGCAACATACCCGTGTGGCACTGGCATGGCGATGTCTCGCAGTCGCACAAGGCAAAGATGCTCAAGCATCCCTCGGGCATCCTGCAGATTACGCCGGAGTCGCTCGAGTCCATGCTGCTCCACCGGCACAACGCCATTCCGCGCATCTTTGGTGACCTGCGCTTTGTCGTGATAGACGAGGTGCACTCGCTCCTGCGGGGAGACCGCGGCGGCCAGACGCTTTGCTGCCTCGAGCGCCTCTCGCGCCTGGCGGGCGTGGTGCCGCGCCGCATTGGTCTCTCAGCCACCATCGGTGACCCGGAGGCAACCGGAGCGTATCTCTCTGCAGGTACGGGGCGTGGATGCGTCATCCCCAGGCTGGAGGCCCCCAAGGAGCGGTGGCGTCTCTCGATGGAGCACTTCTACGTGAGTGGGCCGCAGGCGCCGGAGCGCGGCGAGGATGGGCTTGGTCATGGTGCTGGTGGGGAACCAGCGGAGGCAACGTACGAGACTCCCCAGCAGACGGCTGCCGAGGAGCGCGTGCCCAGCCGAGAAGAGCGCGTGGAGGACGTCTCGCCAAGCGTCGCTGCACCCCAGACGGAGCAACCGGAACCCGAGGCTCCCACTGACAGGGCGCCCGTCTTCGCGGACCCCGGCCTTGCCTACGTCTTCGAGCACACGCGCGGCCGCAAGTGCCTGGTCTTCGCCAACTCCCGTGAGGAGTGTGAAGCCGTCACCACTACGCTGCGCCAGTACTGCGAGGCGGTGGGGGAGTCGGACCGCTTCCTCATCCACCACGGCAATCTCTCGGCAAGCTTCAGGCAGACGGCCGAGGAGCTCATGCGTGACGAGGACGCAAACCTCACAACGGTCACTACCTCGACGCTCGAGCTCGGCATTGACATCGGTCGCCTGGAGCGGGCCTTCCAGATTGATGCCCCGTTCACGGTGAGCTCGTTCTTGCAGCGCATGGGGCGCACCGGCAGACGCGGCCAGCCAAGCGAGATGTGGTTCGTGATGCGCGAAGACGAGCCCGAGGCCAGGGCGCTTCTGCCCGAGACCGTACCTTGGAAGCTCATGCAGGGTATCGCGCTCGTGCAGCTCTACGTGGAGGAGCGCTGGGTTGAGCCCCCACGGCTGGACGGCCTGCCCTACAGCCTTCTCTACCATCAGACCATGGCGACGCTTGCCTCGACGGGTGAACTCTCCCCCGCAGACCTTGCGCGCCGCGTGCTCACCCTCTCGCCCTTCCATCGTGTGACGACAGATGACTATCGTACTCTGCTGCGACACCTTGTGGAGACCGACCAGATCGAGCGTACCGAGACGGGCGGTCTCATCGTGGGCCTTGCGGGCGAGCGCGTGACAAACGACTTCCGTTTCTACGCAACGTTTGCCGAGGACGAGGAGTACACGGTGCGCTCGGAGTCCCAGGAGCTGGGAACCATCGTGCAACCGCCACCCGTGGGAGAGCGCATCGCAATCGCGGGTGCCGTCTGGGTGATCGAGGAGATCGATTACAAGCGCCACCTCATCGAGTGCACGCAGGTGAAGGGCAAGGTCCCCGCGTACTTTGGTATGTGCGCGGGAGATGTGAACACCCGCGTGCTTGAGCGTATGCGAGGCGTTCTCCAGGAGACGCGCGATTACCCCTATCTGCGCACAAATGCGCGCGCCCGTCTGGCACAGGCGCGCCATGTGGCGTCGCTCACCCACCTGGCGTCAGAGCCGCTCGTGTGCTTGGGTGGCACCTCTTGGTGCCTTCTGCCCTGGCTAGGGAGCTATGCGTTTCTCGCCCTCGAGCGTTTCCTCAAGATTCGCTGCGCCGATAAGCTCGGGCTCAAGGGGCTTGACTCCTCTCGGCCCTACTTCATGCAGTTCACCATGAGCGCTGATGCGCGAACGTTCTATCGCGTGGTCAAGGAGGAGGCCGTCCGTCCGCTTGACCCCATGGAGCTGGTCTATCCCGGCGAGGTGCCGCGCTTTGACAAGTACGACGGGTTCGTGCCCGACGAGCTAGTTCGCAAGGGCTTTGCCCATGGCGTGCTGGATGTCGAGGGCATGCTCGCGCGCGTGCTCTCGTGGCCTGACGTGCCCGGATATGACATTCCCGCCTTGCCTTGCACGAATCTGTCAGGAATTTGACGGGAACAAATGTTCTCATACGTGGTACGATATCCTCGCAAGGAATGAAGCCACCCCGGAGGCCCCCACTGGCACGTGATGGCGCACCTCTCCCTTGTTAAGCAACGCTCGAGCGTGGTCGGCGACGGCCGGCCTCCTGTCGGTTGTTCGAGGTTTGGGGGCACTCATATGTCTGGTTATCAGGAGAGTTTGGTCAAGATTAGCTGCTTGGCAGAGGCGGCTGGCATTCGCAAGGCATTTGAAGAGCAGAAGGTTCCATTCTTCCGCATGCATGGGGTTGAGCGGGCTATCCGGGATGTGAGTCCAGACCTCCCGTCCAGAGATGGCGACATGCTCTGTCTGCCTCGCATTCCCATACGGGTGGGAGACCTGTTTGTGGTGCTGTGCGGAGACCGGCATCCCTATCAGTTCTGTAGCGGAAGATGGTTCTACATCGATGGGCTTGCCGATGCCGTGCACGAGAATTACCGCTCCTACCTTGTCCCCGTTGATGAGGGTAGCGTTCGCTCCTCCTGGGGTGACAATGCCCGTCTTGCCCAGCGTTCGTACGTGAACTGGAAGGACTACCTCGCCAACATCGAGACTACCTGGGACAGAGACGAGGTTGACCCAAGGGCGCGGTTCGCGGAGGTCGTCTATGGTATTGGCGCAACTCCGCCTGCAAATATGGGGATAGACCCAGATCCCATCTACGCCATCGCGCGGATGCTTCGAGAACGTGGAATCACGGGAGCAATTGTCAACGGCAAGGTTCCGATGGAGGACATTATGTAAGTGTTTGGGTGGTGTTGTGTGGAGGGCCGCTACGGTGGGCGGTTCCTAGGGCCGCCTATTCGCGTTGGCGCTTCTTGTCCTCTCGCTTTGCCTCCATCTCGTCAAGACGGAGTTCGTTCTCTTGGTACTGCTCTGCGGGTACCGGTCTTACATGCAGGCCTTCCGCCCAGTTGCCGCTCTCGTTCCTCTTGAGGTGGCGATAGCCGATAACAGAGAAGACCAGCGCACCGGCAAAGTTCACGAGCAGGTCCTTCATGGTGTCGATAAGCCCAATGTCGAGGTAGCCGTTGATAGTCGTAGTGTCGCCGGCAGCGGTGGTAATGACAGTCGTCACAATGTCGTGTATCTGGATGCGATTGCCTGCGTTTGCGGGGTCAAGCGCCACGGAGGAGATGCTCGTGACAAAGGTGTCCTTCTGCATGTCCATTCCTAGGAAGGTGTCGAAGCCAAACTCGACAAACTCCCATAGCACACCGATGGTCATCGAGAAGCAGAAGGCAACGATCGTCACGTAGAGAGGGGAAAGGTTGATGTCCTTGCTCGAGCGGTTAAGGAGGTCCACGAGGGAGAAGCCTATGGCAGCGCACAGGAAGCCGTTGAGCGTGTGCAGGACGGTGTCCCAGCCGGGAATCAGTACGTAGTAGTGGTCAATCTCGCCAAGGATCTCGGCAGCAAAGATAAACGTGTAGATGATTGCCTGGAATAGGCCGGGAATCTCGATGCGTGCCTTATCCTCCAGAATCGACGGAACCAAGAAGAGGACGAGCACCAAGACCGAGATGGCCACGCCCTCCCAGCGCTGAGTCATGATGCAGCGAATGAGCGTGAGGAGGACGAGTGCCCTTAGAACTGAATAGAGGATGAAGGTGCGGCGATTGAACGCTATGCGATCCTTGAGGCGTTGCACAAACGCCCGGAGCTTGCCCCTAGCCATGCGTGCGTCCTTTCACGGTTCAATATGTTATGTAGACAATCCTAACCTACCCATGGTTTGCGCAGAGACGAGAAGGTCATACTCTGCGCGGCTGCTCCGTAACGACCTTCATGGACGTGCCGAGAAATACAATGAGCTGTGAACGGCAGGCGCGTCCTATGGGTAACATCCGGATGCACGATGTTGCGTATGGTGCCAGCGCATGTCTCACGAGGGGGTACATCCATGGAAGACAACGTCTCAGAGCCCATCGTGGTCCCAACGACCGCGAAGAAGGAAGCCCCGATCATCCAGGCCCGGCTGCGTCATAAGATTCTCAAAATGCCGGAGGAAGCTTGGAAGGCAAGCGGCATCAGAATCTTCGGTCGCAAGATTCGCGCGCTTATCTACACCACTGACCTCGCGGTCATCAAGAACTGCGACGCCGATGCCGTCTTTGCCGTCTACCCCTTCACTCCGCAGCAGTCCATCTCCGAGGCCATCATCGATGCTTCGAGCATCCCGGTGTTCTGTGGCATCGGCGGTGGTACCACGCGTGGTGTGCGCACGGTTACGCTCGCTCATGATGTGGAGTGCCAGGGTGCTATGGGCGTGGTGCTCAACTCGCCCATCTCGAACGTCAACCTCCGCGCTGTCTCCCTTGCCATCGACATCCCCACGGTCATCACCGTGGTGAGCGCCGACACCGATATCGCCGCGCGCATAGACGCGGGAGCAGCCATCATCAACGTCGCCGGCGGCAAGGACACGCCGGCAATCGTGAGCAAAATCCGCGAGAAGTTCCCCGACGTGCCCATCATCGCGTCGAGCGGCGGCACGGAGGAGTCCACGCGCGCAACGGTTGAGGCCGGTGCCAATGCCGTCACATACACCCCTCCCGCGCCATCTATCCTCTTCAAGCAGATGATGGCCCAGTACCGCAGCCCCGCGTCCACCGCAGAGCAGCCTCAGCACACCGCACTCGAGGTGCTTCAGGCTGCGGGTCTCTGGCACGACCAGAATGATCGGCAGTAGGACAAATACCATGGACTGGTTGGCCCCTAGGTCAGCAACCAGAGAAGAGTGAGAAGGTCGGGAGACATCGCGTCCCCGACCTTTTCAGCTTTCGGCCAACCTCGTGCCCATGGGATGGCGTGAGGCAGCGCAGGGTCTTTAGAATCCGAGGCGGGGAAGACTCTCCCGCAATTATGCGGGGACTATCCAGGAGGAGCCACAGACAGGTCCGCCGTACGAGGCACCATCGTGATTGCGGTTGGGGCAGACATCGACATCCAGACCGACGCAACCTCGCGCATCGACGGTCGCATCGTGTACCTCTCTGCCACGGACGTCGCGTAGTTCTCCGGCGCTATACTTGCAACCCGAGCATGGTCGCGGAAGGCGGCGCGTGGACGCGCCGCTCGTGGCCGCGACCAGATGCGCCCGAACGGCGCGGAAGGAGCATCACATGGCACAGCGGGTTCAGGGAACCGAGGACCTCTTTGGCGGCTACATGCGCGCCTGGCAGCACATGCAGGATGTGGCGCGTGACCTCTTTGGTGCATACGGCTTTGACATGGTCGAGACTCCCGCAATCGAGCAGGTAGACACCTTTGTCCACGGCATTGGTGAGTCCACGGATGTCGTGCGCAAGGAGATGTTCCGTGTGGTCTCCGGTGCGCTCTTCGAGAACCTGCTCGAGCAGGGTTCTGAGGCGGGGCTCAAGCCCAAGCAGCGCCTGGCCATGCGTCCCGAGGGGACGGCCGGCGTGGTGCGCGCTGCCGTGGAGAACAACATGGTGCCCCAGGGTGCCGCGCCCGCAAAGCTTTGGTACGCCGAGGCCATGTTCCGTGGCGAGCGACCCCAGAAGGGCCGTCTGCGCCAGTTCCACCAGGTGGGCGTCGAGTGGCTGGGCGCCGCGGATCCGGCAGCGGACGCCGAGTGCATCATCATGCTCATGGAGTACTACAAGCGACTTGGCTTCGACCTCTCTCGCCTGAAGCTCTCCATCAACTCGATGGGTGATGCGGCGTGCCGTCCCGCCTATCGCGAGAAGGTCCGTCAGTTCATTCTTGACCACGCTGATGAGATGTGCGAGGACTGCCTCGAGCGCGCGGAGATCAACCCGCTGCGCAGCTTCGACTGCAAGAACGACCACTGCCGCGAGGTCATGCGTGACGCACCGCTTGCCAAGGACAACCTCTGCGACGATTGCGCCGAGCACTACGCACAGGTAAAGCGCTACCTTGATGCCGCAGGCGTTGCCTACGTCGAAGATCCCACGCTCGTGCGCGGCCTTGACTACTACACGCGTACGGTCTTCGAGGTAGAGGCCGTGGACGGTGGCGTTGGCGCCATCGGAGGCGGTGGCCGCTACGACGGTCTCATGGAGCTCGAGGGCGGCAAGCCCACGCCGGGCATCGGGTTCGCTGTGGGCTTCGAGCGCATTGCGCTTGCGCTTGCAGCGCAGGGCGGCTCGCTCGAGACGCCCCAGCCTGGATGCGTCTACGTGGCAGGGACCTCGGCAGACGAGCGCGAGGCGGTCTTCTCGGCTACGCTTGCGCTGCGTCAGGCGGGCGTGCGTACCGAGGCCGACTACCAGGGCCGTTCGCTCAAGAGCCAGTTCAAGCAGGCCGACAAGCTCGGGGCGCGTGTCTGTGTGGTCATTGGGCCAGACGAGGTGGCGGCCAACGCCGTGACCCTTCGCGATATGGAGACGCACGAGCAGACCCAGGTTCCCGCTGCAGAGCTTGTCTCTGCGGTGACTGCGCGTCTGGCGAAGTAGCGCGACTGCGACGCATTTCTTGGCTCGTTAGACTGTGCCCTCCGGCGTCTACTGGCGCGGGGGGCACAGTCCTTCTCGTGCGCCAGCGTCTTTCGGCTCTCTCCCGCGCACTCCCGCAGAGAATAGCTCCTTTTCTAAACGACAGTCACGTTTCCCTAGGTTGCGAGAATCAGTTATAAGAAATAGAGCTAAACTCCGCTCGTAAGGACCTGTTCCGCCAGCGGGTTCCCGTGACACGAGGGGGTGCGTCACCTCTACGCGAAGCGCTTGTCGTGCTTAGCCGCCGAGCGCACCACGAGGAACACAATCACGTAAATCAGGGCAACCACCAGGAGAAACGTTCCGTCTCCGTAGTCTGCCAGCGTTGCCGTGGCATCGTAGAGCCCGTGCAGCAGGGCGGAGAGCGCAAAGCCAACAACTACGCACAGCACAGAGCCAATGCGGTGCCCCCTAACGGCAAGGTACTTGGCCTCCCCGTAGAGCATGCCAAACAGCACGGCAAAGCCCATGTGAGCAGGAATGGCCATGACGGCGCGGCTCATGAGCACGCCTGTGCCATAGTTGAGCCCGTACATGACGTTCTCCATGCCGGCAAACCCCAACGAGGTGAAGACCGCATACACCACGCCGTCGTAGCGACAGTTGAACGCGGGATTGTTCCATGTGGCACGGCCCATGAGGATGTACTTGCACGCCTCCTCGATGACGCCCACCACCACAAAGTCCGAGAGCAGCTCAAATCCCAGGGTGTTCTCGTCGAGGCCGGACAAGAGGCCAAAGACCGACATCCCAACCTCTTCGAACACGCCGGCGAGAAAGGCCGCCAGCACTCCTCGCAGAATCAGCTGCGAGAGAAGCCCCGATGGCTCCTTCTCCAAAGGGTCTAAATTGTAGACGTAGCGCATGAGGGCCACGGCAGGCCCAATGGCCAGGATGAGAAAGAACAGCAGGTAGAGCGTGAAGCCGTTTGCCAGGAGAAAGAACATGGTGAACCTTTCCGCGAAAACTATGCTGGTTGGAAGGTTACCCCATTGATGAAGGAGTGCGCCTTCGGGCGAGAAGCCGGTGCCAGAGGGGGCTTCTCGTACGTGATGGCTGCAAGCAGCAGGGCTTCGGGCGTCAAAACGGAGCCGGAGGGGCAATCTCGAATGAAACTCTGTCGGAAACCCCTGCTCAGGTGTCATTTTGCCACCGGAAGGGCCGTTTTGGCTGCGAGGCGTACGAAGTCGTCGCACCGGCATCGTTTCGCGAGATGGACGGCCGTTTGGCATACCATGGCATCTATGCCCTCTGGTTCGTGCTTGCAGCCGATTAGGGCGTTGCAGCGTAATGGAGATGGGAGGAAGCGTGCGCAGATACGAGAGCCTCAATGAGGGCTGGAGCTTCCGCGGACCAAAGGGAGACGTAACCCAGGTCGACATTCCTCACACCTGGAACGCGCAGGACGGCCAGGACGGAGGCAACGACTACTGGCGCGGAACCTGTAGCTACAGCCGGACCTTCCGTACGCCCGAGGGCTTTGATTCCGTTCACCAGGTGGCATACATCGAGTTCGATGCCGTGAACGCATCCGCTGACGTGACGGTCAACGGGAGCGCCCTCTGCCATCACGACGGAGGCTACTCCCGCTTCCGCGTCGACGTGAGCTCGGTGCTCGCGCCGGCGGGGGAGGAGAACGGTCTCGACGTCACGGTCGACAACTCCGTGAACGACCGTGTCTACCCCCAGAAGGCGGACTTCACCTTCTACGGCGGAATCTACCGCAGCGTGCGCCTTGTTATCGCAGATGCCACGCACTTCTCGCTTGACCGCAACGGAGGTCCTGGGATCGCCGTTACCCCTAAGATCAAAGATGGCGAGAAGGACGCTACCGTGCGGGTCCAGACCTGGGCAGACGGCCCCCATGCGGCGGACGCCACGGTCAGGGTGCGCGTGCTCGATGCCACGGGCGCCGAGGTCGTCGCTGGTGAGGGTGCGGACGCCGTTCTCGCGCTCCCCAACGCTCACCGCTGGGACGGCACGGCGGATCCCTACCTTTATCAGGCAGAGGTAACGCTCCTCTCGCCTGTGGGAGAGGCCCTCGATCGCGTTGTCTGCCGCTTTGGCGTGCGCAGCTTCTCCTACGACCCCCGCAAGGGCTTCTTCCTCAACGGCCGCAGCTATCCCCTGCGTGGCGTCTCTCGCCACCAGGACCGCAAGGGAATCGGCAACGCCCTTACCCCGGCTATGCACGAGGAGGACATCGACCTCATCTGCGAGGTGGGCGCAAACACCGTGCGCCTGGCGCACTACCAGCATGACCAGCACTTCTATGACCTTTGCGACGAGCGCGGGCTTGTGGTGTGGGCAGAGATCCCCTACATCTCGGAGCACCTCGCAAACGGCGACGAGAACACCCGCAGCCAGATGACCGAGCTCATCACCCAGAACTACAACCACCCCTCGATCGTGTGCTGGGGACTCTCGAACGAGATAACCATCTCTACGCACGACAAGAGGGCAATGCTCGCCAACCACCATGCGCTCAACGACCTCGCCCACAAGATGGACGAGACGCGCTTCACCACCCTTGCGTGCTATGCCATGTGCGGCCCGTTCAACCGCAGCGCGTTCGTGAGCGACGTGGTGAGCTGGAACCTCTACCTTGGCTGGTACGTGCCCGGCCTCTGGCTGAACGACCTCTGGTTTGGCTTCTTCCACCTGGTGCATCCCAACCGCACCGTGGGGATGAGCGAGTACGGCTGCGAGGCCATGCCCAACCTTCACTCCGAGCACCCGCGCCGCGGGGACCACTCGGAGGAGTACCAGTGCGTGTACCACGAGTACATGCTCAGGTTCTTTGACAGGCATCCCTACCTGTGGGCAATCCACGTGTGGAACATGTTCGACTTCGCGGCGGACGCGCGCAACCAGGGTGGAGAGCCCGGCATGAACCACAAGGGCCTCGTGACCTTCGACCGCAAGACCAAGAAGGACGCCTTCTACCTCTACAAGTGCTGGTGGAGCCCCGAGCCCATGGTCCACATCTGCTCCAAGCGCTTCCGGGACCGTGCTCGCGACCGGATTTGCGTGAAGGTCTACTCAAACCAGCCACAGGTCACGCTTGTTGTGAACGGTAACGAGGTGGCCACGAAGGCGTGCGACAAGGTCTTCGAGTTCGACGTCTCACTGGAGCAGGGCGAGAACCACGTGGTGGCACGAGCCGGAGACCTCTCCGACGAGGCGACCTTTGTCCGGGTCGAGAAGCCCAACCCCGCCTACAGCCTTAATGGCAAGGGTGGCGGAGGCAACTGGACGTAGCCCCTTACCCAGGGCGAATGAAAACCGATGACGGAATCTGCGCCTGACCTTGGAGGGCCAGGCTTGGAGATGCGTGTCTGCACGGCGCGGACACATGGTTAAACGAGATGGGGGAGTGAAGTACATGGACAAGATGTCACCAGAAGGCAGGTTCATTGTTCGCTGTGGCATCAATCCAGCGCCTCCGTTCCTACGCCGCGGCGGGAATCCTCCGTACGTCGTCGGCGGGCGTAAGGCCCAGGAGCTGAGCTGGCCTGCTGTCGGGGAACTCCGAGCGCCTGCGTTGCCAGACGCTTATCGCCAGGGTCCACAGCGGCAGAAGGTAGCAGAACGTTGCCGCCACAATGCTCAGCGCCGGTGCGCCAACGCTCGAGAGCACGGCCACGTTGGAGATGGACCACGGCACAAGTGGGCTCACGATGACCACGCTGTTCTCGAGGTCAAGCGCCAGGGCGCTTCCGTTGCTCTCGGTGCGGCGGCACAGCTGGTCGGTGAGCATGATGGCAAGCGTCTGGTTGCACGCGACCATGCACGAGACCACGCTTGTGGCAAGTACGCCGATGAACGGGGTGGACTTGCGCGAGAAGCCCGTGACCAGCCCAACGGCACCGTCGAGCAGGCCAGTCTTCTTGAAGATGCCCGCATAGGTGGAAGAGATGGCCACCACAAGCGTCACGTTGGCCATCGAGACAACCCCGCCTCCGTCGATGAGCGGCGCCACCGCAGGGTCTGCGACGTGGTAGCCAAAGACGAGGAGCTGCGGCAGCTCGGCAGGCGAGACGCCCTGCACTCCAACGCACACCATGCACGCGGAACCCAGGCTCGCCGCCATGGCAACCAGCACGTTCACATGGGCAAGCGAGAGCGCCACAACCAGCGCTGCCGGAAGGATCACCAGCCAGGAGAGCGAGAACTTATCGGCAAGCGCTGCCGCTACGCCCGCGGCATTGGCGCCTCCCTTTGCCTGCAGGCCCATCGCGAGATACGCCACGCAGGCAACGAGAAACGGCACGAGTCCGGTCCGCAGCATTCGACGAACGTTGTCGTAGATGCTCGTGCCCGTGAGCTTGGACACCAGGACGGCGCTTCCCGAGAGGGGAGAGCAACGGTCGCCAAAGTAGCAGCCGGCAAGCACCGCACCGCCCGTGGCCAGCTCGTTTGCACCCATTGCGTGCGAGACGGCCATGCAGATCACGCCCATCGTCGCTGCCGTGCCAAAGGCCGTGCCCATGAGTAGCGACATTAGGCAGCAGAGGAGAAACGCCGCAAGCACGGCAGCGGACGGCTGGATGAGCGACGAGGACCAGCTCACGATTGCCGCAATCGTGCCGGAGGCGCGCCATGCCGCGGCAAGTGCGCCGGCAACCACAAAGAGGGCGAGCATGGAAGCTACCGAGCGCATGGACAACGCACCTGCGCGAAGCAGTTCGGGAAGGCGGACCCCGCGGCGCATGCCGTAGGTGAGGAAGAGGGCAAGGCCAGCCGCGAGTATTGCTGCCAGGGGAATCCCCATGGCGGTGCCCGCCACGAGCATCCCCGCAAACACTCCAAGCGTTGCCGTCTCTGCCATGTCCCTCGTCCTTCTCAGAGCGTCCTTCCAAGGCATGAGAAACACTATGGACACATGAGAACCAAGTCAAACTGATTTATATGGTATGAATCACCAAATGAATTTGTAATATGGACTCAGCTGGAAAAACGCACAGCGGCAGGGCTGCCGCGTGCATGAATTGCGATGAGGGATGTTGAGCCGTGAACTTTCAGACCATGGACTACTTTGTTGCCGTTGCCGAGGAACGCAGCTTCACGCGTGCCGCTGCCCTCATGCACGTGAGCCAGCAGACCCTCTCGGCAAGCGTTGCCGCCGCCGAGCGCGAGCTTGGGGTGAAGCTCGTCGAACGCACCGTCCCGCTTGCGCTCACCTACGCGGGCGAGGAGTTTCTCGCCTACGCGCGGCGCTTCCAGGCCGAGCAGCGTGCCATGGGCCAGGAGTTCCGCGACATCGCGCACAACGACCGGGGCAGGATTCGCGTGGGTGTAACGGCCACGCGCGGCCACATCATCATGCCGCGCGCCATTGCCATGTACCAGCGCGCGCACCCTCACATATCCATTGCGCTCTTTGAGGGCGAGAACGACGAGCTTGTGGACGAGCTGGGGGAAGGTCGTCTCGACATGGTCGTTGCGACCGTCGAGGAGCGGGTGCCAGGCCTCGAGGTGCACCAGCTCTTTCGCGAGGAGGTCGTGCTCATCGTGGCGCGGTCTCTCCTCGAGGACCTCTACGGCAAGGAGGCGGATCGCGTTGCCGAGGAGTGCGAGGCCACCGGCTCGATTGAGGGGCTTGCTGCATGCCCGTTCCTTCTCATGGGCGAGAAGGACGTGCCAGGCGAGTACTCGCGCCGCAAGCTCGCCGAGGCAGGCATCTCGCCCGAGGTACGCGTGGTGTCGAAGAACTCCGAGACGCTCATGGCCCTGGCGCTGCGCGGCGTGGGTGCGTGCTTCGTGCCCTCGGAGCTTGTTGCCACCACCTTTGCAGACCCCGTCGCTGCGGGCATGCGCGTCATCCATCTGGGGGAGGAGATGAGCTATCCGCTCTCGGTGGCGTGGCGCTCGTCAGCCCACGTGTGGTCGGCCATTCTCGGCTTTGACCAGGTGCTTCGCCAGCAGTTTGCCGATGGCTCGAGGATGACGTAAACGCAGGTCGATACAGATTCGCCATACGAATGTGTTGCGGTAACCAAGGCGGCGTGTCGCCAGTTGGGGAGTGGGCCAGCACTACTGGTATCGCAGCGACTCCACGGGGTCGAGACGCGCAGCGCGCCAGGCGGGATAGAACCCAAAGAGCACGCCGATGCCAACGCAGATGCCGCTGGCGAGACCAACTGCCGTCGGAGAGATGACGGGCGTTACCGACATCCCGCCTATCTCGCTCGACAGGCTGGCAAACTGCGCGAGAACGTTGGCGCCGGCATATCCCAGGATTATCCCAAACGCGCCGCCCACCAGGCACAGTGTGATGGACTCCAGCAGGAACTGCCACGTGATGTCGGAGCGCCGCGCCCCCAGAGCCTTTCTCAGCCCAATCTCGCGAATCCTTTCGGTGACGTTGGTGAGCATCATGTTCATGATGCCAATGCCGCCAACCACAAGCGACACGCCTGCAACGCAGGTCATGAGCGCCTGGAACGCGCCCATCGTCGAGTCGAGCTGCTCGATGACCGAGGCCATGGTCGTGACGCCGATGTAGTAGCTGGATCCATCGGGGCTCGAGGGATCCTCCTCCGGCAGGTTGAAGTAGCTCCTGAGGTAGGACTCCGTTCGCGCGGCAATGCCGTCCATGTCGGTGCCCTCGCGAGCAAAGCCGATGATTTGGCTTACGCCCGAGTTACCGCTCATGCGCTTCTGCATGGTAGAGAGCGGCACGAAGGATTGCCCGCTCATCATGCCCGAGTTGCCAATTACGCCCACCACGGTGTAGTCATCGTTGCCCACGTGCACGCTCTGTCCCACAGCCTCGTCCGCGGACCCCCACATGCGCTCGGCAACCGACTGGTCGAGCATGATGACCCGCGAGCCAGCGTCCTCCTCGCTTTGCATGATGGTGCGTCCGGCGATGGCCTTTGTGCCCATGGCCTCGAAGTACTCCGGCTCCACGCCCAGGAAGGTGCCGTCCTCTTGGGTGACGCCGTTGGACACCGTCCCCGAGTTGTAGGATGCCGCGGTTATGAACTCGTAGTCGTCGGACATCCCGGCCTCAAGTGCGTCGATGTCATCCATAGTGACCTCGCGGCCGGGCCAGCAGTCGATCATGACCGTGCGCGACTGCGAGAGCCCCAGCTCGCCCACGAGCGACGCCTTGACGCCGTCGATGAGCGCCGTCATGGAGATGACGGCGGCGATGCCAATGACAATGCCAAGGATCGTGAGGAGGCTGCGCCCTCGGTTTGCCTGGATGGCCGAGAAGGTCTCGTAGAAGAGGTCCCGTATCCTCATGCGCCTGCCGCCTCCTTCGAATCTCCGAGGGCACGCTGCTCTCGCTGGGCAAGCGATGCCACGTAGGCCTGTTCCTGCTCGTCCGAGAGGAGCCGGCCGTCTCGAATGTGCACCACGCGGTCCGCCCAGCCAGCAACGCTAGGGTCGTGCGTGATGAGAACCACGGTCTTTCCGCGCCCCTGCATGCGCCTGAACGTGCGCATGACCAGCTCTCCTGTGGCGGAGTCGAGGTTTCCCGTGGGCTCGTCGGCAAGGATGAGCGCGGGGTCGTTGACCAGCGCGCGGGCAATGGCCACGCGCTGCATCTGGCCGCCAGAGAGCTCGTTCGAGCGGTGGGTGTAGAGGCTCTCGGGAAGGCCGACCTCCATGAGCGCCTGCCATGCCCTCAGCTCGCGGTCGGTTGTGGAGCTCCTGCTGTAGACCAGGGGAAGCATCACGTTTCGAAGTACCGTGGCTCGTGGCAGCAGGTTGAACGACTGGAATACAAAGCCAAGCCGGGTCGAGCGCACGTGCGCCAGCTCGTCATCGGTGAGCTTTGAGACATCGATGCCCTCGAGGAGGTAACGCCCGGACGTTGGCCGGTCAAGGCATCCAAGGATGCTCATGAGCGTGGACTTGCCCGAGCCAGAAGGTCCCATGATGGCGAGAAACTCGCCACGCTCGACGTCCAGGCTCACCCCGCGCAGCGCGGGCGTGAGGCCAGCCGCCGACGAGTAGATGCGGCAGACCTTCTCGGCGTGGATGACGGGGGATGCCATCTTAGGCCGCCGAGCTTGCGGACGTGTCCGCGGAAGCGGAGCCGTCGTATGCGCCAGAGTCGCCTTGCATCATGCCGATAACGACCTCGTCGCCCTCGGCGATGTCGCCCTCGACGGCTGCCATGGTGCCGTTATTGGCAAGCACCGTGACGTGCCTTTCCTCTGTCGTGGGAAAGCTCGTCTCGTCCTGGCCGGTGACCACGCTCACCGTGGCCTGGTCACCCTCGCCGTTCACAGCGCTCAGCGGGAGCATGAGCGCGTCCGGGATGTCCGTCGAGGAGATGGTGACGCTTGCCGTCATGCCCGGCTTGAGCGCCGGGTCCGGGTTGGGTATGAGAAGGTCGACGGCATAGGTGACCACGCTTCCACCGTAGCCGGGGATGGCACCTTGGGCATCCGAGGAAGAGACCGTCGCAATGCGGGTGACCGTGGCGTCAAGCTCCACGTTTGGAAGTGCCGAGAAGGTCGCCCGCGCCGCCTGCCCAACGGAGACCTTCGAGATGTCCATCTCGTTCACCTGCACCGAGACCGTCATCTGCGAGAGGTCTCCAATGGTGATGAGCGCGCCCGAGGACCCGGCGGCAGACGTTGCCGTGGCGGCGGCACCGGCACCCGCGCCGGAACCCACGGCCGCACCCTCAACGGCGTTCATGACCACAATCGTGCCCGAGGCTGGTGCCGTGACCGTGCGCTTGCCTGCGGTGGCAACGGCGTCATCGTAGGCGGACTGTGCGGTCTCGAGCGAGAGCTGCGCGGCGTCGACGGCATCAGCGGCGGAGTTCACCGTGGCAAGGTCCGTCTGGTCTGCGTAGTAGGCCTTGTAGGCGGTGTTGTAATTCTCCTTGGCTGAGGAGAGTTGGGTCTTTGCGGATTGCAACTGGATGTCAGCTTCGCGAACGGCCTTGTCCAGGGAGTCGTTGCGAATGGTGAGCAAGGTGGTGCCTTCCTCGACGTAGTCGCCCTCGCTGACGAACACCTTCGAGATGATGCCATCTACCTCGGGCGTCACCACGACGGAGTTCATGGGTTGCACGTTGCCGGACGCCTTGACCTCGTCTTTGAACTCACCGCGCATGACCGGCGTAGTCTGGAGCGATGGCTGCTCGGGGGCGTTCGTGCCTTGCTGAGAAGTCACGGTCCAAACGAGAACGGCAACAACCGCGCAGGCGGCAACGACACCAACGATGATGTTCCTGCGGCGGCGCTTCTTGCGGTGGGCGAGAAGGCTTGCCATCGCGTCGCGGGTGTCCTCGTCCTCCTCGGCGCTCTCGCCAGGTAGGGGAGGCAGTGCGGTGGGAGAGTCCCCAGAGATGACGGGGAGGCTGTCGAGCGGATGGGCTTTCGGCGTTGTCTTGTCGGGTTCGCCGAGGTCGTTGGTGCGGTCGGTCTCCTGGGACATGCGTCCTCCTCGCCCTTGGGTGCAAAACGGGTGGTGCCGGGGTGTTACCGAGTCCGTGATGCTGTCATACCTGCTCAGTGTGCTTGTGGAAATGATACCGGGGCATTGTCGTCAGGAGCCTATCGGCAAGCTTACAAATCTGTAAGCAATGCTTGCGAGCGTGGGCGGAAGGGGTGGCGGACACGGAGCCTGCTTCCGGTAGGCTGGGGCTTGCGCGCTGCAGGAAGGGGCTTGCGGCTAGTAGGCCTAGGGCCTCTCGACCCGCAGTTAGGGACTTCCTTTCCGTAGGCTTTGGGCCTCTCGATTATTGAACGAAATTTCTCGCAGAGAAGACATTTTGCCAGTTGTGATTGAGAATACCGAGAAATATCGCGCAATAATCTTGCTCTGATCGTGCCAGCCCAGGAGCTCAGGACTTATCTGCTTGGCGAAAATACGCCGCCAACAAGGCTGGTAATCAGCGCGGACACAAAAAGCTCCCCGGTGCCCAGTCGGCATCGGGGAGCCCGTAGAGAAGCTATCGCGTAAACGCTACGCCGCGCTTGTCTGGCCCTCGCGCTTGAGCTCAAACGAGTCGTCGCCGTCGTAGACGCTGCGGTCTACCAGGCCCTCGCCGGCGGCCACGAGAAGCGAAGCCTCTGCCGCGCCAATTACGTTGGTTGCCGTGCGGCCCATGTCCACGATGGAGGAGATGGGCGCCACAAGGGCGATGGTCTCCACGGGAAGCCCCAGCGCTGCCAGAAGCGCCGTGGCGGTGATGGTCGCCGTGCCGGGCACGCCCACGGTGCCAATGGAGACGACAAGCGTGAGCAGGACGAGGAAGCCGTACTGGACCGGCGTGAAGGGGATGCCCAGCGCGTTGATCGCGAAGACCGCCACGAGCGTAGGCCACATACCGGCGCAACCGGGCATGCCAAGGTTTGCGCCAAGGCCGGCGGTGAAGCTGGCCACGTCCTCATCAACGCCCAGGTTTTGCGTGAGCGAGCGAATGGTCACGGGCAGCGTGCCAATGCTGCTCTGCGTGGTGAAGGCGGTCACGGCAGCGGGAGCCATGCCCTTGAGGAAGCGCACCGGGCTAAGATGCCCCACCCAGGCCACGAATGCAGACTCGACGCCAAAGAACTGGATTGCCAGGACCACGTAGGCAACGGCCAGCACGCCAAGCAGCGGCACGAGCTGGGTGACGTCGGCGCGGCCAACGGCGCGGCCAATGAGCGCCACCACGGCGTACGGCGTGAACCCAACAACCCAGCTTACGGTCTCGCCCAGGACCTTGTTGCCGGCGTCGATGAACGCCTTGAACGGCCGCACGTCGACCTTCTCGCCATCCTGGCGCTCTGAGGCAAGCCGGTTGTACGCCAGCGCGACGATGATCGCAAAGACAATGATGGGCACAACTGCGTTGCTGGTCCACGCTGCGGCAAGGTTCTGCGGGAAGAGGCCCACGATGGTGTCGGTGACGGTGGGAACCTCCTTGGCCTCGTAGGTTACGCCGTCAAGCGAGAAGCCCGTTCCCACGCCCAGGGGTAGCGCGATGGCAAGCGTGAGGAGTGTCGCCGTGAGCGTGTTGAGCACGAGGAAGACCACCGACTTCACGCCGATGCCCTTGAGGTGCACGAGGTCCGCCAGGTTGGTGACGCTCGAGATGATGCTAAAGAGGAGGAGCGGCACCACCAGCGCGGAGATCACGTTTGCATAGATGGTGCCAAAGATTGCGTAGTACGAGAAGCCCTGGTCAAACGCGACGCCAATGACTATGCCGAGTCCGGTCGCGATGAGGGTGCGCACGCCAAAGCCCACCTTGAACCTGCGCTTGAGCGTGGCGAGAAGGGCGAAAGCCACAACGGTTGCGACGAGCGCCCAGAGAGCCGTGATGTCTACCTGCATGGGATGTTACCTTCCGACGTGTCGTATGCGTTCCAAGTGGGGGATGCGGGCGAGCTGCTCCGCCGTGCCGGTTTTGCTACACATTTGCTGACAGGTGATGGCCATGATGCGCTCCTCAATCTCTAGTGCGTTGGTAGGATATTGGTATGGTCGTGCATCGGCGCTTCCGATACAAGGTCGGGGGTTGCAGCGTTTTCCGACAACTGGCGTTCGGATATTTGGGGGAGCGAGGGCTTGGCATACGAAAAACGGGACCCAGAGGGTCCCGTGGAAGGACTGACTACTGCCCCAACTTTCTAGCGGGTGCTTGAACCCCAATGCATATCGCAGGAGAGAACCTGGTGAGGATCGACCTCGCCAGCTTCTTTGATGAGGTCAATGAGGATGCGTGCCGCCTGCTGGCCTTCACGGTATGCGGGCTGTACAACGGTCGACACGCTTGGGGACGCAACGCTTACCCAGTCTGTGTTGTCAAACCCGAGAAGGCCTACTTGATCTGGCATGTTGGAATAGAAGTCACGCATGGCAACGTATACATCGGGCAATGCCCAGCAATTTGGTGCAAACACAAGCGTAGGCGTGGCGTTTCCATCCAGCCGATCGTGCAGCCACGATGTCAGGTCTTCTACGGCAACACCGCTGTCGGGTATGACGTATTCCTCGTGGGGCACCTCGTGCGCCTCAAGGGCATCGACGCACCCGCTAAAACGCTCCACGCGCGAGCTCAGAAGCTGCGGTTGCGCAGCAACTACCAGCACTCGCTCGTATCCCTTCGCCAGGCATGCCTCTATTGCCTCATAGGTAGCCTCATAGTTGTCGGTCTTCACCCAGCTGGAGGTGTAGTCGTAGTACTTGCTGTCAAAGAACACCAGGTGCTTGCCCGCCTCAGAGATTACCTTCGCTACCTCTCGAAAGCGTGCGGTTGGCTGAACAATAAAACCATCTACGCCAACGGCAAGAAGGCGCTCGATATAGGCCCTCTCATCATCGCGGTCAAAGTTGGAACTGCTGATGAGGAGCCTGTATCCTTCCTCGCTGGCAACAGAGTCGATGCCCTTAACTATCTGGTTAGAGAATGCGTTAGTGATGTCTCCCACGACAATACCCAATAGATAGGTCTGCTTTGCATTCATGCCGCGGGCAAGGGGGCTCGGCTCATAACCCGTGTCTTCAATCGCTTGCCGAATTCGATCGCGGGTCTCTGCTGACATGCGGTCTGTGTGTCCATTTAGGTAGAACGAGACCGTCGTCTTGGAAGTTCCTGCTAGTTGGGCTATCTCGTTGATGGTGACGCGCTTCTTTGTCTTTGTTGTGCTGCCGTGCATGCCTGAGCCTCTCCGAACATCCTGACAGTCGGTTAGAAAAACGGTTTAGTAATAGTTTACCAAGCAGATGAGACTCGGTGTCTGTTGACGCAGCGAAAAACCAATTTGTTCTGACTGCCTTTGCTTGGTGGAGTGGCGTGCGAGAAGCAAACGGTACCCCCGAAATCCCCCGAATTCGCGACACAGAATAACCCGCCGAGAAGCACCTGCGTTTCTCGGCGGGGAGGGAAAGGAGGGCAAGATTCGTGTCTGAGGCTAGGCGAGAACCTCGCGAACCACCTTGGCGACAGCCTCGTTTGTCGCGTTTGCAAAGAAGTACTCCTGGAAGTGCTCGCCTGCGAAGGCGCCGCGCACGAGGTCACGGTCGAGCTTGGGGAGAAGCTCGGTGAACGGACGGAAGCTCACCTCTCGCACGCTGTCGAGGATCTTCTTGTTGCGCTGCTCGGGAACCACGCGCTCGGCAGGATAACCGTTGCCAGAGCCAAAGCCAAAGAGCTTCTCGAAGGTGTACTCAAGGTTGAGCTCCTGGCCCCACCCGTTCTTGAGGGCGAAGGGCATGGCAACCGCGTTGCCGTCATTGATCTGCGCAAAGGTGTAGGCGTCGAGGGGGTCCTCAACGTGACCGCAGATGACTCCGGGGAAGGAGTTGAGTGCGAGCATGGCCCCCTCGCCGGTGCCGCAGCCGGTCACAACGTAGTCCGTCGCGCCGCCGTTGAGAAGCGTGGCCGCGAGGATGCCGTTCTGCACGTAGGTGAGCTGGGCATCGTCATCCGCTGTGTACATGCCGTAGTTGAACACCTCGTGACCCATGGGCTCCACGACCTTGCGCAGGGCCTTCTCGATCATGGCGTTCTTTGCCGCCTGGCTGTTCTCGTTGATGAGTGCGATTTTCATTGTGTTTCCTTTCTTGCTAGGACATGAGCTAATGGATGAGGTGTAGTGCGCAGAGATATGCTCAACGTGTGTCATAGTAAACTAGTTTGGTAACAACTTCAACTAAACAACCGCTCGCCCCCTCAATCTAGACCGTTCACCGGCTATTCTTTGTAATGCGAGGGAAATGACCCTATGATTTCGCATCGAGGAAAGATAAACCGGTTTGCAGTTATTCACTTCGACTGAGAGGAGGGGGAATGGGTGTCCCATTCATTGAGCCACTTGCAGATACCAAACGCTGGAACTCTGCAAAACCCCTTAGTGAGGATGAGCTCCAGCTTGGCCTCAATCGATCCCTGGCGCAGATCGATGCGAACATGTCGATTTATGGTGATGGACAGTTCCCAACCTCTGCAACGACAAACGGCCTGTATGGGGTGATGGGAAACGACGAGTGGACAAACGGCTTTTGGACCGGCCAGCTCTGGCTCGCCTATGAGATTACCGGGGAGCCCCGATACAGAGCACTTGCGGAGAAAAATGTAGAGAGCTTCCTCGAGAGGGTCGAGCGTAGGCACGAGCTTGATCATCACGACCTTGGCTTTCTCTACATTCCCTCATGCGTTGCTGCATTCAAGGTGTGCGGCAGCGAGAAGGGACGCAGGGCAGCCATTCTCGCTGCCGATTACCTGATGACGCGTTGGCAGGGACGCGGAAGGTTCTTCCAGGCGTGGGGTCCCATGGACAGCCCCGACCACTATCGCTTTATCATTGATTGCCTTCTCAATGTACCTCTGCTTCATTGGGCAAGCGACACAACGGGTGACCCGACGTATGCTGCGTGCGCACGCGACCACTTCATGACAACCTGCGCGCACATCATCAGGGCCGATGGCAGCGCCTTCCATACCTTCTACATGGACCCGATGACTGGAGGCCCGGATCACGGAGCCACCCGGCAGGGGTACTCGGATGATTCAGCGTGGGCTCGAGGACAGGCTTGGGGCATCGATGGCATTCCCATCAACATCCGCCATACCGGGATGAGTGGCTACCAAGACTATGCGCGCTCCATGAGGAACTACTATCTCAACAGGCTGCCTGAGGATTCGGTTTGCTATTGGGATCTTGTTTTTGGTGACGGATCTGGCCAGCCTCGTGACAGCAGTGCCGCTGCTATCGCGGCATGCGGACTCTCCGAGATGGCATCCCAGGAAGCAAACGATGAGGAACGTGCGATTGACGATGGAGCCCTTGCCATCTCTCTCCGTTCGCTCATCAACGACTATACGAGTGATACGACTGTACCTGGTGCGCCCATCTTGCAGCACGGCGTCTATAGCTGGCATTCCGGAAAGGGCGTTGATGAGGGCAACCTCTGGGGTGATTACTTCTTCCTCGAGGCTATTGCAAGGAGGCTCATCACGTGGAACCCATACTGGTAGGAGGACCAAGAAATGGCAGTTCCCAATATTGTAATGACCCGTATCGACGAGAGGCTCATTCACGGACAGGGTCAGCTTTGGATTAGGTCTCTTGGAGCAAACACGGTCATTGTTGTAAATGACGAGGTTGCAGGCGACCACATGCAACAAACCATCATGAAGACCGTTGTCCCGAAGTCGGTGGCGCTGAGGTTCTTCACAGTTCAGAAGACTATCGACATCATCGGGAAAGCTGCTCCGGCGCAGGTCATCTTCCTCATCGTAAAGACTCCGCAGGATGCACTGCGCTTGGTTGAGGGTGGTGTCCCAATTCATGAGATCAATGTGGGCAACGTCCACAACGGTCCTGGGAAGGAGAAGGTCACGCGCTCGATATTCCTCGACGAAGAGGACAAAGAGGCGTTCCGCGAGATGGTCCTCCGCGGCGTTGCGTTCAACACAAGGACAACTCCAAGCGGGACTGATGGTGCAGCCGAAGTAGACATTACCAAGTATCTGTAATCAACTGGTGCAGAGAAGGGAAGCTCGTCAATGGAAATCTCACTTGTTCAGGCGCTGCTGATTGGCCTATGGACTGCCTTCTGTTACAGCGGCATGCTCTTTGGCATCTACACCAACCGCGCTCTGGTCCTGTCTTTTGGCGTTGGTCTCATTCTTGGCGATGTCCCGACTGCCCTGTCTTGCGGCGCCATTGCTGAGCTTGCATTCATGGGCTTTGGCGTAGGAGCTGGTGGCACGGTGCCTCCAAACCCCATTGGCCCCGGCATTATCGGTACGCTCATGGCCATTACCATGGCCGATGTGACCCCAGAGACGGCGCTCTCGCTCTCCATTCCTTTTGCCGTTGCCATCCAGTTCCTGCAGACCTTCGTCTATACGCTCACTTCTGGCAACCAGGAGATTGCAACTAATGCTCTAAGGGAGCACAAGTTCGGAAAGTGGCACCTTTTCTCCAACTTCACCGTTATCCTTTTCGCAATCGTTGGTTTCATCCTCGGTTTCCTCGGGGCAAGCAGCATGTCGCTTCTGAGCCAGCTCGTTGCCCTTGTTCCCCAGTGGCTCCTTAAGGGTCTGAGCGTTGCCGGTGGCATGCTTCCCGGAATTGGCTTTGCAATGATTATGAGCGTCATGCTCGAGAAGAAGTTCGTTCCCTTTGCCCTGCTCGGCTATATCGCCGCGGCTTATCTCAAGATGCCGGTTATCGGCGTAGCGCTTGTCGGCTGCGTCTTTGCGCTCAAGCACTACAACGACGTGAAGGAGAATGCCGTTACCCAGGGTGCCTCCGAGCTTGCTGCTAACGATGGTGAGCCGGCTGGCCGCGAGGACTGGATTTAGGCACTGGGGATCAACTGACAAGGAGAACTACGATGACCGAAGACATCACCACGGCCTCTTCAGAGAAGGATAAGAGCGCCTCCGAGCACAAGCTCACCACTCACGACTACAACGTCACCACCCTGCGCTCCTACTTCCTTCAGAATGGCTTTAACTACAGCAACTACCAGGGCCTTGGTTACGGCTTGGTGCTTTACCCTGCGTTTAAGAAGATTTATGGGGAGAACACCGACAGGCTCGCGAAGGAACTTGAGCAGAACTCCGAGTTCTATAACACCAACCCCAACTTCCTTCCTTTCATCACTTCGCTGCACCTCGCGATGGCAGACGAGGGGGCGGATTACGAGGACATCCGCGGCATTAAGATGGCGCTCATGGGGCCTCTTGCTGGCATTGGCGACTCGCTCTCTCAGTTCTGCATCGCGCCGCTCTTCTCGACGATCTTTGCGTCGCTTGCAATGAGTGGCGTCGCCGCTGCGCCTCTTCTCTTCCTCGTGGCAATGAACGGCGTGCTTATCTCAATCAAGTTTGCCGTTGCGGCTCAGGGAAGGAAGCTCGGTACTACCATCATTGACAAGCTCAGCTCCGAACTCAGTACTATCTCTGAGACCGCAAGCATGATTGGTGTAACGGTTATCTCGGGACTCGTGGCGACCTACGTGAAGATGAACGTGGGAATCAGCTTTGCGGCTGGAGCAGCTCAGGAGGGCGTCAAGCAGTCTACCGTTAACATTCAGTCGATGCTCGATGGTATTGCGCCTGCACTCTTGCCGGTCCTGTATACCGCACTTATGTATTGGCTCATCAAGAAGAAGGGCTGGGATACCTACAAGCTCGTTATCCTCACAGTCGTGCTGGGAATTGTCCTTTCGGTGTGCGGGATCCTGGTCTAGGGTTTGCATGAAAGCAGCTGGGAGGGTCCGTTCGGACCCTCCCATTTTCTATATGGAGGCAATGATGTGCATGTGCATTGACGCGGATTCCCCAGGTATGGCCGAGATCATCAGCCGTGCCGATGATGTGCTTGAAGGCCGCCTCTACTTCACCAAGATTTGGGACATGGAGCGCTGTGAGACTCCCTACAAGGTGGATTTCTCAAAGTGCACGCTTGAGGAATGGGAAGTGGTTCCAAACGGAGACCCAGAGTGGTGCTTCATGCTCAATCGCATGGATTACCTTGATGACCTTTGCCTAGCCTGGCTCGCAACACGCAAGGAGCGTTATGCCGAGAGGGCGGTATCCCTCATGTTGTCTTGGGTATCTGCCCACGCTGAGCTCTGCCCAGGCTTGAGTACGCGTACGCTCGATACTGGCGTGCGCCTTTCGGCGATGGCTCGCGCCTTGCATACTCTCGAAAACACGCGCTCTATTAGTCCTCTGCAAGCGAAGGCTATTCGCGAGAGCATTTCAGAGCAAATCGGCTTTATGCACGACCATTATCTTCCGAAGTACGAGACGAGCAATTGGGGCAGCATCCAGACGCTCTCGATCCTTGCGGTGTATGGGCGCCTCTCGGTAAATCCCGAGAATGAGCGATGGTGGCAGTGGGCTTTCGATCGAGCAGAAGCTCAACTTGCCGCACAAGTGTATCCAGACGGCACCGATTGGGAGCTTTCGACCATGTATCAGGTGGAGGTTCTCATTTATGCGCTTCAGGCGCAATTGGTGCTGAGTGAGAAGGGGCTACCAATTCCAAAGGGGCTCGTCCATGCCTGCCGGGGGCTAGCTCAAACGCTTGCGATGCAGGTAATGCCAGACGGAACAACCGAAGCGCTAGGGGATAGTGACAGGTCAAATGTGAGGCCGCTCCTTGCTCTGACTTCTGCCATTCTCGGGGACCCGGAGCTAAAGTGGGTGGCGAATGACTCTTCGCTCGATCCTCTTGATGTGTACTCCTACGGAATCGGAATTGAGGCATCCTACAAGGCACTCGCTCCCCGCCGGCCGCGTTCTCTGACACTTGATGCCTATGACTCGGGATTGTTCGTAACAAGGTCCTCGTGGAACAGCGACGCTAACGTTACCGTATTTCTCGATGGACCTTTGGGGAGCGGTCATGGGCACTGCGACGAGCTGCACCTCTCCGTATGGTCAAACGGCAGACCGATTCTGGTCGACTCAGGTAGATATTCCTATCGGGAGGACTCTTCGGATAGGCCAAGATTAAAGGGGGTTTCCGCTCACAACGTCCCGACCATTGATGGCCATTCGAGCAGCGAACCGCTAGGCAGCTGGGAATATGAGGACTTCTCGTATCCGCTCAAGCCGTACGTGCGTCATACCGATGGACTTGACTATTGGGAAGGCGCTGTTGTTGGGCATGATCCCACATCGGTTTTGCTTCGCCGTGTCGTATGCGCAAGCGGATGCGCTTGGGTCATTATCGACCAAGCTTGGTGCGATGGCGTGCATGACCTGCAGGGGAGTTTCCATCTGGACCCTTCGATTCGTGCTCAGGCAACAGAAGGTGGCTGGCTTCTAGGTGATACCTCGCTCGTGCTTCATGCAGGTGAGGGTTCTGAAATCGTACAAGAGTGCTGTTCGATGTCGTATAACCAGATGTCCGACCAGGACGTTATTTTGACGCATACTGCCTTTAAGGGTCGTGGGGTACAGATTGCAACCCTTGCTATGCAAGATGTGACGGTGGAAGAGGCGCCACTACTGAGAGCGGATGGCTCAGAACTTGATGCCTCGCTCGCGCGCTGCGTTCGACTCGTCTTTCCAAACGGAACTACCCGGACCGTTGCGGTGACTTTTGGCGAGGTTTTCCGTGGCGTCAAGGCCTTCCTCTGTGATGGGGTTTCATTTCATGCCGGGGTTGCTGTGGTCACACGCGGTGCGGAGGGCTCGAAGCTTGACGTGCTAAGGGGGTAATTGCAATTGCGCCGGCATCGAAAGATGCCGGCGCAATTAGCCGAGATGCCCTAGGAAAGCCTTCCCATAACCACGATTTGGGAGAGCGCTGGCCACTCAGCGGGGTCGTCTGCCTTCTCCAAATTCGAGAGGCATACCCACTCCACAAGACGTGACCCAATCCTAAATTCCTGGGGCATGCCAGTCTTGTAGAGCTCAATGGTTTGCTCAAAACCATCTGAGCAGGTAATGCGTGCGCTTTTCCACCACGTATCATGTGGAAAGTCGGCGCGAAGAAAGAGGACCACCGTTTCAGCGCGAACTGGCCTACCAAACTCCACGCGAAGCCATGCGTCATCTCTTCCGTTGATTCCCCACGATTCATAGGGGAATCGACCGTGATGGCAGGTTTGGAAGATGCCATCGATGGCATTTCTCGCAAGGAAACGAGGATTTGTGGCTCCGCTGTTGGTTAATGCATGCGGATAGCTCTGGTTGGTGCTTTCAAGATCGTGGGAGTTAAGCGCAAGGTTTCTCCAGTTCTTTTCTTCCCTCGGGTCTATGGTGCGTGCGTATGCCCAGTGGCAATCTCCAGAAAATGCTTCCTGACCATATGGTTCTCGCGCAACTTCAAATGGGATTGGAAACTCCATGTGGCCAGTTGGGATGCGAACGATGCTTGGAGTGAGTGACTTATCGAGCATCAGCTCAATATCACGATCTGATGGGCACTCGACAACGAGTACGTCACCAGGCTGGTAGGCCCTGTAGCGAACATCGAGCATCGCAAGAGAAGGGGAGGACGCCCCGGAGACGGTGTTCCCTGAGGCGTCCTGAAGCCTTATAGTGATGCCATTTGACGGGTTGCTCATTGGTTACTCCGGCTGCTTGCCGATGTAGGCGAGAATGCCGCCGTCAACGTAGAGGATGTGTCCGTTCACGAAGTTCGAGGCGTCAGAGGCGAGGAAGACTGCCGGTCCCATGAGGTCCTCGGGCGTGCCCCAGCGGCCAGCGGGCGTCTTGGCACAGATGAACTGGTCGAACGGGTGGCGCGAGCCGTCCGGCTGGCGCTCACGCAGGGGAGCGGTCTGCGGGGTGGCAATGTAGCCCGGCCCAATGCCGTTGCACTGGATGTTGGCCTCACCAAACTCGGAGCAGATGTTCTTGGTGAGCATCTTGAGGCCGCCCTTGGCCGCGGCGTAGCCTGCGATGGTCTCGCGCCCAAGCTCGCTCATCATCGAGCAGATGTTGATGATCTTGCCGTGACCCTTCTCGATCATGCCGGGAATCACGGCCTTTGCGCAGATGAAGGGACCAACGAGGTCGATGTCAACAACCTGGCGGTAGTCCGCGGCGCTCATCTCGAGCATGGGGATGCGCTTGATGATGCCGGCGTTGTTCACCAGGATGTCCGGCGTGGTGCCATAGACCTTGCGAATGTCCTCGATAAGTCCTGCGACCTGCTCTTCGACGGTCACGTCCGCCACAAAGCCATGGGCCACGATGCCACGCTTGGCATACTCTGCGGTGGCGCTGTCGATGCGCTCCTGACGGCGGTCGTTGAACGCGATCTTGGCGCCCGCCTCAGCGAGGGCAGTGGCAATCGCAAAGCCAATGCCGTAGCTGGCACCCGTTACCAGAGCCACCTTGCCCTCGAGGGAAAAGCTAGAGAGAACGCCTGCGGTCTTCTCATCCATGCGTGCTCCTATCGTTGAAGGGGGTTGTTCCCGCTACTATTGAATGATAGTAAACCGGTTTTGTCAACAGCACGTATGAAGAAAATAATTGCAGATAAACTTTGCTTTTAATTAAGCATAGAAAAAGAAAACCAGGTTTATGAAGCAGGCTCTTGCACAAAGTATCCCGGGAAGGCAGCAACGACCTCGTTTCGCTCGTCGAGCATCACGTGGAGGTGGTGGACCGCAACGTAGGATGCCTCCTCGGGATCCTTCCTGGCGATGGCATCAACCAGCTCTTGGTGCTCGACGAGAATTGAGCCCCATCCCATGCCGCGTGCTTGTACGTGCAGCCAGCGGTAGCGCTCGAGGTCGAGGTTAGTCTCCTCGAGCCACGCCCATGCCCTCTGCCTTCCCGCAATGCAATACAGTTCCTCGTGCATGCGGTTGTCTGCATTGAAGAATGACCGCTGGTCGTGCGCCTCCATGGCACGCTCCTGCTCACCGAGGAGCTTTCGCAGCGAGGCAACGTCTTTTTCGCCTGCGCGCGAGCAGCACTCCACAACAACCGCGCGCTCGGTGTTCGAGCGCAGGAAGCGCGCGCACTCAGCTGCGTCGAGGTCAACGAGGGCGACGTAGGACCCACTCTTTGGGCGAGTGATAACGAGTCCCTCCTGGCGCAGGCGCACGATTGCCTCGCGGACGGGGGTACGCCCAACGCCCAGGCGCTCGCGAAGCTCAGTGGGGGAGAGCCGCTCCCCGGGGGCAAAGCGAAACTCCATGATGCCGCGCTTCAGCGCGCTGTAGGCAAGCTCGGCCTGCTGGTCCTGGTCGGTGCTGTCGGGCATCCGTCCCTCCTTGGTCACGGTTGTGATGACTGGCATATTACTCAGAAACTGGAATGTAAGTTATCTCAGATTTCGGACATTCGCCTGGTGTGTGCGTTTGCCGATAATTGGCATCCACTTGCGAAAACACCACGTAAACCCTTGACTTCACATCTGTAGGGCGGGAATATTTCAGGCATAACTAGCATGTTAGATTGCAGCAAGGAGGAGTTCACATGGACAAGGCATCAAAGGTCCTTACGTTTGGCGAGATCATGATGCGCCTCTCGCCGCCCGATCACCTGCGCCTTGAGCAGGCCACGACCATGGACGTTCGCTACGGTGGCGCCGAGGCAAACGTTGCGCTCTCTCTGGCATACCAGGGTGACAATGCGGCGTATGTCTCGGTTGTGCCCGAGAACCGCATTGGCGACTGCGCTCTGCGCAGTCTTTCTGCCTATGGGGTGGACGTGAGCCGCGTGGTTCGCACAGGTGACCGCCTGGGCACCTACTACTTCGAGCTGGGCGCATCCGTGCGGCCTAACGGCTGCGTATATGACCGCAAGTACTCGGCAATGAACCTTGCTCCGCGAACCGTCTTTGACTGGGACGCAATTCTCGACGGCATCGAGGTGTTCTACGTCTCTGGCGTGACGCCGGCAGTCTCTCCCGAGATGGCTGCTGCCTGCGAGGACGCGCTTGCAGCCTGCCGCCAGCGCGGCATCACCACGGTGTGCGACCTCAACTACCGTGGCCGCCTGTGGTCGCCCGAGCGCGCCCGCGAGGTCATGAAGCGCCTGCTGCCCCTTGTCGACATCTGCATCTCCAACGACGAGGACGCCGAGGCCTGCCTGGGCATCTCCCATGGCTCCGGCTCGCTTGCCACGGGGATCGAGGAGCGTGACGCCTACGTGCAGATTGCCGCCGACGTCTGCGAGCGCTACGGCTGCAAGATGGTGGCCTCGATCGTTCGAGACATCCGCTCCGTCGAGGACTCGGACTGGATGTCGCTTATCTATGCCGATGGCAAGGCGCACTTCTCGTCCATCCACCACGTGCACGTGCTCGAGGGCGTCGCGGCGGGTGACGCGTATGGCGCGGGTCTCATCCACGCGCTGCTCCACGGTTTTGACCTCGACCGGGCGGGGGAGTACGCGATTGCCGCGAGCGTCCTCAAGCTCACTGTTCGCGGTGACTCCAACCTGGTGAGCGTTGGAGAGATCGAGTCTGTTGCAAAGAGCGGCGCGGCGCTGCGCGTGAGCCGCTAGCAGTTGCCTCTAAGGGAGATTCTCATGGGTTACATGGATGACTTCTACAAGAACGTCGAGCAGGTTGGCGTGGTTCCCGTGGTCGTGCTCGACCGCGTGGAGGATGCGGTGCCGCTTGGAAAGGCCCTTGCCGAGGGCGGTCTCCCTGCGGCCGAGGTGACCTTCCGAACGGCTGCCGCGGCAGACTCGATTCACGCAATCGCCCAGGAGTGCCCGGACGTCCTGGTGGGCGCAGGCACGGTCCTCAACGAGGCCCAGGCAAAGCGTGCCGTTGACGCTGGCGCGCGCTATATTGTCTCGCCTGGCTACGACATGGGCGTTGTTCGCTGGTGCCTGGCGCACGAGGTGCCGGTGATTCCTGCGGGGGTGACGCCCACAGAGGTCACGGCGCTCGTGAACGAGGGCATTGAGGTCACCAAGTTCTTCCCGGCGGCGCAGTATGGCGGCCTTGCCACCATCCGCGCGCTGGCCTCGGTCTTTGTGGGGCACCGCTTCATGCCCACGGGCGGCGTGAATGCCGAGAACCTCAAGGAATACCTTGCCGACCCGGCCATCATTGCCTGCGGGGGAACCTGGATGTGCAAGCCGGCGATGATTCGCGCGGGCGAGTTCGGCCGCATCTGCGAGCTCTCGCGCGAGGCGGCTGCAATAGTTCGTGGGTAGGGCAATGCCAGGGTCACGCTAGGTGATGCCGGTCTGAGCCTCCTCCGCTTGCTGTTTCGCATGATATTTGCAGTAAAATACCTGTGAAACCATCGATAGGAGGCTCAGCGTGCCGGCAAGAAGGCACAGGCGGAAGTCCTCCGGCCCCATGGTTTCTAAAGAAGAAGGCCTCCGCATTCGCGAGATGGCAGCGCGCTACAGCCTTATGTGGGGGTACCAGGATGTTCTTGATGGCAAGACTGTTCGCGCGCAGGACGCCCTTGCACGCATCCGTTCTGAACGCGGTTGGTAACATCATACCGTGTGAGGCGCTACTCACCTAACGCGCTTTGACGCGGTGAGGTTGGAGGAAGTTCGTGCGCTACGAGTTTCTCGGCGAGAAGGACGACGCCTCGCGGCTTGGGTTCCGCGCGCTTGAGGACTGCTCAGCGCTCGACCTGGCACTCTCCATGGGGATGTCGCGGCGCTCTGCCGCCCGCGCGTTCCAGGGCACTGAGCTCACGCGTGGGGGAGAGGCGCTTGCGGCGTCCTCGCGTCTGGCTGCCGGGGATGTGGTGGACGTTGCCCTCGCGCGGCAGGCAGCCATGCCTACGCCACCGGACGTGCCATCTGCCACCATTATCTATCAGGACTCCGTTTGCCTTGCTGCCGAGAAGCCCGCAGGCATCCTCGTACACGGTGACGGTACCTGCGCACCCACGCTCACGGATCGCGTGCGCGTCTCGCTTGCGCGCCAGGGCGTGGCAGTTAATCCCCAGGCAGTGCAACGCCTGGACGTCGATACCACGGGGCTTGTGCTCTTCTCGCTAGCCGAAGAGTTCCAGCCTGCGTTTGACGCTCTCGTGGCCGGACACGCCATGCGCAAGCGCTACCTCGCCGAGGTGAGCGGTGCCTTCCCGGGAGACGTGACTATCATCGAGAAGCCCATCGGTCGCGACCGCCACGATGCGCGCCGCATGCGCGTGTGCCGCCCCGGCCAAGGCCAGCCCGCACTCACGCGGGTGCGCGTGCTCGAGCGCCGCGGCAGCCGCACGCTCCTTCTCGTCGAGCTGGGAACGGGGCGCCGACACCAGATTCGTGTGCACCTCTCGTCTGCGGGCTTTCCCATTGTGGGGGACACGCTCTATGGCGGCAGGCGAGATCCGCGTGGCCTTATGCTGCACGCGCTAGAGGAGGAGTTCGACCATCCCGTGACCGGTGCGCACGTGCTTCTCCGCACGGAAGTCCCGGAGCGGTTCCGGGTCTAGCGGGCTGACGCCGTTCGCAAACGCGCACCAGTTCGAGTCATGCAGCGCGGGCTGGGTTGCGCGATACTGTTAATGAAGGGGACGCCGTCATCGTGGCGACGTGACGCCGTTTGCAGTGCGGTGCGAAAAAAGGACGAAGAGCGAGAGGATCCACCTATGGCTGACACCATGCGTGGCGTGTACACCAACCTGACGGAAATCAGACGCAACGTCTTTTGCGAGGTCGCGAAGATTGCCTACGAGGGCGGCGACGACCAGGCAAAAAAGCTCGACGAGCTGCCCTACAAGATCATCCCTGGTGACGTTGCCACCTACCGCGAGAGCGTGTTTCTCGAGCGCGCCATCGTGGGCGAGCGCATCCGCCTTACGCTAGGCCTGCCGCTGCAGGGCGTCGACCGCCCCGAGCAGCTCTCCGACGGCCTCGCCGAGGCGGCAAAGCCCGAGACCTACTACCAGCCGCCCCTCATCAACATCATCAAGTTTGCCTGCAACGCCTGCGAGGACAACGTCTACCGCGTTACCAACATGTGCCAGGGCTGCCTTGCGCACCCCTGCCGCGAGATCTGCCCCAAGGGTGCCATCACCTTTGTGGACAAGAAGGCCCACATCGACCAGGAGAAGTGCATTCACTGCGGGCAGTGCGCCAAGGTCTGCCCGTACCATGCCATTCTCCACAAGGAGCGCCCCTGCGCCTCGGCCTGCGGCATGCATGCCATTGGTTCCGACGAACACGGACGCGCGCAGATCGACTACGAGAAGTGCGTCTCGTGCGGACAGTGCCTCATCAACTGCCCGTTTGGCGCCATTGCCGATAAGAGCCAGATCTTCCAGGTGATCCAGGCCATCAACGCGGGCGACGAGGTCATTGCCGCCGTGGCGCCGGCGTTCGTCGGCCAGTTTGGCGGCAAGGGCAACGTGGGCAAGCTGCGCGAGGCCTTCCACCAGCTGGGATTCTCCGGCGTCGAGGAGGTTGCGCTTGGCGCAGACCTCTGCACCATCCAGGAGGCGGACGACTACCTGAACGAGGTCCCAGACAAGCTTCCCTTCATGGGCACATCGTGCTGCCCGGCGTGGTCGGTCATGGCAAAGAAGGAGTTCCCCAAGTACGCCAACTGCATCTCCATGGCACTTACGCCCATGACCCTTACGGCGCGCATGATTCGCACCCAGCACCCGCACGCCAAGATCGTCTTTGTGGGGCCCTGCGCCGCCAAGAAGCTCGAGGCCATGCGCAAGTCCATCAGGAGCGAGGTTGACTTTGTGCTCACCTTCGAGGAGATGGCGGGCATGATGGAGGCCAAGCAGATTGACTACCTCTCGCTGGCCGACGACAACAAGAGCGACTTCGACGTGGCCTCTGCGGACGGCCGCGGCTTTGCCGTGGCGGGCGGTGTGGCCACGGCCGTGGTCAACGCCATCCACCGTCGCTACCCCGACCGCGAGGTCAACGTGGCCAATGCCGAGGGCCTCGAGGACTGCCGCAAGATGATGAAGGACGCCGTGCGCGGCAAGTACCCCGGCTACCTGCTCGAGGGCATGGCGTGCCCGGGTGGCTGCGTTGCCGGCGCCGGCACGCTGCAGGCCATCAACAAGTCTGCCGCCGCGGTCAAGCGCTACGCCAAGCGCTCGCCGCACGAGAACGCCACCGAGAACGCGTATCGCGTGCTCATCCCGGCGCTTGCCGAGGAGGGCGGCGTGGACACCGAGGTCGAGGAGACCTTCGAGGCCCAGCGCCCGGCTGGCGAGAAGTAAGGGGCGTCACTGCCAGACCCGGGCGCTCGCTTTCCTCGCCCCTCTGGAAACCTGCGGGTTAATAGCATCGTGCCGAGAAGGACCAAGCGCTCTAGCTGCGGTTCTTCTCGGCACCGCCTTCTCGCGACTGCTACTAAGCCGCAGGTCTTGCGGGAGGTCCACAAGCTTTCCCCCGCACACAAAATGACCCCGCTGGCACATGCCAACGGGGCCGCAATGCTTTTGACGGCAGGGTTACTCGGTCTTCTCGCCCTTTACCGAGGCATAGAAGGTTGCCTGGTCAAACACGTCCTTTATGGTCTTGCCGTGGACGAAGGGGAGCGTGAGGAACTCGTCGACGGTGTCGACAAGCTCACTGCAGTCGACGAAGTGGTTCTTGGAGTTGCGCCGCGAGGTGTCTTGCGCGCGCCATGCCTCATAGTTGACGTCTGTGAGGTAGTAGACGGCCGACCCGACCTTCATATAAACCGAATGGTTTCTATGAAGGTAGTCGGCCAGATCGTTGTAGCTGATGTCGAGCGCCTCTGCCGCTTTCTTTCCCATGGCATGTCCTTTCGCCGAACGACCATGACCTGCATAGATTGACTATATCCCCGTTGGCGCAGAGTTAGTCCCGCGTTTGGATAATGTTCCCTTCTCGTCGGCAAGCGATTGTTTCTCCAAATAAGTAGCAGCTCGAAGGGGGTGCACTTGCGCCGCCCGCCCGATTGGTCGTAGTTGGCGCGGTCTTCCCGCGGCGCGTGCGCTAGCATTGTGGGGAATGCGCAGGGGCTCGGGCGCCTCTTGGTACCCGTTTGAGGCTTGATGAAGGAGCGCCGCCATGGAAGCAAGCGAGGCCAAGGTTCTTGCGTCCGCGTGCATGCGGCGTCGCACGGTGCGCACGTTTGACGGAACGCCGCTCTCGCCAGAGACGTGCAAGCTTCTGAAGACCCTGGCATCCAATGGCGAGAATCCCTATGGCATACCGGTTGACCTGCGGCTTATTGATGCTGAGACGTACGGTGCCACCAGCCGTGTGATTCGAGGGACCAGCTGGTACGTTGTTGGCTCTCTTCCGCGCTGCCCTCACGCCGAGGAGGCCTTTGGCTACGTGGTCGAGCGCCTGGTTCTGGCTGCGACGGCGCACGGCCTGGGGACGGCGTGGCTTGCGGGCACTATCGATCGGCCGGCCTTCGAGCGCGTGGTGGGTGTTGACGGGGACGAGAACCGCATCATGCCGGCGTTGATTGCCGTTGGCGTGCCGGCGGCGCGCATGTCGGCGCTCGAGCGCGTCATGCGCTCAAAGCTCCATGCGGACGAGCGGGCGCCATGGGATACCCTCTTCTTCCAGGGAGACCTTGCGCATCCCATTGCCTCGCCGGATGAATGCGACCCCACGCTGGCGGCCGCGCTCAGCTGCGTGCGGCTGGCGCCCTCGGCGCAGAACCTCCAGCCGTGGCGGCTCGTCTGCTCGGACGGGCACATCGACCTCTTTGAGGATCGCACGCTGCCACTTAGGTCCATCGGTGACGTGCAGCTCGTTGACATGGGGATTGCCATGCTCCACCTTGAGGCGGGCCTCGCTCAGCGTGGTGTACGTGGCACGTGGTCATTCGACGGGCCGGTGGCTGGCGTGGCCGGTGCGAGCGCCTCGGCCACCTACGTTGCCACCATCAGTTATTAGACACAAATCGCATCAAGTGTCGTTTACTTGTTGCACCACGGGGTAGATAATCCATCGAAACAAAGGTTAGCTTCGAGGCACGGCTCGGGGCTTGAGTGAGGGAGGCGATACCGATGGGCAGCGAAGACGAGACACATTCAAGCCTGTCTGCGGCCGCCAACCCAAGGCACGCCCGTTTGTAGGTCCCGGGAGGGCCGGCAACGCAAAGCGTAAGTCGCATCAAGGGCGCTAGCAACCTGGCGGTTCACAGACAGCGGCTCTACAGGTTGCGATAGCAGAGGAGCGATACCACCCTAATAGTTCAAGGTAAGTTCACATGATGCAGGGAGGGCCGGCAGTCCCAGAGACGCCGGCCCTCTGTTTTTTGCTCTTGTCGGCAAATGCATCTGCTAGCGGCGCACCTCAAAGGGCGTATTCTCTCCGCGCTCGAAGGCGAGAAGTGAGCTTGCGGAGTTGCGGATCATGGCCTCCACGTCCTCGGCGGTGTAGAACGCCATGTGCGGAGAGACAATCACGTTGGGGAAGGCCATGAGGACCGAGCGGTCTCGGTTGGGAAGCACGTCTCGGCTGCGGTCCAGGTAGTAGAGGTTCTCCTCGTGCTCAATGGTGTCAAGCGCCGCCGCGCCCACCTGACCGGACTCCACTGCCCCCACCAGCGCCTGCGTGTCGATGAGCATGCCGCGCGCCGCGTTCACGATGGTTACGCCTCGCTTCATCTTGGAAAAGGCTGCGGCGTCGATCATGTGGCGGTTCTCGGGAAGACCCGGCGCGTGGAGTGTGATTGCGTCGGACTCGGCGTAGAGGGTGTCAAGGTCAACGTAGGTGGCAAGTTTTGCGACCTCAGGGTTGGGGTAGGGGTCATAGGCAAGGAGCCTGCAGCCAAAGCCCGCAAGGTGCCTCACCACCGTGGCGCCAATGCGCCCCGTGCCAATGACGCCCACCGTGGAGGTGGAGATGTCCTTTCCCAGCTTGCCATGAAGACCAAAATCCTGCGCGAGGGACTGGCGCGAGAGGAGCTTTACCTTGCGCTGGGCCATGAGCAGCAGCATGATGGCGTAGTTCGCCACGCCCTCAGGCGGGTAGGGGGCGTTCGCCACGCGCATGCCCAGCTCGTAGGCGTGGGCGACGTCGATGTGCTCGTAGCCGATGGTCCTGGTAGCAAGATTCTTGATGCCCTCCTTGTGGAAGGCGTCGAGAAGGTCTGCCGGCATGGGGTTGGTGATGATGCAGAGCTCGTCATAGCCGCTGGCCAGGCTCACGTTCTGGAGACTGGGATACTCCGACGTCCAGCCGTACTCGAATCCCATCTCGTGCGCGCATGCGTCGAGGTAGCCCAGCTCATCGTACTCGCGCAGGGCATAGGCAAAGAGCTTCATGTTTGTTCTCCTTAGGTCACGCTGAGTGCGGCTCCATGGTAGCCGCCGTGGTCGGGCGGGCGCAGCTCGGCGAGCAACGCGAAACATGCCGGTCAAACGGGTGCACCGTCAGTTCGACAGGCGCGGATTGACAGCTCGTCCCTTCTGGAGCGAGCGCTGACGTTGTCGGGCAACTTTCGGACAGAATTCGCGCTGGGCAAGGAGCAAAACGTCCGATTTCTGCCCCATGGTTCTTGGAAGGGGCCGGAGCGTGCAGGCCGTGCGCCCGAGCCGGCGGAAACGCAGACGGCTCGTCCTTCTCGCCTATCAACCCATGCACGGAGATAATCTCAGCGCGTATGCAGTAGATTTTCGGCCCTTAGGGGTTTATCGCCCCCGGTGGTGGGTACCTAGATATACGTTGGCTTGTCTCAAAGGAAAGAAGCACGCATGAAGCAATTCAAGACAGAGTCCAAGAAGCTCTTGGACCTCATGATTAACTCGATCTACACCAACAAGGAGATCTTCCTGCGCGAGCTCATCTCCAACGCGTCTGACGCTATCGACAAGCTCTCCTTTGAGAGCCTGACCAATCCGGACGTGCACGTTGACCAGGACTCGCTTGCCATCCGCCTTGCCTTCGACAAGGACACTCGCACCATCACGGTGAGCGACAACGGCATCGGCATGACAAAGGAGGAGCTAGACAAGAACCTGGGCACCATCGCCCACTCGGGCTCTGAGGCCTTCAAGGAGGCAAACGCCGATCACCAGGGCCAGGACATGGACATCATCGGCCAGTTTGGCGTGGGCTTCTACTCCGCCTTCATGGTTGCCGACAAGGTCCGCGTGGTAAGCCGCGCCTACGGTGCGGACGAGGCATTTGCCTGGGAGTCCGACGGCCGCAGCGGCTACACCATCGAACCTGCCGCCGAGGGAGAGCGCTCGGGCGAGAACGACCACGGCACCGACGTGACGCTCTACCTGCGCCCCTCGACCGAGGAGGACAACACCGACCGCTTCCTCTCCGAGTGGGGCCTGCGCGACCTTGTCACGCGCTACTCCAACTACGTGCGCCATCCCATCCAGATGATGGTCACCAAGAGCCGCGAGAAGCCCAAGCCCGAGGACGCCGGCGACGACTACAAGCCCGAGTACGAGGACTACCAGGAGCTTGAGACCCTCAACTCGATGACGCCCATCTGGAAGAAGCGTTCGAGCGAGGTCAAGCAGGAGGACTACGACGAGTTCTACAAGTCGACCTTCCACGACTGGGAGAAGCCGCAGCGCACGATCAGCTTCCACGCCGAGGGTGCGCTCTCGTACGACGCGCTGCTCTTCATTCCGTCCGAGCAGCCGTTTGACCTCTACAGCAAGGACTACGAGAAGGGCCTGGCTCTCTACTCGTCAAACGTCCTCATCCAGGAGAAGTGCGCCGACCTGCTCCCTGACTACTACAACTTCGTGCGCGGCATTGTCGACTCGCCTGACGTGACGCTCAACATCTCCCGCGAGACGCTGCAGCAGAACTCGCAGCTCAGGGCCATCGCTCGTCGCATCGAGAAGAAGATTCACTCCGAGCTCGAGGACATGCGCGACAACGACCGCGAGGCCTACGAGAAGTTCTTTGGCAACTTTGGCCGTGGCCTCAAGTTTGGCATCTACAACTCCTACGGCTCGAAGGCCGCCGACCTCGCCGACCTGCTGCTGTTCTGGTCGGCCAAGGAGGGCAAGCAGGTCACGCTCAAGGAGTACGTGGCCGCCATGCCCGCCGAGCAGGACAAGATCTACTACGCCGCCGGCGACTCCCGCGACCGCCTGGAGAAGATGCCCGTGGTGACCTCGGCCGTGAACCACGGCTTCGACGTGCTTCTCTGCACCCAGGACGTCGACGAGTTCATGTTCCAGTTCATGCGCACCTACCACGTGGACGCCGTGGCAGGCGACTCAGAGCACAAGGGCACCGACGCCCGCGACCTCGAGTTTGCCAACGTCTCCTCCGCGGACCTCAGCCTTGCGACCGAGGACGAGAAGAAGGCTGCCGACGAGGCGACCACCGAGCACAAGGACCTTATCGACGAGCTCAAGGGTGACCTGGGCGACAAGGTCACCGACGTTCGTGTGGCGGCTGGCCTGGGCGACGCCCCTGCGACGATTGCCTCCGAGGGCCCGGTCTCGCTCGAGATGGAGCGCGTGATCTCCCAGGGTCCCGAGGCAGCCTCTGCCCCCAAGGCCCAGCGCGTGCTGCAGCTCAACGCCGCGCACCCCGTGTTTGGCAAGCTCGTTGCGGCTCAGGAGGCCGGCGAGAAGGACCGCCTCAAGCTCATGGGGTCCATCCTCTATGACCAGGCGCTTCTCGTCGAGGGACTTCCCATCGACGACCCGGTCGAGTTTGCCAAGAACGTGACCGAGCTCATGTAGGAGCCGCGCGGGAGCCTACTTGGCGACGCCGGCCGGCGCCGCCAAACTTTGCGCCCCGCTAGCCGCGTTCTCATCATCACCGGCAACCGCCCTCGTGACCTCCTTGGAGGGAACGAGGGCGTTCTTGTCCGTGCAGCCCATGATGAGCTGGTTGAGCTCGGCGATGTAGGCCTGCGCAAGGCTCGAGAGCTTGCGCTCGCGGTGCACCACGTAGCCCACGTTCATGACCTCGTCCACATCGAGCGGGATGGCCACAACGCCATCGAGCATCTCGTCCGAGCGTACGCCCGTCGAGACGAGAAAGCCGTCGTAGCAGCGCAGGAGGCTCGTCATGGTTGCGCGGTCGCTCACGGTGATGCGCTGGCGGTGGGGGAGCGAGGAGAGCGGCTCCTCGGAGTAGTAGAGCGAGCCCTCGGGGCCCTGCTCGAACGTGTAGCGCGGGTAGTCTTCAAGGTCCTGCACGCGCAGGCTCTTGCGCCCGGCAAGCGGATGCCCCTCTCGGACAAAGACGTGCGGGCGAGCCCGAAAGAGCGAGACAAAGCGCAGGTTTGCCTCGTCCAGGCGGCGCCTGAGCACGCGCTCGTTGTAGGTCGAGAGGTAGAGCACCCCGATGTCGCTCCTAAAGGTGCGCACGTCGTCGATCACGTCGGCCGTGCGCGTCTCGCGCAGGGTGAAGTCGCAGGACTCGTCATGGCGCTTTGCGACAAACTCCGTGAAGGCGTTTACCACAAAGGCATAGTGCTGAGACGAGACGGACAACTTGCGATAGGTGTCGTTGCGGTCGCTCTCGTAGTGGCGAATCATGAGGTCTGCCTGCTCGACCACCTGGCGCGCATAGGCGAGAAGCTCCACGCCCTCGGACGTGAGCGTGATGCCCTTGTTCGTGCGGTTGAAGACCTTGACGCCCATCTCCTCCTCGAGCTCGCGGATGGAGGTCGAGAGGGCGGACTGGGAGATGTAGTGGCTGTGCGCTACGGAGTTGATCGACCCGCTCTCCGCGACGGCGATGAGATAGCGCAGCTGCTGCAGGCGCATGCTAGTCCTCCTCGCGCTGGCCGGGGAACAGCTTTCGCTCCGAGAACTCTGCCTGCACGGTCGCGAGCATGAGGTCCACGTCCTCGAGGCCCAGGTGGCGCTCCTTCTCGTTCTTGCTCAGCGTTCCACGGCGGCGAGCCCAGTTCTCGAGCGTGGCGGGGTGGGTTTCGCGGGGAAGCAGGCGCACCTCCGGGTCCACGCGGCGGCAGATGTCGCGCGTGTCGATGGGCACGATCTTGCCGGCCTTGCGCGCCTCGGCATAGCCGTCCACGTTGAGCATGAACCAGGAGTCCTCAAAGGCAGCGTTGTGTGCCATGTAGGGGAAGGCTGTGAGCGCGGCGAGAATCGCCTTCTGCATCTTGGAGTTCTGGCGCAGAGGTGGCACGCCCTCGAGGTCCTTCCAGGTGATGTGGTGGATCTCGGAGAGGGGCACCCCCTTCTCGGCGTACATCTCGGGCATGCCGCAGTAGGCGGAATAGGGGTTGGTGGGCTTTGCCGTGGGCGTGAGGTTCATGAACTCCAGGCCCACGTTGATCACATAGCCGCGGTCGGGCTCGCGGTCCGAGGTCTCGAGGTCGATGCCCACCACGGCGCCCCACACCGGCGCGTCGATGTAGGCGATGCCTAGGTCGGCGGCCGTGGGACCAGAGACGCGCGTGACCTCCTCGTCGGAGCGGTGCTGGAGTGTTGCCACGCCGTGGATAAGGTCGGCGTCCGAGAGGCGCCGCGCAAGGTTCAAGCCGTTGGTGTTTCTCAGCCGCTTGATGCCATAGCGGTCACAGATGTCGCGGTTCCTGTCCGCAAGGCCTCGTACCAGGTCAAACGAGAAGGGCTCGCGGCCAAGCGGCGCTGCCTTCCAGGCGTCGGTCAAAACCTTGATGGCCTCCTCGTTTTTCGAGCGCTCCTGGGTTAGGGAGTCGTCGTCCGTGAGAAAGCCCGGGAAGACGAAGGCATTTGCCTGTTCGATTGCCTGGGAGAGGTCCATGCTTGCCGCTTTCGCTCCTGGCGGGTGGGGCCCGCGCGTTGTTGCCGTGTGAGGCGTCCGGTGGAACCAGACGGAACCATACACACTAGCAGAGGGCCGTGGTGGCGGTGTGCGCGCGGGTGGTTCTCGCCTTGGTTTTCCACCGGCGTATGAGCGGCTCTCTCGGTACCTGCTGCGCCGAGTCGCCCGCGAGGCCCGGACCCGAGCTCTCGCCGCACCCACATGACGCCAACCCTGCCGTTGCATCTGGTATAGTTCTCTGGTGCGCACAGCGCGCCCGAGTGGCGGAATGGCAGACGCGGAGGTCTCAAAAACCTCTGAGGGAAACCTCGTGTGGGTTCGACCCCCACCTCGGGCACCAGTTGCTCTCAGTGCTTCTCGGCGGCGAGCAGCGGCGTGTTGTCTCGGTGGAGACGCACGTCTTGCAAATTGGTCGTTGCGCCGTGCGGAATGCTGCGGTATTATTTCACCTGCGTGAACATGCTAAGAGGGGCTTCTTGCCCCCACCTGAACGGCGCCCACGCGGCAGCTGTCTGGTCAGACAAAGACTTTTCACCACCCAGGCATGGGTGGCTCTTGTCTCCCGACGGCTGTGTGTCATCGGGAGTATTTTTTGTTCGCGGCGCCAGGCGCCGCAGAGAGAGGAAGGTGTAGAGAGATAGCCAGGAACGATGGTCCTCGCGTCAACGGGGAAATCACCTCACGCACGTGCCGCCTCATTGGCGTTGACGGCTCGCAGCTGGGCCTGTTTGGCGTGCGTGACGCCCTGCGCATTGCGCAGGAGCAGGGGCTTGACCTCGTGGAGATCGCGCCCAACGCGAACCCTCCGGTGTGCAAGGTGCTCGACTACAGCAAGTACAAGTACGAGCAGGATCGCAAGGCCAAGGCTGCGCGCAAGAACCAGGCGCGCGTCGAGGTCAAGGAGATGAAGTTCCGTCCCAAGATTGACGTGGGCGACTACGAGACCAAGAAGGCCCACGTGATGCGCTTCCTCAAGAAGGGGGCCAAGGTCAAGATCACGATCATGTTCCGCGGTCGTGAGATGGCCCACCCCGAGCAGGGACGCATCGTGCTCGACCGTCTTGCCGAGGATCTCAAGCCTTGGGCCACCGTCGAGCAGCAGCCCCTCATGGAGGGTCGCAACATGCACATGCTCATCGCCCCCATCAAGGGCGCGTTCGATGTAACGCCCGAGGGCGACGAAGTCACGAGCGAGAAGAAGGAGAAGTAACATGCCGAAGATGAAGACGCACAAGGGTACGGCAAAGCGCTTCCGTCGCACCGGTACCGGTAAGATTATGCGCGCCAAGGCCTTCAAGAGCCACATCCTGTCCAAGAAGTCCCAGAAGCGCATCCGCAACTTCCGCAAGGAGGCCGAGCTCGCCCCCAGCGATGTCAAGGTTGTCTCCCAGCGCATGGGTTCCAAGTAGGCGCTTCTCGCGTCCCGATTTTCCCTCAACGAGGAGTTGATTAGATATGTCTCGAGTTAAGCGCGCAGTCGCCGGCCGCAAGAAGCGTCAGACCCTGGTCGAGCGTACCAAGGGCTATTACGGAACTTCCTCCCGCACCTTCCGTGGCATGAAGGAGCAGGCCCAGCACTCCGGCCAGTACCAGTACCGTGACCGTCGCAACAAGAAGCGCGACTTCCGCAGCCTGTGGATTCAGCGCATCAACGCTGCTGCCCGCATGAACGACCTCTCCTACAGCACCTTCATGCACGGCCTCAAGCTTGCCGGCGTTGAGCTTGACCGCAAGGTCCTCGCCGAGATTGCCTACAGCGACGAGAAGGCCTTCGCCGACCTTGCCAACGTTGCCAAGAAGGCACTCGCTGACGCTGAGTAGCGCGTAGCGGTTCGGCTTGTAGCTTTTCCTTTGGCGGCATCGGATTCTCCCGGTGCCGCCATTTTCGTCACAGCACGGGATTAATTTCCCCGGCAATGGAATCCCGTTGCCCGGCAAATAAATTCCACCGGAGTTTAGTCGTGCTTCTCGCCTGAGTCCTTGCCCTCCGGGCGAATGCCGAGAAGCTCCTCTCGCCTCTCCTCGCGCCGCTCGCGGGCCTTCTCGGTCTCTTCGGCAAAGGCGGGGTCATCTGGCCCCACAAGCTCGTCATCTCCCGTGTGAGGGTCTCTGTGGTGGCGCAGCACCGGCTCGAAGAGGTGCAGGTGGTTGGCAAACGCCCCAGAAGCTACCAGGAGCACGAGGAAGATGCAGATGCGCGGCACCGTGGTGACCTGCGTCATCACAAGTGCGCCGGCGCACAGGAGCGCGGTCCAGGCATACACCACAAGCACGGCCTGCTTTTGGTCAAAGCCCTCGGCAAGCAGGCGGTGGTGGATGTGGCCGCGATCTGCTCGTCCCACGCTCACGTGTGCGCGGGTGCGCCGGACAATAGCGGAGAACGTGTCGATGATGGGGATGCCTGCAATCACCAGCGGTACGATGATGGTGGTGAGGCCAGCGATTCTCGTCACCGAGAGAAGCGAAATGGTGCCCAGCGCAAAGCCCAGCGTGAGCGAGCCCGAGTCTCCCATGAAGATGCTCGCTGGATGGAAGTTGTACTGGAGAAAGCCCAGCGTGGAACCGGCGATGGCGCACGCAAGCGCCGCGGCGTCCAGCCGACCGGCCCAGATTGAGAGCACAAACATGGCGACGCTTGCAATGCACGAGATGCCCGCGGCCAGTCCGTCAAGCCCGTCGATCAGGTTGATGATATTCACGTAGGCAACAAGGTAGATGATGGTCACGGGATAGGTGAGCCAGCCCAGCTCAATGAACTCGCCGGGCTCGAAGGGGTTGGCAATCACACCAATGACCAGGCCGCCCATGGCCGCAATAGTGGCGGCAAGGATCTGCCCTGCGAGCTTTGCCCTTGGTGTGAGCGTGTACTTGTCGTCGAGAAGCCCCGTGACAAAGATGACGACAAAGGCAAGCACCAGCATCCAGTAGTTCACCGAGAGGCGCGGAGACGGGACGAGAACAACCGGCCACCCAAAGTAGTTCGTGCCAACGTACTGGACGACGAAGGCGGCAACGATTCCTGCAAAAATCGCGATACCGCCCATACGCGGCGTGGGGGTCTTGTTGACGCGGCGCTTATTAGGGTAGTCGACGGCCCCAACTCGGATGGCAATCTTTCGGGCGAGGGGGGTCACGGCAAGCGCGCAGGCGAGGGATGCGGCAAACAGGCAGAGAAACGATAGCCAGTACCTGGGCACCGTCTGACACCTCCCCCTTCTCGCCGATATTCCTAGCGAGACATAATACACAGAAACGTGGGAAAACGTGCTGCTAAGCGGTGCCAAGCAGAAAGGCACAACGAGCGACAAAACAATCTACCTGCGGCTCGTTTGAACCGCTATGGCATGCTACGCAAAAAGTGCCCAACACATCCATTGTGTGGCCACCGCTCGCCATGTCAAGACTGGCATCGGGATGAGAGTTCGCCTACATTGGTCTTGTCGTCCCCCTGCGGTACAAACTGGGTGAACCGACAAGCGTTACTAGGGAGTCCGACATCTCGTCCTGGAAGGGGATCCTCCGTTGCTGGGGAAGCCGGAACGGGCGATGAGGACACCCACCTTATGAAGGTGGGTTCATAATCGTATCCGCAGGGGGCGACTTTTTTGTTTGTGCAGGTAGAAGGTAGTGAATCCTCACGCCTGCAAATGAACGTTTGGCGTTTGGTCTACGGCTAGTCTACGAACTGCCCAATCACTCCGGCGCGCATTTGACGCCCGAGAAGGCGTCCCGTACGTGATTCCGTCGTAAACCCCCGCTCGGGCGCCATTTTCTCGCCGGAAGGCGCGTTTTGGCAGCAAGTACGTACGAAACCGTCGCTGCGGCGTCGCCCGCCAAGCGGTGCCCCGTGATGCTCTTTCGCAATTCCCGTACTTTGACGTTGACATGTCCGCGGCAAATTGCGACAATGGCTCCCGCGCATGCGCGCCTGGGGATGTAGCTCAGCTGGGAGAGCGCTGCCTTCGCAAGGCAGAGGCCGAGGGTTCGAATCCCTTCATCTCCACCATGGAATCTGTGGGGCCCGGGCACATAGCTTGGGCCCTTTTTTCTTATCTCGTTTCCAAGCCCGATGGGAGCATGGCAGGGATGGAAGGTCTTCTCGCCAAGCTGGACGCATCCTCCTACGACGTCTGCGAGCTGTGCCCGCGTCGCTGCGGTGCCGCGCGCTCCCAGGGCAAGGCGGGCGTCTGCGGCGCCGCCGCCACCCCGCGCGTCGCAAGGGCTGCGCTCCACTTCTGGGAGGAGCCGCCCATCTCGGGCGAGGCCGGCTCGGGCGCAATCTTCTTCACGGGGTGCCCGCTGCGCTGCCGCTTCTGCCAGAACCACCAGATATCCCAGGAGGGGTTTGGCCTTGCCGTCTCCACCTCGCGCATCGCCGAGACGATGCTCGAGCTGCAGGCCCAGGGCGCACTCAACATCAACCTCGTGACGCCGTTGCACTTTGCGCCTACAGTGCGCGAGGCGGTGCTTCTCGCCCGCGAGAACGGCCTTGCCATCCCCACGGTCTGCAACACCTCGGGCTATGAGCTGCCTGAGGTTGTGCGCGCGATGTCCGACGTCATCGACATCTGGCTCACCGACTTCAAGTACGCAAGCCCTGCGCTCGCGGGCTCGCTCTCGGCTGCGCGCGACTACCCAAGCGTTGCCGCAGCGGCTTTGGACGAGATGGTCTCCGCCGTAAACGCGGCAGGCGGCCGGCTGGTGGGGGAGGACGGCGCGATGAAGCGCGGCGTCATCGTGCGACACCTGGTGCTTCCCGGACACGTGGACGATTCCTGCGCGGTCCTTGACCGCGTGTGGGATACCTGCGGCAACGCGGCGGACCTCTCGGTCATGAATCAGTACACGCCCAACGATACCTGCCGCAAGGCCGGCGGCGACCTTGCGCGCGCGGTGACAGACGAGGAGTACGAGATCGTCCTCTGCCACGCGGATGACCTTGGCTTCGAGAACATCTGGTGGCAGGAGGGTGGCACCGTGTCGGAGAGCTTCGTGCCCGCCTTCGATGCCACGGGGGTCGAGGGGCCGGAGCTTCCTGGTGCCCAAGAAACGGCGTCATCGCTGCCCAGCTGCCACAAAGGGGTATAGACTCAGCATCTGTAGGCAATCGTGCGCTTGTCGCGCGCCCACCATGGAGGTGCCATGCCAGAGAACACGCCCCTCTCCGACGAGGAGAGGTCAGAGCTCGAGAAGCTTCGTGCCGAGAAGGCCGCCCGCGAGGAGGCCCAGGCGGCGGCTCGCGAGCGCGCTGAGCTCGAGCGCTTGAAGGCGGAGCAGGCCGCCAGCGAGAAGGAGGCCGCTGAGCAGCGTCGCATTGCCGAGGCACGCGAGAAGGGCCGCCAGCTCATGGAGCCCGACGACGATGACCTGCGCATGCCCAAGGGCCAGAAGATCGTCATCGCCGTCATAGTTGTCGTGGCGGTGGTGTGGTTCCTCGCCATGGCGCTCGGGTAAGGCACACAGCAGACAGGCGCCCGGCGCGGGGCGAGGTCTCGCGGCGGGTGCATCAACACAGGAGGAAGTATCACCATGTCGCTCACGGACCGCACCAAGCCAACCGATGTCTCTCTCAACACCGACCTCTACGAGCTCACGATGGCCCAGGGGTTTTGGGAGTCGGGCCTTGTGGACACGCAGGCGACGTTTAATGCCTTCTTCCGCGAGAACCCCTTTGGCGGCGGCTACGCGGTTGCCTGCGGTATGGGGCAGATTCCCGAGCTGGTGGAGAACTTCGTCTTTGACGACGAGGACATTAACTACCTGGCCAGCATCCCGGCTCCCGGCGGCGGCTCCATGTTCAAGCCTGCCTTCCTTGAGTACCTCCGCAACCACCACCTTGACCTCACGATCCACGCCGTTCCCGAGGGTGACGTGGTCTTCCCGCGCGAGCCCATGGTTCGCGTCCAGGGCCCGCTCATCGACTGTCAGCTCATCGAGACGGCCCTGCTCAACCTCGTGAACTTCCAGACCCTCGTGGCAACCAAGACCTCGCGCGTGGTGCGTGCGGCAGAGGGACACCCCGTGTCTGACTTTGGCCTGAGGCGTGCCCAGGGTCCCGATGGCGGCCTCGCCGTTGCCCGCGCGTCCTACATCGCCGGCGCAAGCTCTACCTCCAACCTGCTTGCGGGCAAGATCTATGGCATCCCCGTCTTTGGTACGCACGCGCACTCATGGGTCATGGCGTTTCCCACCGAGCTCGACGCCTTTAGGGCCTTCGCCAAGTCGAGTCCCAAGAACTGCGTGCTGCTCCTTGACACCTACGACGTCCACCAGGGCATCAAGAACGCAATCACGGTTGCCAAGGAGATGGAGGCCGCGGGCGAGCGCCTGGCTGCAATCCGTATCGACTCGGGTGACCTGGCAAAGCTCACTAAGGAGACCCGCAAGGCCTTCGACGACGCAGGCCTGCCCTACGTCAAGATCTCTGCCTCGAACGACCTCGACGAGTACACCATCCAGTCGCTCTACGCGCAGGGTGCCCCCATCGACTCGTTTGGCGTGGGCACCAAGCTTGCCACCTGCGACCCCCAGCCCTCGCTTGGCGGCGTCTACAAGCTCTCGGCTGTGCGCGACTCGGCGGACGCTCCGTGGAACCCGGTGATCAAGCTCTCCGAGCAGGCCTACAAGCGCACCATCCCAGGCGTCCAGCACATCCTGCGCTTCCTCGACGACGACCACTGCCCCGTGGGCGACATGATTCTCGACGACTCCTACACCCGCGGCGACGCTACGGCGGCCACGAGCATGGAGGACATCCTCGATCCCTTCTCGTCCTATGGCCTCTCCGGCACCCCTCGCGAGCTTCTCACCTGCTACGTGGAGCACGGCAAGCGCGTGGGCGAGCCGGTTGACATCGAGGAGTCCCGTTCGCGCTGCCACAACGCGCTCATGCACCTCGACCCGGCAATCACCCGCTTCCTCAACCCGCAAACCTACCCGGTGGGCCTGGAGCAGGGCCTTGCCGCGCTTCGGCGCAATCTTGCGGCCGAGGAGCGCAGCGGCTCCTCTCGCGTGAGGCGCTAGAGCGCAGAAGCCGCGCCTCGGCGTCTGCCAACGCCTCTGCTACACTGCTGCACACGGAAGCGCGCCAGGGGGCGCGCAGGTATCACGGAAGGACGGGGCACATGCCCGAGAAGATTGAGGAGCTCGTCAGGAAGGCCGTCGCGGACGCACAGGAGGCGGGAGACCTGCCTTACTTCGAGGTTGGGGACCTTGGCCTTGAGCGCCCCGCAGACGCCGACAACGGTGACTGGACCACCACACTTGCCCTGCGCTCCGCCCGCCTCGCCCACATGGCACCCCGTGCCATTGCCCAGGCAATCGTGAACCACATGGAGAAGGACCCCGGCATCTCCAAGGTCGAGGTCGCCGGTCCCGGCTTTGTGAACTTCTACCTCTCCGCTGCCGCAAACAACGAGGTCTTCCGCACGGTGCGCGAGCAGGGCCATGACTTTGGGCGCTCCAACATTGGCGCCGGCGAGAAGGTCCAGGTCGAGTTTGTCTCGGCCAACCCCGTGGGACCGCTCCACATTGGTCACGGCCGCTGGGCCGCCCTTGGCGACTCGCTCTGCCGCGTGATGGAGCACGCTGACTACAACGTGGAGCGCGAGTACTACATCAACGACCACGGCAGCCAGATGGACGTCTTTGGCAACTCTGTCGCCGAGCGCTACCTGCAGCTCGCCCAGGTTGTCTCCGAGCGTGGCTGCTCGCTCGACGAGGCCGTGCAGGTGCTTCTCGATGACCGCAAGGCCTTCGTGAAGGACGAGGAGGACGCACACCCCGAGCTCCACCCCTACATGGACGCCTTCAACAAGAACCTTGGCGGCAACGCCTATGGCGGCGACTACATCATCGACGTAGCCCGCCACTTCATGGAGACCGATGGCACCCGCTGGGTCGACTCAGACCCCGAGGAGCGTATGCTCGAGTTCCGCGAGCGCGGCTACAAGCTCATGCTCGAGTCCATAAAGAGCACGCTTGACGAGTCCCGCTGTCACTTTGACGTGTGGTTCTCCGAGCGCTCGCTCTATGAGAAGGGCGAGGACGGCACCTCGGCCGTTGACCGCGCCCTCGCGCGCCTGGACGAGATGGGCTATCTCTACCGCGACGAGGACGGCGCGCTGTGGTTCCGCTCCACCGCGCTTGGCGACGACAAGGACCGCGTACTCATCAAGACAAACGGCGAATACACGTACTTTGCCTCTGACGTGGCGTACCACTGGAACAAGTTCCAGCGTGTCGACCACGTGATCGACATCTGGGGCGCCGACCACCACGGCTACATCCAGCGCGTCGACTCCGCCTGCACGGCGCTTGGCTACCCCGGCAAGCTGGAGGTCCTTCTCGGCCAGCTCGTGAACCTGCTGCGCGACGGCGTGCCGGTGCGCATGTCCAAGCGCAAGGGCACCATGATTCCCTTCAAGGAGCTCATGGATGAGGTCGGCGTGGACGCCACACGCTACACGCTCATCTCCAAGTCGAGCAACCAGATGATCGATTTCGACATCGAGAAGGTCAAGAAGCAGGACAACACCAACCCCGTCTACTACGTGCAGTACGCGCACGCGCGAATCTGCTCCATCCTACGCAAGGGCGCCGGTGTTACTGCCGAGGAGGCCGAGAAGCTCGGCATGGATGAGGTCGCCAGGCGCGCGGTAGGCGAGGAGTACGACCTCTCTCTGCTCACCGACCCCACCGAGGCTACGCTTGCCCGCAAGCTCTCGGAGTTTCCGGCGCTGGTAGAGGGCTGCGCGCGCGATCGCGCCCCCTTTCGCCTCACTCACTACGCCGAGGAGCTGGCAGGTGACTTCCACTCCTTCTATACCGTGTGCCAGGTGCTGCCCAGCAAGGGACGCCCGGTGGACGAGGGCCTTTCCAAGGCGCGCCTCGCCGCTGTGGACGCCACGCGCAGGGTCCTCGCCCTTACGCTCGAGTTCTGTGGGGTCCACGCACCGCAGAGCATGTAGCTTTTTTTCGCCCCGTCCCTCTTTCGTGTCGGCGCCACAACTGCAAAAGGCAAGGATATGCAGTTGTTTCGGCACGATGTACAAACTAAGATATAATTGTTCTTTAAAGAGGGCCGCGGGTTAGCATCGGGCGCGTTTTGCCTGGCACTACTACGTCGTCCCATACGTGAGGGTGCGGCTAGAGACAGAGGTGGGCCTTGTGGACCTGCGCGAGTACATGTCGGTACGCAGAGCGTACAACCTCGTGCGTCAGTCACAACCTGCGCGCGACAGGCTCACATTCGAGGAGTTTGCGGTTCTTTGCCGCCTGCAGGTGGCAGGGGAGCCCCTCAACACCTCGGTCATTGCCGAGTATCAGGGGGCGCTGCGGCCAACCATGACGCATCGCACCAACCATCTGGCGGAACTTGGCCTCATCTCCCGTGGGGAGGGGGGCAGGGATCGCCGCAACGTGGTGTGCGCCATCACGCCCAAGGGCACGCTCCACGTGGAGATGCTCTCCGAGTTCACCTGCAAGGAGATCCTGCCTGGCCAGCCGCTCTCTCGTACGCTGCCCGAGCGCATCGTTAAGTACGTTGACGCCATGGGATCGGTCTTTGCTAAGGCAGGAGACCTCGTGCTTCTCGCCCTGTACATCGAGGACTCCCAGCCCGTCACCATCACGAGGCTCGTTGATTCGCTGGGGCTTTTGCAGCCCACGGTTTCGATGTCGGTTACAGCGCTTGTGACGGAGGGCCTTATCGAGCGCGGACCGTCCCGCGCATCTGGCCTTGCGCTCACCTCTCAGGGCTCCGAGCGTGCGGCGGAGTTTGCCGCGCGCATTGGAGAGGTAGTCGTGAAGCGGCGTCCCCGGGGACAGAAGCCAGAGGAGCCGGAACAGGCAGAGGAACCAAAGGCGTAGCCTAGCCACCCCTCTGCGCAGGCCCGTTCTGTGGCATCAACGTGCATGGTTGTTCATGTCGTGCTATAGTGACGCAGACGCAACGCCCCGTGCGCAGGTTCGTGCTGCATGAAGGCGCGTTGCAATACCCCTCTTTGCATGTGATGGACGGCATGACCGTTGCTGCCCCAGAGCCGTGCCGAGGGGGGCGCATCAATCACACGGCCTCTACGAAGCCTATCAATTGCTTAATTTACACGACGGTATGGCGCGCCTTGCGCCCCGCGTGAGAGTGAAAGGTACAAACAGCATGACAGACGAGACACCCTCGGATTCCATGGGCGCTATCCCGGCGGAAGCCCCCGAGGAGGCGCCAAAGCCCCGTCGTCGCCGTCGCACCCGCGCCGAGATAGAGGCTGAGAAGCTTGCCAAGGCGGCAGCCGCCGAGTCCGCACCCGCCGATGGCCAACCCGCCGATGGCCAACTCGTCGCAGGTGGTGAGCCGAAGCCCCGGCGCCGGCGGACGTCTCGGAAGAAGGTCGAGGAGGCAGGCGCGGCCCAGGCCGAGCTGCCTCTTGGTGGCGCTCCGGTGACGCGAGAGGCACCCGTCACCGAGGGTCCCTCAGAGGAGGCGCCTAAGCCGCGTCGTCGCCGTCGTACGCGTGCCCAGATCGAGGCAGACGAGAAGGCCAAGGCAAACGCGGTCGAGAAGACCGCGGCCAACACGTCCGAGCCTGCGGCGCCCGCGAACGAGCCTGCGGCACCCACGGTTTCTGAGACCACCTCGGAGGAGCAGAGTGCTCCCAAACCCCGCCGTCGCCGCCGCACCCGTGCCCAGATAGAGGCAGATGAGCGTGCGCAGGCGGAAGCCTCCGGGGAGCATGTTAGCTCCGAGCAGCACGAGGCCAAGCGCGTCGAGGAGGCCGAGCGCAGCGAGCGCGACCAGGTGAGCTTCTCGGACATGACGCGCATGACGCAGGAGGCAACGCAGGCCAGCTCGGTGCCTGCGCCCATGCCCTCGGCAACGCTTGCCGAAGCCGACCGTTCGGACGAGCAACAGAGCCACTATCAGCGGCAGCCTCGCGAGCACAATCAGCGAGGAGAGCAGCAAGGCCAGCAGCAGGGAAGGCGCCGTCGCGTAAGCTACAACAACAACTCCGGCAACAATCGCTTTAATAACAGCAACGGCGGAGAGGGCAACGGCTTCAGCCGTCGCAACCAGCAGAACCACAAGCAGCACAACCGCCACAACGGCCAGCAGGTCCAGACGCAGCCCTCGCTCACCCGCGACGAGCTGCAGGCAATGAAGGTGGCAGACCTTCGCGCGAAGGCAGCCGAGCTTGGCGTCGAGTACGTGGGCGTCCACAAGTCAGACCTCGTCGAGGCCGTGTACCAGGCCGCAGCTGCCGCCGAGGGCTTCCATCCCGTCGAGGGCATTCTCGAGATTGGCAATGCCGGTGCGGGCTGGGTTCGCACGGGCAACTACATGAAGGGCGACAACGACGCCTACGTGAGCCAGCAGTTCATCCGCAATTACGCGCTTCGCCCGGGCGATCGCATCGAGGGAACCGTTGGCCCTGCTCGTACCAACACCAAGTATCCCGCCCAGTACCCGCCCCTCATCTCCATCGCACACGTGAACGGACGCGACCCCGAGTCAATGAAGAACCGTCCGCGATTCCGCGACCTCACCCCCATCTATCCCAACGAGCGCCTGGTCATGGAATGTGGCAAGGATTCCATCACCGGTCGTGCAATCGACCTTGTGGCACCCATTGGCAAGGGCCAGCGTGGCCTCATCGTGAGCCCGCCCAAGGCCGGTAAGACCACGGTTTTGAAGAAGATCTGCCAGTCCATCGCCGCCAACAACCCCGAGGTGCACCTCGTCTGCCTGCTCGTGGACGAGCGCCCCGAGGAGGTTACGGACATGCAGCGCTCCATCCACGGCGAGGTCGTGGCGTCGACCTTCGACATGCCTGCCGAGAACCACACCGCTGTGTCCGAGCTGGTCATCGAGCACGCTAAGAGGCTCGTGGAGCTTGGCGAGGACGTTGTGGTGGTGCTCGATTCCATCACGCGCCTGGCCCGTGCGTACAACCTTGCGCAGCCCGCGAGCGGCCGCATCCTCTCCGGCGGCGTTGATTCCGCGGCACTCTATCCGCCCAAGAAGTTCCTGGGTGCCGCCCGCAACATCGAGAACGGCGGGTCGCTCACCATCATTGCCTCCGCACTGGTGGACACCGGCTCCAAGATGGACGAGGTCATCTTCGAGGAGTTCAAGGGCACCGGCAACATGGAGCTCAAGCTTGACCGCGAGCTGGCCGACAAGCGCATCTTCCCCGCAATCGACCCAGTCTCCTCGGGTACCCGCAACGAGGACCTGCTCTTGCCCGCCGAGCTCACGCCCTTCGTGTGGGGGATTCGTCGCGTGCTCGCCAACATGAACAACACCGAGCGCGCCGCTTCTGCGCTGGTCAAGGGTCTCAAGGCTACCAACTCCAACGAGGAGTTCCTCATTCGCTCGGCCAAGAAGGCCGCGCAGAGCGAGTATGTGATGTAGGTCTCGGCACTGAGCTTCCATGCAGTGAGTACGCCCTCCGACGTCGTGTGACGCCGGAGGGCGTTGTTTTGCAGGCATTACGTACGAGAAGCTCCCTCCGGCGCCGTTCTGGCGCCGGAGGGAGCGTTACCGCAGCGATTGGGTACGAGAGGGGCCTTCGGACGTCAATTTGGCTCCCGAGGACGCGTTACTGCAGCTGATGCGGTCGCGCTGCTGCTGCCGTCGTGCCCGCGCCCTACTCGCCTGCGCAAGTAGTGAAGAGAAGGTCTTGCGCCCGCATAACCCAGCTCGCGGGAAGGACCTTTGCCATGACGCTGGCGGCCAGCATATCCGGCGAGGTCACGCAGGTGGAGCGGCCCAGCACCGCCGCATGCAGTGCCTTTCTCACGACGTCGGCGGGCTTCTCGTAGCCAATGGTGGTCATGCGGCGTACCTCGCGCTCATCGCCGGGGCTGGCGAGGAAGCCTGTCTCCATGAACTTGGGGCACACGGCGCACACGTGAATTCCCACGGGACCAAGCTCGTAGTCGAGCGTGCGCGAGAGGTCCACCACAAAGCGCTTGGTGGCCGAGTAGGTCGAGAGACCCGGCTGGGGGATGAGCCCAGCAATCGAGGCCATGTTTACCACGCGCGAACCGGCAACCATGTGAGGGAGGCAATGGTAGGTGGTCTCGACCACGGCGAGGCAGTTGAGGCGCACCATGTTGCCCTCGTCCTCCTCGGAAATCTGGCCGAAGTCGCCAAACTTGCCAAAGCCCGCGCTGTTCACGAGCCACTGCACGGTGGGTGCCTCGTCATCAAGGACGTCGCGCAGGCACTCGTAAGAGGAGCGCTTGGTGAGGTCGAGAGCAAACACGCGCACCGGCGTGGCCGTTTGCTCGGCAATGACCTCCAGGGCCTGGGCGTTTCTCGCGACAACCCATATCTGGTCGAGTGGGCCGCCCGCCCCACGGTCAAGCTGTCGGACAAACTCGCGCCCAACCCCCGACGACGCTCCCGTAACCACTGCAATGTTGGACATCTTGCCCTCCCCATGACAATTCCCTGCTTGCATTTGGCGTGGTGAAAAGTATAGTCTGATACGTAGATTTCATGACACGCGAGTGTCGCGACGGCACATGCAGCCAAAGACGAACAACGCCGTTGCCCACCGGTAAGCTGCTGCCCTCATGGGTCGGCAGGAGCTCGGTTGCCAGCTACCCCTCGTTCGTCTTTCGCTGTGCCGCTTGAAGGCGTGAGGCATCGGGAGGTGCAGCAGGATGACGTGCAGGAGGAGCCCCGCGGTTGTCGCCGGCCTTCTCGGCGTTGCTACCCTTGGCGTGCCTTCCCCGGCCCTGGCGGAAGGAAGCGCGATCCCGCTCGACGCGTTGTCAAGTATCAACCTTTCAAGCATTGACCCCCAGACCGCCGGCGCCTTGGGCGTGAGCTTTGCGGGCGGCGTCCTTGTCACACTTGGTACCTACGCCCTTGCGAGCTCCCTCGCGGGTAGGCGAGACTCCGCGAGCCAGGCAGACGAGCTCGCCCAGAACTCGGACGAGAGGCACGAAGACGCGGTGGCCAGTGAGCCCGGCGCGCCGCGCCACATGCGTTCCGAGGAGGGAAAGCGCGCCGCGCGCCACAAGGCCCAGGCAGGGGAGGATAACGAGAACTCTCGGCGTACCGATGCCTCGGGCGCAGCGGGCCAGCACGCTGCCCGTGACTACGAGGACATCGCCGAGAACTACGTGGAGAAGCAGAGCTTCCGTCAGCGCATGGCAACGCGTGCGCAGGGCGTGGCCGCGACCCTCTCGGCGCGCATTGACGCAAATCGCATGGAGGGCCTCCCCGTGATCGAGCGTGCGGACGGCTCGGTGGGAGACGTGGGCACCCCCTGGTGGACCGCCGCCGTGGGGCCTGCTGTCTCTGGGCCCATCGGCGTACCCGAGGTCTCGGCCGACGCCATCCCCTCCGAGTTTGGTTCCGCGGGTATCGACGACCTCCAGTTCATGTCTGCTCGACCGCGTGACATCTCGCGCCGCGTCGCTCCGGTGGAGGAGGACGCCTATCCCGAGAAGCGCAGCATCGAGGACGTCACGGGAGACGACTGGGATCGTGCTCTCAAGGCGATGGATGAGAAGATTGGCGCTGCGGGCACGTCTGCAGCGGTGGCTGCGCCACCGGCAAAGGCGCGTGTGCCCCAGCGTCTGGAGCCCTTCTCGGACTGCGTTGGCAACGATGACTCCCTTGACGAGCCCGATGGTATCGCGCAAGACACGCAGTTCCTCCACTTCAAGCCACCTGCGGGCCATCCCGAGGTCGTGGACACCGAGACCTACGTCGACTACCTGCTGGCCGACGAGTTCTCGCACAACCCCTCCGCTGCCGTGCGCAGGTCCTCCCGCGACTACCTGCGCGTCATCGAGGGAGGCACTCAGACCTCGGCGCTGCGCGTCCGCGGTCGTCACATGGCCTCCGGAAAGCACGGCGGCGCGACCGCCGGTGGCTACCGGCCGCGCCACTTTGCCGGGTCGACGCCTCTCGCGCACGCGGAGGCGCTGGAAGCGTGATGCGCAGGAAATCGGGGGAGTCCACGGTCTCCAAGGACGGACGACTCGGGACGAGCACCCACCACCGTACGTGGGTGCTCGTCTTCTGCCTGTGGGTTGCCTTTGTGTGGGGGCACTCGCTCGTGCAGGGCCCGCAGTCATCGCTCGAGAGCTCGCGCGTGGTTGCCGTTGTGGCGCCGCTTCTCAACGCGCTGGGCATAACGGGCGAGGCGGCCATGAGCTTTGCCGTGCGTAAGACGGCGCACTTCCTCGAGTACGCGGTTCTCGGCGTCCTTGCCGTGCCAACCTTTCTGGTTCCGGCACGGGAGGGGAGGCTTCCCCGTTGGCTCGGGCCCCTCGTGGTGATTCTCGTTCCCATGGCAGACGAGACGATCCAGCGCTTTGTGCCAGGGCGCGAGTCCTCTCCCAGAGACGTGCTCATCGACCTCTGCGGGGCGGCTGCGGGCACGTTTGTTGCCATTCTCGTCACTCGCGGGAGGCGCCGCGCGGCATGAAAGACAAGTATCTCTCGTCGCTCTGGATAACTAGGAACGGTGTATTCCCAGCTTGCGCATGTTACAAAGCTGATTCATGTGTTACGTCTCGAATAAGCTTTCAGGTGCGGCGCGCCTGCTTCTGCTGCCCTTTCATACAGTTGTCCACAACCTCCGCGCGGGCTGTTCGCGCGGCCAAGACAAGGGAGGGTACGTATGAACACCAACATTTCCAGGCGCAACTTCGTCAAGGCCGGTGCTGTCGCGGGCATGGGCCTTGGCCTTGCTGCCTGTGGCGGCAACTCTGGCTCCTCTAACGGCTCCAGCTCCGACACCATCAAGATCGGCCTCATGGGCCCCTACACCGGCGACGTTGCCCAGTACGGCCTCGCCTGCCGCTACGGTGCTGAGCTCTACGTCAAGCAGGTCAACAGCAACGGTGGCATCAACGGCAAGCAGATTGAGCTTGACACCCAGGACGAGAAGGGCGACGCCACCGAGGCTGTCAACGTCTACAACAAGCTCGTCGAGGATGGCGTCGTGGGCATCATCGGCGACGTTACCTCCACCCCCACCATCGCCGTTGCACAGGCCTCCGTTAAGGACAACATGCCCTGCGTGACGCCCTCTGCTACCGCAGCCGATGTCATCTCCTATGGCAAGAACTACTTCCGCGCCTGCATCACCGACCCGTACCAGGGCAAGCTCATGGCCGACTTTGCAGCCGACCAGGGCTACAAGACCGTTGGCGTGATCTACAACCAGGGCGGTGACTACGAGCAGGGCGTTGCCGACGCCTTCATCGAGGAGGCCCGCAAGAAGGGCGTCACCGTGAGCGACTCTGAGGGCTATCCCTCCGGTGCCACCGACTTCAACTCGCAGCTCACCAACATCATCGCCACCAACCCCGACGCGATCTTCTCGCCTAACTACTACCAGGATGATGGCAAGATCGTGACCCAGGCCAGGAAGCTCGGTTACACCGGCGTGTTCATGGGCGCCGACGGCTGGTCCAACATCGTGGGCGGCGACGAGGAGTACGCAAGCGCCGAGGACCTCGAGGGCTGCTACTACGATTGCTCCTTCGTCTCCGAGAACGAGGACGAGAAGGTCCAGGACTTCATCAAGGCCTACAAGGACGAGTACAACGACACGCCCTCCAACTTCTGCGCCCTTGGCTACGACGCCGCAATGATCCTCCTCAACGCCATCGAGACTGTCGAGAAGGACGGTAAGGCCACCTACGGCTCCGATGACTACAAGCAGGCCATCGTCGACGCCATTGCCTCCGGCACCGCCAACGGCGTGACCGGTGACATCTCCTATTCCGGCACCGGCGACCCCGTTAAGTCCACCCTTATCATCACCTTCAAGGATGGTGCCCAGGAGGTCTTCAAGACCGTCGAGGGCAAGTAGGACGGCTTAGAGTGTCTTGAGGGAAGCGCCGGGTGCGCACGTAGCCCCCGGCGCTTACTTGGTTCTGCAGGACCTGTGTTCGAGAGAGAGGAAGTGTTGTGCCGTGACGATACTGACGCAGGTGCTTAATGGTCTTCAGCTGGGCAGCATCTACGCTCTGGTCGCCCTGGGCTACACGATGGTGTATGGCATCATCCTGCTGCTCAACTTTGCCCATGGCGACATCATCATGGTTGGTGCCTACATTTCATGGATTGTGATGAGCCAGCTGGGGCTGAACCCGGTTCTTGCCATCGTCCTTTCGATTGTGGGGTGCGCCGGGCTTGGTGTCCTTATCGACAAGGTGGCCTACCAGCCCCTTCGCGAGGCACCGCGCATGAGCTTGCTCATTACCGCCATCGGCGTCTCGTACTTCCTCGAGAACGGCGCGCAGCTGGTCTTTGGCGCCGACGCCAAGGTTGTCCCCGAGTACTTTGACCTTCCCAGTATGAGCGTTGGAGGCGTGTCTCTCTCCGCGAACGCCATCATCACCATTGTGGTGACGGCAATCTCGACCATCGTGCTCACGATCCTCGTGCAGAAGACCAAGCTCGGCAAGGCCATGCGCGCCGTATCCGAGGACATGGGTGCCGCGCGCCTCATGGGCATCAATGTGAACAACACCATTTCGTTCACCTTTGCCGTGGGCTCTGCCCTCGCCGGCATTGGTGCCGTGCTCTATAGCATGGCGTACTCGCAGGCAACGCCAACGATGGGCATCATGCTGGGCACCAAGGCCTTTGTCGCGGCAGTCCTTGGTGGCATTGGCTCAATTCCCGGCGCCGTTATCGGCGGGCTTCTCGTTGGTTTCGCTGAGGTCTTTGTCTCGGCTATTGGCCTTTCCGTCTGGCAGGACGCCGTGGTGTTCCTGCTCCTGATCATCGTCCTTGTGGTGAGGCCCACCGGTATCCTGGGTCGCCCGATGACCGAGAAAGTCTAAGGAGGAAGCCGTGACTGCATCCAAGGCAACAACTGCACAGGCGGGCACGCCGGCTGCCTCCGGCTACCGCAGCCTCTCCATGCCCATGCGCTACCTGATCAACGCCATTCTCGTCGTGGTGTTTCTCGTCGTGGGCGAGCTCATGATCGACGGTGGTGTGGTGAGCCGCTACCAGACTGGCGTCATCGAGCAGATTGGCATCTACATCATCCTGACCGTCTCGCTCAACATTGCGACCGGCTACCTGGGCCAGCTGCCGCTGGGCCACGCTGGCTTCATGTCGGTGGGCGGCTACTCCTGCGCCATCTTTATCATGCGGATGATGGACGTCGTGGGCGTGACCGCGCGCGACTTCGCCACCGGCAGCCCCGCCGCCGTGGGGCTCTTTGTTATCGGCATCATCTTTGGTGGCATCTGCGCCGCCATCTGCGGCCTTATCATCGGTGTCCCGGCGCTGCGCCTCAAGGGCGACTACCTGGCTATCATCACGCTGGGCTTTGCCGAGATCATCCGCGTGGTCATGCAGAACATCGACGGCGTCCTTGGCTTCACGCTCACCGGTGGCGCCAAGGGTCTGACGGGCATCCCCTCGTACACCAACTTCCTGAACACGTTCATTGTGGTTGCCATCTCGCTCTTCCTTATCCACACCATGATGAAGTCGCGCCACGGCCGCGCCATTCTCTCCATCCGTGATAACGAGATTGCCGCCGAGTCTTGTGGCGTCAACACCACGTACTACAAGACGCTCGCCTTTGTTGCGTCGGCGTTCTTCGCCGGTGTTGCAGGTGGCCTGTACGCGGGCTGCATTGGCGTCATGGCGCCGGCAAAGTTCGGCTTCATGAAGTCCATCGAGATCCTGGTTATGGTCGTTCTCGGCGGCATGGGCTCCATGCTCGGCTCCGTCATCTCCGCGACCGTCCTCACGATCCTGCCCGAGGCCCTGCGCGCCGTCTCCGACTACCGCATGGTCGTCTACGCAGTCGTGCTGATCCTGGTCATGATCTTCCGTCCCGAAGGTCTTCTCGGCGACTACGACTTCTCGATGTCCCGCGTGATCGAGCGCATCATGAACCACGGCAAGCGACCCGAGGACTTTGCTCCTGCCACGACGCCTGCCGTTGAGGCCGCGTCGCCTGCCTCGGCTTCAGCTGAGGCACCCGTTGCGCCTGCGGCAACCACCAAGAAGGATACGGGGAAGGAGGCCAACACCCATGAGTAGCGACAAGACCACGAAGACCGAGACGGCCGTCGAGGCAGCCCCCTCGGCATCGCCCAAGCGCCACCGCCCGGTGCTCGTGCAGATGGAGACCCCCAACCTCGTCCCCGAGCGCGACCTTGGCAAGATGCCCGTGCTCCAGGCCGAGCACCTCGGCATCGACTTTGGTGGCCTCACCGCCGTGGACGACTTCAACATCGCCATGGGCCGCACCGAGATCTCGGGCCTCATTGGCCCCAACGGCGCCGGCAAGACGACCATCTTCAACCTGCTCACCAATGTGTACAAGCCCACGCGCGGCACCATCCTGCTCGACGGCTATGACACCGCAGGCAAGAGCGTTGTCGAGGTCAACAAGATGGGCATTGCCCGTACGTTCCAGAACATCCGTCTCTTCAACAAGATGACGGTTGAGGAGAACGTCCTGGTAGGCTTTGGCAACTCTATGTCGACGCACCTCCTCACGGACGTGTTCCGTCTCCCCAAGCACTGGAAGCAGGAGGCCGAGTTCCACGACAAGGCCATGGACCTCCTCGGCATCTTCAACATGCAGGGGCTGGCACAGGAGCGTGCTGGCAACCTCCCGTACGGCGCCCAGCGCCGCCTGGAGATCTTGCGCGCGCTTGCAACCAACCCTAAGGTCCTTCTTCTGGACGAGCCTGCGGCCGGCATGAACCCCGCCGAGACCGAGGAGCTCATGGAGAACATCGAGAAGATTCGCGACGACTTCCAGATTGCCATTCTGCTCATCGAGCACGACATGAACTTTGTCATGGGCATCTGCGAGGTCATCGGCGTCCTGGACTACGGGCGCATCATCGCTAAGGGCACGCCCGAGGAGATCCAGAACGACCCCAAGGTCATCGAGGCCTACCTCGGCAAGCAGGGGGTGAAGTAGATGGCCATGCTCTCCGTCAGCGACCTCGCCGTCTCGTACGGCGCCATCAAGGCCGTCAAGGGCATCTCGTTCGATATCGACGAGGGCGAGATCGTGACCCTCATCGGCGCTAACGGCGCCGGCAAGTCGACCACGCTCAACACCATCGCCGGGCTCATCAAGCCGGACTCCGGCAGCATCAAGTTCAGCGGCGAGGGACTTGTGGGCATCAAGCCGCACAAGATTGTCGAGCGCGGCCTTGCCCTGTGCCCCGAGGGACGCCGCGTCTTCACGCACATGACCGTCGCCGAGAACCTCGACATGGGTGGCTACACCCGCACCGACGCCGAGAACAAGGAGACGCTTGAGCTTGTCTACGAGCACTTCCCGCGCCTCAAGGAGCGCATGAACCAGGTGGCGGGCACGCTCTCCGGCGGCGAGCAGCAGATGCTCGCCATGGGTCGCGCCCTCATGAGCCGCCCCAAGCTGCTCATGCTCGACGAGCCCTCGATGGGCCTGGCACCCATCCTCGTGGACGAGATCTTCGAGATTATCCAGGCGCTCAACAAGAACGGCACCACGATCCTCCTGGTCGAGCAGAACGCCAACATGGCGCTCAAGGTCGCTGCTCGCGGCTATGTGCTTGAGACCGGCAAGATCGTGAAGACCGGCACCGGCGCCGAGCTTCTCGTGGACGACGACGTCCGCAAGGCCTATCTCGGCGGATGAGACAAAGGGGCAGTCCATTTGTCTCATTGCCCTGCAAGACCGTGCCCTCCGGCGAGAAAACACATCGCCGGAGGGCTTGTTTTGTTGCACGCGATGGCAAATGCCCCTCTCCGGAGACAAATCGTCTCCGGAGAGGGGCTTGTGTCGCAATCTGCGTCATAAGTCCTCCTCCGGCGACAATGGAGTTGAGGGGGTACAATCGGTTCCCGTTGGCGCCACCACGTGTGGCGCGAGAAGTCCGCAGCCGCAGGGGAGGGGCAAACCGTGCGCTTCGCGAGCGTCGCGCTCGACATATCCACGCGTGCTCTTGAGGGCACGTTTGACTACGCCATCCCTGGTGACATCGAGGACCAGGTGAGTGTTGGTGCCACGGTGCTCGTTCCCTTCTCGCACAGGAGCGCTGTGGGGTATGTGATGGCCACCTCAGATGAGCCGCCAAAAGACGTGGCGCCGGCGCGCCTGCTTGCGGTGGCGCAGGTGCTCGCGCCCTCGGCGTTTGGGCCGCAGTCCGCCGTCGTGGCGCACTGGATCGCGCACGAGTACGCCTGCCCGCTGGCAGACGCGGTGCGGCTCTTTCTCGCGCCAGGCCAGAAGGTCCGTGTGACCCGCGATTCGCCGGATGCCCCGTGGGAGCTTGTCGCCGAGAAGGCCGCGCCCGCCGATGCCCGCTGGGTCTCTCTTGCCTCGGGCGCCCAGGGCTTCGAGCCCGCGCGCAACGCCAGTCGCCAGCGAGAGGTCCTGGAGGCGCTCTCTGCTGGGGCCATGCGCCTGGCCGAGCTCTCGGCAACCATCCCTGGCGCCTCGACAGCCGTGAACGCGCTGGCAAAGCGCGGTGTGGTGACGGTTGAGACGCGCCGGCAGATTCGCGGCGGTGAGAAGACCACGCTCTCCTCGGCGCATGCCCCGCGGCCGGAGCACCTCACGCCAGGTCAGCTTGCCGCCGTTGCGGCCATCGACGAGACGCGCTCCCGTGCGGCGGGGGACGTGGTCCTCGTGGATGGCGTCACCGGCTCCGGCAAAACTGAGGTCTACCTTGAGGCCATCGAACGCACGCTCGCCGCGGGCAAGGGCGCGCTGGTCCTCGTGCCAGAGATATCGCTCACGGCGCAGACCGTAGGACGCTTCCGCTCGCGCTTTGGCGACGACGTGGCCGTTCTCCACTCGCGCCTGTCGACTGGCGAGCGCTTCGACCAGTGGGACCTCGTGCGCCAAGGCGCCGTCCATGTGGTGGTGGGTGCACGCTCCGCGCTCTTTGCGCCGCTCGCCAACGTGGGTCTCATCATCATTGACGAAGAGCACGAGTCCTCCTACAAGCAGGACTCAAGCCCGCGCTACCATGCGCGTGAGGTTGCGGCGCGCATGGCCCAGGAGTGGGGCTGCGCGCTGGTGCTAGGCTCCGCCACGCCCTCGCTCGAGAGCCTGCACCGCTGCGAGGTGGGCTCGTGGCGCGGCGCGCGCTGGACGCGCGTGGAGATGCCCGAGAGGCCCGGTGGCGCCGTGCTCCCCAAGGTCACGATCGTGGACATGGCGTCACAGTTCCGCGGGGGCTCGCGCTCGGTCTTCTCTGAGCCCCTGCGCCGAGCGCTCGAGGGCGTGGCCGAGAGGCGCGAGAAGGCCGTGCTGCTCCTGAACAGGCGCGGCTTCGCGAATTTCCTCATGTGCCGCGAGTGCGGGTGCGTGCCCGAGTGCCCGCACTGCTCGACGGCACTCACGTACCACGAGCGAACCCACTCGCTCGTGTGTCACACCTGCGGCCGCAGCTGGCCCGTGCGTGCCTATCCCGACCCTTCCACGCGCTGTCCCAACTGCGGCAGCCGCTATCTGGGCGCTTACGGCGTGGGCACCCAGCGCGTCGAGGACGAGCTTTCCATGCTCCTCGCAGAAGACGTTGAGGTCATCCGTATGGATGCGGATACCACCCGCGCGAAGGGTGCCCACCAGCGCCTGCTCGAGCAGTTCGACGCGGCGGAGTGCGCGGTTCTCGTGGGTACGCAGATGATAGCCAAGGGACTCGACTTCCCTGAGGTCACGCTCGTGGGCGTCATCAACGCGGACACCATGCTCAAGCTGCCGGACTTCCGCGCGGCGGAGAGGACCTACGACCTCCTGGAGCAGGTGGCGGGCCGGGCCGGCAGGGGAGGGCGCCCGGGCGAGGTTATCGTGCAGACCTACTGGGCCACGCACCCGGCCATGCAGGCGGTCCTCTCGCACCGGCGCGACGTCTTTCTCGCCCCCGAGCTGGCCGAGCGCAAGGAGGCCTCATACCCGCCGTTCTCGCGCCTCGCAAACGTCCTGGTGTGGGGCAAGGATGCCCGCGCCGTTGGGGACGCGTCCGCCAAGATGGCAGCCGCCCTGCGCGAGAAGGTCGCTGACCTTCCTGGCTGGGAGGTCCTGGGGCCTGCAGACTGCGTGAAGGCCCGCGTGAAGGACAGGACCCGTCGCCACGTGATGGTGAAGGCACCCCTCGACGCCGACCTCGGTGGTGTGGTCTCGGAGTGCGCCGCAGGCATAGGGCGCGGTATGGGTATTAACATGGCATTGGACATAGACGCCTACGACCTCATGTAGGCAAGACACAACCCGCGCGAGAAGTCGCGCTGCATTGGAGGATGCAATGAACCCCCTGGACGAAATCGTTCTCTCGCCCGCGCCCGTGCTTACCGAGGAGTGCGCGCCCGTCGAGAAGATCGACGACGAGATTCGTGCCCTTGCAAAGCGCATGCTGCGCGACATGTACGCCGCCGACGGCTGCGGCCTTGCTGCCCCGCAGGTGGGCGTTGCCAAGCAGGTCGTGGTGATTGACGTCGATTGGTCGGGCAAAGGCTCCAAGAAGAACCCCTACGTGCTCATCAACCCCAAGGTCATCACGGCGGACGGCCCCGAGCGCACCACGGGTGAGGGCTGCCTCTCGTTCCCCGGCATCACCGTCGAGGTCAAGCGACCCAGCCACGTGGTCGTGCAGGCGCTCGACCTCAATGGTGACCTTCTGCAGTACGAGGCGGCGGATAACCTCCTTGCCGTGTGCCTGCAGCACGAGATAGACCACCTGCACGGCGTGACCATGATTGACCACCTGTCGCCCTCAGCGCGCGTGCGCGCGATGTCTGAGTACCAGGACGCGCTCGACGCCGGCGCGCGCCCTGGCGACGTGGAGGTCGAGGAGGACTAGCATGCGCATCGTCTTCATGGGCACCCCCGAGTTTGCGGTGCCGTCGCTCAAGGCCGTTGCCGCCGCCTACGACGTGGTGCTCGTGGTGACGCGCCCCGATGCCGTGCGATCGCGCGGCAAGAAGCTCGAGCCCTCGCCGGTGAAGGCGTGCGCTCTCGATCTTGGCCTTCCCGTGCTCGAGGCCAAGCGCATGGACGCCGAGGCCATCGATGCCGTGCGCGCCGCCGCACCGGACCTCATCTGCGTGGTGGCGTTTGGGTGCATCCTGCCGGACGAGCTTCTTGCCGTGGCACCCCTGGGTGCCATCAACGTACATGGCTCTCTGCTGCCGCGCTGGCGAGGCGCGGCCCCCATCCAGCGCGCGATTCTCGCCGGGGACAAAAAGACCGGCGTCTCCATCATGCGCGTGGCGCACGACCTTGACGCTGGCGCGTGGTGCCGCCAGGTGTCCACGCCCATTGGCACCAAGACGGCCAGCCAGCTCTTTGACGAGCTGGCACAGGCGGGCGCGCCCGAGCTTGTCGCCGCGGCAGCGCAGATCGCCGATGGCACCGTTACCTGGCACGAGCAGGACCCCGCTCAGGTCACGATTGCCGAGAAGGTTAAGAAGGACGAGATGCGCCTCAACCCGGCAGACACGTGCATGGCAAATGCGCTTCGCGTGCAGGCCTCGACCGACGCTGCGCCGGCGCGCTGCCAGGTGGCGGGCAAGGGCATGCGCGTCGTTCGCGCGGCAGTTGTGGACGCCAATGTGCCACAGGTGGCGGCCGGTGCCGTTGCGCTTGGCCACGGTCGCGTGCTTCTCGGCTGCGCCAACGGGGCGCTTGAGCTTCTCCGCGTGAAGCCCGACGGCAAGCGCGAGATGGATGCCTCCGCCTGGGCGCAGGGTCTCCACGGCGGCAACGGCGCCACCTGGGAGCGTGCCTAGCGCATGGCAACGCTCTCACCCGCCCGCATAGCAGCTGCGGACGTCCTCTCCAACGTGCGGCGTAGGGATGCCCGCGCGCGCGACCTGCTGCGCACCTCTGCCCCGGTGGCGCGCCTTACTCCCGCTGACCGCGCGCTGGCAACCAGGCTCGCTTTGGGGAGCGTTCGTACGTCCGGAACCGTCGACGCCCTTCTCGACGCCCACCTGCGCCGCGGTCACCTCGAGCCGCGCGTGCGAGATGCGCTGCGCATCTCGGCGTTCGAGCTCCTGTGGCTTGCGACGCCCGCGCCTGTGGCCATAAGCCAGGGCGTCGAGCTGGTGCGACGCGTCTCGCCCCATGGCGCTGGCCTGGCCAATGCGGTTCTGCATCGCGTTGCCGAGGAGGACCTTCCCGCGCTTGTCCACGCACGTGAGCGCGTAGAGAGCCGCAACTGCACCGCTTCCGACATCGCGCTCGTTGCCGCACTGCCGCAGTGGCTTGCGGATGAGCTTGTGGTCTCGCTGGGCACCGAGGGTGCGTGCCGCATGGCGCTCTCCGCCCTGGACGCACCTGGCGCCTATGTGGCCGGCAACGCCTGCATGCACAATGATGCCGAGGTCGACCGCCTGCTCTCTGCCGCGGGCCTTATCCCGCGCGCTACCTGCCTGCCGGGATGCCTTTCGCTCTCGTCTGCAGCCGGCTTGTCCGCGTCTGGCCTTGTGGATGCTGTGGACGTTGTTCCCGCAGACATGGCGGCGCAGGTTGTGGCCTGGCTCGCCTCGCCCACGCCTGGCACCCGCATGCTTGAAGTTGGGCAGGGGAGAGGTACCAAGTCGCTTCTCCTCGAGTCCTACGCGCTGCGCCGCGGTGGACTTGCGCACATTGCTGCGGTGGAGTCCGAGGCCTTCAAGGTTACCGTCTCACGCGCCCGCATGGAGCGGGCCGGCCTGGGCAAGGCTGTGACCTGCACCGCGTTGGATGGTCGGCGTCTCGGCGAGAAGGACCTTCTGCCCGAGCTTTCCGGCAGCTTCGACTCTGCATTCGTGGACGCCCCCTGCTCCGGCACAGGCACCATGCGCCGCCACCCCGAGATCGCCTGGGCGCTCCAGGAGCCTGCCGTTCGCCCGACGGGACAGTCGCTCCCGACGCTCCAACTGGAGCTTCTTCGAGCTGTCTCAACTCGCGTTGGTGCTGGTGGCACGCTGGCCTACGCCACGTGCTCCGAGTTGCGCGAGGAGGACGAGGGTGTTGTGGCAGCGTTTCTTGCGGGGCCGGAGGGTGCGCCCTTCTCGCTGGTGAACCCCCGCTCGACGGCTGCCTTCGTGGCGCTGCCACCCCAGGCCAAGCGTCTGGTCACGGCGATGGTTGGCCCTGATGGCATGGTGCGCACCTCCCGCGTGGATGCGCCCGAGCTGCCGCTTGATGGCCACTTCCTGGCACTTCTCGTCCGCGAGGCATAGATAGAACATTAGTTCTGTATTTTTCTTCCGGTACTTGAAGTATGCCTAAGCTCTGTTTAAGATAAGCCTCCTATTGTCCGAGACCGTAACTTTGGAGGCTTCCCAATGCCGGAGGAACAGTCGGGAGACGTTGGCGCGCAAGTGCCGCGCGTTCCCACCGTCCGCGACATGGACATCGTCTATCAAGAGGTTCAGCGCCTCTACTATGAGATATCAAAGGGATGTGGTCTCTCCGAGACGGCATACTGGATTCTTGTGGACATCGTGGTTGCCGGTGGCAGCTGCCCGCAGGGGTCAATCGCAACGTGCCACTCGCTCTCGCGTCAGACGGTGAGCTCGGCCATGAGGTCGCTCGTCACCCGCGGCCTGGTGACGCTCGAGCGTGATGAGAACAACCGTCGTAGCAAGATTGTGACCCTTACGCCTGAGGGTCGCTCCTTTTGCGAGAAAGAGGTTACGCCAGCGCTCAAGGCAGAGCGGCGCGCCTTTGAGTCCCTTTCCCCTAAGGACAGAACGGCGCTCGTGGCGCTTATACGCCGCTACGTGGTGGCAATCGACGTTGAGGCACGCGCCCTGCATGCTGAGGGCACTGCCGAGAAGGAACTGGCTGATAACACCCAGGGAGGTTGGAGCTGATGGCTGCCGAGCGCGACTACAGCAAGCGCGCTTCATGGAGGGTCCTCAAGGAGCTCGTGCGTCCGCACTGGCACATGGCGGTGGCTGCCTGCGTGCTGTTGCTTGCCGACATCGTGGGCATGCTCCTCATCCCCACGCAGCTTGCGGCTCTGGTGAACGTTGCCGTAGGCACGCGTGACACCGCGGAGCTCACCTCGCATGGTGTGGCCATGCTTGTGGCTGCCGTGGTGGGCTCTGGCGGGTGCGTGGCCTCCTACTACGTGGCCTCGCGCCTTGCTGCATACGTGGGACGAGACCTGCGCGTGGCCGTCTACAAGAAGTCGCTTGCGCTTTCGGGTGCCGACTTCAACGCGTTTGGCACGGGCTCGATGATCACCCGCACGCTGTCTGACGCCAACGTGGTGCAGCAGACCCTGCTCATGACCTTCATGATGGTGTTCCCGGTGCCCGTGACCTGTGTGGTTGCCATCGTTCTGGCATATGGGATAGACCCCGTGATGGGGCGCATGCTCCTCCTCATCACCATAGCGATGCTCGCCATCTCGGGCGTTGCCGTTGCCAAGTCCACACCCATCTTCATGGCTATGCAGGGTTTTGTCGACCGTATGAACTCGCGCCTGCGCGAGGTGGTCACTGGCACGCGCGTCATCCGCGCCTTTGGCAAGGAGGAGCGCGAGCGCGGCCGCCTGAACGAGACTTTCGAGGACTATGCCACAAACGCCATCCGCGTGAACATGCTCTTCTCAGTCGTAGACTGCTCGACGTTCTTCCTTATGAACGTTGTCGAGGTACTTGTCATGTGGATGGGCGCGGACCGCGTGGGCGCAGGTGCCATGCAGATTGGTTCCATCTCCGCGCTGCTCGAGTACGCCATGCTCATCCTCTTCTTCATGATGATGGCGCAGTTCGCGATCATCCAGGTACCCAGGGCGCTCTCGTGCCTCACGCGCACCGCGGCCGTGCTCGATGCGGTGCCCAGCGTGGCGGATCCCACAGAGCCCAAGCGCCTGGCTGTGCCGACAGACCCAAGGCCTGGCGACGAAGTGGCGCGCTTCTCGCACGCGAGCTTCCGCTTTGCTGATGCCGATGAGGACACCCTCCATGACCTTGACTTCTCCATTCGGCGAGGTGAGGTCACGGCCATCATGGGCAATACCGGGTCGGGCAAGTCAACAGTTGCCAAGATGCTGCTTCGCTTCCACGACGTGACTGCGGGGTCGCTTCTCATGCTGGGAACCGACGTGCGTGAGGTCGCGCAGCAGGACCTGCGCTCCCACATTGCCTACGTACCGCAGCAGGCATGGCTCTTCTCGGGTACCATCGCCGAGAATCTGCGCGATGGCGACACCTCCGCTACCGACGAGGAGCTCTGGCATGCGCTTGACGTGGCGCAGGCGGCCTTCGTGCGCGAGCTGCCTGACGGCCTCTCTACGCGCGTCGCGCAGGGCGGGTCAAATTTCTCAGGCGGCCAGCGCCAGCGCCTGGCCATAGCCCGTGCGCTCGTGCGTCATGCGGACCTCTACGTCTTCGATGACTCGTTCTCGGCACTCGACTACAAGACCGACGCGGCCCTGCGCCATGCCCTTAAGGGCGAGCTTGCCAACCAGGCCGTGGTCATCATCGCCCAGCGTGTGAGCACCGTGCGCCATGCGGCGCAGATCGTGGTGCTAGGCGATGGCTGCGTGGTTGGGCGCGGCACGCATGACCAGCTCATGGAGACGTGCCCTGCCTATAAAGACATTGTTGAGTCCCAGACGAGGGGAGGTGCCACCGCTGATGAGTGACGAGAAGAACATGCGTGACGAGAAGAACATGCGTGACGAGAAGAACATGCGTGACGAGAAGGACCAGCTGGACGAGGAGCGCCCACACGACGCCATGGGGACGGCCCGCCGCCTGTGGCAGGCCGCCGGCAAGCAGCGCTGGCGCCTTGTGGTCGCTGCCGTGAGCGCCATCGTGTACGTGGCCGCCAGCCTGGGTGCCGCTGCCTACAGCGCGCACGTGGTTGACGTGCTGTGGGAGCATATCCAGCAAAGCTTCTCCGCAGGCGAGCCCTACGTTGTGGGCCTCGACAACGGTGGACGCGAGGTTCTCATCTACCTGGGCATCTGGACCTGCGCGTGGGTGTTTTACAGCGTGCAGTCGCTCGTGATGTCGAGTTTTGCCGAGCGCCTTAACCTCTCGCTGCGCAAGGAGATCTCGGCAAAGCTGGGAAGGCTCCCACTCTCATACTTCGACGCCCATCAGCCCGGCGACATCATCAGCCGCGCGACCAACGACCTCGACAAGGTCTCCGAGGTCCTGCAGCGTGGCCTGCTGCAGCTCATCATCGCCTTCACCACGCTCGTGGGCGCAGTCGTGCTCATGCTTGTCTCCAACCTGGTGCTGGCACTTGTGTTCTGCGGGTTCGCCGCCGTGTCTGTGGTTGTTACCAGGTTTGCCGCCTGCCGCACGCTCGACGCGGCGGCGGCGCGCCAAGACGCGCTGGGGCACCTCACCGAGAGCGTCGAGGAAGCGTACTCCGGCCGAACCGTCATCAAGGCATTTGGCGTGGAGGACGCGAGCCTCGAGGCGGTGGAGTTGCGTGCTGAGAAGGTTGCTGCCACAAGTGCCCGGGCAGACTTCCTCACCAACGCAATCTCCCCCGTGATCCGCTTCCTCATGCGGCTCTCCCAGGTGGCCATCGGACTTGCCGCTGGAGTGCTCGTAGCGGGGGGTCAGATGTCTGTCGGCGCGTTCCAGGCCTTCTTCCAGTACGTGACCCAGGCGTCCGAGCCACTCACCCAGCTCTCGCTAACGGTGAACATGCTGCAGGGCGCCCTTGCTGCCGCCGAGCGTGTCTTTGCGCTGCTTGACTCGGCAGAAATCTCGCCAGACCCAGAGATGCCGGTGGAGCTTCCAAAGCCCGTGCAGGGCCGTGTGGCCTTCGAGCACGTGCGCTTTGGCTATTCGCCCGAGGCACCCCTCATGCGCGACGTCTCCCTCGTGGCCGAGCCTGGTCAGAAGGTCGCCATCGTGGGCGCAACCGGAGCCGGCAAGACCACGCTCATCAACCTCCTCATGCGCTTCTACGAGGTTGACGGTGGACGCATCACGCTTGACGGCGTTGACACCAGGCAGCTACGCCGGCGCGACCTGCGCCGCGAGTTTGGCATGGTGCTCCAGGATGCGTGGCTCTTCGAGGGAACCATCGCCGAGAACATCGCCTATGGCAGACCTGGTGCCACACGGGAGGAGGTCGAGGCGGCGGCGCGCGCCGCGCACGTGGACTTCTTCGTGCGCACACTTCCGCATGGCTACGACACGATGCTCACTGACGGCGGTGAGAACGTGAGCCAGGGTCAGCGTCAGCTCCTTACCATTGCGCGCGCCATGCTCACAGACCCTGCCATGCTCATCCTCGACGAGGCAACCTCGAGCGTGGACACCCGCACCGAACAAGCCATTGTTCGCGCTATGGAGGCCATCATGGAGAATCGCACGAGCTTCGTGATCGCGCATCGCCTTTCCACGATTGTGGACGCGGACCTCATCCTGATGATGGACCACGGGACCATCATCGAGCAGGGCACGCACGAGTCGCTGCTGGAAAAGGGCGGTGCGTACGCGACGCTCTACCGCAGCCAGTTCGCCTAGCCTATCTCGTCTGGCCAGACGGCGCTCTCAGGCATGGTTGAGTTGCAGCTCGCCACGTCGTCCGGAATTGAGTCGTCGCTGGCGAGAAGCTCGCTGATGGTCACGAAGGTGTAGCCCTGCGACTGGAGCGTGTCAATGATCTGCGGCAGTGCCTCGACGTCCTGGTCGCGGGGGCCACCGCCATCGTGCATCAGGATGATGCTTCCGGAGTGCACGTTGCTGCAGGCCGCCGATACAATCTGGTCCACGCCGGGCTGCTTCCAGTCTTCGGTGTCGATGTCCCAGCGCACGGCCGCTGTTGCCACGCCCTGCGTGGCAAGCCAGGTGCGCTGGGTAAAGCTTCCGTAGGGTGGGCGAAACGTGGTGGTCTTCTCGCCCGTGGCGTTCTCTATGGACGAGAAAGACGAGGTGAGCTCGTCGACCACCGTCTGCGGCTCCGCGTACCTAAGGTCGGGGTGGTCGTAGGAGTGGCTGCATATCTGGCAGCCGGCATCCACGATGGCCTTGGCCTCATCCGGGCGGGCGTCAACCTCCTTGCCCAGGCAGAAGAAGGTCGCCTCGACTCCCTTGTCCTGCAAGATCTGCAGGTATTGTGACGTGTACTCGCTTGGCCCGTCATCAAACGTCAGGGCCACGAGCTTCTGGTCGTCCGAGGGCTGGACGTCCTTCACGGTGACCACGCAGTCCTGACCCTGCTCGTAGACCGTGCCGTCGACCTGCTCGCCAGACTCCTGGCCCGTGAGCACGTCCTTCACCGTGGTGGAGCCCCACTGCGAGATGTAGTTGATGGCGCCCACGTTGCCGTCCATGAGGAGCTTGGGTGGCTGGTTCACGGTCTCGGTGGTGTAGGGCTCCGTGCGGTCGCCACCGTCGCTCACGGTGATACGCTCCCCGCCGGCAACCTTGTAGGTGCGCGCGTCGTCGTAGTCCATGTCCTTGTCGTTGACGGAGACCGAGTAGGGATAGCCCCCGCCCTCGGCAAGGATGTTCCCCGAGACGCTCACGTAGTTGCCAGGCGAGGTTTGAATGTCCTCGTCGCTCTTGAGCTGGTCAATGGTGGTGCCCACGGTTACGCTCTGGAGTGTGCCGTTTACCGTCACCTGAACTGGGCGGAACTGTGTCCACCATACGAAGCCGCCGCCGAGAAGTGCTGCAAGCACGAGGAGCGGAACAAGCGTCCGTAGCACGAGCCGTTTGCCCTGGCTACCTCTCTTGCCCTGCTCCCTTCCCTCGGGCATTGCGTTGGCGTCACCTGTGGGGATAAAGCCCCCGCCCTTGCCCACAAGCCCAAAATCCCGGGTGTTCTCGCGCTTGTTCTTCCGCTCGGAGGGATATCTCCGCTCATTGTTGCTGGTCATGCTGCCTCCGGAACCTGCATCCGCCTCGTGGTTTTGTCTTGTTGCTGCGTTGTGTTGAGGGGCTGTGCCCCGCTGGCTGCGTGCAAGTAACCATAGCTCAGTTTGCCAGGGTGTGCTCTGCCCCTTGGTGCTCTTTCATGTCTCTAAAACATGGACAGTTTTGGACGAAAGTGTTGCTTTACCTTGGTATCTGGTGGCAATGGCCACGATTGGCACCTGTCCTCTCATCAAAAAAACGCACACCAAAACAATCCTGCATGCTGGCTTCCTGAGAAAAGCGTTGCCAGGAAGCCACCTGAACCGTTTTCGTGTGCCCTTATTGACGAGAGGCGCCCTCGCGTTGCCGAGGGCCGCGTCCTCGCCCCATCCCAACCTCGCGCGCCTCGAAAAAGGCCCTGCCGACAGTCGGCAGGGCCTTCAAACGTCCAGCTATGGGGCTTGGGCTACTTGCCCTTCTGGTCGGTGTTGTAGAAGCCGGAACCCTTGAACACGATGCCAGAGGTCTCGAACACTCGCTCGGCCTCATGGCCGCACTTGGGACAGTTCACCTTGGGATGGGCGCTCATGGGGTGCTCGACCTCGAAGGTGGAACCGCATGAGGGGCACTTGTAGTCATAACGAGCCATGTTCTTCTTCCTCCGGAAGCTTGGTGCAGATGCTGTAAGGTGGCCGGCGCGAGCGTGACTGCGCGCGAGCCATGGGATACTTTACCCAACCGGAGGGATTGCTGCCAGCTTGCGGGCGGCAAGCCTGGGGACAACACTGAATCTGCTCGCCATGGCATGGCCTGTAACGCAGGGGAGAGGAAACGATGGCTTTCAAGGGTGCGATCTTCGACTGTGACGGGACGCTCGTCGACTCCATGCGCATGTGGAGCCATGTGATGATCGAGCTGGCACACGCCCACGGCTGCGGGGGCGTTGACCAGACGTTCTTCGATCGAATCGAGAGCGTGACCCTGCGAGACGGGTGTCAGATCATGCATGACGAGCTTGGCATCGAGACCCCCGTCAGCGATCTCTACGAGGAGGTCTGCGCCATCGTTCGCCACCACTACGCGACTGACATCCCGATCATGCCTGGTGCGCGTGAGTTCCTCGAGGAGCTAACGGCAGCCGGCATCCCCATGGTCATTGCGACCTCCACGCCGCTGCGCGAGGTGCGTGTGGCGCTCGAGGCGCACGACCTCTCTCGCTTCTTCAAGGACATCGTGACAACCGAGCAGGTGGGCGGTCGCGACAAGGTGTTCCCCGACGTCTACCTCGAGGCGGCCCGTCGCCTTGGCACGCCGGTGGGTGAGACCTGGGTCTTCGAGGATGCCCCCTTTGGCGTGCGCACCTCCAAGCGCGCGGGGTTCAACGTGGTTGGCCTCATGAACGACCATGACGGTCGGGACGAGAGGGACGTGCAGCCCTGGTGCGACATATACGTGCATGGCTTCGCGGAGCTCTCGCTGTCGCTTATCGAGGACTATGCGGCGGTACCGGCGGCGCAGGACGCGCCGTCTGATGCGGAGCCCCTACGCGTGCTTGTGGTTGATGGGTCGCCGGCGCCCAGCTCGCCGGCGCTTGTCGCGCGGCTAGCCGACAGGGCGGACTACGTCGTTGCAGCCGACAAGGGTGCCGAGACGTGCCGGGCTGCCGGCGTGGTGCCAGACGCATATTGCGGTGACCACGATTCCGTCTCGGCTGCGGATGGTGCCTGGGCAAGCAGCGAGGCGGGCCGCTCGATTGCGTTTCCGTCCGAAAAGTACGCTACGGACCTCTCGCTTGCCATCGACTGCGCGCGCCACGAGGCCGCGCGGCAGCGGCGTCCGCTGCGCCTTACGGTGACCTGCGCGTCTGGTGGCCGGCCGGACCATGCTCTTGGCGTGGTGGGGCTTCTCGCCGGTGCCGCCAACGCGTGTCCGGCGCTGGTCGAGGACTCGTTCGAGATGCGCGTGGTGTCGGTGGCGGGCTCGCGCGAGTGGCGACTGGGCACTGGCGCACGCGGGCGCACCTTCTCGGCCGTGGCCGTGGCACCGGGAACGGTGGTGAGCGAGTCCGGCATGAAGTGGTGTCTTGACGAGAAGCCCCTTGGCCTTCTCAACGATTTGGGCATCTCGAACGTGATTGAGAGCGAGGACGCCGTTGTGTCCGTGAGCTCCGGTGCCATCGCCGCGTTCCTGCTGCGATAGGCCGCGGGCTTGGCTGCTGCCGTACGGTGCCATCCGCAATGCCGCGCGATTTCGCCGGTTAGGAAAAATCCGAACGTTTAGAGCGGCTTAACCATTCGGAATCCGCGCCGTTCCTGATATGCCGCGCGATTTCGCCCTTTAGGGGGCTCTAACCGTTCGGAAAATGCCTAACCGGCGAAAATCCGCGGCAAGCCCCACGCCGCCCTGCACCCCGCGCCGTCAAAAAAAGAGGGTCGCACAAGCGTGCGACCCTCCCTACATGCAATGTCCTGAAGCCTAGCCGCGGACGAGGTTGCCCTTCTTGAGGCACCTGGTGCAGACGTTGAGCTTCTTGCGCTGGCCGTCGACAACGACGGAGACGCGCTGGATGTTGGGCTTAAACGTGCGAGCAACCGTGCGGTGGGAGTGGCTGATGGAACGACCGGCAACGGCGTGCTTGCCGCAGATATCACAAACCTTCGACATGACCTTGACCTCCAAAGTGCGGCGCTCGCGCGCCCGTTAATCAACAAGCCTTGCAAATATACCACTTGGGCGGCTTCTCGCAAGCGATACACACAACTTCTTGGTATTGGCCTTGGTCATGAGCCCCCGATGATGGGCCGCACACGGTGCGACCAGGCTCGTCCCTTCGACCAAAACTCTCGTCCCTAGTATACGGGCTTGGGATCGATGAACTTGTCGGGATCGGTGTGGGGCGCCAGCACCGAGACCATCTTCACTGGCTTGTCATAGGGGTTGTTCACGTAGTGGACCTCTCCCGGCTCGATGTGGATGAAGTCGCCGGGCTCGAGCACGTTGACCTTGCCGTCAACCACGATGTCGATCTTGCCCTCAAGGATGTAGAAGTTCTCCTCCATCACATTGTGGTGATGGGCATCGAAGTCCTGGCCAGGCTGGAAGGCAACCAGCGCGAAGTTTGCTCGCGGGCCCTTCATGAGGTACTTGGGACCAGAGTCACCAAAGCGGTACTCAAACTTGTCCTCGTTTGTCACAAACATGTCAATCCTTCCTGTTGTGCGTTGTCGTGCGCCTGCATGGGCCTGCCGCCGGAGCCGCCGCTGCGCGGGTGCGACGACCCCGAGGACACGGATCTACTTGATGCCGGGCGCGCTCCACATGCTCTTTGTGATGCCCTGCTCGCTCAGGCCAAGCTGGGCGGCGTAGACCTTGCGCCACGTCTCGTAGAGCTTCTCGTACGTGGCGTGGTTTGCTGCGTCTGGCGTGAAGGTCTTCTCGATCTTCACCACCCGGTGTGCGCCCTCGGCGATGCTGGGGTAGATGCCAACGCCGTAGCCGGCGATAATGGCGGCGCCCAGGGCTGTTGCCTCCTTTACCACAGGCACGCGCACGGGCTTGTTGGTAACGTCGCTCACAATCTGAGCCCAGAGGTCGCTGTAGGAGGCACCACCGGCAAAGACCAGCTCGTCGGGTTCGTTGCCCGTGAACTCGCGCACCAGCTCGATGTGGCCCTTGACGAGAAGGGCTGTGTTCTCGAGGATCGCGCGGTAGAAGGTGTACTTGTTGTACTTGTCGGGGTCGAGCTCGAAGTTGGTGAAGGTGGGCGCAGCGTGCGTCCAGTGGATGAAGTTCATGATGTCGCTGAAGCAGCACACCATGCCGCCTGCGCCCACGGGCACCTCGGCGGCGCGCTCGTCCATGAGGTCGTAGGCGCTCGTGCCGCTCTCGGCGGCAATGCGCTTCTCCTCCTGGCAGAACGCGTCACGGAACCAGCGCATGACCAGGCCGGGCTTGAAGGCGAGGGCCTCGTACTGCCACACGCCCGGAACGGCGTGGCAATTCACGCGCACGCGGCAGTGGTCGTCGGTCTTGGGGCTCGCGGTGTTGAATTCGTACTGCCAGAAGCTGCCCCCAAAGACGCCCGCCTGTCCCGGCAGACATGCGTCGACGCCAATCATGCCCAGCTGGCAGTCGCCGCCGCCCACCACGACGGGCGTCCCCTCAGCAAGTCCGGTGTCGCTCGCGCCCTGGGCGCTCACATGGCCAGCCAGAGAGCCGCACTCGAGCACTGGCTTGAAGAGGTCCGAGCGAAGGCCGCAGCGCTCGGAGATCGAGGGGTCCCAGTCGCGCTTCTCAAGGCTCATGATGCCGGTGGTTGAGCCGTTCGAGGGCTCCACGGCAAGCACGCCCGTGAGGTGGTAGATGAGCCAGTCGTTGAACATGCCCAGCGTGGCCGCGCGCTCGTAGACCTCGGGCATCTTGTTCTTGACCCAGAGCAGCCTGGGAAGCGCTCCCAGTGCGTAGGTCTGGCCGCTCTCGAGGTAGAGCTCACGCTCGAGGCCGGGGTCCTTCTCGATAAGCTGCGCGACCTCGTCGTTGCTGCGCGCGTCGACGTTGGCGCACGCCCAGATTTCGTTGCCGTCTGCGTCGTAGAGGAGGATGCCCTCGCGCATGCAGGTGGTCGAGACCGCAGCCACGTCAGCGGGATCAACGCCCGTCGACGCAAGAACCTCGCGCACGCATCCGCGGGCGAGGTCCCAGTTGTGCTTCCAGTCAAAGTCCATGCTCCCGGGCCAGCGCGGGTCCTCGCGGTGCGTCCACTCCTTCTGCGCCACGCCCACCTGCGTGCCGTTGGTGTCAAACACCACGGCTCGCACGCTGCCCGTTCCTGCGTCAATTGCCATCAGGTACTTCATGGGACCATCTCCTTGAGCCTGTTGTCCTCTTCGATGACCTTCTGTGCCGTTCTCTCGTCGGTGATGAGGGTGTTGATGTAGCCGTGCTTGAGAACCGCTCGTATGGCGCGAATCTTCTCGTCGCCTCCGGCGGCAGCCACCACGTTGCTCATGTGCTCGAGCGCCGATAGACTCGTAGAGACAATCCTCGACTCGATGTCGGTGGCAATGGGGTTGCCGTCGATGTCGATGAAGTGGCAGAGGATGTCGCCCACCGATCCGCGCATGCGCAGAAGCTCGAAGTCGCTCTTGGTGAGCATGCCGTTCTTCTGGATGGTCGCGTTGTCCGAGATGCCGCCAATGCCCACCACGCTCATCGAGGCAAGGCCCACCATCTTGGCGATGCTCGTGATGCTTGGCTCCTGGACCATGGCGTCTCTTAGCTCCTTGGAGGAGAGCAGTATGGGGCAGGGGAGAAGGTTGAGCCTGATGGACATGACGCTGGGCGGAATGTCCTGCAAGTAGAAGTTCACGCCGCCGGTGAGGCTGATGACGCTCAGGTTGTTGCACGTCCCACGCGAGAGGTAACCAAGCACCCTGTTCATCATGGCGCCGTAGCCCATGTTGAGGTAGGCACCGTCCGAGAGGTGCGAGGTGATGTACATGGATGTGGCACGCGCGATCGAGTCCTCGGTTGCGGCCCTGTCGAGCGACGTAGGAACAATAAAGATGTCATCGAGGCCAAAGCGGTTGATGAATTCCTGTTCGAGACCCATGCGCGAGGTATCGCTCGCCCGGAAGGTAAACTGCACCACACCCTGCTCGCGTGCCTCGTCGAGAAGGCGCACCACCTTGGCCCTCGAGAGCCCCAGCATCGAGGCGATGTCGTTCTGCGTGTAGCCAACGATGTAGTAGTACCACGCCGCCTTCACCATATATATGTTGGTCGAGTCGTCCATGGAAGGCCTTTCCGAGAACAAATTCCCAATGCATGGACAATTGTAACACATGTTGGACAAATACCTAGTTCAGAGAACACTGTCTCACGGTTACGCGAATGTGTCTGCGTTATTGCCTGCAAGCGCGTTAGAGCGTCGGCAAACGGTTGGACCCCAGAGGGGGGAAACGCTGGAGACGCATTTAAAGAGGGTGGTAAAACAAAAGGTAAAAGCCGCTATTCTCTGGTTATATCAACACCGGTAAGCGTGTCTGCGAACGGAGGCACGCTACCATTTGCGGCCGTAATGCGACCGTACATCGTCAATTTGGGTCCATCCGTCCATGTGCGCACATCTGTTTAGACAAAAACCGGTAGAGTGCTCACAGGGCAAACAAAAGTCCATGCATCAAACCGTTTCTCTCGACAGCACCTTTTCCATGAACGGGGGACAGTAATGGCGGATACGAACGAGGGCGTTTCCTCCTACGAGATCAAGGACGCGCTGCTGTCCGTGCGCAACATCTGCAAGGCGTTTGGCTCGAACTCCGTCCTCAAGGGCGTGAGCCTGGACCTCATGCCCGGGGAGGCAATCGCCCTGGTGGGTGGCAACGGCGCCGGCAAGTCGACGCTCATGAAGATCATCATGGGCATCTACACGCAGGACTGCGGCGACATCTACATCGAGGGGCGCAAGATCGAGCACAACAGCACCCGCGAGGCGCTCTCCAACAGCACCTACATGGTGCCCCAGGAGCCTATGCTCTTCCCCAACATGACCGTCCGCGAGAACGTGGAGATCGGATTCGCCGAGAAACCCAGCGAGCTCGACCACAGGCTCGAGCAGGTGATGACTGAGATCGGCTGGCACTTCGACCTCGAGCGCAAGGCCTCGACGCTCTCCATCGCCGAGCAGGGCATGGTCGAGATCCTTCGCGGCATCATGCGCCGCTCGAAGGTCCTCATCCTCGACGAGCCCACGTCCGCCCTCGCGTTCGACGAGGTCAAGAGCCTCTTCAAGGTCATCGAGAGCCTCAAGGCAAAGGGCATCGGCATCATTTACATCACGCACAGGCTCACGGAGGTCTTCGATATCGCAGACCGCGTCTCGGTCATGTGCGACGGCATCATCGCCATGCAGGGCAAGGTCTCCGAGTTCACGCGTGACGACCTCATCCGCGGCCTCCTGCCGCCCGACACCAAGAAGCGCGAGGCAAAGTCCGCGCCGCGTCCCGTGTCCGAGATCGACTACAACGCGCAGCCCGTGCTCGAGCTCCAGGACTTCACCGGCTATGGCTTCTCGCACGTGAACCTCAAGATCTACCCGGGCGAGATGGTCGGTCTTGCAGGCGTCGTGGGCGCCGGCCGCACCGAGATGGCGACCACCATCTTTGGGCGCGACAAGGTCCTGGGCGGCAAGGTGCTTCTCGACGGCAAGGACATCACGGGCGAGAGCACGCGGCAGGTCATTGAGGAGGGCATCAACTACGTCTCCGAGGACCGCTTTGCCAACGGCATCTTCCGCATCCGCGACGTTGCCGAGAACACCACGGCGGCAATCCTCAATGGCAAGCGACTGGGCTCCTTCTTCCTCAACAGGGCCGAGGAGGACAAGATTTCCCAGTCCTACGTGGACAACTTCCACACCAAGGTCACGGGACTCGACCAGGAGGTCGGAAGCCTGTCCGGCGGCAACCAACAGAAGATCATCATCGCCCGCGCCTTCGCGTCCGAGCCGCGCCTCGTCATCCTCGACGAGCCCACGCGTGGCATCGATGCCGCGGCCCGCGGCGACGTCTATGCGGTGCTCCAGGAGCTGAGGAAGACGGGCGTCTCAATCCTTCTTATCTCGAGCGACATGGAGGAGGTCGTGGAGCTGGCCGACCGCGCGGTGACCATGTTCCAGGGCCGCATCAACCACGAGTTCAAGAAGGGCGAGATCACCCAGGACAACCTCATGGCGGCATCCTTCGGTGTCTACCACGAGAAGGCGGGCGTGAAGGTCGCCTCATAGCACTGCGGACTTTACGATAAGTATCGCTGACGGAAGGTGTGTGTCACGGTGAAAGCGCTGAAGAAGCTGTTGCATGCGAGGGAGTTGAGCAGCGTCCTTTTCCTCATCGCCCTCTTCCTGGTAGTAGGGCTGATAAACCCGTCGTTCCTCAACTCCTCGAACGTCTCCGCGTGCTTTAACACGTCGGTCGTCTACACGCTCGTCGCCGTGGGCATGGCATTTACCCTCTTCATCGGCGAGATTGACGTCTCCGTTGGCGCCAACCTGGGCATCGTCGCCACCGTTGTGGGCTCGATGCTGCGCGATGGCGCCCCGGTTCCCACCGCTATCCTGGTGGGCATCCTCATTGGTGCGGCCATCGGCCTCATCAACGGCTGGGGCGTCGCCATCATGCACGCGCCGTCGCTCATCTACACGCTGGGCGTCTGCGGCATCCTGCGTGGACTCATGTACCTCTACACCAACGGTGCCTGGGTTGAGAACCTCCCCAAGGACTTCAAGGACTTCTCGGCAGTCACGGCTGTTGGTGACCTGACGGTGTACTACTGTGCCGCCGTCGTGTTGACCATCGTGATATGGATCCTCACGACCAAGACCCGTCACGGGCGCTACTTTATCGCCGTGGGCGACAACGCGAACGGCGCCCAGCTCGTGGGCATCCCCGCCACGCGCGTGAAGGTCATCGCCTACGTCATCTGCGGCGTGCTCTCCGCCGTTGCCGGCATCATCTTCACGAGCCGCATTGGCTTTGTCACCGCGGACTCCGGCGACGGCTACGAGATGAAGGCCATCGCGGCCTGCGTGCTCGGCGGCATCAGCCTGGTGGGCGGCGTCGGCTCCGTGATAGGTGCCGCGGTTGGCGCCGTGATCATGGCCTCGATCAGCTACCTGCTCGTCTTCATGGGCTTCTCGTCCAACTACGACAACGCCATCACCGGCATCATCCTCATCGTGATCGTCGTCGTGGACGCACTCATCCAGCACAGAAGCGTTGTCAAGAACTACCACGCGCGCCTGCTCGCCCGGGTCTCTCCTGACCAGGCAGTCGCCGGCGCGACCGAGAAGGGAGTCGAGTAGCGATGGCGGCAAACAGCAAGACGCCCGCTGCCAGCAAGGAGGCAGCACCCAAGAAGAAGGGACTGACCTTCCTCAAGAGTGGCCAGGCAAGCTGGAACCTCATGCTCGTGGCACTCTTCGTTCTCGAGTTTGTCATCTTTGGTGCGGCCAACCCCAAGTTCCTAAAGCCGCAGCTGCTTCTCACCAGCATCGACGACTCCATGTCAGTCATGATTATCTCGCTCTTTGTGACCTTCGTCATGATCACCGGCGGCATCGACATCCAGGTGGCATCGCTCGTCGGTCTCACGTCGATCATCATTGGCGTCACCTGGCAGGACTTTGGCTTCTCGATTCTGCAGTCGTGCCTGCTCGCCATTGTCGTTGCGGCAGCCTGCGGCGCGCTCTCCGGCTTCTTCATCGCCTACTGCGGCGTCCAGGCGATGGTCGTCACCCTAGGCGGAAGCTTCCTCTACTCGGGCATCGCTCTTCTCGTCTCGACGCTCTCCAGCACGGCGAGCTACCAGGGCATCGGCAACTTCCCGGACGAGTTCAAGGTCATAGGCCAGTACAAGATAGGCGGCGTCATCCCGCTCCAGATCGTGATTTACATCGTCCTGCTCGTCATCGCGTTCATCCTGCTTCACAAGACCAAGTACGGCCGCAAGATCTTCCTCTGTGGTGTCAACCCCAGCGCAGCCGAGTTCTCAGGCATCAACTCCCGTCGCGTGATCATGTCGACCTACATCCTGAGCGGCATCGCCGCGGCAATCGCCGGCATCATCCTCACGTCCTACCTCGGCACGGCCAAGTCTGACCTCGGCAGCGACCTCACGATGGACATCGTCACGGCAGTCGTCCTGGGCGGCACCCTCTCCACGGGCGGCAAGGGCTCGGTCTTTGGCACGGCGCTCTCCTCGCTTGTCATCGCGCTGCTCAGGTTTGGCCTGCCCCTGTGCTTCAAGATCGGCACGCAGTACCTGGACATCCCCGTCGGCATCCTGCTCGTGGCCATCATCGTTGGCCGCTCGGTTGCCAGCCACCAGAGCGTGGGTACGACGGTCAAGTCACTTTTCTTCAGGAAGGACGCTCAGAAGGCGTAGCGCGGCACGCACGAAGGGCGTGAAACAAGGGGGACAAAAGTCCCAAGGCATGGGAAGGTGGAGGTTAGAATGTCACAGCTCTCTCGTAGGAACTTCTGCAGGCTCATGGGTGTCTCCGTGGCCACCGTCGGCCTCGGCCTCGTCGGTTGCGGCGGGTCCAGCTCGTCCGGCTCGGGCTCCTCTGACTCCTCGTCGACGGGTTCCGACTCCTCGACCAGCGGCGGCGACGTCGCCGGCAAGACCGTTGCATTCATCCCCAAGGTGACCGGCAACGCGTTCTTCGAGTCCGCCAACAACGGCGCCCAGGAGCACGCCCAGAAGTGGGGCTTCACGGTCGACTACGTTGGCGACTCCACGGCCTCCGTCTCGGCGCAGGTCTCCGTCATCAACCAGGAGGTCGCGGCTGGTGTGGACGCCCTCTGCATCTCCACGGTCGACGCTAACGGTGTCTCTGACGCCCTCAAGAAGGCTACCGACTCCGGCGTTGTGGTGTGCACGTGGGACTCCGACGCCAACCCCGAGGACCGCTGCCTCATGGTCTCCCAGGGCACGCCTGACATCCTGGGCAAGATGCTCGTCGACATGGGCGTCGACGGCCTCAAGCAGCGCGGCAAGGACCCGGACAACGACGCAATCACCTACTGCTGGCACTACTCGCAGGCTACCGTCACCGACCAGAACTCCTGGCACGTCGCGGCCGAGAAGTACATCTCCGAGACCTACCCGAAGTGGCAGAACGTGCACCCCGACAACTACTACTCCGAGCAGGACGCCGAGAAGGCCATCACCATCGGCGAGGCAGTTCTCGATGCCTATCCTGACATCGACCTCATCATCTGCAACGACTCCACGGCACTGCCCGGCCAGCTCCAGGCAGCCGAGAACAAGGGCTACAACGAGGACACCATCACCATCACCGGCTTCGCTTCGCCCAACTCGGTCAAGCAGTACTGCTCCAACGGCACCATCTACAACTGGGGCCTCTGGGACTGCGGCCTTCAGGGCGCCATGGGCTGCTACGCCGCCGCATACCTCGCTGCCGGCAACAAGGTCAAGGTCGGCGACAAGATCGACATCCCCGACGTGGGCGAGTGCGAGGTTCTTTCCAACGACAGCATCGCCGAGGGTGCCACGACCAAGGACGAGAACAACGGCGTCATCCTGCTGCCCGAGCGCCTCGTCTTCACCAAGGACAACATGAACGACTACGACTTCTAAGCCGATAGGGTCCTCCCTTCCCCCAAGGGCCGCCAACCACGTGTTGGCGGCCCCGGCTTGGTGATGGCTGGGCCTTCTCGCATATCGATTCGCTCGTCACAGATTGGAGAACTACATGGCAGAAAACGTCGACAAGGTCGAGAAGAACTTCCACCTGGACCAGCCGTTCGCCAACGACAAGGGCTTCTACCTCAAGGGTTCCAACGACCTCAGCTGGGGCATGAAGAAGCACCTCGCGAACATCTTCGACCCCAAGAGCGGCAACACCGTCATGTTCGCCTTCGACCATGGCTACTTCATGGGGCCCGCCACCGGCCTGGAGCGTCTTGACCTGCTCCTGCCCGAGCTCGCACCCTACATGGACTGCATGATGGGTACCCGCGGCATGATGCGCACCTGCCTGCCCCCCGAGTGCGTTGCAAACAAGGGCATCGCCCTGCGCGTCTCGGCCGGCTCCTCGATGATCCAGGACGACCTCTCCCATGAGGTCGTGAACGTTGACATCGACGACGCCATCCGCATGAACGCCGACTGCATGGCAGTCCAGGTCTTCATCGGCGCCGACGGCCAGCTCGAGAGCCTCGATAACGTGAACCAGGTCATCAACGCCGGCATGGCCTACGACATCCCCACCATGGGCGTTACCGCGGTGGGCAAGGACATGGAGCGCACGAGCCGCTACTTCGAGCTTGCGACCAGGATCATCGCCGAGATGGGCGTCCAGATCGTGAAGACCTACCAGTGCGACGAGTTCGAGAAGGTCGTCGCGGGCTGCCCGGTGCCCATCGTGGTCGCTGGCGGCAAGAAGCTCGCCGAGCCTGACGCGCTCGCGCTCGCCTACGACGTGATGCGCAAGGGCGCACACGGCGTGGATATGGGCCGCAACATCTTCCAGAGCCCCCACCCCGTCGAGATGGCCAAGGCCATCCGCATGATTGTTCACGAGGGTGCCACCGACAAGGAGGCCTGGGAGTTCTACCAGGATGCCACCCACTAGGTGCACTCGTACACTGGACTGCCATCCAGTCCAAATGCAAGCAGGGGAGGGCCACTTCGTTGGTCCTCCCTTTCTGTTGTCATGGGGTGGGGTCGCGTGCGTGCGCTGCCCTGCGCTATAATCGCTAGGACTTATGTCAGTAACAGTGCCTCCGTCCTGCGGAGGCTTTGAGAGGAGACCCCATGGCCGGTGTCGTTCCGGGAACGCTCAAGGTGTCTAACGACTGCATTGCAGACCTGGCTGGCTACGCCGCGCTTGAGTGCTATGGCGTCGTAGGCATGGCGGCCATCGACGAGCAGGCTGGCGTCGCGCAGCTCCTGCCAACCAACCGCCTGCGCCGCGGCATCGACGTCGACGTCACCGCAGACGGGCACCTCTCGGTCGACCTCCACGTCATTGTCGAGCAGGGCGTCAACATGGCGTCCGTCGTGAACAACCTCACCAGCTCGGTCAAGTTCATCCTGAAGCAGATCGCCGAGCTCGATGACGTCAAGGTCACTGTCCACATCGAGGGCCTCCGCTCCAATCGCTAGGCCGCCGCAGAGAAAGAACAGAGGTCCAATAAGATGATCGCGTCAGTCATCCGCACGTGCTTCCCCGTGGCGGCGAACGTCGTTGCCGAGCGAGCCGAGGAGATCAACAAGCTCAACGTCTTCCCTGTCCCTGATGGAGACACCGGCACCAACATGTCGCTCACCCTTGGGACCGTCGTCAAGGAGGTGGAGGCGCTCCCGCAGGACGCCACCATCGAGGACATCGCCAAGGCGATCACCCATGGCTCGCTCATGGGCGCACGCGGCAACTCCGGTGTCATCACCTCCCAGATCCTGCGCGGTCTCGCCGAGGGGCTCTGCGATGCCAAGGACCAGGACAACCCCACGGCCGCCGACATCGCGCACGCGTTCCGCCGCTCGGTGAAGGTTGCCTTCAAGGCTGTGCGCAAGCCCGTCGAGGGAACCATCCTCACCGTCCTGCGTGACATGTCCACCCGTGCCGACCAGCTCGAGAAGGCTCACATCACGGCAACCGAGATGCTCGATGCGCTGGTCATCGAGGCCTACGAGTCCGTTGCCCGCACGCCCGAGCTCCTGCCCGTCCTCAAGGAGAACGGCGTTGTCGACTCCGGTGCCTTTGGTTTCGCCACCTTCTTCGAGGCCTTCGTGAACGCGGTCGAGGGCAAGGCGGGTGAGGTCTCTGACTTCAAGACCACCGTAGACTCTTCGGATGCCAAGGCTGCCGTCTCCTCCAAGGTGGCCATCGAGCTCAACGACGACTGGGAGGGCTCGCAGTACCGCTACTGCAACGAGTTCCTCTTCCATGCCAACGACGAGTCCTTCGACCGCGACGCCGCGCTTGCGTTTCTCGCCACGATGGGTGATTGCGAGCTGCTCGTGGGCGAGTACCCAGACTTCAAGGTGCACGTGCACTCCAATACGCCCGACAAGGTCCTTGCCTACATGCTCGAGCGTGGCCAGATCTTCGAGGTCTTCATCCACAACATGGACCTCGAGGCTCACGAGCGCACGGCAAAGATCGCTGCCGACAAGGCAGCAGAGGAGAAGGCCCCCAAGAAGCCCCTGGGCTTTGTCGCGGTTGCCGCGGGCTCCGGCGAGGCATCGATCCTCACCTCGCTCGGCGTCGACGTGGTTGTCTCCGGCGGGCAGACCATGAACCCCTCCACGGCAGACATCCTCGCTGCGGTCGAGAAGACCAACGCGGAGAACGTGATCGTACTTCCCGACAACGGCAACATCCGCATGGCCGCCGAGGCCGCCGCCTCCGCCTGCGAGGACGCCCACGTTGCCGTGGTTCCCACCAAGACCGTCCCGCAGGCCTTCTCGGCAATGTTCGTGGCAGACCCCGAGGGTACCCTCGAGGATAACGTCGAGGCCATGACCGATGCCGTCTCCGAGGTGCGTGGTGGAGAGGTCACGCGCGCCGTGCGCGACTCCCAGGCCGCAGACGGCTCGCCCATCCACGCCGGTGACGTCATGGGCATCGAGGACGGTGCCATCACCGTGGTGGGTTCCTCGGTGAAGGACGTCACCGTCGAGCTCATCCGCCGCATGCAGGAGGCCGAGGAGGGCGACACCCTCACCATCCTTGCCGGCGCAGACCTCGACGATGCCTCCTTCCAGGAGATTCTCGACGCCGTCTCGGCAGCCGAGCCCTCTCTCGAGATCGACTCTCACCGTGGTGAGCAGCCCCTCTATCCCATCGTCTTCTCCATCGAGTAGCTGCCCATGGGTGTCCCGCAGCAGGCGCCCGCGGGCACTGCCCCGAGCGTCGGGGCCGCTGCGGGACGCATCGACAGGACGCTCGCCCTCACAGACGGCGTGTCGCGTCTGCGCTACGTCTCGTCGCGGGGTGCGTCCTCGCGGCTCGACGCGCTGGAGCGCTTGGGCATCCATCGCGTGCGCGACCTCTTCCTGCACATCCCGCACCGCTACGTGGACTACTCGCATGTGGTGCCCATTAGCCATGCGGACGTGGGTTCCGAGGTCACGGTGGTGGGCACCGTCGACAAGGTGGAGCTCAAGCGGCCCCGCCCTCACCTCACGGTGGTCGAGCTCTACGTGTTCGACCAGACTGGTGTGCTCTCAGCGAGCTTCTTTGGGCAGCCTTGGCTGGCCGAGCAGGTCAAGCGCGGCGACAAGGTGGCGCTCTCGGGCAAGGTCGAGTTTGCCTACGGCTTCAAGCGGATGCGCGCGCCCTTCCACGAGGTTCTCGATTCTGACACCAGCGCCTCGGCCTACAGGCGCGTTCTGCCCGTGCATCCTGTGGGGGAGGGCATCACCACCTCCTGGATGCGCCGCATTGTCTCGTGCGCCCTTGCCGACGTGGGGGACGTGGCAGACTGGCTGCCCGCCCCGCTTGTCGCGCGCCACGGGCTCATGACGCTCGCTCGTGCCATCCGCGAGGTCCACTTCCCGCAGACCCTTGCCACCGCCGAGCAAGCTAGAAGGCGCCTCGCCTACGACGAGCTCCTCTGTCTCCAGGTGGCCCTTCTCAGTCGCCAAGCCATTGTGCTGGGAGATGTCCGCGCCACAACGCACAAGACGTCTGGCCCCCACACAGACGCCCTGCTCGCCGCGCTGCCCTTCTCGCTCACGGACGAGCAGAGCTGCGCCGCAGACCAGATCCTTGCCGACATGGCGGCCCCCCGCATCATGAACCGCCTGCTTTTGGGCGACGTTGGCACAGGCAAGACGGCTGTCGCCGCCGTGGCACTTGCTGCTGTGGCAGACACGGGCACTCAGGCCGCCGTCATGGCCCCCACCTCGGTCCTTGCGCGCCAGTATGCCGAGAAGCTCGGGCCCGTGCTCGACGCGGCGGGCATCACCTGGGCACTTGTCACGGGGGCGACGCCCGCTGCCGAGCGCGCGGAGACGGCCAGGCGCACGGCGGCTGGTGAGCTCTGCGTGACCTTTGGCACCACGGCGCTCCTCTCGGACGACATCGCATTTGCTCGCCTCACGTTTGTGGTCATCGACGAGCAGCACCGCTTTGGCGTGGACCAGCGCGCTTCGCTGCGCCGCAAGGGGGCGGGCGCTGACCTTCTCACCATGACGGCAACGCCCATTCCGCGCACGCTCGCGCTCTCCATCTATGGCGACGTGTCACTCTCGTGCATACGCAGGCGCCCCAGGGCCACCGCCGGCGTCACCACGCGCGTCATCACGCCCGAGAACCTCGACCTCGCCTACGGCTCCATCCGCAACGCCGTGGAGGCTGGTCACCAGGCCTACGTGATCTGCCCCCTGGTAGATGATGCCGACACCGGCGACAGCCTGGGGACGGACCTCGACGACGTCCCAGAATCGCAGCGCAGCCGGAGCGCCCACGTGCGCTCCGCCACCGCAACCTTGGCCGAGCTCTCGGAGCGCATCTTCCCGGACCTTGCCTGCGCGCTGCTCACCGGCCGCATGTCCGCTGCCGAGAAGGACGCGGTCATGGAGGATTTCCGTGCCGGGAAGGTGAACGTGCTGGTTTCAACCACGGTGGTAGAGGTGGGCGTCGACGTGCCCAACGCCACGGTGATGCTCGTACATGACGCCGACCGCTTTGGCCTGGCAACGCTGCACCAGCTGCGCGGCCGCGTGGGCCGTGGCGACTGGCCGGGCGAGGTGTGGCTCTCCTGTGCGGCCAAGCAGGGCACGCCGGCGCGCAAGCGCCTCTCGGCACTGGAGCACGCTGCCGACGGCTTCGAGCTTGCGCGGCTCGACCTCAAGCTGCGCCGCGAGGGCGAGGTCCTGGGGTATCGCCAACATGGCGGCATCACGCTGCGCGTGAGCGACCTTGCGGCAGACGAGGACCTTGTGGTGGCCGCGCACGAGGATGCACAGGAGATCTTTGCCAAAGACCCCTCCCTTGCCAGCCCGGCCTTGAGGCCCATGGCGCTGGAGGCTAGGGACCGCTTTGGCGCCTACTTCGAGGAGCTGGACAGGGCATGAGGGTTGTTGGCGGCAAGTGGGGCGGCGTGCCCCTGGAGTCACCGGAGGGTCGTGGCGTCACGCGTCCCACGACAGACCGAAATCGCGAGGCCATGGCGTCGATGATCCTCTCGGCGCGCGGGCTTAACCTGGGCGGCGCCTCGGTGCTCGACGCCTTTGCGGGCTCTGGTGCCATGGGCATCGAGCTTCTCTCGCGCGGGGCGGACCGCTGCACCTTCATCGACCAGGATGCGCGTGCGGCCGCCCGCGTGCGCCGCAACCTTGCCAAGGTTGGCGCCGAGAAGGTGGCCTACGCCGTGCTTCGTGGCGACGCCTGCCAGCTTGCCGAGCGCGGCCGCATAGCCGGGGCACCCTTTGACGTTGTCTTTCTCGACCCGCCCTATGTGCTCTCAGCGGGCGTCGTGAGTGCTATGCTCAAACACCTTGTCGCACAGGGTGCGCTGCGCTCGGGTGCGACCGTGGTCTACGAGCGCTCCGCGGAGGCGCCGGGGCTTGACGTGCCGGGTCTTATCCCCATGCGTACCAAGCGCTATGGCATCACCTGCGTGGACCTTCTCGAGAAAGGACAGGACGTTGACTAGCGAGCTCTGCACCCATGTGGTGGTGCCCGGCACCTTCGACCCGGTGACCCTGGGCCACATGGACGTGATCCGCCGTGCCCGCAAGCTCTTCCCGCAGGTCACCGTTGCTGTGGCGGAGTCGCGCCACAAGCGAGGCACGGGCACCGAGTTTACGCTCGAGGAGCGCGTGGACATGCTCAAGCGCGCCCTGCGCGACGAGGGCATGACCGACGGCATCGAGGTGGTGCCGTTCTGCGGCCTTCTCGTTGAGTTCTGCAAGGAGCGCGGGGCAGGCGGCGTTGTCAAGGGACTGCGCGCCACGACGGACTTCGAGTACGAGCTGCAGCAGGCCGACCTCAACACGTACATGGCGCCCGACCTGGAGTCCATCTTCGTCATGTCGAGCCCCAAGTACGGCTATGTTTCCTCATCCATCGTGCGCGAGATTGCGGCCATGGGCGGTGACGTGGACTTCCTCGTGCCGCCGTGCGTGGCCGAGCGGCTACGTGCGCACTATGCGTGAGCTTTGGCTCGTTTAGGGACTTGCGTTGCTTTTCTGCTACCATCGATGTGATATGCCCCTCGGGCAGCGCGCGGGAACGCCCGAGCAGTGGCCCATACTCGAAAGGAGACCTGGATGCAGCCGGGTGAGGAAATAGAGAGCCTGGTCGACGAGCTCGAGCAGCTAGTGAACGAGGCGAAGTCCCCGCTTACCGGCGGCGGCCAGAAGAAGATCGTCGACGCCCAGGACGTGTACGAGATTCTCGACGAGATTCGCAGGGTCTTCCCGCAGGAGTTCCAGGATGCCCGCCGCATCCTCAAGGAGGAGCAGGAGACGCTCGACCGTGCGCAGCAGCAGGCAGACAGCATCATCGCCGATGCCCAACAGCAGGCCATGATTCTTGCGGGTGACCAGGAGGTCGTCCGACTTGCCCAGCAGCAGGCCGACAGCATCAAGGACCAGGCGGCCCAGTACGAGCGCGACACCCGCTACAACGCCGAGGAGTACGCTGACACCGTGCTTGCGCACCTCGAGGAGAACCTCAAGTCGCTCACCAACTCGGTCTCCCGCGTTCGCCAGACGCTCGACGAGAACTCCGGCCCGCGCAACACCTCGAACAACGTCCCCTGGTAAGCGCCATGCAGCCTGTGATTCTTGCACTTGACGCGCGCCTGGGGGAAGCAGGCGACACCCTGCCCTTGAAGGGCCACCTCGACGAGACGTCCTACACCCTCGGCGAGCGCGAGTTCTCGCTTCCCTCTGGCATCGACTACGACCTCATGCTCACAAACGCCGGCGAGGGCATTCTCGCCACGGGCATCCTCACCACGCACGTGGTGGGCACCTGCGACCGCTGCCTCAGCCCGGCGGAGTTCGACGTGAGCGGCGAGGTCGACGAGTACTACCTCTTCGAGGAGCCTGAGGACACGGGCGACGACGATGACGACGAGCTGGACTTCTCGCTCGTCTCGGCCGACAACACCATCGACCTATCGGGCGCGCTTCTCTCGACCCTTGTCATGGAGACGCCCTTTGTTGTGCTGTGCCGTCCGGACTGCAAGGGCCTCTGTCCCGTCTGCGGCGCCAACCTCAACGAGGAGGACTGCGGCCACGCCGCCCAGATCGAGGAGGACCGCCTCAAGGCAAGCCCGTTCGCAGTTCTCGCTTCGCTCGACCTGGACCACGACGAGGACGGCAACGGTGATGCACCCGCTTCCGGCGAGCAGCCCCAAGACGACAAACCGGACGCGGAGTGAAGATATTGGCGCATCTGGCGCATATGCCCAATTGCGTGGTATAGTCATCTACGCATGATTTTTGGTCAAGTTGCCCCGCGTCTCCACGAGGGGCGCGGTGTAAGAGCAAGAGAGGTTCAAGATGGCAGTTCCTAAGCAGAAAAAGGGCCGTGGAGCCACGCACACCCGTCGTTCGGCCAACAGCAAGGTCGCCACTCCGGCCCGTTCCGTGTGCCCGCGTTGTGGAGCTCCCAAGCTCCCGCACCACGTGTGCCCCAACTGCGGCTACTACAAGGACCGCGAGGTCGTTGTCACCGAGTAGCCCCATGCCTGCAACATGGCCTGGGAGGTCGGTCCCTTCTGGGGTCGGCCTCCTTTTTTAATCTTGCGCGCGAGCGCCCACAGCGATCTTGGAGGATAGATGACCACCATCTGCGTTGACGTCATGGGCTCCGACTGCGAGCCTTCCGTGCTGCTCGAAGGGGTTGCCAAGGCGCTTGAGCTCGATTCCGAGCTCAAGGTTCTTGTGGCAGGCGACGCCTCTGTGGTCGAGCCCTTCGCGCGCGACCACGAGCGTGCAGAGGCCCTCGTTACCACCGAGGTCATCGCTATGGACGAGCATCCCGCCTCCGCCGTGCGCAAGAAGAAGGATGCAAGCATCGTTCGCGCCGCCTCAGCGGTGCGCGCCGGCCAGGCGGACGGCCTCTTCTCCGCCGGCTCCACCGGCGCCGTGCTCACGGCTGCGACCTTTGGCATCGGGCGCATCAAGGGCATCCGCCGTCCGGCGCTCACGCTTGCTGCCCCCGGCATCTCGGGCAAGAAGACCGTCCTTCTCGACTGTGGCGCCAACGCAGACGTCCAGCCAGACGCGATTGTGCAGTTTGCGCACATGGGGCGCGCCTACGCGCAGGTGGTCCTTGGTGTCGAGGAGCCCCGCGTGGCGCTTCTCTGCAACGGCTCGGAGGACACCAAGGGCTCCGAGCTCGCGCTGTCCTACCACAAGGCGCTGGCAGAGGGCAACTGCGGCTTTGTGGGCAACGCCGAGGGCACAGACCTTCTCGCGGGCACCTTTGACGTTATCGTGGCAGATGGCTTCACGGGCAACGTTGCCCTGAAGACCATCGAGGGTACGGCAAAGTTCATCGTGTCGCGCGTCAAGGCCGCTGCCGGCGAGTCCAAGCGTGCGGGCCTGGGTGCCCTCATGCTCAAGCCGGCGCTCAAGACCGTTGCGGGCGAGCTCTCTGGTGACGAGATGGGCGGTGCCGTCCTTCTCGGCCTGCGCGCTCCTGTGGTCAAGGGCCACGGCAGCACCAGCGCCGAGGCCGTGGCCAGCGGCACACTTGCCTGCGCCCGTGCCGCCCGCGGACAGCTCTGCGAACGTATCGCCAAGGCCTGCGAGAAGGCCGAGTAACGGGTACCATAAGCTCGTGTGCGCGGTGCCACGCGGCCCGCGTGAACCGGCAACGTCAATCCGCTAGGAGGAACCCATGGACCATGACGCCATTCTCGAGAAGGTCATCTCGGTTGTGAACGACACCCTTGATGTCCCGGCAGACGTCGAGCTCACCGAGGAGACCGCCTTCAAGGACCTCGGTGCAGACTCCTTCGACCTGCTCGAGCTGGTCACCGCCCTCGAGGACGAGTTTGACCTCACCTTTGACGACGAGGCCCTCGAGAAGATTGCAACCGTGGGCGACGCCGTGAGCGCCATCGAGGCCGCTCAGTAAGCTTTTGTAAGGAGAGCTCTCTCACTTGAACACGCATGAAAAGGTCAGCGAGGTGGAGCGCATCTGCGGCCACCACTTCACCGACAAAAGGCTCATAACGTCCGCCATCACGCACCCCTCGGCGGTGGAGGGAAAGCCTGTCTCGGCCTCCTATGAGAGGCTTGAGTTCCTGGGTGACTCCATCCTGGGCGCCATTGTGGCCACCGAGCTCTTCGAGCGCTTCCCCGGGCTCGACGAGGGCGCGCTCACAAGGCTCAAGATCTCGCTCGTCTCGGGCGAGACGCTCTCAGAGGTGTCGGGCGACCTTGGGATAGCCCCGCTCATCGTGGTTGGCGAGTCCGAGAAGGGCACGCACGCGCGCGGCATGCACTCCGCCCTCGAGAACGTCTACGAGTCCATCGTGGGCGCCCTCTACCTCGACGCCGGCTACGAGGACACGCGCAGGTTCGTGCTCGACACGCTTTCCTCGCACTTCACGCCTGAGCTTGTCGACCGTCTCTCCGAGCGGCCGATAAACCCCAAGTCGCGCCTGCAGGAGATCACCCAGCGCGATCTGCGCCTTGCTCCCGAGTACAAGCTCGTGGGCGAGGAGGGCCCCGCGCACGACCCCACCTTCACCTCCGTTGTGCTGGTCGACGGCAAGCGCGTGGGCCGGGGTTCCGGCCCCTCCAAGAAGAGCTCCGAGAACGCCGCCGCCGCGGACGCGCTCGAGCGCATGGGACAGGGCGGCGACAAGGGGGCAGACGCCAGCGTCGCCCCCGCTGACGCCGACGAGCACTAGCCCGAGAAGCGAGAGGACCACCCTTGTATCTGAAGTCGCTCACACTCAAGGGCTTCAAGTCCTTCGCCGACAGGACATCCATGTCCTTCGACTCCGGCCTCAACGTGGTTGTGGGTCCCAACGGCTCGGGCAAGTCGAACGTCTCTGACGCCATTCTCTGGGTCCTGGGCGAGCAGAGCGCCAAGATGCTCCGTGGCCAGGCCATGGAGGACGTGATCTTCTCGGGTAGCTCCGCAAGGCCCGCCGTGGGTGTGGCAGAGGTCACGCTGGTACTCGACAACTCAGATCACACGCTGCCCATCGACTTCTCCGAGGTGGGCATCACGCGCCGGATGTATCGCTCGGGCGAGTCCGAGTACCTCATCAACGGCGCGCCCGCGCGCCTTATGGACGTGCAGGACATCCTCCACGACTCCGGCCTGGGCAAGGACACCCACTCGATCATCAGCCAAGGCAAGCTTGACTCCATCCTCCAGAGCCGCCCTGAGGAGCGCCGCGAGCTCATCGAGGAGGCGGCAGACATCTCCAAGCACCGCAGGCGCAAGGAGCGCAGCCTTCGCAAACTCTCCTCGATGGATGACAACCTTGCGCGCGCCAAGGTGGTCGAGCGTGAGATTAACCGCCAGCTCAAGCCCCTCGAGCGGCAGGTCGACAAGGCAAAGCGCGCCCACGACATCACCGAGCGCCTGACCGAGCTGCGCACGCAGCTCGCGGTTGACGACCTGCGCCGCCTGCAGGCCTCCTACGGCACGCTCTCGGCCCGCGGCCGCGAGGCCGACGCCGCCGTCGAGCTTGCCCAGTACCGCCTGGACGAGAAGTCCGCAGAGCTCGAGAAGTACCAGTCGCTCCTCGAGCAGAAGGGCCTCTTTGTGGGCGACCTCGGCGAGCAGCGTCGCCGCATGCAGGATATCCTCGGCCGCATGGACTCGGACATGCGCCTTCTGGAGGAGAAGGGCAAGAACATGGTCTCGCGCCTCTCCGAGATGCGCATGCAGCTTTCGACCATGCGCAAGCAGCGCGCGGATGTGACCGAGGAGCACGAGCGCGTGGCCGGGGACCTCTCTGATGCCCGCGTGCGCCAGCGCGAGCTCGAGGAGGGCATGGAGGCGCTCTCGAAGGCGTCGCGGGAGGCGGTGGCGCACCGTCGCGAGCTGGAGGACGCCCTCAACAAGCGCCAGTCAGACGAGCGCCAGGCGCGCTCCGAGGCGGATAGGGAGACCCTCGCCTTTGCCAAGCTCGAGGACCAGATCTCGAACGCCGAGGTCGAGGATGGCATGTACAAGAGCCGCCTCGAGCAGGTCGCCGAGACCCTCGCCACAACAGAGGAGGCGCTGGCCGAGAGGGGAGAGCGCAAGGCCCGCCTTGAGGAACAGCTCGCAGACGCCCGCGCCAAGGCGGAGGAGCTCGCCGGCACCATTGCCGAGGCCCAGGCCGCGCTCAAGCACGCGCGCGACGAGGAGCGCTCTGCCCGCACGAAGCTCTCGTCCTCCGAGGCCACCCTCTCGGCGCTGCGCTCCGTCGACGCCAACGTGGAGAAGGCGAGCCCGCTTGTGGAGGCCGTCTCCAAGGGGCAGGCTGCCAGCCTCGTCGAGTGTCGCCTAGCAGACCTTATCGACGCCGACGAGGCAACCGAGTCGCTGGTCGAGCGCCTGCTTGGCGACGATCTTGCCGCCTTCGTCGTGGCGAGCGCCGCCGATGCCGGCACGCTCGCTGCCTCGGCGCTCTCGCAGGGGCGCGCCGAGGGCAGGGCTACCGTGGTCTTCCGCGAGGCCGCTCCCGTTGCGGTGGCGGCGGAGGGCGCTCCCGGCGAGGCGCTCATCTCGCACCTGCGCGTCTCTGACGCCGCGCGCCCGCTTCTCACGGCGCTTCTCGGCGACATCAGGCTCGTGGGCAGCGCCGAGGAGGCCATTCGCGCGCACCAGGCCATGCCGGCGCTCACCTACGTCACGCAGGACGGCGTCACCGTCACGCCCGACGGCCGCTGCGTGGTTGGCACCGCGCCATCGACCGAGGCGGGCGCCCTCGAGCGCAAGCGCCGCATCCGCGCCCTCGAGGAGGGCATGGGGGAGCTGCGCGCCTCGCTTGGGGCTGCGACGGAGGCCGTGAGCGCTGCAGAGTCTGCGCTTGCCGCGTCGCGCGACGGCGCTGCAGCCGCAAAGGGCGACGTCGCGCGTCTCTCCGGCGAGCTCTCCTCGGTCACGTCCGAGATGGGCCGCCTGGACGCCCAGCGCCAGCGTGCGGCGGACGAGCAGCGCCAGGTCACGCGCCAGCGCGACGCAGCCTCCGAGCGCGCGGCGGATGCCCGCTCGCACATCGAGGAGCACAAGGCAGCCGCTGCCGCCGCGCGCGCAAAGGCTGAGGAGCTAGCAGGCGGCCTGGGCGACCTGCGCACGCAGCATGACGAGGCAGTGCGCGCCCAGGGCAAGGCGTCCCACGAGCTCTCTGACGCGCGACTTGAGCTTGCGATGGCCAAGGAGCGTGCCAAGAACCTCTCGTCCCGCGAGCGGGAGCTTGCCAACCGCAAGCACGACCTCGATGCGCGCATCGTGGCAACCGAGGAGGGCTCGCGAGCCCTTGAGGTGGTGCGCCTGCGCGTTGACCCGCTCCACGACCGCTACGACGCCATCCGCACCCGTGCGCTCGACTGGGCCGCGCGCCTCAAGGACCGCGCCTCGCTCGCCGAGGCTGACTCCGACTCCCTGAAGCGCACCATCGGCGACGCCAAGTCCGCCGTGAACGATGCCACCGCCGAGCTCACACGCGCCCGCGACGCCGCGTCTGCGGTGAAGGTTGACCTCGGCCGTCTGGAGGTTCAGGTCCAAAACGCCATCGATGCCATCCAGGCAACGGGCGCCGTGCTCGACGAGGCGCTCTCGCTCCCCGCACCGGACGACCGCGAGGCCGCCGAGCGCGAGGCGGACCAGCTCGAGGGCCAGCTCGCCTCAATCGGTCCCGTGAACGAGGTCGCGATGGACGAGTACATCCGCCTGAAGCAGCGTGCGGACTACATTGGCGAGCAGGTCGCAGACCTCGAGGCCGCGCGCATGGCGCTCAAGAAGATCAACGCCGCCATCGACCGCAAGATGCGCAACAGGTTCCTCGTGGTCTTTGACAAGGTGAACGAGAACTTCTCGGAGATCTTCTCGATGCTCTTCCCGGGCGGCCATGCCCACATCGAGATGACCGATCCGGACAACCTCTCCGAGACGGGCATCGAGATCGTGGCGCAGCCCAGAGGCAAGCGCATCACCAAGATGTCTCTCATGTCCGGCGGCGAGAAGTCCCTCACGGCGCTGGCGCTGCTCTTTGCCGTCTACAAGACGCGCACAGTGCCCTTCTACGTGTTTGACGAGGTAGAGGCCGCGCTCGACGACTCCAACCTCTCCAAGCTCCTTGACGCCATCGAGCAGCTCAAGGACACGACGCAGCTCATTGTCATCTCGCACCAGAGAAGGACGATGGAGCAGGCTGACGTCCTCTACGGCGTCTCCATGCAGGCCGACGGCGTGAGCCACGTCGTCTCTCAGCGCCTCGACAAGGCGACTGGAAAGGTGGTCGATGCCTGATGGGCTTCTTCGACAGGCTGAAAAGCGGCCTCTCGCGCTCGCGCGAGGCCATCAACGAGATCTTCTACATGGGTGGGGAGGTCGACGAGGACTTCTGGGAGGACCTCGAGGACACGCTCGTGATGGGCGACATGGGCGGCGAGCTTGCCATGCGCGTGGCCGACGACCTGCGCGAGCAGGCGGCGCGCGAGAACCTCACCCGCGCAGACCAGCTGCGTGACGCCTTGGCCAAGCGCCTTGCCCAGGAGTTCCGAACGGCCGATCGCGACCCCTTCGAGGACGTGCCCTCGTGCGTCCTCTTTGTGGGCATCAACGGCGCCGGCAAGACCACCACGGTGGGCAAGCTCGCCGGCCGTGCTCGCGACGAGGGCAAGTCCTGCCTCATAGGAGGTGCCGACACCTTCCGCGCCGCCGCCATCGAGCAGCTCGAGGTGTGGGGTAAGCGCGCAGGCGTGGACGTCATCACCCGCGAGCGCGGCGCGGATCCGGCGAGCGTCTGCTACGACGTGGTCGAGGAGGCCGAGAAGCGCGGCTCTCAGCTGGTGCTCATCGACACCGCAGGGCGCCTGCACACCTCGTCCGACCTCATGCGCGAGCTCGCCAAGGTGGTCAACGTCACGCGCAAGCGCTGCACCTCCATGCCGGTCACCGTCGTCCTTGTGATTGACGCCACCACTGGCCAGAACGGCCTTGCGCAGGCCAAGGAGTTCAACGACGCCCTGGACCTCGACGGGCTTATCGTCACCAAGCTTGATGGCACCGCCAAGGGCGGCATCGCGCTTGCGATCTCTGACCAGCTGGGGCTTCCCATCTACCGCATTGGCGTGGGAGAGTCCATCGACGACCTTGAGACCTTCGACGCGCTCGACTTCTGCCGTGCGCTCGTTGGGGAAGGAAAGTAGCCATGTTCAACAGCCTCTCCGAACGCCTCCAGGACACCTTTGACAAGCTCCGCGGCAAGGGCAAGCTCACCGAGGCCGACATCAACGTGGCCATGCGCGAGATCCGCATGGCCCTGCTCGAGGCCGACGTCAACTTCCGCGTGGTCAAGGACTTTGTCGCCTCCTGCAAGGAGAAGTGCCTCACGGCCGAGGTCCTGGACTCGCTCACGCCCGCGCAGAACGTGGTGCGCATCGTGCTCGACCAGCTCACCGAGCTTCTCGGCACCACCGAGTCCAAGCTCGTGCTGGCGCAGAACCGCACGCCCAACGTGATCATGCTCGTGGGCCTGCAGGGCTCGGGCAAGACCACGGCCGCGGCCAAGCTCGCCTATCTCTTGAAGGGCCAGGGCCACTCTCCGCTGCTTGCCGCCTGCGACACGCACCGTCCCGCAGCTGCCGACCAACTTGCCACCCTTGGTACCGAGATTGGCGTGCCGGTCTATCGCGGTGACGGCAAGGACGCGGTCAAGGTTGCCTCCGAGTCCATCCACGAGGCTGTCGATCACCTGAACGACATCGTGATTGTGGATACCGCTGGCCGCCTTCAGATCGACGAGGAGATGATGCAGGAGGCGGTCGCCATCAAGCAGGCCGTCAAGCCCGACCAGATCCTCATGGTGGTCGACGCCATGACCGGCCAGGACATCGTGAACGTGGTTCAAACCTTCGCCGAGCGCGTGGACTTCGATGGTGTCATCATGTCCAAGCTCGATGGCGACGCCCGCGGTGGCGGCGCACTCTCCGTACGTGCGGTGACGGGCAAGCCCATCAAGTTTGTCTCGATGGGCGAGAAGCCCGACTCGCTCGAGGTCTTCCACCCCGACCGCATGGCCAAGCGCATTCTGGGCATGGGCGACGTTTACGGCATCATCGAGCAGGCCCAGAAGGTGGCCGACCAGGAGCAGATTGACGCCGCCGAGCGCATGCTGCGCGAGGGCTTCACGATGGACGACCTTCTCGGCCAGATGCAGCAGATCAGGAAGATGGGAGGCCTGGCCAAGATCATCTCGGCGCTGCCCGGCGGCGAGCGTGCGATGGCGCAGCAGGGTGGTATCGACGAGAGCTCGCTCTCGCGCATCGAGGCCATGATTCGCTCCATGACCAAGGAGGAGCGCGCGCGGCCAAAGATCATCAACGGCCAGCGCAGGAAGCGCATTGCGGCGGGCTCCGGGCGCAGCGTCCAGGAGGTCAACCAGCTCCTCAAGCAGTGGGGCGAGATGAACAAGATGATGAGCAAGATGCGCGCTGCCACCCAGGGCGGCAGCAAGAAGCAGCGCCGCCAGATGCAGTCAATGATGCGCAACATGGGCATGGGCGGTGGCATGCCCGGCGGCATGGGCGGTCGCGGCTGGGGTATGTAGCAGCGGCTTTGTACGCACTTGCTGCGGAAAGGGGTCTTCGGGCGTCAAAAAAGGCGCCGAAGGCCCCTTTTTGCAGGACTCCCGGCGCCGTTTGCTACACCAAACCCGTGCTACTCGTGGATGATAACCACATCGCCCACGTTGCACAGCGAGTAGAGCTTCTCCGCGTCGTCGTAGGAGAGGTTGATGCAGCCGTGGCTGCCGTTGGTGAGGTAGATGTCACCACCAAAGGAGGAACGCCACGGTGCGTTGTGGAAGCCCATAAGGTTGCCAACGACACCCATCCAGAAGTCAACATGGCTCACCCACTGGGGATTGCCCGACTCGTCATTGGGGCCCACGAGCGTGGAGGGGCTCTGCTTGTTCGTGATGGTCCAGGTGCCCTGCGTGGTGCTGCGGTTGAGGTTGGGCTGGCCGGTCACAACGTCGGCCTCCCAGATGACGGAGCCGTCCGAGTCGAAGAAGATGGCGTGCTGGTCGGAAATGTTCACGTCGATGAAGCGCGTAGGCCAGTCCTGGCCGCCAGGGTTGTACGTTGCCGCCGAGGAGTAGCAGGGCAGCTCGAGCGTGGTGGGGGAGCCAGCCATGATGTCGTTGTAGATGTCCTGTGCGGCCTCGGCTCCGTTGATGGACCAGCCGTAGACGCCGCCTGCAACAACGGACTCCTGCACGCCGTCGGGACGCGTGTAGGTGCGCGCCGTGCCCACGGAGTCGGTCTTTGCGGAGAGGTCACCCTTGGCCCAGGTGGTGATGGCGTCCTGGCTGAGCGTCACCGAGAGGTCATCGCCAATGGTGATCCACCGGGAGATGAGGTCGGCGTCGACGGTTGTGACCTCGGTGCCGCCAAGCGTGAGCGTGACGGTTGCGGCGAGCATGGCGTTCGCCGTCTTGATGGCGTCGTCCACGGACTCGCCCGCCTGGAGCGACTCGTCCCCAAGCTCGATGGAGGTCGCGAGAGTCTTGGCCTGATTCGCGATGGTCTGGGTGGCAGCGTTCTGGTCGATGCGGCTTGCCTGCGCGCTGTCGGACGCAGTGTAGGCCTTCTTCTCGGAGTCGTAGGTGATGTCGGTTGTTCCGGAGCTTGCGCCCGCAGAGGATGCGGCGCTCACAGCGTTTGCAACGGCACTTGAGATGGCATCTGAGTCGAGCGAAACGTAGGCAGAGACATCGCCCGTCGAGAGGCTCTGCTGGGCGCCCTGCGCAAGCTCGATGGGCCAGGCCCAAGGGTGCTGCTGAGCAATGGCGGCACGGGCTGCGCTCTCGCCGTCATATGCCAGCGAGATGTCTGCAGCGGCAAGCTCGAACGAGACGCCGTCGCCAGAAACGCTTGCCTTCCAGCCAGACGTCTTTGCGGCCGTGAGCGAGGTTGCGACGTCCTCTACGTTCATGAGCGAGACGTCCTGGCCGTCGACGCTGGTAGACGGCATGAAGAAGAAGTTGAAGTACGCCACGCCACCCAGGTAAATAGCAACAACAACGGCGAGCAGGACGAGAAGTGCAATGACGGGGCCGCGGTTTGTGTGCTTCTTCTTTGACGCGCTGGCGAAGTGTCCGCCCCGTGAGGATTGTTCCATGGTTATGGCTGGTCTCCCTCGGTGTAGGGTGAGTGTTCATCTCAGAGTGTTGATAAGTTTGACTATAGTAACCCAGGGTGGTGGACGGCCGCCCACAGATTGACCTACGAGAAAAAGCTCTAAAGGCCAAGGTAGCTTGAAAGCAACGCGGGGCGTGATGGGAAGGCGAGTGGTGTGGGCTTGCAGACGGTACGCATAGAGAGTGCGGATGACCCGCGGCTTGACACCTACGTGCGGCTCACTGACCACCAGCTGAGAAACAAGCTCGAGCCCGAGAAGGGCGTGCTCATCGCCGAGTCCAGGCTGGTCGTGGAGGTCGCCCTGGATGCAGGCCTTGCGCCCCTCTCGTTTCTGGTCGATGACGCCAGGCTGGAGTCATGCGCCGACCTCATCGAGCGCGCCGGCTGCGTTGCCTACGTGCTGCCGCACGACCAAATGGAGCGTCTTACCGGCTTCAATGTGAACCGGGGCCTGCTCTGCGCCATGCGCCGGCCGCGTCCGCAAGCGGTCGAGCAGGTGCTTCTCGGCGCTCGCCACGTTGCCGTTCTCGAAGACCTTGTCGACGTGACCAACGTGGGGGCGGTCTTCCGCTCGGCGGCAGCCCTGGGTGCAGATGCCGTGCTTCTCTCGCCACGCTGCGCAGACCCCTTGGGCAGGCGTGCGGTGCGCGTCTCCATGGGCACGGTCTTCCAGGTGCCATGGGCGCGCGTCGACGCCAATGCCTGGCCGGAGGGCATCGTGGCAGACCTCCGCGGCAAGGGCTTTACGTGTCTCTCCATGGCGCTCGAGGAGGGAGCCGTGCCCATCGACGACCCGAGGCTGGCGTCTGCCGAGAAGGTCGCGCTCTTCTTTGGCTGCGAGGGCTACGGCCTCGCGCGCGCAACGCTTGACGCCGCTGGCCGCTCCGTCATCATTCCCATGTCAAACGGGGTCGACTCCCTGAACGTTGCCGCGTCCTCCGCCGTCGCATTCTGGGAGCTCTTCGCGCGCAGGCGTTAGGTGGGGCCGTTTCTCTGGAGGTCTTCTAGAAGGCCGCCCCCCTCGGAGGCTGTCCCCCTCATAACGCCGCCTCTTCACCTGCAAATTTCGATTGGTTAGGGGCGGCTAAACGATCGGAATCTGCAGGTGAGTGGCTGCCTTGCAAATTTCGATTGGTTAGGGGCGGCTAAACGATCGGAATCTGCAGGTTAATTACGACCTTGCAAATTTCGATCGGTTAGATGGGTGGTCAGCGAACCCCAAGCGGCCCAACCAAAGGCGCCTCGCCGAAATCACACCGTTGCCCTCGAAGCCCCGGTGCAGACTAAAACGATGCAACCGTCTGAGGGAGACCGCCACATGCAGGAGAAAGACCCCAATCAGCTCAAGTACCTCGAGCTTCTCTCCGAGAAGTTCCCAACCACGCAGGCAGCGTTCACCGAGATCATCAATCTTGAGGCCATCCTCAACCTGCCCAAGGGCACCGAGCACTTTGTCTCGGACGTCCACGGCGAGTACGAGGCCTTCGAGCACATCCTCAACAACTGCTCGGGCGTCATCCGCGAGCGCGTGGAGGAGATCTTCAACCTCGAGCTCACGGCAAGCGAGCAGGCAGACCTCTGCACGCTCGTCTACTACCCCGCCGAGAAGCTCCGTCGCCTGCGCGAGGAGGGCACGGCCACCAGCGAGTGGTACGCCATCACGCTCATGCGGCTCGTGCGTCTCGCACGGCGTCTCTCAGGCTCCTACACCCGCTCTAAGGTGCGCAAGGCCATGCCCGTAGCGTACGCCTACATCATCGACGAGCTCCTGCATATCTCGCCCGACGAGCGGGAGGCCCGCCTTGCTTACCACCAGCGCATCATTGACACGATTATCGACACCGGCTCGGCAGACGACTTCATCTGCTCGCTTGCGGCGCTCATCAAGCGCCTGGCCGTGGACCACATGCACCTGGTGGGCGACATCTTCGACCGAGGACCGCATGCCGACAAGATCTGCGACCGTCTCATGGGCTACCACTCCATCGACGTCGAGTGGGGCAACCACGACATCGTGTGGATGGGCGCGGCATCTGGCTCGGCGGCGTGCCTGGCGGCCGTGATTCGCAACAACATCCACTACGAGAGCCTCTCGATCCTCGAGAGCGCCTATGGTGTGAGCCTGCGCGAGCTGGCGCTCTTCTCGGAGGCAACCTACACGCAGGACGACGGCATGACGCCCATGGAGAAGGCCATCTCGGTCATTCTCTTCAAGCTCGAGGGGCAGGTCATCATGCGCCATCCCAACTGGCACATGGAGGACAGGCTGCTTCTGGAACACGTTGATCCCGCCCGGGGCGTGCTCGACCTCAACGGCACCGCATACGAGATGCGCACGCGAGATTTCCCCACGCTTGACCCGGCGCACCCCTACGAGCTTTCGGTGGACGAGAGACGCGTGATGGACGGCCTCATGGACGCGGTGCGCTCCTCGGACAAGCTGCGCGCCCACATAGGCTTCCTCTACGACCACGGCTCCGCCTACCTGGTTCGCAATGGCAACGCAATCTTCCACGCCTGCGTCCCCATGAACGAGGATGGCACCTTCTGCGCCGTGCGGCACCAGGACCGGCTCCTCGCCGGCCGCGAGTACTATGACTACGCCGACCGCCTTGCGCGCCAGGCATGGCACGAGCATGACCAGGTCTCGCTCGACTGGATGTGGTACCTCTGGTGTGGGCGCTACTCACCGCTCTCGGGCCGCGTGGTGAAGACGTTCGAGCGCACCTACCTCACCGACCGCTCCACCTGGCAGGAGCCGCGCGACCCCTACTTCAGGCTCACCGAGAAGCCCGAGGTGGCGCGACGCATACTCGCGGAGTTTGGTGCAGACCCGGTGCACGGCCACATCATCAACGGCCACACCCCCGTCCACGCCGCGGACGGGGAGAGCCCCGTCAAGGCGGGTGGCCTGCTCGTTGTTATCGACGGGGGCTTCTGCCAGGCCTACCACAGGACCACGGGGATAGCGGGCTACACCCTCATCTCTGACCCCCGGGGCATGCGCATCAAGGCGCACCGCCCGTTTGGCACCATTGCCGACGTGCTCGACCTCAATGCCGACATCATGAGCGACGACGACCGCTTCGAGATCTACCCCAGCCCCAAGACCATTGGCGACACGGACACAGGCACCCAGATTCGCGGGCAGGTTGCGGACCTGAGGGCGCTTCTCGACGCATATCGCACCGGCCTTCTGCCCGAGAGGGGATAGGCCAGCCCGCCACGTCTGGGCCGGAGCCCGCAACGTGCGGTACCCGTGAATGGTTGATACACGTTACTAATGGATCCCCGGCAAATGGGTACGCTAGAGCCAGGTTCATGCACGGCACCGGACGAAAGGGTCCACAAATGGACATGGATGACAACAAGAGACGCAGATCGATGCTGATCTACGTGCTCATCGCGATTGTGGTGTACCTCGCGGTGAGCCAGACGCTCTATCCCAACCTGGTGAGCTCCCAGGTGACTGAGACCAGCTACTCTCAGTTCCTCGAGGATGTCGACAACAACAAGGTTGTCTCGGCCGAGATCGACACCAGCAACAACGAGATCAAGTACACCGAGGGCACAGGCGACTCCCAGAAGATCTACAAGACCACCGCATGGCCCAACGACGACTCCCTCGCCACCACGCTCAAGGAGCACGGCGTCGACATGACGGCGTCGATCCCCGATACCTCGGGTGACCTCTGGCTCTACATGCTCATTGCCTACGGTCTGCCTCTCGTTGGCCTGTTCCTGCTCGGCTGGTGGGCAAACCGCCAAATGAAGAAGCAGATGGGCGACGACGGTCCGTCGATGAACTTTGGCGGAGGCGGCTTTGGCATGGGCGGCGGCCTTGGCCGCTCCAACGCCAAGGAGGTCAAGGGCGAGGACACCGGCGTCACCTTCAAGGACGTCGCAGGCCAGGACGAGGCCAAGGAGTCCCTCCAGGAGATCGTCCACTTCCTCAAGAACCCCGGCAAGTACAACGAGATCGGCGCCAAGTGCCCCCGCGGCGCGCTGCTTGTTGGCCCTCCGGGCACGGGCAAGACGCTGCTCGCCAAGGCCGTCGCAGGCGAGGCGGGCGTGCCGTTCTTCCAGATCTCCGGCTCCGAGTTTGTCGAGATGTTCGTGGGCCGCGGCGCCGCCAAGGTGCGCGACCTCTTCAAGCAGGCCAAGGAGAAGGCCCCCTGCATCGTCTTCATCGACGAGATCGATGCCGTGGGCAAGAAGCGCGACATGTCCATCAACTCCAACGACGAGCGCGAGCAGACCTTGAACCAGCTGCTCTCCGAGATGGACGGCTTCGACAACCACAAGGGCATCGTGGTTCTCGCCGCGACCAACCGCCCCGAGACCCTCGACCCGGCACTGCTGCGCCCTGGCCGCTTTGACCGCCGCATCCCCGTGGAGCTCCCCGACCTCGCCGGCCGCGAGGCCATCCTCAAGATCCACGCCAACGACGTCAAGATGGAGCACGACATCGACCTCAGCGTGATTGCCCGCTCTACGCCCGGTGCCTCCGGCGCCGACCTCGCCAACATCATCAACGAGGCGGCCCTGCGCGCCGTGCGCTTTGGCCGCAACCGCGTCTCCCAGGAGGACCTGGAGGAGTCCGTCGACGTGGTCATCGCCGGCGAGAAGAAGAAGTCGACGGTCCTCTCCGAGCACGAGAAGGAGGTCGTGGCCTACCACGAGACCGGCCACGCCATCGTCGCGGCCATGCAGACCGGCTCCGCGCCCGTCCAGAAGATCACGATCGTCCCGCGCACCTCGGGCGCCCTGGGCTTCACCATGCAGGTCGAGGAGGACCAGCACTTCCTCACCACGCGCAAGGAGGCCAAGGACAAGATTGCGGTGCTCTGTGGTGGCCGTGCGGCCGAGGAGCTCATCTTTGGCGAGATGACCACCGGTGCCTCCAACGATATCGAGAAGGCCACCCAGATCGCGCGCGCCATGGTGACCCAGTACGGCATGTCCGACAAGTTTGGCATGGTTGCCCTGGGCCAGCAGCGCAGCCGCTACCTTGGTGGAGGTGCGGAGCTCACCTGCTCGGAGGGAACCGCGCAGGAGGTTGACGCCGAGGTCCAGGCACTGGTCGAGGAGGGTCACACGCAAGCCATGGAGACCCTCAAGGCCAACCGCTTCAAGCTCCACGAGATCGCTCACTACCTCCAGAAGAAGGAGACCATCACGGGCGATGAGTTCATGAGGATGCTCAAGCGCGATGACGGCTTTGCTCCACAGTTCTCCGCACAGAGCGCCCAGTAGGCTCTCGCGACCATACGTCGGTAAGCAGCCCGGCTCCAGCGACCTTCCGCTGGGGCCGGGCTTTTTGTACGAGCTGCGCTTGCTGGCAGAACACCCGTGTGTTTGGGCCGTGACGCCTGGCGGAGCGGCCTTTGGCCGGGACCTTAAGTTCGTCTATAGTGTCTGTGCCTATATGCCAGACATGAATAGAGGTTTTCCTTGGCTTCCCATTTCGCTGCCCACGACAGCCAGTACGAGCGGCTCTCGCGTAGCAACTACACGCCCCAGACCGCACATCGAGGCCACCGCGGGAACAACAACGGGCGTCGTCATCACTCGCGCGTGGGTCTCGTCATTGCTCTTGTCATCGTGGCCATCGTCGCGGTGTGCGGTGCCTGCGCCTTCCAGCTCTACCGCTCGGCCATGACGGCCAAGGGGCACGCGGAGGATATGGTCACCGAGCTCTCGACCCTTAAGGAAGCCGTCAAGAGTGGTGACACGGAAGCCCTCAACAACTCTGTGAACACCATCGTCGAGGACAGCGACGCCCTGAACGTCGAGGTGACCTCGCCGCTCTGGAAGCTCGCCGCGAACCTTCCCGTGGTGGGGGAGGACGTGCGCTCGGTCCAGACGCTGGGTGCGGCCTCGTCTGCCCTCGTGAACGACGCCCTCGTGCCCATAGCGCAGAGCGTCTCGGGCAAGAAGCTCTCGGACATCATGCACGACGGCTCGTTCGACGTGGAGACCATCTCTTCCGTTGTTGCCGCCGTTGACCAGGCAACGCCCACCATCGAGGGGGCGCTCGACACCATCGACTCGCTGCCCGAGGCGCACATCCCGCAGCTCGCCTCTGCCATCGAGAAGGTCAAGACGCAGACCACCCAGGTACGCGACACGCTTGCAAAGGCCAAGCCCATGCTCGACGTGCTCCCGCAGATGCTTGGCGCAAATGGCCAGACGCGCACCTACCTCGTGATTGCCCAGAACAACTCCGAGCTGCGCTCCACGGGAGGCCTGCCTGGCTCCTGGGGTACTGTCACGATCAACAACGGCACCCTCACCATGGGAGACTTCACCACGATCCTCCACGAGTCGGGCCTCAAGGTGGACATCACCGACGAGGAGCGCAACGCCATGGCTACCAACATGGACACCGACCCTGCCCAGGTGAACTGCGACCCCGACTTTGTCCGCGTGGGTGAGCTTGCCCGTGACTACTGGGCCCAGACGGGTGGCGGCAACGTTGACGGTGTCATTGCCATCGACCCGGTCTTCCTGCAGCGCCTTGTTGCCCTTACGGGCTCCATCACCGCTCCGGACGGTGCGACCCTCGACGGCACCAACACGGCGCAGGCGCTCCTGAGCGACGTCTACTGGAAGTACGGCAACAATGGGGACGCCCAGGACGCCTACTTCGCAAGCGTCGCTGAACTTGCGTTCAAGTCGGTCCTGAGCAACCTCGGCAATGCCAGCATCAAGGACCTCAAGGACGTCTACAAGAAGTCTGCCGCAGATGGCCGCCTTCTTGTGTGGATGAACGACCAGGGCGAGGAGCAGGTCATGCAGGAGCTCGGCGTTGCCGGTGGCCTCTCGACTGACCCCGCAAGGCCCGTCCTAGGCGTCTACATGAACGACGACTCCTACAGCAAGCTCAGCTGGTACACGCAGGCGGGTACTACCATCGATGGCGGCACCAAGAACGCCGACGGCACCACCACCTATAACGTCACCACCACGCTCACCAATACCATCACGCCGGAGGAGGCGGCAAGCGCCCCCCTCTACATCTACGGTGGCAATGCCGATAAGCGCGACAACTCCGACATGCTGCATTTCGTGTACTTTATTGCGCCCGCGGGCGGAGCTATCACGAACTTCTCCGCAAGCGACGGCCTCATCTTCATCGACTACGGCATAAACCAGGCCACGCTGAGCGGCCTGCAGTTTATCCGCGTGCGCACGCACCTGCGCTCCGGCGAGTCGGGGACCTTCACCTACCAGGTCACGGTTCTCGCAGAGGCCACGCAGCCCCTGGCGCTTCGTACTACGCCGCTTGCGCAGGAGAGCCTCATGACCAACTCTGCGCCCGCAAGTGCCGAAAACTAGCGCATGGGCGCGGTTTTGCGCAACCGACCACGACGCCGCAAGGCTCAGACGCCGTACGGCGTCGTGCTCTTCTGGCGGGAAATCCGCCAGCGCTCGTACGAGCACGGCGAACGTGCTATCATGCAGCCCCGAAGGCTGTGAAGGGGACAGGTAGCCTCGGACAGCGCCATGGGAAGCGAGCGGGAATGGTGGGAGCCCGCCTTGGCGTCCGTTGCAAGATCACCCCAGAGCTGCGGCCCCAAAGCAAGGTGCTTCTCGCCCTTGCAAGTAGGCGCCGACGGAGTGGCCGCCGATACAGGCCAGCCGAGTTAGGCGGAAGATCCGCTCGCTGGGTGGTCACAAGCGAAGTGTGAAACGAGCGCTTCGTCCCAGCAGGAGGGACGGGCGCTCTTTTGTGCCCGCGAGATGGAGGGTGTCCAGGTGGCAAACGAGTACAAGAAGACGATGAACCTCCCCAAGACGGGGTTCCCCATGAGGGCGTCGCTGGCCCAGAACGAGCCCAAGCGCCTTGCACAGTGGGATGAGGACAAGCTCTACGAGCAGCTCCTCAAGAAGAACGAGGGCCACGAGAAGTTCGTCCTGCACGACGGCCCGCCGTACGCCAACGGCCCCATCCACCTGGGCCATGCGCAGAACAAGATCAGCAAGGACATCGTCAACCGCTACTGGGCTATGCGCGGCTACCAGACGCCGTACGTCCCGGGCTGGGACTGCCACGGCCAGCCCATTGAGCACAAGGTCGAGGAGACGCTGGGCACCGAGAAGTTCAACCAGCTCCCCACGGTCAAGATTCGCGAGCTCTGCCGCAAGATGGCCGTCGAGCAGGTGGACACCCAGCGCCAGGGCTTCAAGCGCCTGGGCGTGCTGGGCGAGTGGGACAACCCCTACCTCACCTACGTCCACGACTACGACGCCACCGACGTTGAGATCTTCAAGGCCATCTTCGACAAGGGAGCCATCTACCGCGGCCGCAAGCCCGTGCACTGGTGCACCCACTGCCACACGGCCCTCGCCGAGGCCGAGATCGAGTACGGCGACGAGGTCTCGCCGGCCATCTTCGTGCGCTTTGAGATGACCACCGTCCCCGCCGGCCTCGAGGCCTACAAGGGCAACCTCTGGGTTGACATCTGGACCACGACCCCCTGGACCCTTCCTGCCGACGACGCCGTGATCCTGCACCCCGAGGCAGACTACGTGGCCGTTGTTGTCGATGGCCGCGCCGAGCTCATGGCCGAGGCACTTGTCGAGAAGGACTGCGCCAAGTTTGGCTACGAGTCCTACGAGCTTGCTCGCCGCGCCGACGGCGAGGTCTGGCGCATGACGGGCGAGGAGCTCTGCCACAACAAGTACAAGCAGCCCATCTTTGGCGACCAGGGCGTCGAGGGCGAGTTCATCTACGCCGACTACGTTACCCTCGATGACGGCACCGGTATCGTCCACACGGCCCCCGGCCACGGCGTCGACGACTACAACGCGGGCATGCGTTTTGGCATCCCCGTGGTCATGCCCGTTGACGACGACGGCAACTTCTACAAGGGTGACGGCATGGGAACCGGCGGCCCGGGGTCCGGCATGAACGTGAACGATGCCAACCCCAAGATCATCGAGTGGCTCGAGGAGCGCGGCACGCTCATCCTGCACGAGGACATCACCCACAGCTACCCGCACTGCTGGCGCTGCAAGCAGCCCGTCATCTTCCGCGCCACGAGCCAGTGGTTTGTCTCGATGGACAAGACCGGCCTGCGCAAGGACGCCCTGCGCGAGCTCGAGAAGGTCAAGTTCTACCCCGCACACTCGCGCAACCGCATCACGTCGATGGTCGAGGGCAGGCCGGATTGGTGCATCTCCCGCCAGCGCAACTGGGGCGTACCCATTCCTGCCTACACCTGTCAGGACTGCGGCGAGACGGTCATGAACGACGCCACGCTCGACAAGGTCATCGAGCTCTTCCGCGAGAAGGGCTCCGACGCCTGGTTCACCGAGGACCCCGCGAGCTACCTGGGTGACGCCTGCGTGTGCCCCAAGTGCGGCAGCCACAATCTCAAGGCAAACACCGACATCCTCGACGTGTGGTGGGACTCCGGTGTCTCGCACACCGCCGTGTGCAAGCACCGCGGCTACCTCAAGTTCCCCGCCGACATGTACCTCGAGGGCTCCGACCAGCACCGCGGCTGGTTCATGAGCTCGCTCATGACCTCGGTTGGCGCGTACGACGTGGCACCGTACAAGTCGATCGTCTCCCAGGGCTTCACGCTTGACGGCCAGGGCCGCAAGATGTCCAAGTCTCTCGGCAACGTGATTGACCCCAACAAGGAGTGCGATACCCGCGGTGCCGACGTGCTGCGCCTGTGGGTCGCCTCGGTCGACACCTCGACCGACGTCCCCTGCGACGACACGATCCTCGACCACGTGGGCGACGCCTACCGCAAGATCCGCAACACCTTCCGCTTCTTGCTCGGCGAGATCGAGAACCAGTTTGACCCCGCCACCCAGGGCGTCCCCGTGTCCGAGCTCACTGCCTACGACCGCATAACGCTCGCGCACATGTGCGAGGTCCACGACACCGTTGCGCGCGCGTACGAGGGCTACCGCTTCAACGTGGTCTTCCGCACACTCTACGACTACGTGACCGAGCTCTCCAACGGCTTTCTCAACGCGACAAAGGACCGCGTCTACTGCGGTGCCACCAACTCGCCCGAGCGCCGCTCCGCGCAGACCACCTGGGCCTACATCCTGTCGATGCTCATCCACGACTTCCAGCCCATCTTGGTCTACACCACCGACGAGGTCATGCCGCACCTGCCCGCCTCCATGCGAGACAACCAGGAGCACGCTGCACTTCTCGACTGGTACCAGGCGCCCATGGCTGCCGATGAGTACGAGCCCCTGCTCAAGGCCCACAAGGCCCTCGCCGAGGCGAGGGGCGCCTTCACGAAGGCCTACGAGGAGGCTGCGTCTGAGGGGGCCATTCCCGAGAAGACCTCGCAGGCCGCTCGCGCCGCTCTTACAATGCCGGTCGATGCCCTCGAGGAGCTCGAGCGCACGGGCATCGACCTCGCCGAGCCGCTTGTGTGCTCCGCGGTCACCGTTGCCGCAGGGGACGAGTTCTCTGCTGCCGTCACCCACGCCGAGGGCGAGCGTTGCCCTAGGTGCTGGAACTGGCGTGAGCTTGGCGATGACGGCCTGTGCTGCCGCTGCCACGACGCGGTTGAGGGCGCGTCTGAGCAGGGCTAGCTTTTTTGAGGGAAGTTTGTTGGGAGACGTACGTAGGGGGCCTTTGTGACAGTTGACGCAATGCATACGGCTCGGTCATGGCGGGGCGCGAGGCTCGTCGTGTTCTGGGTTATCTGCGTGCTTGCTGTTCTCGTCGACCAGGTCACGAAGGCCGCTGTCCGCGCGTCTCTTGTCCCGGGGCAGCCCCAGGAGTTCATTCCGGGTGTCCTAGACCTCTCGTTCGTGAAGAACACGGGTGCGGCGTTCTCCATTGGGGAGGGCGCCGGCCCCGTGTTCATCGTCTTTGCGGCCGCCGTGCTTGCCTTTGGCATCTGGCTTGTGTGGTCGCATGACTCACTGCCCATGCCGCTTGTGGTGTCCGTCGCCTGCGTGTGCGGCGGGGGCGTTGGCAACATGATCGACCGCATGATCTTTGGTTACGTCACGGACTTCTTTGCCACCACGTTCATGGACTTCCCTGTGTTCAACGTGGCGGACATCTTTGTCACCGTGGGCATTGTGGTCTCGGTGATTCTCTACCTCGTGATGGTTGACGCACCCGCAAGCGCCGCGGAGGCTTCCGCGCGCACCAGCGGGGCCGCCTCGTCCAGCGTTGGAGACCGCCAGGATGCCTGATCGTCTCGTTGGCCTGCTCGTGGGGCCCGAGGGGGACGGCGTGCGCATCGATGCGTTCCTCTCGGCACAAGATGGCATGCCGTCGAGGAGCGCGTGTGCGCGTCTCGTCGAGGAGGGGCGCGTGACGCTTAACGCCACGCCCGTCTCGTCCAAGAGCGAGCGTCTCTGCCTGGGAGATCGCCTCCAGGTGACGCTCCCCGAGGAGGAACCTGCCACGGGCGTCCTTGCGCCCAACCCATACATCCCGCTGGATATCCGCTTTGAGGACCAGTACCTCATGGTCCTTTCTAAGCAGGCGGGCCTTGTGTGCCATCCCAGCCCCGGCCATGTGGATGACACGCTGGCCAATGCCCTTGTCGCACATTGCGGCTACTCACGCCTGGGACGCCTTCAGGGAGACGACCGGCCGGGCATCGTGCACCGCCTTGACATGGACACCTCTGGCCTCATGGTTGCCGCCAAGGACGACGAGACCCAGAAGGCGTTGCAGGACCTTATTCGCCTGCGTGTGCTCGACCGTCGCTACGTGACCCTGGTGCAGGGATATGTGGCCCCCGATAAGGGCACCATCGAGAGCGGCATCGCTCGTTCCACGCGGGACCGCCTGCGCATGATGGTGACCGATGACCCCGGCGCCCGCGAGGCTATCACCACCTTCACCACGCTCGAGCGCTTCGAGGCGGGCCGCCGCGATGAAGGCTACACGCTACTCGAGTGCCATCTCTATACTGGCCGCACGCACCAGATTCGCGTTCACATGCGCCACATTGGCCACTGTGTGGTGGGCGACCCCCTCTACGGGCGTGGCGACCTGCGTCAGAACCTGGGTCTTTCCAGGCAGTTCCTTCACTCTTGGCACATTTGCTTCGACCATCCCGTGACCGGAGAGACCATCGAGCTTGCCGACGAGCTGCCGGAGGACCTGCGCACTGTACTAGAATCGCTGAAGGATACCTCAATGGGACGAACGGCGGCGGGCGAGCGCATCTGCCCGCAGCTTGGTGTGTAACGAAGTCGCTCCGCGCATGTTGCTCTTGGCGTGCGCGGCAACGTGAGAGAGAGCTTGCTATGGAGTTCAACAGGATCGGACTCACACCAATCGTGATCTTCAACATGATTGTGTGGCTCTTCTTCACGCTGGCGTACTTCTACCAGTTTGTCTACCTCATTCGCGTTGCCGCTCGCGGCATGGTCAAGCTGCCGCCGGCAAAGAAGCTGCACCGCTATGCCTTCTTCATCTCGGCGCACAACGAGGAGCCGGTCATCGGCAACCTTGTTCGGTCCATTCTTGCCCAGGACTATCCGCGCGAGCTCATGGACGTCTTCGTGGTTTGCGACGCCTGCACCGACAACACGCACGAGGAGGCCGAGCGCGCCGGCGCCATTGTCTGGGACAGAAACGACCTTGCGCGCCGTGGCAAGAGCTGGGCAATGGACTACGGCTTTGATCGCATCCTCAACGAGTATGGCGACAAGTACGAGGGCTTCTTCGTCTTCGACGCGGACAACCTCGTCTCGCCCAACTACACGCGCATCATGAACGACGCGTTCGATGCCGGCTACCTGGTGTGCACGAGCTACCGTAACTCCAAGAACTTCGACTCCAGTTGGATTTCTGCTGCAAACGCGCTCTGGTTCATGCGCGAGGCAAAGTTCCTGAATAACGCGCGCATGATGGTTGGCACGAGCTGCGCTATCTCAGGCTCGGGCTGGCTCGTCTCGGGCAAGATCATCAAGGGCATGCACGGGTGGGACTTCCACACGCTTACGGAGGACATCCAGTTCTCCACATTCTGCTGCGCGAACAACATCCAGATTGGCTATGCGCCTGCCGAGTTCTTCGACGAGCAGCCCGTTACCTTCAAAGCCAGCTGGGTGCAGCGCCTGCGTTGGACCAAGGGCTTCTACCAGGTGTTCTTCTCGTACTGCAGGGACCTCTTCCATGGAATCCGCCATGGGCGCTTTGCCTCGTACGACATGCTCATGACCATCGCGCCGGGTATGATCCTCACGCTCCTCTCGGCCTTTGTGAACGCGACCTACCTCATCGTGGGTAGCCTGAGCCATGGCTTCATTGCCACGCAGGCCGAGCTCTCCATGTGCGTGGGATCTCTGATCATGACATTCTTCTCGATGTACTTCGTGTTCTTCCTGCTCGCCATCATCACGACCATCTCCGAGCGCAAGCACATCCACTGCCACAAGAGCAGGCGCTGGATCATCTTCACCAACCTGTTCACGTTCCCGCTGTTCATGATGACCTACATCCCCATGACCGTGGTGGCCCTCTTCAAGAAGGTCGAGTGGATTCCCACCAAGCACGACATTGCCGTGAACGTCGAGGACGTCCTTGCGGAGGACGCCAGCAAGTAGGGCGCACGGCGACCGGCGGTGGAGCGGCCGGGGGCTGGCATCTTCTCGCTGCGTCCGCCTTGCGGCTTCCTCCTGTGGTGCGTTCTCGCAGCTCGGCGGGCGGTGACAAAGAGTCGGCCGTCGGATGCTACAATGGCCCGCAATAGTGGCTACCAGTACCGCATTCGCGGAGAGTAGGAGCGCACGCGCATGGCAACGTTCTTCGAAGGGGAATCGCACACCTTCTCTGAGTACCTGCTTGTTCCTGGCTATTCCTCGGCGGAGAACATCCCCGCGAACGTCTCGCTTCGCACGCCCCTCGTACGCTTCAAGCGTGGCGAGGAGCCTGCCCTGAGCCTAAACATCCCCATGGTCTCGGCCATCATGCAGGCAGTCTCTGGCCCCAAGCTTGCCGTTGCGCTTGCCCAGGAGGGTGGTCTCTCCTTTATCTATGGCTCGCAGAGTGCCGATGACGAGGCGGCCATGGTGCGAGAGGTGAAGTCCTACAAGGCTGGCTTTGTTGTCTCTGACTCAACGCTCACGCCCGACATGACGCTCGGCCAGGTCATGGAGATGAAGGAGCGCACCGGCCACTCCACCATGCCCGTCACCGATGACGGCACCTCCCACGGTCACCTCGTGGGCATTGTGACCTCGCGTGACTATCGTCCCTCCCGCGACGACCGCGCCAAGCTCGTCTCGGAGTTCATGACCCCGCGCGAGAAGATGATCGTTGCCGAGGACGGCACCTCGCTCAAGACCGCCAACGACATCATCTGGGACAACAAGCTCAACCAGCTGCCCATCGTCGATGCAGACAACCGCCTGGTTGCGCTTGTCTTCCGCAAGGACTACGACTCCCACAAGTCCCGTCCGGACGAGCTTCTCGACCAGCACAAGCGCTACCTCGTGGGTGCCGGCATCAACACGCGCGACTACGCCGAGCGCGTCCCCAAGCTGGTGGACGCCGGCGCCGACGTGCTGTGCATCGACTCCTCCGAGGGCTTCTCGGAGTGGCAGAAGCGCACCCTTGCGTGGATTCGCGAGAACTACGGCGACTCCGTGCGCGTGGGTGCGGGCAATGTTGTCGACGCCGAGGGCTTCCGCTTCCTGGCAGACTGCGGCGCTGACTTCGTGAAGGTAGGCATTGGCGGCGGCTCCATCTGCATCACCCGCGAGCAGAAGGGCATCGGCCGCGGTCAGGCCTCCGCGCTCATCGACGTGTGCCGCGCGCGTGACGAGTACTACGAGGAGACCGGCGTCTACGTGCCCGTGTGCTCCGACGGCGGTATCGTCTACGACTACCACATGACGCTCGCGCTGGCCATGGGCGCAGACTTCCTCATGCTTGGCCGCTACTTTGCCCGCTTTGACGAGAGCCCCACGCGTCGCGTCAACGTGAACGGCTCCTACATGAAGGAGTACTGGGGCGAGGGCTCCGCGCGTGCCCGCAACTGGCAGCGCTACGACCTGGGCGGCAGCAAGAAGGGCCTCTCGTTTGTCGAGGGCGTCGACTCCTACGTGCCGTACGCCGGACCGCTCAAGGAGAATGTCGACAACTCGCTGCTCAAGGTCCGCTCCACGATGTGCAACTGCGGCGCGCTTGACCTTGCCGAGTTCCGCGAGAAGGCCAAGCTCACGCTTGTCTCGGCCACGTCGCTCGTCGAGGGCGGCGCGCACGACGTGCTGCTCAAGGACTCCAGCCAGCAGGTGAACTTCCGCTCGTAGAGTGAGACAAAGGGACAGTCCCCTTGTCTCATCGCAGAGGGGCTGTCCCCTGCCTTGTCTTGTCTAGCAATGGGAGGCCAGGGATGGACGAGAAGGACTTCGACAACATGCGGCGCGCTGGCACCGATGCCGCGCGACAGGTGGGCGAGGCCTTCTCGCAGCTTGACCTCTCCGGCGTCTCGAAGTCGATCGAAAAGGCGGTTCGCGACGTGGGGCGCCAGCTCAGCGCCTTCGGGCGAGACGAGCGCTCGCCCTACGTCATCAGCGATCCACAAGACGCTAGCCGCGCGCGGTGGCGCATGTGGGCGGGCCTTGCAATCCTCTTCTTCGTGACAATTCCACTGGTTGTCGTAGGGCTTGCACTTCTCATCTTTAGCCCTTTCTCCGGCATTGTGACGCTGGCGCTCGGTGTCGCAGCGGTCGTAGCGGGCTCGCGGCTTGTGGGCAACGGGGCGCACGAGAAGACCTTCGCGCAGATGCTGCACCGCGTTGACAAAGCTCTGGGGGATAGGAAGAGCGTCTCCGTGGCCGAGCTTGCTGGCGAGGCTGGCGTCCCCGTTCCGCAGCTTGTCTCGGTGCTTGATGAGGCGATCTCTCGAGGGCTCATTCCCGAGGGGCGCCTGGACGAGGATGGCGGCAAGAGGGTGCTCTACCTCACCGAGGAGGTGTGGAGCGCGGCGCAGGTGAGAAGGCCGGTTGCGCAGGCGGCTAGTACCACAGTCGCGGCTTCCTCCGGTGAAGAGTCGTCCTCCCTGCCCGAGGAGGCGCGTGAGGTTCTCGTTGCCGCTACGAAGAGCGTCGAGGGAATTCGGGAAGGGGCCGAGAAGGTTCGCGAGGGCGAGGTTCGCGCAATGCTCGAGCGGATAGCATCCAGGACCGAGGACATCTGCGCATACGTCATGCACCATCCGGAGGTCGCGTCGCAGTTCAGGAAAGCGGCGACGTACTACCTGCCCACGACTGCCAAGCTTGCAGGGTCTTATGTGGAGTTCGAGGGTCATGCAACTGGCCCCGAGGTCGTGAAGACGCTTACGGAGATGCGCTCGTCCTTCGGGCAGATGGACGAGGCACTGTCGAAGCTCTCCGACGAGCTGGTGCTCGACCAGTCCATCGACGTCCACAGCGACATCGAGGTCCTGCGCACCATGCTCGAGCAGGACGGCCTCTCGGAGTAGCGACGGGATTAAACTCCCCGGCAATGGAATCCCGTTGCCGGGGAGTTGAATCCCGCTGCGAGTTTTGGGGTACAGATAACCACCACTCGACGGGGAGGGGGTCTGCATGCCCAGGCGCAGCTTGAGCGAGTCTGGTTACTATCACGTTGTCGTGCGGAGCGCGGGAAAGGTGGCGCTCTTTGAGGACGATGCTGATCGTAGGTGCTACCTCAGGCTGCTCAAAGAGGCGCGCGAGAAGACCGGTGCGCGCATCATCGCGTGGGTTCTCATGACCAACCACGTGCACCTTGTTGTTGACTTCGGCGAGTCCTCGTCTGCAATTAGCGCCTTCATGTCCAAGGTTAACTGGTCCTACAGCAAATACTTCAATGCTCGAACTGGTCGCGAAGGCACCCTCTTCCAGGGAGGCTTCTGGAGCAAGCCCATTGCCGATGACGCACAGCTGATTGCCACGGTTTACTACGTGCACATGAATCCCGAAACCGCTGGTATAGCGCCCATGCGCGAGTATCACTGGAGCAGCTACCAGGAGTACGCGGGCACCCATTGGGTGGTGGACACGAGCGTACTCCTTGGCTACTTCGGAAGCTTCGAGGCATTCGATGCCTACGAGGGTTCGCCGCGAGATGTTGTCTGGGATGCGACGCGGTTGGACAACGATACTCGGCTTCAGGACGAGGATGCCCTTGCATTGGCGATGAGGCTAGCAGGCGTGAAAACCTCCAGCGAGCTTCGAGGAATCAACCGTCCCAAGCGAGATGAGATTATCCATCTCATGAGCAACCACGGAGTGAGTGGCAAGACAATTGCCAGGACCTGGGGGCTCGGCACCTCAACGGTCTCGCGCATCCTGCGACGGGATTGAGTTCCCCGGCAATGGAATCCCGTTCCCCGGCAATGGAATCCCATTGCCGGGGAGTTTAATCCCGCGAGGCGTCGAGGAGCTTGGCCTTGAGCTCGTCCTCGATTTGAGCGAGCTCACCCTCGGCCTGGCGGCGCTTCTCTCGGCCCTCCGCCTGCACGCGCTTGACCTCGTCAAGCGTCGAGATGAGCTGCTCGTTCGTGTGCTTCAAGGTCTCGATGTCCACCACGCCGCGCTCTGCCTCGCGGGCGGCGTCGACCGTGGCCACCTTGAGCTTGTCGGCATTCTTCTTGAGAAGCTCGTTGGTCATGTCGGAAACCTCGCGCTGGGCGCGCGCGGCCTGCGTGGCGTGCTCGATTCCAAGGGCGATGACCATCTGGTTCTTCCAGAGGGGGATGGTGTTGACCACCGTCGACTGGATTTTCTCGGCCATCACGGCGTCCGACGCCTGGACCATGCGAATCTGCGGCGCCGTCTGGAGGGCCACCTGACGGGTGAGCTCGAGGTCGTAGATGCGCTTCTCGAAGCGGTCGCACTTCTGCGCCAGGTCGCGTGCTGCCTGCGCGTCCTCGGCAAGGCCGGTCTCGGCCGCCTTGGCCTGGAGCCGCGCTAGCTCGTCTGTGCGTACCTGCTCGAGCTTCTCCTTGCCGGCGACCACGTACATCGTGAGCTCCTTGAAGTACGCCTCGTTGAGCGCGTAGAGCTGGTCGAGCGTCGCGATGTCCTTGAGCAGCGTGCGCTGGTGACCCTCGAGGGTGGCCGAGATCTCGCGGACGTTCTTCTCGACTGCGGTATAGCGCGTGCGCAGCGCCTCGAGGTTGTTCTTCGCCTTGTGGAAGATGGCGAGAGGGCCGGACTTCTCCTGCTTGTCGGGGTCGAAGTCCTTAAGCGTCACGATGAGGGAGCTGATGTCGTTGCCGATCTCGCCGAGGTCGTTGTTGCGCACGCCGTCAAGCGCTCGCTCGGAGAAGTCCGAGACCTTCTTCTGTGCGCCGACGCCGAAGGAGAGGACGCCCGCCGCGTTCGTGAGGTCGATCTTCTCGACGAAGGCCTCGACCTTCTCGCGCTCGGCGGGGGAGAGGGCTTGGGCCGGGTCGCTTGAGGGTGCCGGCGCCGGCGTTGCGGCGGGGACGGGATCTGACGCGGTCGGCGTGGGGTCGCCAAACTCCAGCTCCGGCTCGGGGATGTCCATGTCGAAGTCCTGCGTGCTGTCAGCCATAATTCCTCCAGGGTCGCTGAGCGGAGCTTGCGCGTTTCGCTGGGGCAATTCTACCCCATGGGATGCTGCGGCGGGCGAGCGAGACGGAGCGGTCCCGCGTGCGGTGTGTGCTTCCGGTCGCGTTCCCGGTTCCCGCTCGACCGGCGTCGGACATGTGCGAGAGATTCGAAGAGCCCTCGACCGAGAATTACGCACGGCTGAAGATCCGGGCGACAAAAGCCCAGGTGGTGTTTCTCGCGAACTCAGCCGTGCGTAATTCGGGGCACCGGCAGCTGGGATTCGGGGGCGTCGGCAGCGCGAACTGCGCGGCCCACTCGCGCTACTCGTCCCCCGCGTCTTGATACGTGAAGTCCAGCGTGTAGGTGTCCTTCTCGAAGGCCGCGTTGAAGATCTGGGTTAGCTGGCTCTCGGCGTTCGTCCTTGCCTCGTCGAGAAGGCCGCCGCCAATGGCCTCCTCCTCGCTTCTCTCGACGCACTGCCTACGGAAGGCGTCGGAGTCCTCCACGCTGATGGGGTTGAAGATGTTGTTGTTCTCCTCGAGGACGCCGCTCTTGTCCATGTCTGGGGTGTTCGAGATGATGTGCGGTTGGTCGAGCGTCACGTGCAGCAGCGAGGGGTCGCTTTCGTCCTGCTCGAGTTCTGCTGTCGAGAGGTCGACGCCCGCCTTTATAGTGCCGTTGTAGCGGTACCAGAAGCTCTTCTCGGTGAACGGGACGTCAAAGAGGTCGAGAAAGTCGCGGTTGGAATTGGTCACCTTGTCGACGATCGAGTAGTCCTGAGAGGCGCTCACCAGCTCGCCCTCCTCACGAACGCGCGTGAAGACCACGCTGGGGGAGAGGGTCTGGACAGTGGGCTGGGCCAGCTCGGACTGCGGCGCGACCATGGGGTAGATGCGCGCGTAGAGGAATGCCCCCAGTGCTGCCCCCACAGCGAGAACTGCAAGCCACGCCTTCCACTCGTGAAGGATGGCCCTTGCGCGCTTTGCCGTTTTCTCCATCTGTGCCTCCTTGGTTGCTGTTACTCGGGTTCCTCGATTCCTTGGCTTTTCATTAGTTTTTGAAGCAATTCCTCGCCGGGCGAGTCGTCTGTCGGCGGGGGCGGGCATTCAAGGCCACTCGATGCGCGGCCCAGCTCTTGCGCGCAGTCGCCAATGTGCGAGAGGAGCTTCGACCGCTGCGGTTCGTCCTCGAGCGCCGCGTTGAGTGCCTCGGCGCGGACGAGCTGGTCCGCGACGTCCGCGAGCCTGTCAGAGAGCTTCTCGGCCTCAAGGGCAAGGAGCTCCTGCTGGCTGTGGTCACGCAACCTTTCACGTAGGTCATCCGCGGCCTGCGAGAGCGTGAGGCTTTCTCGGCGTCTTTGGGCGAGAAGGAAGAGCGTCGCAAGGTCCCGCTCGTCGTAGGTGCGGCGGCCCCAGCTGCCGTCGCTTGGCGTGAGGACCCCGGCGCCACCGCGGCCCTGGTAACAGGTGCGCTGGATGTCGCGGCGAGAAAGACTCACCAGACGCTCTACCTCGGCGATCCTCCAGCCATGTTGTTCGGCGGTCCCCATGCGCTCACCTCCTCCTGATTAACCAAACCTGTTCAACGGTTGAACAGCAATCGAGACCTGTCAGTAAGCCGCCTACGGGTGCTGCTTCTTCGTAAAGAGGGGTGAAACAATTGCGAATGGGGGTGCTGTCAGTGCGTTCTCTAACACCTTCTTTATCGGTATCTGTGAATCGTCGTGACGTTTTCGCAGGTGGTTTTCTGCACGATTCACAGATACCGATAAAGAAGGAGTGGGGGGTGGGGTGGTGACAGCGACGGGGCGGCTGTTGGGGCGCAGCATCGTAGGAGGGGCGGAGAAAAACGCAGCTTCGGCGAGAAAATGGCGCCGGAGGGCGCGTCCCGTACGGAATCACGTACGAGAACCTCGCTCCGGAGAAATTCTGACGCCGGAGGGCGCGTCTCGTACGGAATTCCGTCGGAAGCCCTGGTTCCGGCGCCAGTTTCTCGCCGGAAGTGCGTTTTTCTCCGTAGCGCCCCCCTCGCGCCCCCCCTCGTGCCCGCCCGCACTCGCGCCGCAGTCGGCGTAGTGTGTCGAGCAGGTTCCGCATCGCCGCCGCTCCGGGGGATACCTGCTAGAATCGACAGGCTATGCAAAGGAGCGAGAAGGGGCTTCACATGTGCGACAGCACTCAGCAGAATGACTTCGAAGTGCCTGCCTACGACGCGCAGGCCATAGAGACCAAGTGGCAGAAGACCTGGGAGGACGAGGAGCTCTACAAGACCGACGAGGACCCCTCAAAGCCCAAGAAGTACGTCCTCGAGATGTTCCCGTATCCCTCGGGCGACCTCCACATGGGCCACGCCCGCAACTACACCATCGGCGACGCCATGGCCCGCCAGGCCCGTATGCGCGGCTATGACGTGCTGCACCCCATGGGCTTCGACGCCTTTGGCCTCCCTGCCGAGAACGCGGCCATCAAGCACCACACGCAGGCTGCCAAGTGGACCTACCAGAACATCGCACAGGCCGTCAAGACCATGAAGCGCATGGGCTTCTCGTATGACTACGACCGTATGTTCAACACCTGTGACCCCGAGTACTACAAGTGGGGCCAGTGGATGTTCATCGAGATGTGGAAGCGCGGCCTGGCGTATCGCGCTACCAGCCCCGTGAACTGGTGCCCCACCTGCAAGACGGTCCTCGCCAACGAGCAGGTCGTCGAGGGCCGCTGCTGGCGCTGCGGCTCCATCCCCGAGAAGCGCGAGCTCTCCCAGTGGTACCTCAAGATCACCGACTACGCCCAGGAGCTCCTCGATGACCTCGACAAGCTCACCGGCTGGCCGGAGAACGTCAAGGCCCAGCAGCGCAACTGGATTGGTCGCTCCGAGGGCGCCGAGATCGACTTCAAGCTGGCCGCCGAGGACGGCGTGACGCCCACCGACCGCACGATCTCCGTCTTTACCACGCGCGCCGACACCATCTTTGGCGTCTCGTTCATGGTGCTTCCGCCCGAGAGCGACCTTGCCGCCGAGCTTGTCAAGGGCACCCAGTACGAGGCCGACTACCTGCGCCTCAAGGAGGCAACCGAGAAGGTCTCCTCAGTCGACCGCCAGGGTTCCGCGCGCGAGAAGCACGGTGTCTTCACCGGTCGCTATGTTATCAACCCCGTGACCGGCAAGCCCGCCCCGCTGTGGGTGGCCGACTACGTCCTTCTCGACTACGGCACCGGCGCCGTCATGGGCGTCCCCTGCGGCGACCAGCGCGACTTCGACTTCGCGCGCAAGTACGGCCTGCCCATCCCGCCCATCATCTGCCAGAAGGAAGACCCCCTCTACGACGAGCTCAAGGACGAACGCGAGCTGCGCGTGACCAACGTCGACTGGGACCAGGCCATGGCGGCCGAGGGCTACCTCGTCCAGTCCGGCCAGTTCACGGGCATGAAGGGCGGCAAGCACTCCGAGGCCGTCGACGCCATCGTCGCCTGGCTCGAGGAGCACGGTTGCGGCCGCACCAAGGTCCAGTTCCGCCTGCGCGACTGGCTCATCAGCCGCCAGCGCTACTGGGGCAACCCCATCCCCATGGTTCACTGCGACTGCTGCGGCGACGTGCCCGTGCCCGAGGATCAGCTCCCGGTGCGCCTGCCTGACAACCTCGACCTCGGCGCCGGCGAGACGCTCGCCGAGTGCCCCGAGTTCTACGAGACCACCTGCCCCAAGTGCGGCAAGCCGGCCAAGCGCATCACCGACACCATGGACACCTTCACGTGCTCCAGCTGGTACTACCTGCGCTACATCGACCCCCACAACGACAAGGCCCCCTTCTCCAAGGAGGCGGTGGACCGCTGGATGCCCGTCGACAACTACATCGGCGGCATCGAGCACGCAATTCTCCACCTGCTCTACTCTCGCTTCTGGACCAAGGTCCTGCGCGACATGGGCATGATCGACGAGGACGAGCCCTTCACCAACCTGCTCTGCCAGGGCATGGTCAAGGACGAGCATGGCGACACCATGTCCAAGTCTAAGGGCAACGTCGTTCCGCCCTCCAGTGTGATCGACCCCTACGGTGCGGACACCATGCGTCTGGCCATTCTCTTCGTGGCTCCGCCCGAGAAGGACTTCGACTGGGACCCCGAGGCCGTCGCGGGCGCCAACCGCTTCATCAAGCGCGCCTGGCGTGTGGTGTGGCTGCTCTCGCACGGCGCCAAGAGGGGAGAGGTCGATCCCGCAAAACTCTCCGGTGCAGACGCAGAGCTCAACCGCGCCCTCCACGAGCTGGGCATCAAGTGCACGAACGACTTTGACCGCGGCCAGTTCAACACGGCAATCTCCGCGTCGATGGAGCTCGTGAACGCGGCGTCCAAGTATGTGAACGACGTCCCCGAGGACAAGCGCGACTCCGCCTTGGCCTGGCGCGTTGCCCACGACATCGTGACCATGCTGGCCCCCATCTGCCCGCACTGGGCCGAGGAACTCTTCCACGAGGCGCTGGGCCTTTCCGGCTCCGTCTACAACGAGCCCTGGCCAGAGTTTGACGCCGAGCAGGCCAAGAGCGACCTGGTCGAGATCGCGGTGCAGGTCAAGGGCAAGGTTCGCGCCCGCATCCATGTCGCTGCGGACGCCTCCAAGGAGGAGCTGGAGGCCGCTGCCCGCGAGGCGGTGGCCGAGCAGATTGCCGGCAAGACGGTCAAGAAGGTCGTCGTGGTGCCCGGGCGCCTGGTGAACATCGTCGCCATCTAGCATCTTTTTTGCCTTGTCTCCCTTTTTCTGTCCCGGTTCGCCACACATTCGGCAACGATTGTGTGGCGACCTGCGCGGATCACACATTCGGCAACGATTGTGTGACGAATTGGTTGCCGCAGGACCGCAGTCGCCACCCGGCAGCCCGAAATGCTAACGCAGGTGGCTGTTTGGCAACAGTAGAGAGAGGTGAACGGAAGTTCAAGGATCAATCCAAGAAGCGCGTTTAACATATGTTCATAGTAGTGCTCGTCAGATACACCAAAGAGGCTGGAGCAATCTATGCCTGGTCATAGCTCTATACCCCATGGTCCTTTGTCGTTTGAAAACTTGCTCCAGAGCGTGGGACTCTCCGAGCGTGAGGCAGATGCTGTTCGAACAATCGTCATAGGTCTCACTGCAGCTGATGCTGCTCCTCTTATGGGTGTTGGGGCATCAACCGTTGGCAGCTACCGTCAGAGGGCCTTCCAGAAACTTGGCGTCACCACAAGGGCCGATTTTCTTAGAATTCCTGAGTGCGCACTTTGGCAAGAGGCACTTTGTCAAGACGCCGCAGCCGATGATGAACCCCTTGGTAGAGCGCTTGAGCCTCAGTTTCACAATGATGCGCAGCGGAATACAGAGGGTGACGATTCCCCAGTTTCAATCAGGTCCTACCCGCTGCTATTCCTGAAGTGTCTTGTCATCAGCCTTGTCGTTGTCTCTTCCATCGCGCTGCTTTCAATCTTTCTCAGGCCCAAGCCTGCTTATCTTGACTCTCCAAATGGCTTTATCTCTTCAGATTACGGTGATATTCCAGATGTGACGGGGATGCGTGCAGATGCAGCTGCCTTCGCTTTGGCATCCGCAGGCTATTATCCAGAGTTTGTGCCCCGCTCATCTTTAGACACTCCCGGTACGACTCTTTGCGTGAGTGAGATAGGGGATATGAAAGATGCAACTCCGGATCGGTCCGCCATAGCGTGGGAGGGTGGTAGCGTCTCTGGTTACAACCTGTCGGGTGATTGGAAAGCTTATGTCTTGATTGACGTTGCCGTCTGAGTCTACGCTTGCGGGTCTATTCACGCCATTGGCAAGTAGCAAATGTAGCAAATCATTTTGACTACAGACATCTTCTCTCCGCCTCATTACCTTTTCAGCAAATCGGATATACACGGCGATTTAGATATGTACAGTTTTTGGCATCACGGAGGAGGAGCGATGAAGATGAACGGCATTCTCACGAGGCGAGACTTTCTGGGAGCTTCAGTCCTTGCATTTCAAGGGGTGCTGTTGATGCCCGACGCTGCTCATGCTGATCAGGCGAATGCTAGTGTACTAGAGCTTGACGGAAGCATTGAAGCAAGGGAAATGTGGGCAGAGGCCGTTAAAAGGGCCGACCAAGAGAACTCGCCCATCATATCGTCTGAAGATGACCTCTGCAGTATCCAAGTAGACCCATTGAATGGTGTTTACTCGAACGCAAGAACCATATCCGTGTCAAAACGTAGTCAAATAGGTCTTATAAATGATGTGATTATCATATCTGCTGATTATGGGGTAACAAGTACCAATAGAATCTCCCCATTCAATTGGGCAAGATTATATTGTTCAGCTTCGAGTGTGAAGCACTCAAACTACCATAGAACAGTTCTCGATGGTGGTCGTACCAACGCAATTTGCTTCCATGCAGAGATTGCTGCAGCCGGTGGATGGCCTACGTATGTCGGGGACTTCTATGCTGAGTTTTATTATACGTTCACTGGTAGTTTCATGTAGAGCTTGGGGGTGCCTTCGATGGTTCAGGGGCTAGGCGCTTGGGAGATAGTTGGCATTTTCCTTGCAATGGTTCTTGTGGTTGCACTGATCATCTTCGGAATTGTGCTTCTCGTCAGAAAGGCATCTGGTAAGCATAGCTAAACGCCGGGGCATTCTAATACTTCTATGTCAGAGAACCCAGCGGGATACAAAGGAGGCAGGGGTAGTTTCCTTTTGCCTCCCTTTTTCTGTCCCGGTTCGTCACGCATTCGGCAGCAATTGTGTGATGACCTGCGCGGACCACACATTCGGCAACGATTGTTCGACCGCCGAGAGCCTAGCGGGACCTCTCTTGCACCCACTGTCTCCCACTTGTGTAGATGTTGATGACGCAACAGCTTGGCGTCTTCGAAACGGTTTTGAATCGTAAGATGTTGACAGAGCAACAAACTGACGGACTTGGGCCGCTATCTCGGCTCTCCAACTACTCAAGCGGAGCAACGGACCTTTGCGAGTGGTAGGAGAGGCATGAACAACCGTTTTGAGAGCTTTGTTGATGTGGTCTACGCTCTCAACAAGGAAATACAGCGCATAAAGTCTGAGAAGATGGGCTCTCTTGGGCTGCGGGGGATCGACACCATGGTGCTGTATTACCTCTTCAAGCATGCCATCGACCTCTCGGAGGCAGACCTCGCCCGTCTCGTGCGCCAGGATTGAGCCGCTGTTACATACACCGTGGCAAAGCTGGAGCGCTCTGGTCTTGTGGAGCGCCCTTCCGGAGATAGTCACAGCGCCCGCTATCGCGCGCGCAAGACGGTCAAGAAGGTCGTCGTGGTGCCCGGGCGCCTGGTGAACATCGTCGCCATCTAGACGAGAAGCGCTGTGCTGGCGTAGGCTGACACGTGTCACGGCGGGTCCGGCGCCAGACGTCGGGCCCGCCTTTCTCGTACGTCAGACCATCGGAGCATGCGCATGCGCGTTGACCTGCACATCATGCCGCTTGTGGGGGCTCCCGCAGACTGGGCCTCTCACCTGGGCCTCGTTTGCCCGCGCTACCAGGAGAAGGCGTCGACGAAGGCGTCCGAGGCAACGCGGCTGGGGGAGTTTGCGGCGGGGCTTCTTTTGGCAAGCGTGCTCGACGTGCGCCGAGACGAGCAGCTCGCCATTGGCCCCGAGGGCAAGCCGGAGCTGGCAGTCGGTCCCTCCCGCATTGGGCTTTCGCACGACGACGGCATGGCGGTGCTTGCCGTCGCCCCCGGGGCCATTGGCGTAGACGTGGAGGAGATGCCCGCCCAGTACGGCAGGCTCGAGCGAGACGCCCTCAGGGGGGTGCTCTCGGATAAGCAGGTCTGTCGCGTGGAGGCGTCGCCGGACGTCCCGCTCGCCTTCGCCCTTGCGTGGACGCGCGTCGAGGCAACGCTCAAGGCAGACGGTCGCGGCTTTGCCTTCGACGTGCGCGGAGGCAGGCTCCCCGAGGGCTGGGAGACGGCTCACGTCCTGGTAGACGGCCACGTGGTCACCTGCGCCGCGCGAGAGGAGCCCGCCATCTGCGTCCAGCGCCTCGGCATGCGCGAGGCCATGGCCCTTCTCGGCGCCGAGAAGGACGAGCGATAGCGTCAGGCCCAGCACCTCTCAGCGTTCCTTTGCACTCCTGCACAATGCGGCCCTGAAGCCATGCCCCCAATTTGAATCCCCTTACATTGTCCCTGAGTCCGCGCGATCGCAAACTGGACCGTGTCAGAAGTAGTTCTATCGCCGCGAAAGGGGCAGACATGGACCAGGATCGTCAGGAAGTTTGGGACGCGCTCACCACCCGTGCAAGCCAGCTCTTTGGGAAGGACCCCTCTGAGTTCACGGAGGATACCAAGTTCGCCGAGCTCGGGATCAAGTCCGTGCAGGTCTCTCAGATCACGACCTACCTCGAGGACGAGCTGGACATCGAGGTCCCGTACATGAAGTTCCGCCGCTGCGAGACCTTTGGCGAGGCCACGGACTTTGTCTGCGACCTTCTCGACCAGTAGGGGGCGTGCGATGTTTCTAGAGCCTAGGATTCCCGAGGACTGGGTTCCCGTCACCGACAAGAAGCTGCACGACCTCATCAAGATGACGGGCGAGTGCGCAAGCTTCAACGAGGACGAGTGCCCCATCTACTGGGACCCCGACACCGAGGGCTACATCTTCCTGCACCGCGAGGCCTTTGGCGAGGACGAGGTCATGGCGGCCTACCGCGTGGCGCGTCAGCCCAACGACAACCAGGCAGAGGTCGACCTCTCCGCGAGCGACGACCCCATGGCCCGCATGGGCCAGGGCTTCTGCCCGCCGTTCAACCCACACACCTACCAGGCGGCTGACGGCGTGGTGTGCATGCAGGACCAGGAAGTGGTCATGCGAGACGGCACCAAGATCTACTGCGACATCTACAAGCCCGAGGCCGAGGGCCGCTATCCCACGATCGTCTCGTGGTCATGGTTTGGCAAGCGCCCGGGCGACGGCATGAGCGAGTGGCAGATCATGGGCGTGCCCCCCGCGACGGTCTCCAAGTGCGCCAAGTTCGAGTCGCCCGATCCGCTCTTCTGGTGCTACAAGGGCTACGTCGTGGCCAACGTGGACGTGCGTGGCGCGGGCCACTCCGAGGGCTCGGTTCACATGTTCACGCACCAGGATCGCGAGGACGGCTACGACTTCGTGGAGTGGGTCGCGGCCCAGCCCTGGTCCAACGGCCGAGTGGGCATGTCGGGCAACTCCGGCGTGGCCATGCACCAGTGGGGCATCGCTTCTACCTGCCCTCCCCACTTGGCCTGCATTGCGCCCTGGGAGTGCACGACCGACCTCTACCGCGAGAGCTTCTTCGAGGGTGGCGTTCCGGCCCTCTCGTTCAACAAGTTCATCGCAGCGCAGGTGACGGGCCCCAACGGCGTTGACGACCAGGTCGCCATGGCCAAGATGTACCCTGACATGAACGCCTACTGGAACGACAAGCGCGCGGACGTGCGCAAGGTCAAGATTCCCGTCTACCAGACTGCCGGCTGGTCGCACTTCCACCTGCCGGGCTCGTTCAACGCCTGGAGGCGCTGCCGCAGCCACCTCAAGTGGATGCGTGCGCACAGGGACTTCGAGTGGCCTGACACCTACAACCCCGAGAACCTCGAGGACCTGCTGCGCTACTACGACCGCTACCTCAAGGGCATCCACAACGGCTGGGAGATGACGCCGCGCGTCCGCCTGGACATCATGGACGGCTACGACGTGGACTACCAGGAGCAGCGCCCCGAGAAGGCCTGGCCTATCAAGCGCACCCAGTACAAGAAGCTCTACCTCGACGCGTCCGCGCCCAAGGACTGCGCGCCGCTCGACCACAAGTCCGCGTGCTTCTCGCTCTCGATTGAGCCGGTGTCCACGCAGGCAAAGGCCAGCTACAACCCGGCGGACGAAGAGGTCGACTTTGACCTCACGCTTCCTGAGGACGTCGAGATCACGGGCTACATGAACCTGCATCTCTTTGTCTCCTGCGACGGCTTCGATGACATGGACCTCTTCGTGAACATCCAGAAGGCCGACGCCGAGGGCAACTGGGTGCCCTGGCTCACGCTCGACGAGCCGCACCCGGGTGCGTGGGGCAAGTGTCGCGTGTCTCGCGCGACGGTTGACGCCGCCCTCACCAAGGCGCACACCCCGGTCTACACGATGACCGACACCAACAAGCTCGCGGAGGGCGATGTCCGCGCCGTCGACATCGCAATCGTGCCCACCGCCCGCGTCTACCACAAGGGCGAGCGCTTCCGCGTGCAGATCTCGGGCCGCTACATCCGCGACGGGTGGTTTGAGCCGCTCTCGTGGGACACCGACAACCACGGCACCCACAACATCCACACCGGTGGCGAGTGGGAGTCCTGGATCGAGGTGCCCGTGGTGCCGCCGAGGTACCAGGCGGGCGAGTACGTGCACCGCTAGGCAGGCAGCCCGCTAAGACGGCATTGCCGTAGGGCCCTCTGGCACAAGGCCAGAGGGCCCTTCTCTGTTACGGTGCGGCAGCAGCGGGTGCGCGCCGCACGCCACCGTGCGTTTGCACAACCCTCATCCAAACCCCGGATGCAGTTTCGTCTCGACAGACGAATACCGCGAGAACTCCGCCGCCTACCATCAGGGAGGCATGCGCGAGACCGGCTAGGCCGGTGCCACGCGCCAAGCATCCCACATCCCAGGAGAGGGGTTCTTCATGGCAAAGTTCAAGGTTATGGCCGTTTGCGCAGGTAGAAAGGGCGGCAACGGCGAGGCTCTCGCCAAGGAGGCGCTGTGCGCCGTTGAGGAGGCGGGCGGCGAGGTCGAGCTGCTCAATCTCTTCGACTACAACATCCTGCCGTGCACCGGCTGCGAGGGCTGCACCATGCAGATGGGCAAGATGGCCGCCGGCCTTCAGAAGGAGTACCACGGCTGCGTCCTCAAGGACAAGGACGACACGGACGCAATTATTACCGAGATGCACACGTGCCAGGGCATCATCTTCGTGGTTCCCACCTACGACCTCACGCCAAGCTCGCTCTATACGCGTCTTGCCCAGCGCTTCCTTGCTTACGAGCTCTCGTTCCTGCTAGCCATTGGCGCCGTCAAGGAGAACCCGCACACCGTTGCCGGCCTCATCTCGGTGGGTGGCTCCATGCACGACTGGCAGTCGTTGGCGCTCGAGAGCCTGCAGGCGACCATGTTCACCCAGTCCCTCCAGGTGGTCGACCGTTACATGGCCACGCGCGACGGCCGACCCGGCAACACCTTCGTCTACGCCGACCAGCTGCCCCGCGCGCGCAAGATGGGCGAGAACATCGTGAAGGCCATCAACACCCCCGTCGAGGAGCGCGGCTGGCTCGGCGACCCCAACGACGGCGTGTGCCCCAACTGCCACTCCAGCCTCGTCTACCCTGGCGACAAACACTGGGACGGCATCGAGTTCCCGTGGGAGTGCGCTGTGTGCGGTGCCGGCGGAACGCTGGGCACCAACCCCGAGACCGGTCGTCCCATGCTGGTGATTGACCCCAAGAATGGCCTCATCCGTGACCGCAACAACGACAAGGCTCGCGCCGAGCACCTGAACGAGATCAACAAGACGCGCGATGAGTTCTTTGCGCAGCAAGATCAGATCAAGGACCAGATGAAGAAGTACCGCGACATGAAGTTCCCGACCCTGGAGATTAAGAGGTAGCTTCTTCGCCAGCACTCAGCAACACCGCCCGGCTGCAAGTCTTTCCCGCAGCCGGGCGGTGTTGCTCTAGCCCAGAAGGCGGACGGTCTGGTTTGGCGCGCCCTCGGGGCGGTCCTGCTCCTACTCGTTCTCGATTCTGAAGTCATTGCGCGAGGTGCTGATACGTGACTTAAAGAGGTCGAGGTAGAAGAGGACGCGGTACGAGAGCTGAAGCATGAACTGGTCCTCGCCGGAGGAGAGGTTGCACCCCAGGATTTCGCGGATGCGCCCCATGCGGTAGAGCAGCGTGTTCTTGTGCAGGTTGAGCATCTTGGCGGCGCGCTGGGTGTTGCATGCGTTCTGCAGGTAGATGAAGAGCGTGTCCATGAGCTCGGTCCCGTGGTCCCGATCGTAGCGTGCCAGGCGCATGAGCGAGGGATGCACAAAGTTCAGCAGGTTGTACTGGGTGTTGGTGAGGCCGAGCATCTGCACGTAGGCGTAGTCGCAGTAGTGGTAGACCTGTCCGTCCTCGAGAAAGACCGAGACCATACGCCCCGCCTTGATGGCTGCCCGTGCCTGCTCGTAGTGGCTGCGGATGTGCGTGAGGTCGTCAAAGGCGTTGCTCACGCCTATCGAGAGGTCGTTGACGTCGGCGACCTTGCGGAGCAGCTCTTCGGTGTAGTCACCCAGGCCAGCGCCCTTCTCGCGCGAGAAGGCCACCACCAGCGCGTCCTCGTACTTTGCGTAGATGCTGTTCTGGAGGCATCCCGTGAGCTGCATGGCTATGGTGTTGAGGTCATGTGGTGCCACGCGCGCGTGGTTGGGGTCCAGGACGGCAATGTAGAGCTCGGGCAGGGGAGTGAACTCCAGCATGCTCAGGCGTCGTGCGGTCACGGCATGGCTGGGCTGCTCGTCGTTGAGCAGGTTCACCAGGAAGTAGGAGTCCATCTGACCGCGGCTTGCGGTGTAGAGGTTCGTCTTCTGCATCTCCTGCGCCACAAAGCGACCCAGACGTCCCATGCACTCCAGGTCAACGTCGCCAAACGGGTGGTCGCGCTCGATCATCATGGTGTGCGCGATGGTTACCCCGTGCACAACCGAGGGTGTGACCATGGTGTTTGCGCCCAGGACCTCGTTGTAGATCACGATGGGCCTGGGAGATTGCGCGCAGCGCTCGGTGATGCGGGCATGCTCGATGAAGGCAACGCCGTCCTCGAGGATGGACTCGTAACGAAACTCCTGCTCGAGCACTTGGTCCAGGTGGCGGCTGGGGTCGAGCTTTCCCTCCACATGGCGCGCCACGTAGTGGTAGGCGCTGTCCACCACCACTATGGGGTTGCCCAGCGCTCTCGACGCCTCCTCGACGACGTACTGCAGGCCGTTGTTGGAGAAGTGCGCAGTGAGCATGCGGCGCACGACGTCAGTCACCTGGATGTCCTCGAGGAAGAATCCCTGAAGCTCGTTGTAGCAGGTGAAGGGGTTGAACTCCAGGCGGAGCAGGATCACGTTGCAGGAGGGATTGTCCAGCAGCCCCTTCGGCACCTCCTGGCACCCAAACAGCACCACGTTGAAAATGTCCTCGATGGGCGCCTCCGGGAGGTGAACGTCATCCGAGAAGTACAGGACGTTGGGATGGGGGAGCCCCGTCGCGGGCGTGAGGAAGCAGATGTTGTCGATGTTTACCTCGGGATCGCGGAGCTTCCTTGTGGCAGCGGACCCCTCGGGCAGGCGTGACAGCAGCTCCTTGAGTTCCATGTGCGAGTCCCCCTTCTCGTATGTGCAAGCACACAAATAATAGGGGAATATCTTCTCGCACGTTGGTCTCGCGTTCTGCGGGCGGCGAGATTCTCATCGGCTATAGTTCAGCATATGTGCAGGAAGAGATGGCTGTCTGGGGGTGTGACGATGAAGCGGAGCACGGCGAGAAACGCCAAGAGGACCGTTGAGGAGAGAATCGAAGAGGCGGTCTTTGGCCTCATGGAGACGACCGACATCCCCAACATCAAGGTTGCGGACGTGGTGCGCCTGGCCGGCGTTTCTCGCTCGACCTTCTACCGCCACTACGACAGCGTCGAGGACGTGGTGAAGCAGTTCGAGGCTGGCCTTCTCGACACCATGCGCACGATCAACAACACCGCGCTTGGCGTGCAGTTTAACAAGGCCGAGCTCAAGCCCACGCAGTCGATGGTCGCACGCATGGAGGTGCTCCGGGCAAACCGCGACAAGATCGTGGCGCTCAACAGCGACCATGGCGACCCCGTCTTTCAGCACAGGGCCACGATGCTCATGCACGAGTACTTCCGCATCCGACTGCAGGGTGTGGGTGGCTCGGAGCTCCATCGAGACCTGTACCTCTCGTTTGTGATAGCGGGCCACAACAACCTCATCCAGTACTGGCTGGAGAAGCGCCCGGAGATTCCCCCTGCCGAGGTCGCCGCCATGCTCAATCGCATGTACTACTCGCCGCTCTTCATTGATGAGAAGACCGCGCTCGAGCTTCCGGAAGACCCGTTCGCGCGCCTGTAGCCACCGCTCGCCCTAGCGCGCGGCCTGTGTTGCTCCGGTGGGGGATACCCACCCCTGATTTGCCACTCTACCTGCTCGTTTATGCATGCGCACAAGGATGGGCAATGTGCGTCTCAGCTTCTTTGGGCGTCGCAAACAACCTACCTTTACCTGCAGAAAGAAACAGAACAACCATGTGTGTCCCGTAACGTGGGACACCGCCTGCGCCAATGTCCCGCCTTGCGATTTTCTCGCCCCATATCCTGTGCTCGTACGGAGCGATTGTTCTGCAGCACACGAGCAAAGGAGTGATTGTCTTGGTCAAGCTTGGCAAGCAGGCACGCAGCGTCTCCATCGTGGGCGTTGGCTGCACGCCCTTCAAGAACTTCGAGGACCATCCCCAGACCAAGGGCATGAGCGAGGGCGACGCGTTTGGCTATGCCGCGCTGGAGGCCATCCAGGACGCAGGCCTCGAGCCGCGCGACATCCAGTACTTCTACCACGGCGCCGCCAACCCCTTCATGATTGGTGACTCCCTCACGCCCAACATGCAGGTGGCGGACTGGTTTGGCGTGCGCGGCATTGGCTCGGTGCACCACTCCGAGGCCTGCTGCACGGGTTACGTTGCCCTGCAGGAGGCAGTGCAGGCGGTTGCCTCCGGCACCTATGACGTTGTGCTTTCTGGTGCCGTGGACTTGGCGGCGTCGCTTCCCGTGGTAGACGCCCCCGGCTGCTTCCGCCGCGACTTCCCGCTCTCCGAGATGCTGCCCTCCATTCCCAAGGTCTATGACCGCGCCTACGGCCGCCCGTTTGACTCCGCGTTTGGCATCTCGTTCGACAACTGGATCAACAAGTACCGCTGGGAGTACGACCTCACGGCAGAGCAGATTGACGATGCCCTGAACGGCGTCTCCAAGTCCCTGAGGCGCGACGCCGTTCTCAACCCCCTGGCCTTCTCGACGAAGACCTTCGAGGAGCTTGCCAAGGAGAACGACCTCCCGGATGCCGATGCGTACCTCAAGGGCTTTGGCAACCCCAAGGTCACGCAGTACCTGCGCGTGACCGGCTTCGAGATCAAGTGCGACGGCGCCGCCGCCCTGGTGGTCATGCCCACCGATATGGCCGTCGCCCGCGGCCTCGACCACAAGGTGATCGACGTCCTGGGCACGGGTGCCGCCGCCTTCGAGGGCGCGACCCCGGACAACGAGTACAACGGCACCAAGGTTGGCACCCAGCAGGTCTACGAGCTCACCGGCGTGAGCCCCGACGAGCTTGACCTGCTCTTCGTGAACGACTTCTTCCTGGCAGGAGACATCGTGGCTGCCGAGGAGGTTGGCTACATCCCGCGCGGTGAGGCCTGGCAGTACGCCATCGACGGTCGTATGGGCTTTGACGGTGACAAGCCCATCAACACGCACGGCGGCCGCTGCAACTTTGGTCATGCGCACGGCGCCTCGGGCGTGGCGGACGTGGTCGAGGCCGTCAAGCAGATGCGCGGCGAGGCCGGTGCCACGCAGATGCCCAAGGCTCCACAGACCACGTTCCTGCGCGGCTTTGGTGGCGGCCAGAACATCCGCTGCCAGATCCTGCGCACCCACGACTAGCGCCCGGCGCGCATCCAAGCAACCAAGAGGAGGTACACGATGCTTCTTGAAGACATGGAGCCAATCGTTAAGAAGTTCTACGACGGCGTTGCCGAGGGCAAGCTCCTTGGCCGCAAGTGCACGGAGTGCGGTGCCATCGAGTTTCCGCCGCACCTGGGCTGCAACGCCTGCGGCTACCACCAGACCGAGTGGGTGGAGCTCTCTGGCCATGGCACGCTCGAGTCCTTTGTGGTGCCCGGCATCCAGAACGACAAACCCTACCTCAAGGAGGTCGCGCCCTACGGCTACGGCAAGGTGCGTCTCGACGAGGGCACGGAGTACTCGTTCGTGATCTTCTGCGGCAAGAAGAAGGTCGTGAAGGGCCTGCAGGAGCGCCTCTACAAGAATCACGAGACCATTGGCGTCCACTTCAAGCCCATCAAGCGCGTGGTGCCCGAGAAGGAGGGCTCTGACGTGATGGTCGAGTGGTGGGAGCCCTGCTTTGAGCTCGACGAGGTCGCGGAGTAGCGTTGCGGCCGTGGACTGTTGAACATCAAACATTGAATCAAGACGGAAGGAACCAACCATGGACAAGAACGAGCTCTTCTCGACCCTCGCAGGCCTTGCCAAGGAGGCCTACAAGACCGACGTCGACATTACCCCCGATACCACCTTCGACGAGCTGGGCAAGGGTTCCATGAAGATGATCGCCCTCACCTCGATGATCGAGAACGAGCTTGACGCCGAGGTCACCGTCACCGAGATCATGAACATGAAGACCTTCGGCGAGCTCGTTGACCGCGTTGCCGAGGAGGTCGAGGAGTAGGCCTTCTCGCCTACTCGCGTGTACGGCCAAGCAAACCCCGGGGCGGCTCCTTCTGGGGCCGCCCCCTTCTTTTACCTTTGGAGAGATACATGAACCTTATGGATGACATGCGCAAACGCGCCAAGGCAAACGTCCAGCGCGTCGCCTTCTTCGAGGGCGAGAACCCTACCATGATCAAGGCCGTGGCCGAGCTTACCGACCAAGGCCTGGCCTCGTGCGTGGTTGTCGGCAATGTTGAGGCGATCGAGAAGAACGCCGCCGAGCAGGGCGTGAGCCTTGACGGCGTGGAGCTTGTGGACCTTGCCGACGAGGAGGCAAATGAGGTCCTGGCCCAGCGCTTTGAGGTCCTTCCCAGCTGTCGCTGGAAGGCCAAGGGCGTGCGCCGCCGCGTGGCGCGCCCCATGGAGCGCGCCCTCATGATGCAGGCGCTCGGCGACGTGGATATCACCTTTGGCGGCATCGACTGCCCCACGGGCGACGTCATCCTGGGCGGTCAGGAGATCATCGGCCTGGCAGACGGCATCGACACCATCTCGTCCATGGGCATCTTCGACATCCCCGGCTACGAGGGCTCCGCGGGGCAGCTCCTGGGCTTTGGCGACTCCGCTGTCTGCCAGAACCCAACGCCCGAGCAGGAGGCTTCCATCGCCATCTCCGCCTGCGACACGTGGAGCGCTCTTACCGGCAGCGAGGCACGCTGCGCGCTGCTCTCGTTCTCGACTGACGGCTCCGGCGCGGGCGAGATGGTCCAGAAGGTGCGCGACGCGCGCGACATTGCCAACGAGCGTCGTCCGGACCTCAAGATCGACGGCGAGTTCCAGCTTGACGCCGCGCTGCGCCCGGAGGTGGCGGCCCACAAGGTGCACCGCGAGAGCATCGTTGCCGGCAAGGCAAACCTTATCATCTGGCCCGACCTCAACGTGGGCAACGTGGGAGTGAAGCTCGTGCAGATGTTTGGCCACGCCAACGCGTACGGCCCCATGCTCCAGGGCTTCAAGAAGATCGTCTGCGACTGCTCGAGAAGCGCCCCCGTGTCCGAGATCGTGGGCAACGTCGTGATGTCCTGCGTGCGCGCGCAGTGCCTCAAGGGGGAGTAGCCATGGCCGAGAAGAACTACCGCATCCTGGTCATCAACCCTGGTTCCACCTCCACCAAGGTGGGCCTCTTCGAGGGCGCCGAGGAGGTCTTCTCAGCAAACGTCGCCCACGACGCAAAGAAGCTCAAGGAGATCGGTGACGTCTCGGCCCAGCTGCCGTACCGTCGCGACATGATCCTTGACATCCTCGACCAGAACAAAGTTGACCTTGCTAAGGTGGATGCGTTCGTCGGACGCGGCGGTGGGCTCATGCCCTGCGAGGGCGGCGTCTATCAGATTGAGGAGAAGCTCCTCCATGACGCACGAGTCGGGGCAAATGGGGTGCAGCATCCGGCTCAGCTGGGAAGCCAGCTCGCCCACGAGTTCGCGCGCTTCTATGGCAACAAGCCCGCCTTTGTGGTGAACCCGCCGGACACCGACGAGCTTTGCGATGATGCGCGCATGACGGGCATCAGGGGCGTCTACCGCAACGTGCACCTGCATGCGCTCAACCTCAAGGAGACGGCCATCCGCCACGCCAAGGCGAAGGGGCGCCGCTACGAGGACTGCGACCTTATCGTGTGTCACATTGGCGGGGGAATCTCCATCTCCGCGCACCAGCACGGTCGCATGATCGACGGCTACGACATCGTGGGCGGCGAGGGCCCCATGACCCCCACGCGCGCGGGCGCGGTACCCGTGGTGGAGGTGCTCGACTACCTCAAGGACCACGACGCCGCCAGCACGCGCAAGCTCTGCCAGCGCAGCGGCGGGTTTGCGGACCTTCTCGGCACGTCGGACGCGCTTGAGGTGTGCCGTCGCGCGGAGGCGGGCGACGAGGCGGCATCGCGTGCGTGGAGCGCCATGGAGTACCAGCTCGTGAAGTACATCGGGTCCATGGCCACGGTGCTCCACGGCAACGTGGACGGCATCCTCCTTGGCGGTGGTATGGTGCACAACCAGGGTCTCGTTGCGTACATCCGCGACGCCTGCGGCTGGATTGCCCCCGTCACGGCGTACCCGGGGGAGTTCGAGCTGGAGGCCATGGCGGCAGGTGCTGTACGTGCGCTCTCTGGCGAGGAGGAAGTCAAGCACTACACCGGAGTGCCGGTCTTCTCAGGTTTTGCCTGCTTTGACGAGCAGGACTAGGGCAGGCACCGGCGTATGTTTCTCGGTTCGTGCGATAGCACATAATGATGTCACATATAGGCAAAAGCTTGTGCTAAGAGCCATAGGATGAGCCGATACGTCCGCATAGGATGAAGTCATCGGGCGGCGTGCGGGAATGCCCCGTGCGCCGCATTTTGTACCTTTGGGCATATGCCCAGCGTCTAGGGAAGGAATCACTCATGCCGATGAAGACTTCTACGAGGTTCGTGAAGGCCGCAATTCTGGATATTTGCACAGCGCTCGTGCTCTGCACACTGTGTGAGTGGCTTGCAATTTACGTCTTCCATACTGCGACCCCGGCGCCGGGTGAGGGTTGGATCTGGCCTATGTTCTGGATCAACTTCGTGTTTGCGTGGTGCGTCGCCACCATCATCGGCATGGTCCCATCCCTTCCCGAGAAGTCCGTCCGCTGGGCTATGAAGCGCTCCAATCCTTCTGAGGGCGCCAAGTTTGGTGCGCTCGTCAACGTGCCCATCAACACGGTCTACGCCCTTATCCTGTGCTATCTGGTAGGCGCTCTCGATGCTTGCGTACTGGGTGGGGCACCTTTCATTGCATCAATCTTTGGGTTCCTGCAGAACATCATCCCGGTTTGGGTTGCCTGCTACATCGTCACGTTCTTCCTGCAGGGCCCCATCGAGAACTTTGCCCGCAAGGTGTGCAACGATCCTGCCCCGCAGATGCACTAGGGTAGCAGCGCGTTAGGCACACAGCGGTACATGGTGTTTTGGCGCCCGGGCCACGAGGCTCGGGCGCCACTTTGGACTCAAGGAAGGAACTTCTCGCATGGAAAAGATCTTCACGGTGACAGACCTGGGCGACGGCCTGTGGGAGATAGCGGACTGCGTTGGCTGTCGCTGCTACCTGGTAAGGGGGCGCGATCGCGTGGCGCTTGTCGACTCGTGCGTGGGTGTGGGCGACCTGCGTCCCGTGGTGCACGAGCTTGCGGGCGGCCTTCCCGTGACCGTGCTTCTCACGCATCGCCATCACGACCACATTGCGGGCTCATATCTCTTCGACGACGTGCGCATTCCACGCGAGGAGGACGTGAACATCGCCCTGGGCGAGGAGCAGAACGAGCACGCCGTGCGCATCTACGCGGAGCAGGGGCGCGCGCCCGAGGGGGCATTCTCGGCCATGCGCGAGGGTACGCGGCCAAGCTTCACGTACTTCGAGGAGGGCGACGTGCTTGACCTGGGCGGCGTTACCATCGAGGGCGTTTTTCTCCCCGGGCATACCGATCACTCGATGGGCTACCTGGTGCGCGAGCGGCGGCTGCTCCTCTCCGGCGATGCCGTGACGCCCTGCATGTGCCTCTTCTTTCCCGAGAGCCTACCCATTGCCACCTGGCGCCAGACGCTCGAGAAGATGCAGGGGCTGCCCTTCGACACGTTTAGGATTGGCCACTACTCGCACGAGTTCCACAAGAGTGACCTGGACGGTTTTCTCGCCGCGGCGGACTACGCGCTGAGCGGTGCGCGCGGCCTCTCGTGGATGTACACCTACATTGAGGGCCTTAAGGGGTCGCTGTACATCTCGCCTGACACGCCGACAGACGATGCCGATTCGCCGGACTTCCGCGCCGTCATTGGGCCGTAGGCGCCGCGCGAGCACAAGCGCCGTAGGCGCCGCGGGACAGATGGGGTGGCCTGACGCCAGAATGTACGTTATCGCAGCTATTACGTATCAAAGTGGCCCTCCGGCGCCGATGCGGCGCCAGAGGGCTCATCTCGTACAGGATTGTGTCAATAGCCGCTGCTCGGGCGTCATTTTCTCGCACGAAGGCGCACTTCTGCAGCAGCAGCGCAGGAACTTGAAGCGCCTACTCGGCCCGGGGCGCATGCGCAAGCGCGAAGAGCGCAAGCGCCAGGCACGCCGCCATGCACACCAGCGACAGGGCGAACATGAGGCCATACCCGCCTGCGGAATCGATTACCAGGCTCCAGAACACCGCGGCCACGGCGCTCATGAGCGAGCCCACCATGGAGACGCGCGAGTAGATGTTGGCGTAGTCGGCGGAACCAAAGACGCTTCTCACCAGGAGTGGCGTCTCGACCGTGGTCATGGCGTAGACAACGCCAAAGCAGAACGCGCCCACAAGCAGCAGCGCAAGCACCGAGGGCATGCCCCACATGAGAAGGACGCCCACCGCGCCACCCGCAATGCCGCAGACGGCACCAAGGCGCACGGAGTGGTCGCTCACGGAGCCGAGAAACACTTTGCCAATGGCCTGCCCGCCCATGGCCGCAGAGGCAACCACGCCCGACGCCGCTGCAATCTGCGGCAGTGAATTGGAGAACGACAGAGCGTAGCTCGAGAGGAACTGGTAGACGGTCTGGTTGAGCGTGATCAGCCCGCAGAAGGCAACTATCGCCCAGAACGCTGGCGTGCGCATGGCGTCTGCCGCCGAGACGCCCTGGGTGCCCACGGTTGCGGCGCCGTCTGCGTCAGCCGCGTCCTTCTCGCCCGCGCCATAGGGGAGAAGGCCCTTGTCGGCCGGCTTGCCCCGCACCACGAATAGCGTGAACGGCAGCGTCCCCACAAGGATGATGATGCCAAAGACGAGATAGGCTTGGCGCCATCCCTCGGGCGAGCTCTGGATGATCGCGGTGCCAATGGGGTTGAAGATTACGCCGCCAATGCCCGTGAATGCCATGCACAGACCCACGAAGAAGCCCACGCGCTTGACGCACCACGCGTTGATGAGGGTAGGAACCGCCAGGTAGATGAGGGGCGCCACGCCCACACCTAGCACGATGCCAACAAGGTAGAACTGCCAGACCTCCTGGCAGGACGCCATGCCAAACATGCCCAGACCGCAAAGCGCCGTAGCAACGGAGAGCACCACACGCGCATCCCGCGCCGCAAGGAGCTTGCCGGCAACGGGAAGCGTGGCCATCATGGCCAGGTTGAGCACTGAGAAGTACAGCGTGAACGACGCCTTGGGCACGCCAAAGAACTCGGACACCGGCGTGAAGAAGATGCCCGCGCACGAGAGGACCAGCGCGCAGGGGAGGCACGTCATCACGATGCACGAGAGGACGATGAGGTACGCGTAGTGAAAGCCGCCGCGCGTGGCTGTGTTGCTGCTCGCCATGCCCTAGGCCTCCACGTCGGCGGGGGCGCCGGCCAGCTTGAAGCCGTCCCAAGAGGGCACGCCCGTGTAGGCCATGACCTCCTCGGTGCCTTCGAGAGCGCGCACTGCACCCGCGGCAGCGCCCTCCATCTCGAAGTCGCCCGCATACACAAAGACCGGGGCAATCCAGCTCACATACGTCGTCACGTAGTCAACAAAGCGCTGGTCATGCGACACGCCGCCAGTGAGCACGATGCCGTCGACCCTGCCCTCGAGCGCCGCCGCAAAGGCGCCGATCTGCTTGGCGGTCTGGTAGGCCATTGCCTCGAAGACAATGCGCGCCCACTCGTCGCCCGCGTCGATGCGTGCGTCTATCTCCTGCGCGTCGTCGGTGCCGAGAAGGCCCTTCAGGCCACCCGTCTTGCCTATGACGCCCATGACCTCCTTCTTGTCGTGCGCGCCGGAGAAGGCGAGGGCTGCGATGGGCTTGGCGGGCACGTCGCCGGAGCGGTTGGGGGCAAAGGGGCCCGAGCCCTCCAGCACGTCGTTCGTGTCGACCATGCGGCCCTGCCTGTGAGCCGCCACGGAAAGGCCTCCTCCCACGTGCGCAACGATAACGTTGACCTCGTCGTAGCGCTTGCCGAGAGACGCCGCGCAGCGGATGGCGCACTCTTTCTGGTTGAGGCAGTGCACGTGGCTCTTGCGGTAGACGCCGGGGTAGCCCGTGATGCGGGCAACGTCCGCAAGCTCGTCGGTGTCCGGCTGGTTCACGGCAAAGGCCGGCTTGCCGCAGCGGTCTGCAAGGTCGAAGAGGATGGGCGCACCCAGGATTGCGGGGTGGTTCATGCCGCAGTTCAGCACGTGCTCGCAGACCTTCTCGTCAATGCGGAAGATGCCGCCCTTGGTGGGGCCCATGCCCCCGCAGTAGCCGGAGAACGCGTCGATGCTCTCGAGCGCAATGCCAGCGGCTGCAAGCGCGTCGAGGACGGTTGCGGTACGGAACTCCAGCTGGTCGGCCGCGCGATCAAAGCCAGCCAGCACGGCGGGGTCGTGGCGGACGTTCTCCCTCATGAGGGCCTTCTCGCCCTCAAAGACCGCCACCTTGGTGGAGGTGGAGCCGGGGGACAGCGTAAGAATGCGATATGTCATGTAAGTGCTCCTTGATTTTGCGTTTGTGCGCGGTGCGGGCTAGCGGGCGGAGAGGACGAGCATGGCGATGTCGCCGACCATCTCCTCGACCGAGGAGCCGCGCGAGCTGTCGGCCACCGGCCGCCTGAAGCCCGAGAGGTTGTGGCCGTAGCCCTTGCCGTGGGCAAAGATCTGGATGAGCTTCACGGCGCTGTTGGCGCAGTTGAGGTCGGGGAAGACAAGCACGTTCGCACGGCCCGCCACGGCGCTCTCGCGCTTGACCTTCTTTGCCGCCACGGCCGGGATAATGGCAGCGTCAAGCTGGAACTCGCCGTCGAGCGCGAGGTCTGGCCTGCGGTCGCGGGCGATCGAGATGGCCTTGCGGATGCGCTCGACGCTCTCGCTCTCGCCGGAGCCGTCCGTGGAGTAGCTGATAAAGGCGCAGCGGGGCTCCCAGTCCATGAGGGCCGAGACGTTGTCGCATGCGGCAATCGCGATGGAGGCCAGCTCCTCGGCTGTGGGCTCGGGGTTGAGGCCGCAGTCGGTGAGGGCTATCACGTCGCCCTCGGGGCCAACAAAGCCGGGCGTCTGGACAAGCGCTAGGATGGAGGGCACGTCCACGCCGTCTGCCAGGCCAATGATCATCTGGGCCGCCATGAGCACGTCGCCGGTGGTGTTGGTGTGGCCGCAGAACGTGCAGTCGACGTCGCCCAGCTCCTCGAGCATCATGGCGTAGTTGAGCGGGTTCTTGAGCTTGCGGCGCGCAGCCTTGGCCGAGAAGAGCCGCTCGCGACCGGCGTTCATGTAACGCTCGGCCAAGGCATCTGCCGCCTCGGCGTCTGTGGTGTCGACGATGCGCATGCCCTCGGTGGAGACGCCCGCGCGCTCCGCAGTCTGGGCGATGACGTCTGCGGGGCTCACGAGCACCGGGGTCCCAATGCCGTCGTCCGCCACACGCCTTGCCGCAAGCAGCGTGTCCTCGTTCTCGCACTCCGGAAGCGCCACCACCTTGGGTGCCTTGCGTGCCTTCTCGATGAGCTCGTCAATAAGTGCCATGGTCTCTTTCTACCTTTCCCTTGGCGTTGTACGTGAGGTTGTGCGCTAGCCCTGCTCGTGCTTGGAGGGAATCTTGAAGAGGACGACCGAGGTCACGTAGCCGATAAGAACGAGCTGCAGGTAAGTCTGGCTCCATGCGGCGAGCATCTGCGCGGGCCCAACCTGCGTCACCGCCTCGGTGAGCGAGATGATGGTGACGAAGATTAGGTTCTCGATGAAGATGGCTGCGTACGGCCGTGCCGCCTTGCTAGCAAGACCCTTGGTGAGCGACTGAGAGATGCTCACCGTTGGGATGAGCAGCTGCGCTATCACGTTGGTCGTGAACGCCACGCAGGTGTAGGGGTACCACGTCCCCCACGCCATGGGCGCGCCCGCAAGCAGCGTCGCGCTCGTGTTGATGACAAGGGCAAGCACGATGTCGTTGACAAGTGTCCTGATGTTCCATTCGCACATGGGCTGGCCTTTCGGTCTTCTCGGTAACGGGGTCACTTCGCGATAGTCCACATGCAAGCGTACGGCCCCGCCCATCCGGCTCCCATGGAACGCGCACCAAAATAGACGCGCGGAGAAGTTACTATGTTTGTGCACGAGCACAGCGCCAGCGGAGGGTACAGATGAGGCTTCGGACCGTCCTTAACGAGCTGCCCATAACGGGCTCATACATCCACGACGAGGACCTTCTCGAGTGGGACCTCATTGTCTCTCCCAGCTGGAACGTGGGGTCAAAGGGCGTCGTGTGCCTAGGCTCCATGGCAGACTACCTGCAAAACGATGCCCCGCAGACCACAGACGGCATCCTTCTTGTCTACGTGCAGGGCGTGCTTGACGAGGAGTACCACAAGCCGCCTCGCAACGTGGTCTTTGTCACCGGAGAGGTCTCGCCGAGCGACTTCCAGGAGGCCTTCATGCGCCTGGTGCTCAAGAGCGGCGAGCTTGCCGTGAGAAGGGAGGATCTCTTCCGCTGCTACCTGGACTCCTATGACCTCAGGCAGTTTGCCAGGCGCGCCTCCGAGGTCATTGGCAACCCCGTCGTGATCACGAACACAGACCACAAGGTGCTTGCCACGGCGGGCGAGATCCCCAATGACCGGCCGGATATCGCAGCGACGGTCGAGAGTGGCTACGTCTCGCAGTCGGTCGAGGATCACCTGGCGGAGTCGGGCATCCTGAGCTCTGTGAGAAGCTCCCGGCACTCGATCATCACCACAAACGTGGCCGACAACCTGCGCTGCGTGACTTCGATAATCTATCACCACCGCCTGGAGATGGGGCGCTTTGACGCGTTCGAGGTGACGCACGAGGTCACCGGCATTGACCTGGAGCTCATCGACTATGCCACCTCGCTTGCCGGCCTCATGATCGACCGGCTGGGCGTTGCTGGCAAGCGCGTGGACATGGGTTCCTCCGTCCTTGCCGACGTGCTCTCTGGCAAGTTCGAGGACAGGGACGCCGTTCGTGAGCACCTCCGCATCGCTGACGTCCCACTCGACTGCAACTACGTGCTGCTGCGCGTGGTTGGGCAACCAGGCGCAGGTCACGACTACTATGCGCGCGTGGGGCAGCTTGTGGGCGATGCCCTTGCCGGCAGCGTCTGGACCAACTTTGGGTCTGCGGTTGTCGTGCTCGTCTCGCTGGGGGAGGCAACCGAGGCGGGCTTTGCGGACTACGAGTCCTGCGAGCGCAGGATCTTGAGGGACAGGAAGTTCATGGGCGCGCTCGAGCACAACGACATGCGCGCCTTTGTGAGCGAGCCCTTCTCCGACGTTATGGAGGTGCGCGCCAGGCTCAAGCAGTGCATCCTGCTCGACGAGGCGGACGTCCTGGAGAGGTCTTCTCGCCAGCGCGTGGTCTTCTTCTGGGAGCACCGCTTCCAGGTGGTTGCTTCTGTGTTCAAGGGGCTGGGCTACTCCGACATGCTCCTCGACAAGCGCGTGGTTGCCATGGCTCGCTACGACCGCGAGCACGGGAGCTCGTATCTGGAGACCGCCGTGATGTCGGTGCGCTTCCCGGGAAGTCCGGCCGAGGCGGCGGAGGCCCTGAGCGTGCACAGGAACACCTACTTCTACCGTGTGAACAAGATCGGTGAGCTCTTCAAGCTCGACCTCAAGGACGGCGACGACCGCCTGGCGCTCTCGTTTACGGCACGCGTCCTGGAGGCGCTCGGCGAGGACGTGGTGGACGCCGGTGCCCTTCCCGAGACAAACTGAGAGCATTTCTCGGCCAATCTTCTATGCAATTGCACAGCATCTCCGGCGATAGGCTTCTGCCATCGGAAGGGCCGCGGCGCGGGGGCGTGGCGGCGAAGCCATGACGGAAGGCTGGTGCTCCATGACAAAGGTTTTGGGCGTCTCGTTTGGAACCAAGAACGGCAACAACGACAGCATCTGCAAGGAAGCGCTGATGGGTGCCGTCGAAGAGGGCTGCGAGGTCGAGTTCATCCGCGCGATGGACCTCAACATCAAGCACTGCACGGGCTGCATCACCTGCGTGAAGATGCTCATGAGCGGCCAGGGCAACAAGTGCATCCACAAGGACGACTTCGACTGGCTGTTCTTCAAGATGGCCGAGGCAGACGGCATCATCATGTGCGACCCCATCTTCGAGACGGGCGCCTCGGGCCTCTTCCACACCATCATGGACCGCTTTGGGCCGCGCATGGATACCGGCAACAACGTGATCGCCACCCAGATCGCCGAGAAGATCGCGGCTGAGGGCGGCAAGTCCAAGGCCCCCGACCCGCGCATCATCTGCCCGGGCAAGCCGGTATCCTACATTGGCATTGGCGGCTCCGACTGGGGCACGCACGTCCAGTCCGACCACGCCATCCAGTCGATGACCCCCACCTGGAAGGTCATCGACAACGAGTGGGTGCCCTGGTCCAAGCGCGCCCTTCTCGACGACAAGGTCGTTGCCCGTGCGCACCAGATTGGCGTGAATCTCGCCCGCGCCGCCAAGGATCCCGAGCACGCCACCTACCAGGGCGCCGAGGGCGTCTGCCCGCACTGCCACGCCAATGACTTCTACCTGGTCCCCGGCACGGACAAGGCAATCTGCTCGGTCTGTGGGCTCGAGGGCCACGTGAGCGTGGTGGACGGCAAGATCGAGGTCGAGTACCGCCACGACGAGTGCTACGACGAGCGTGGTCTCTTCCGTGCCCACGACACCGCCGAGGGCAAGCAGATCCACGGTGAGGACATTGGCCGCATGGAGGGTGAGCTTGCCCAGCTCCAGAAGGGCGACGAGTACAAGAGCCGCGTGGCCAAGTACAAGGCGTTCATCCAGCCCACGATGCCCCCGAGGGACTAGCTCCTCTCGCCAGGCTCCTTTCCGGCGGCACCACGCGCAGCGCGCACAGTTTTGCGCCGTGCGTGGTGCTGTTCTTTTGTACGAGCGCACATAGCCCGGACGAGCCGGTGCTGCGACATTACTAACTGTGCGAGATACACAAAGCGTCTTGTTGTCCCAACTCTGGAGGTATGACATGGCCAAGCAGCTTGAAACGGATGTCGTCGTCGTTGCGGCGGGTCTCTCGGGACTCGCGGCGGCAATCTCTGCGGCAGAGAACGGCGCGAGCGTCATCGCGCTGGAGAAGGCGTCCAACACCGGTGGCGCCGCCAACATGGGCATGGGTCCCTGCGCGGCAGGATCGCCCGTGCAGAAGGCCTCGATGATCGAGGTCACGCCCGGTGAGCTCTTCCGTCGTCACATGTTCTACACCCACTACCAGGTTGATCCTCGCCTCGTGCGCGCGTACTACTTCAAGAGCGGCGACACCATCCAGTGGCTCATGGACATGGGCGTCAAGTTCAACTCCGTGCGCCCGGCGTTCCGCGCCCGCGAGCGCACCCGCGCCTACGCAGACGGCGAGTACACCTGGCACGTTGTCCAGCCCGAGGATGGCTCCGAGCCCGGCCCTCGCGCTGCCACCACGATGACCAAGCGTATGACCGAGCGCGCGCAGGCGCTGGGCGTCGAGTTCATGTTCGAGACCCCCGGCAAGGAGCTCATCACCAACGATGAGGGCGCTGTCACGGGCGTGAAGGCCGTCGACAAGAACGGCGAGGAGATCGACATCACCGCCAAGGCGGTCATCGTGGCCACGGGCGGCTTTGGTGCCAACGCCAAGATGATCAAGGACTACATTGGCCTTGACTGGGGCAAGAACCTCTACTCCTTCGCCGTGCCCGGTATGGACGGCGACGGCTTCAACATGTGCCACAAGGTGGGCGCCGGCCACACCCCCGTGACCATGGAGATGATGTACCAGCTCCCCGACAACATGAACCACTTCTACGTGGAGGGCGGCTTCCGCCAGCCCTGCTACTGGTGCGACCGCAACGGCGAGCGCTTCATGCCCGAGGACGACATCTTCAACACCACCTTCGTGGGCAACGCGATCAACCACCTGCCTGGCAAGGTCGGCTTCTCGATCTTTGACTCCAAGATGCTTAAGCACTGGAAGAAGGACGGCCCCGATATCGTCTCCCACGTCCACCCCAAGGACCTCTACCAGGGCTTCGAGGAGCAGTTCGCCCGCGACGAGGACACCTACCTCGACGGCGATGGCAACCACGTAATTGCCAAGGCCGACACGCTCGAGGAGCTTGCCGAGAAGATCGGCATCGACCCCGAGGGCCTCGTCAAGAACGTCGAGGAGTACAACGCCATGTGCGCCGAGGGCTGGGATTCGCTCTTCGAGAAGGAGCGCGAGTTCATGATGCCGCTCGAGAACGGCCCGTTCTACGCCTGCCGCCAGTACGTTGGCGCCTACGGCACGCTGGGTGGCGTCCTCATCAACCAGCGCATGGAGGTCATGACTGACGAGTACAAGACCATTCCCGGCCTGTACTGCGTGGGCACCGACGCCTGCACCATCTACGGTGACTCCTACAACTACTCCATCCCCGGCAACACCATGGGCTTCTGCCTCAACTCCGGCCGCATCGCCGGCGAGAACGCTGCTGCCCTCTCGATGGAGTCCGCGTCGGACGACGAGTGGGACTAGCACCTACTAGCTCGTGACTGGTTGCGCCCCGCTGCGTCTGCGGCGGGGCGCGCCGTCTTGAGAGACCATCATTGCCATTGGAGAGGGACATGATGAAGCTGACCATTGACGGAAGCGAGGTCGAGGCCGCAGAGGGCACGTCGGTGCTCGACGCTGCGCTCGATGCGGGAATCTTCATCCCGCACCTCTGCAAGCACCCCGACCTCGAGGCCGTGGGTGGCTGCAGGCTCTGCGCGGTCGAGGTGAACGGCTCCGGCCACGCCGTCCCCGCCTGCAAGACCCAGGTTGAGGAGGGCATGGTTGTTGACTCCCACGCCGCCAGCGCCGACCACGTGCGCAGGATGGCTATGGAGCTCATTCTCGCCACCCACCCCTCGGACTGCACCGGCTGCCCCAAGTACGGTGTCTGCGAGCTGCAGTCCATGTACCAGTATCTGGGAGTCTCACCGGCGCGCTGGCGCTGCCGCGCCCGCACCGTTCCAACGGACGACTCCAACCCGCTCATCACCCACATGTTCACGCGCTGCGTGCGTTGCGGCCGCTGTGTGCGTGCCTGCCGCGAGCTGCGCGGCGTTGGGGTTCTCGACTATCAGCGCACCGAGGACGGCGTGCGCATTGGCATCGACGGGGGCGTCTCGCTCGAGGAGGCGGGCTGCCGCTTCTGCGGGGCCTGCGTTGAGGTGTGCCCCACGGGCTCGATCGTGGACGTCCTGGGCCTCAACAAACCCGAGCGCAGCCGCGAGGACAACGTGGTGCCGTGCCGCTCCGGCTGCCCCGCGCACATCGACATCCCGCGCTACCTGCGCCACGTGAAGGCGGGGGAGTGGGAGAAGGCCACGGCCGTCGTGCGTGAGAAGGTGCCGTTCCCCGAGACCCTGGGTTCCATCTGCACGCACAACTGCCAGGGCGAGTGCAAGCGCAACCAGCTGGAGGGTCCGCTCTCCATCTGCAGGCTCAAGCGAGCTGCCGCCGTGCGCGACACGGGCGAGTGGAAGTCCCGCGTGCGCCACGAGCCGCTTACGGGCAAGCGCGTGGCCATCGTGGGCGCCGGCCCCGCTGGCCTCACCGCGGCGTACTACCTGGCAGAGAAGGGCCATGCGGTCACGGTCTTCGAGGCCGAGGAACGCCCCGGCGGCCAGCTTCGCTACGGCATCCCCGCCTACCGCCTGCCCGACGAGGTTCTCGATCATGAGATTTCGACCATCCTCGAGGTCGCGCAGGGCACGGACGAGAAGCCCCGCATCGAGCTGCGCTGCGGCGAGCGCCTGCACGACGTCAAAGCGCTTCTCGCAGAATTCGACGCGGTGCTGGTGACCGTGGGCACCTTCGACGGCACGGTGCTGCCCATGAAGGGCCACGACCTTGCCGGCGTCATCCGCAACACCGACTTCCTCAAGGCCGCCCGCAAGGGCAACCCCATCGAGGTCAACGGCCGTGTGGTGGTTCTCGGCGGCGGAAACGTTGCCTACGACTGCGCCCGCACCGCCGTGCGCCTGGGTGCCACGAGCGTGGACGTTGCCTGCCTCGAGGCCGAGGCCGTCATGACTTCCACTCCCGAGGAGCGCGAGGAAGCGGCCGAGGAGGGCGTGGTCCTGCACGACGCCTACGCCTTCACGTCCATCAACGAGTCTGCGGAGGGCTCGGGCAAGGTTGGCTCCATCACGATCAACAAAATCGCCAAGTTCTACTTTGACGAGAACCACCGCGCCGTGACCGAGCTTGTCGAGGGTGGCGAGCTCACGCTTCCCGCGGACTACGTGATCTTTGCCGTTGGCCAGAAGCCCGAGGACACGCGCGACATGGGACTCGAGCTCACGCACGGACCGTACGTGGTGGCAGATGCGGAGCACCGCACGAGCGAGGAGGGCATCTTTGCCGCCGGTGACGCTGTGACGGGCACCAAGTCCGTGATTGGGGCCATCGAGGGTGGCCGCGAGGCGGCGCAGTCCATCGACCGCTATCTGGGCGGCGACGGCGACATCTCCGAGGTCCTTCTCGACGCCGACGCCCCCGAGCAGCACATCGGCCGTCCGGGCGAGCACTTCTACGACGCGCCGCTGGAGCCCAAGATTGCCCCCGCAGCCGAGCGCCGGGACAACTTCAAGCAGTACGAGTGCCCCTTCGCCGAGTCCGAGGCGGAGCGCGAGGCGTCCCGCTGCCTCCAGTGCGATTTGCGCCTGACCCTCGAGCGTCCGAAGCTGTGGAACGAGTACCCGCAAAGGAGCGCAAACTGATGACTCTCGTCAACTTCATGCCGCTCGACCGCTCGCATCCCGTTGCGCTCGAGCTGCTCCGTTTGAACCTGGGGGAGGCCGCGCAGCGCGTGGCAGCAGAGGACGTGCGCCTGCTTGTGCCCGCCTCTGCCACGGACGTTGTCACCGCGCTTCCCGAGGGAAGCTTTGTCACGGCGGACGACTCCTTTGGCTTTGTCTACGCCAACGACACCGCTGCCGCGCGCGTTCTTGTGGGCGAGAAGCCCCTGCCCTCTGCCGTGAGCGGAACCACCGCAGGCGTTGACCCGCTCGTGTCCGGCGAGGCGTGGCTCTGCGGCAGCGAGCGCAAGGTGGTCTACGTGGGCGACGCCCGTGTAGAGAGCGCCGCACAGACCACGGTCGCCGAGCTTCTCGGCGCCGCAGGCGTTGGCGCTGACGATGTCAAGGCCGTTTACCTGGGCTATCCCATGTGTGCCTTTGTGGTGCCCGCGCACTTTGGCGATGCCGTCACCCTTACCTGCGACGAGGCACGCGTGATTGGCGCGGGCGACTGTGCCGTTGACGCCGTGCGAGAGATCCTCGACGACTTCCACCGCGAGTGCTGCGGGAGGTGCGTCTTTGGCAACGAGGGCGGCCACCAGCTCTGCGCGATTCTCGCTGACGCTTGCGCCGGTAAGGGGCAAGATGCTGACCTCGACCTCATTCGTGACCTTGCACCTACTATGGCAGAGCAGGCACTCTGCGAGGTTGGCCAGCGCATGGCCAACGTTGCCGCCCAGGCGCTTGGGGTCTTTGGCGACGAGTTCGAGGCACACGTCTCGCGCCACCAGTGCCCGGCGGGGAAGTGCCGCGCGCTGGTCACGTACCACATCCTGGTCTCGCGCTGCACTGGCTGCGGGGAGTGCCTGGATGCGTGCGAGGAGGACGCCATCGAGGGCAAGGCGGGGTTTGTCCACGTGATCGACCAGCGCGCCTGCGTGCGTTGCGGCAAGTGCCTGGACGCGTGCCCCAAGGGTGCTGTGGTGACGGCCGGGCTCAAGAAGCCCAAGACGCCGCCGCATCCCATTCCCTGTCGCGTGCACTAGGTTTAGTGTCCGAACTGCGTTTGCCCTTTAGGGCCCGTCGCCGCGCGCGACGGGTCCTTTTTTATCCCCGCTTCGCCATGGTCGATACACATTCGGTGCTCGATTGTGTAGTGACCTGCGCGGGATACACATTCGGGTGCGAATGTGTGGGGGCGCACCATGCGTTTGGAGAGGATGCGGGCCTTCCCGTGGGACCTCGTGCCCAATTGCTAACAGCCGCGTGCCGTCATGTTTCAGGCGTGCGAAACCCCCGTTACCATGCTCGTTTGGTTCCGATTCTTACAAGACCCAGCGAATCCTCCCACGTAAAACGGTATGCGTGGGGCAGAGAAGCCCCGGAATGTGGGGCAGGGGAGCCCCGGAGAGCGCGGGTCGAGACCCGCAGACAGTTTGGGGAAGTGATCGCATGGGAACGCGCTTCGATGAGCATCCGATTCTCGGGACAACCGAGAGGGGGCGCCTGGTCAGCTTCACCTACGACGGGAAGACACTCCAGGGCTACGAGGGTGAGCCGGTCGCCGTTGCCCTGAGCGCGGCTGGCGTCAAGGTGCACCGCTACACCGCCAAGCGCCACGAGCCGCGCGGCATCTTCTGTGCCATCGGCCGCTGCACTGACTGCGTGATGGTGGTCGACGGTGTTCCCAACGTGCGCACTTGCATGACGCCCCTGGCAGAAGGCATGCGCGTCCAGACGCAGTACGGCGCCACGGCGACGCCCTTCGAAGACGTCGCCACCGCAGACGAGAAGGGAGGCGCGCGATGAACCGCACCGACCTCATCGTTGTGGGCGCAGGCCCGGCCGGCATGTCCGCCGCAATCGAGGCCGCAAAGCGCGGCGCCCACGTGACCGTCCTCGACGAGAACTCCCGCCCCGGCGGCCAGCTCTTCAAGCAGATCTACAAGTTCTTCGGCTCCAAGGAGCACCACGCCAAGGTTCGCGGCTTCGTGATTGGCGAGGAGCTCATGGAGGAGGCCGCGCGCCTGGGCGTCGACGTTCGCCTTGACTCCACGGTCATCGGCCTCTACCAGGACAAGGAGGTCGTCGTCCGCGAGGGCGAGGAGGTCTCCCACCACAAGGCCGACGCCATTGTCATCGCAACTGGCGCCGCCGAGAACATGGTGACCTTCGAGGGTTGGACCCTCCCCGGCGTCATCGGCGCCGGCGCCGCCCAGACCATGATGAACCTCCACGGCGTGCGTCCCGGCGAGCGCGTGCTCATGCTCGGCACGGGCAACGTTGGCCTGGTCGTGAGCTACCAGCTCAAGCAGGCCGGCTGCGACGTGGTGGCGCTCGTCGACGCGGCGCCCCGCGTGGGCGGCTACGGCGTGCACGCGGCGAAGGTCGCCCGCACCGGCGTGCCCTTCTACCTCTCGCACACCATCAAGCGCGCCGAGGGCACCGACCACGTGACCGGCGTCACCATCGCCCAGGTGGACAGCCACTTCCAGTTTGTCCCCGGCACCGAGAAGCACTTCGACGTCGACACCATCTGCGTGGCCGTTGGCCTCTCGCCTATGTCCCAGCTCTTCAAGATGGACGGTTGCAAGGTCGTGGACGACCGCAAGAAGGGCGGTCAGGTCCCCGTGGTGGACGACCGCGGCGAGACGAGCATCCCGGGCATCTTTGCCGCAGGCGACGTCTCGGGCATCGAGGAGGCGTCCTCGGCCATGATCGAGGGCCGCATCGCGGGACTTGCCGCGGCCGAGTACCTGGGCTTCATTGACAAGGACGAGATGGACAAGGCCGTGGCGGCCAACGACGCCGCCCTGGACGGCCTGCGCCAGGGTATGTTCGCTCCCAAGAATCGTGGCGAGCTTGTGACCACCACCGAGGAGGGCATCCCCGTCTCCCAGAGCCTGCTCGAGCACGGCTACGTGGCCGATGACGAGATTGCCCGCTTCCCCGGCGTCACCGGCCGCGTGGGAATCCACCCCGTAATGGAGTGCACGCAGAACATCCCCTGCAACCCCTGCCAGGACGCGTGCCTCAAGCACTGCATCAAGGTGGGCGACCACATCACGCAGCTTCCCGCCGTCGAGCCCAACTCCACCTGCATTGGCTGCGGCATGTGCGTTGCCTCCTGCCCCGGCCAGGCCATCTTCCTGGTGGACGAGAAGGACGAGGAGGGCTTTGCCGACGTCACCCTCCCGTACGAGTTCCTGCCCGTGCCCGCCAAGGGCGACCGCGGCGTGGCCCTGGGCCGCGACGGCTCGCCCGTCTGCGAGGCCGAGGTCGTCTCCGTGCGCCAGACGCGCGCCTTCGACCACACCACGCTTCTCACCATGCGGGTGCCCGCGGACATGGCCATGCGCGCGAGGTTCTTCCGCGCCGGCTCCGCGAATGCCGCCACGAACGAGACAAGTGCTACCGCAGCCACCGCGGCGGCAGAGTAGGGGGTGCCACGATGAAGGAGATCTGCGACCGCACGCTCGACCTCGGGCCCTTTGAGCCCAAGCCGGGTGATGACCAGATTGTGTGCCGCTGCGAGGAGGTCACGCAGGGCGAGATCCGCCGCGCGGTGCACGATGGCCTCTTCACCATCGCCGAGATCCGCCGCTACCTGCGCTGCGGCATGGGGCTCTGCCAGGGGCAGACATGCGCGCGCCTGGTCAAGGGCATCGTTGCCCGCGAGCTGGGCGTCTCGCCCGACGAGCTGGAGCCCGCGAGCTCCCGCGCACCCATGCGTCCCATCGAGATGAGCGTGTTCGCGAAGGAGACTGAGCGAGATGAGCGATAAGACCTCTGACGTCATTGTTGTCGGTGCCGGCATCATCGGCTGCGCCACGGCCTACTACCTCGCCAAGAAGGGCGTCTCGGTCACCGTCTTCGAGGCGGACGAGGTCATTGGCAACGGCGGCTCCACCAGGAACGGCGGCGGCGTGCGCCAGTCCGGCCGAGACCCGCGCGAGCTCCCGCTTGCGATGTACGCCGTGAAGAACCTCTGGCCCACGCTCTCCGAGGAGCTTGGCGCTGACGTGGAGTACTGCCAGGGCGGAAACCTCCGCCTGGGCAAGACCGAGCGCCACCTCGAGATCCTGCGCGGGCTGCGCGACAAGGCCGTTGCCCTTGGCCTCGACATGCGCATGATCGACGGCGACGAGGTCCGCGCCATCAACCCGTACCTCTCCGAGGAGGTCATCGGCGCGTCCTGGTGCCCCACTGACGGCCACGCAAACCCGCTCAAGTCGACCTACGCCTACTACACCGCAGCACGCCGCCTGGGCGTACGCTTCTACTCCGGCTGCCCCGTGCTCGAGCTCCGCAAGGTCAAGGGCGAGCTTCGCCAGGTCGTGACGCCCGAGGGGACCTTCGAGGCGGGCTCCGTGGTGGTTGCCGCGGGCTATGCCTCCCGCAAGATCCTGAACACCGTGGGCATCGACGTCCCCATGTCCAACGTGCTCATCGAGGCGCTGGTCACCGAGATGGAGCCACCCATGTTCAAGCAGATGCTCGGCACCGCTGACGCCGACTTCTACGGCCACCAGACAAGTCATGGCTCCTTCGTCTTTGGCGGCGACTCCGGCTTCGAGACGGTGAACGAGGACAACGGCCACGACCGCACCACCTCCGTCACGGCTCCCGCCATCTGTCGCGGCATCCTGCGTTACATCCCCAAGCTCGCCAACGCAAAGATTGTGCGCACCTGGGCCGGCTTCGAGGACGTCTGCATCGACGGCGTGCCAGTGCTGGGCCCCCGTGGACGAGGTCCCCGGCCTGGTGGTTGCCTGCGCGTTCACCGGCCACGGCTTTGGCATCTCTCCCATCGGGGGCAGACATGGCAGACGCATCCGAGAAGCCCCTTGGGCTCCACAACGTTGTCTCGGTCTCGATGGGACTCATCGTCTCGATGAGCTGCCTCGTCTCCTTGGGGCAGGGCGCGGGTGAGTCTGGCCTCATGTTCATTCCCGCCATGGTGATCGCGCTGCTGCTCAACATCTGCAGCGCGGCCTGCATGGCAGAGCTCAACGCCCTCATGCCCAACGCCACGGGCGGACTGGTGCAGTACACGCTCGCGGGCCTTGGCCCTTTGCCCACGCTCGTCACGATGGTGGGTGGCTACCTCATCTGCAACATCCTCTGCGGCGGCGTTGAGGCGGCAATCTTTGGCTCGGTGATGGTCGAGACCATCCCTCTGGCGATTCCCGCAGCCGTCTACCCCACGATCGTCTCGATCATTGTCGCGGTGGCAGCGCTCAAGGGCGTCGACATTTTTGCCAAGCTCCAGGACTTCGTGTCCTACCTGCTGCTCTTCTCGATGATTGCGCTGGGTCTCATTGGCGCCTTCCAACTTGGCACCGGGGCGGTTGTGGAGCAGCCCGCCGCCTTGACCACCGACGCCGCCTCCGTTGTGAGCGCCGTGGGCGTGGCCTCGTGGCTCTTCGTGGGCGCCGAGTATGCCATTCCCATCTCCAAGGACGTGCGTAACGCCAACCGGAACATCCCTCTGGGCATGATGATCAGCCTGGCGCTCATCTGCGTGATGGATTCGCTCGTGGTTCTCGGCTTCTGGCACTATGTGCCCTGGGGCGAGCTTGCGGAGTCCGCCTCGCCGCACCTGCTCTACGGCGAGAGCCTCTTGGGCAACGTCGGCAAGGTGTGGATGAGCATCGTCTCGGCGCTGGCCTTTATTGGCTCGCAGAACTCCACCGTGAACGGGCTCTCCCAGATTTGCGACGGCATGACCAAGGTGAACATGATGCCCCGGTTCTTCTCGCGCAAGAACCGCTATGGCGCGCCCGCGGTGGCCATTCTCTTTGTGACGATCTCAATCTGCCTCATCGCGTACTTCAGCGGCGGGTCGTCGGCGGCCATCTCGTTCCTGATCCTTGTGGTTACGGTGCTGTGGCTTGTCTCATACATCTTTGCCGACATCGACGTGCTGGTGCTTCGCCGTCGCTTCCCCAAAGCGCCGCGTGCGTTCAAGGTGCCCGGCGGCCCCGTGATCCCCGTCATTGGCATTGCCGGCACGGTGTTCATGATCGCGAACATCTCGAGCGATCCCGCGGAGGCAGTTGCCATCTGGATTCTCGCTGGCGTTACCTTCCTGGTTCTGGGCGTCTACTCGTTCTTCTGGATCAAGTACAAGATGCGGATGCCCGTGTTCAAGCCGGTGCCCATCCCGGAGGTGCTTGCGATGGAGAACGACCTCTATTACGAGATTCGCCACCGCCGCGGCATCTGGCGCTAGGGGAGAGCTGCGAACGTGAGGGCTGTAGCGTTGGTCTGCAGAGATGTGTACTCCGGCGTCATTTTGGCGCCGGAGGGCGTGTTATCGCGGCGATTGCATACAAAAGGGGCCTTCCGGCGACTTCGACAGTTCTTGCGCGGCTCGTGTCGCCGTTCCGCTCACCCCATGGCGTCCTTGTGATGCCGTTCGACCTGCTCCTTGACCGCCTGCCGAGAAGTCCCTATACTCAATCTGCAATGCAGTAGTGATTCGTAGGAAGTGGGGTGGAGTTTCTCGCCCCGCTTCCTTTCTGTATGTACCTGTGATGTGTGAGGGAGGGGACATGCCCGCAGTGCCAGAGCACGACACGCGCCAGCGCATCCTTGACGCGCTCGAGGCAGCAGCGCCCGAGCATGGCATCGACATCGTCGACGTCGAGGTCGTGGGCTCGAAGAAGAACCCGTGCGTCCGCGTGCGCATCGACCACGCAGACGAGGAGGCCGGGCCCATCTCGCTTGACGAGGTGACTGCCGAGACCGAGTGGATCTCTGCCGCGATTGACGAGCTCGACCCCATTGAGGGGCCATTCACGCTCGAGGTCTCGTCGCCGGGCCTCTCGCGCCCGCTGCGTCGCCCGCATGACTTCGAGCGCTTCGCGGGCGAGGACGTCTCGCTTGGAACCACGGCAACCGAGGGCCGTCGCCACTTCACCGGCCGCCTCGAGGGCCTGGATGGCCAGAACGTGGTTCTCACCGTTGACGGCGAGCGCGTGAGCATCCCCCTCGACCAGGTCAAGAGCTGCAAGATCAAGCCAAACTTCGATTCCCCGTCCAACGGGGCCAAGAGCTAGAAAGGAATTCGCATGGCATCAGAGATGATGGAAGCGCTGATGGCGCTCTGCCAGGAGAAGCACATCGACGAGCTGTACCTGCTCGACCGCCTGGAGCAGTCGCTCGCCAAGAGCTACGCCGACATCCTTCACCTTCCCTTTGGCGCGCGCGTCACCATCGACCACGCCACCGGCAAGGTCTACGTCTACGAGCTCATCCCCAAGGAGGAGTCCTACGACGAGGAGACCGGCGAGTACCTCGATTTTGACGAGAAGGATGTCACCCCGCCCGACACCTCCCGCATCGCGGCGCAGCACGCCAAGGCCGAGATTCGCGCCATCGTGCGCAACGCCGCCCGCGTCCAGATCTACGAGGAGTTTTCGCAGCGAATTGGCGACATCATCACCGGCACGGTGCTCCAGACCACGCCCGACTTCACGATCATCAAGATTCGCGAGGGCGTCGAGGCCGAGCTTCCCCATTTCGACCAGCGCCGTTTCCCCGACGAGCGCAACGAGCGCCCCGCGGGCGAGCACTACGCGCACAACCAGCGCCTGAAGGCCATCATCATCGACGTGCGCGACCCGAACAACGACCAGCCCACCGTCCGTGGCGAGCGCCAGCGTCCGCCCATCGTGGTCTCCCGCACCCACCCCGACCTCATCCGCAGGCTCTTCGAGCTTGAGGTCCCCGAGGTCTACGACGGCGTCGTCGAGATCCGCTCCATCGCCCGAGAGCCTGGCATACGCTCCAAGGTCGCCGTCTCGTCCAAGGACGACCACCTCGATCCCGTGGGTGCCTGCGTTGGCCCCAAGGGCAGCCGCGTGCGCACCGTTGTCTCCGAGCTGCGCGGCGAGCGCGTCGACGTGGTGCCCTGGTCCGACGACCCGGCGCGCTGCGTTGCCAACGCCCTCTCGCCGGCGCGTGTGTCTCGCGTGATTTTTGGCCCCGAGGACGGTTACGCCACGGTCATCGTGCCCGATGACCAGCTGTCGCTGGCCATTGGCAAGGAGGGCCAGAACGCCCGCCTGGCCGCCCACCTCACCGGCATGCACATCGACATCAAGAACGAGTCGCTTGCCGCCGGCGTCCTGCGCGACCTTCCCCGCGCCGCCGAGGTCCCCGAGAGCGAGGCCGAGGAGGACGGCGAGCAGCACCGCTGCGAGTACGTGGGCGAGAACGGCATCCAGTGCCGCAACATGGCCCGTCCGGGCTCGCGTTACTGCGGCATTCACGAGAAGCTCATGGATGCCGAGGTCTCCGATGACCCCGACTCTCTGATCTAGCGTCCCCAAGCGGACTTTTGATTGCAGGCACTACCCGGGCGGCACGGCCGCCCGTGAATGAAAGGTTGGTCACATGGCCAAGACTCGCGTACACGACCTTGCCAAGGAGTACGGGATGACGAGCAAGGAGATGCTCGACCATCTCCGCGACATGAAGATTCCCGCCAAGTCCGCCTCCTCGACGCTCGAGGATGCCTACGTCTCCATCGTGCGCAAGAAGCTCAAGCCCATCCTCGAGGACCGCGCCGCCCAGATCGAGGCCGCCAAGAAGGCCGAGGAGGAGGCCGCCGCCGAGGCCAAGAAGGCCGAGGAGGAGGCCGCCGAGAAGGAGCGCGTTGCTGCCGAGAAGCGCCGCGAGCGCGAGCGCGCCGAGGAGGAGAAGAAGCGCGCTGCCGCCGAGGCCGCGAGGAAGCGCGCCGAGGAGGAGAAGAAACGCGCCGCCGAGAAGGCCGCAAAGGAACGCGCCGAGGAGGCCGAGCGCAACCGCGTCCACGACAACGCCCCCAAGTCGATGCCCACCTTCACCTCGCTGCTCGACCAGATTGCCCAGCAGGAGCAGGTGCTCAAGCAGCAGGCCGAGGAGGCTGCGCAGAAGAAGGCCGAGGGCCAGGGCCGTCGCGAGCGCCGTGGCGAGTCCGAGCACGCGCGCTCCGAGCGCAAGAGCTACTCCGCCCCGTCCCGCATGGAGCAGGACGGCGGTGCCGAGCAGGGCGAGGGCCGTCCGGGCCGCAAGGGCCGCAAGGGCAGCCGTCGCGGCGACGAGGGCGAGGACCGCTACAGCCGCATGGCCCGCGAGGCCGAGGCCTACAACCGTAGCCGCGTCCTCGACGAGGCCCGCGAGGCCGTCGAGGAGGCGTCGCGCAAGTCCACCGGCAGGCGCCGCCGCCGCAAGGAGCGCCGCCAGAAGCAGGCCGAGGAGGCCGCGGAGGAGAAGCGCATAGAGGAGGCCATCGCCAACGACCAGGACCTCTCGCAGCTCGACACCGTGAAGGTCCCGCAGGGCGCCACGGTCGCGCAGCTCGCCGAGCTTCTCGGCGTGCCGGCCAACGACATCATCAAGCGCCTCTTCCTCCTGGGCAACCCCCTCACGCTCACCGAGTCCATGTCCGATGACCTTATCGAGCTGGTCGCCGACGACCTGGGTCGCGACGTCAAGGTCATGACCAAGGAGGAGGAGAACTCCTTTACCTTCTACGACGACCCCAAGGATCTGAAGCCCCGTCCGCCCGTGGTCACCGTCATGGGCCACGTCGACCACGGCAAGACGTCGCTGCTTGACGCCATCCGCCACACCGGCGTCGCCGAGGGCGAGGCCGGCGGCATCACGCAGGCCATCGGTGCCTCGCAGGTCAAGATTAACGGTCGCACCATCACCTTCATCGACACCCCCGGTCACGAGACCTTCACGGCCATGCGTGCCCGTGGTGCCAAGGTGACCGACATCGTCATTCTTATCGTGGCTGCCGACGACGGCGTCATGCCGCAGACTGTCGAGTCCATCAACCACGCCAAGGCCGCAGGCGTGCCCATCGTCGTGGCTGTGAACAAGATCGACAAGCCCGGAGCCGACCCCACCCGCGTGCGCCAGGAGCTCACCGAGTACGGCATCATCCCCGAGGAGTGGGGCGGACAGAACATGTTCGTCGACATCTCGGCCAAGAAGCACGTCGGCATCGACAACCTGCTCGAGGCCGTCCTGCTCGAGGCCGACGTCCTCGAGCTCAAGGCCAACCCCGACACCTTTGCCTCCGGCAACGTCCTCGAGGCCGAGCTCGACCGCGGCCGCGGCTCTGTGGCTACGGTGCTCGTGACGCGTGGTACGCTCCACGTGGGCGACGCCGTGGTTGCCGGCATGGCCTACGGTCGCGTGCGCGCCATGCTCGACCCCAAGGGCAACCCCGTCGAGGCTGCCGGTCCCTCCGACCCGGTCGAGATCCTGGGCCTCCAGAGCGTCCCCATGGCGGGCGACGAGTTCCGTGTCTTCCAGGATGACCGCGACGCCCGCGATCTGGCCGACCAGCGCGCCCTCAAGGCCCGCATCGAGGAGCAGAACCGCGTGAAGCACGTCACGCTGGAGAACCTCTTCGCTACCATGGCCGACGCCGACGTCAAGGAGCTCAACCTCATCATCAAGGCCGACGTCCAGGGCTCCATCGAGGCGCTCCAGGACTCGCTCGACAAGATGGACCAGTCCGAGGTTCGCATCAACACGATCCACGCGGCCGTGGGCGCCATCACCGAGACCGACGTTACGCTCGCGGACGCCTCCAACGCCATCATCATTGGCTTTGGCGTGCGCCCCGATGCCAAGGCCCGTGCCGCCGCCGAGCGCGAAGGCGTCGAGATCCGTACCTACAGCGTCATCTACAAGGCCATCGAGGACATCGACGCCGCCCGCATCGGCATGCTCAAGCCCACTGAGGAGGAGGTCCAGACCGGTATCGCCGAGGTCCGTGACACCTTCAAGGTGCCCAAGGTTGGCATCGCCGCCGGCTGCATGATCTCCGAGGGCGAGGTCTCCCGCGACGACCAGGTGCGCCTCGTGCGCGACGGCATCGTGGTCTACGAGGGCAAGATTGCCTCGCTTAGGCGCTACAAGGACGATGTCAAGAGCGTCAAGGCCGGCTTCGAGTGCGGCATTGGCCTGGAGAACTTCCAGGACATCCACCCCGGCGACCAGATCGAGGCGTACCGCATCGAAGAGGTCGCGCGCACGGAGTAGGGAGGCACACATGAAGCAGAACCAGCACTCGCGCCGCACCAACGAGATTGCGCGCGAGAAGCTCGCCACCATCATGCTCTTTGAGGTCTCCGACCCCGACCTCCAGCTCGTGACCGTCACGGGCGTGGAGGTCTCGGTCGACAAGTCCTTCATGCGCGCCTACGTGAGCTGCGATGCCTCCCGCTACGAGGAAGTCTCGGCGGCGCTCGAGCGCGCCAAGGGGCGCATTCGCTCGCTTCTCGGCCACGCGCTTGGCTGGCGCGTGACGCCCGAGCTTGCGTTCCAGATCGACACCACTACCGACGAGGCCGAGCGAATCTCTCGCGCGCTTGAGAACGTCCCGCCAACGCTTGGCGTCGAGAAGGACGAGAACGGCTATCCCATCGCGGCGGACGCCGAGGACGGCGCCAGCGACGCCGTCGAGGGCGAAGAGGGCGAGTAGGGAAGAGCTTGATGAGGGTTTCCGAATACATGGAACAGGCGGAGCTCTTCAAGGGCGTTGTCGCGCTGATCGAGGATGCCAACACCATCGCGATCTGCGCGCACACCTCGCCCGATGGCGACGCCATTGGCTCCGGCCTTGCCCTGGCCGAGGTCATTCGCACCGCGTGGCCGGGCAAGCGCGTGACCAACCTCCTGGCCGACAAGGACCCCGTCCCCAGGATCTACCGCTTCCTGCCGGGGTCCGACACCTTCGTGCACGCGGTGGACTACGACGTGACGCCGGACCTCTTCATCTGCGTTGACCTCTCGCAGATGTCGCGCCTGGCTGACGCCGAGAAGATCTGCGCCCGCGCGCACCACGTGGCCGTTCTTGACCACCACCCCTCGGGCGAGCGCTTCTGGGAGGCGGGCGTGGTTCGCCCCGATGCCGCCGCCACGGGCGTCATCATCTCCGAGTTCTGTCTGCACTCCTCGCGCGTCCTCACGCCCACGATCGCGCAGAACCTTCTCTGCGCCATTGTGACCGACACGGGCCGCTTCCAGTACCAAAACGCCGACAGCGAGGCCTTTGAGACGGCAAGCATGCTGGTTGAGGCCGGTGCCTCGCCCGCGGAGGTCGCGCTCAACGTGTACCAGTCCGATCGCCTGGCCTACGTGCACCTTGCCGCCCGCGTTCTTGCGCGCATCCAGACCTTTGCAGAGGGCCGCATTGCCTACAGCTTTGCGACGGCGGAGGACATCGCCAACGCCGGCGTCACGCTCGACGAGCTTGACGGCCTCATCGACCTGGTACGCTGCATCGAGGGCACCCAGGTGGCGCTCTTCTTGAAGGAGGTCGACGGCGGCAAGGTCCGCGGCAACCTCCGCTCCAAGTGCGACCTGGACGTCTCGGGCATCGCGCGCGAGATGGGCGGCGGCGGGCACCGTGCTGCTGCCGGGTTCACCGCCTCGGGCACTGTGGACGAGGTTCGCGCAATCGTGCTGCCAAAGCTCTGCGCCCTCTTCGATGGCGACGCCGCGCTCTCTTCCGCCCCGAAGGCAGACGTGCGAGGTGCGTCACGGTGAGGCGCGGCGAGTCGGGCTATAACGCCCTCCTCGGCATCGACAAGCCCTGCGGAATGACGAGCCACGACGTGGTGAACCACGTGCGGCGCGCCCTGGGGGAGCGCCGCGTGGGACACGCCGGCACGCTTGATCCCGCAGCGTCGGGCGTCATGGTGGTCGGCGTGGGCCAGGGCACGCGCCTCATGGGCCTTCTCACCGCCGAGCGTAAACGCTACACGGCAGGCATCATCTTTGGCTGCGAGACGGACACGGACGACGCCGATGGCGCGCCCACGGTTGCCGCCGAGGTCCCCGAGCGCCTGGGCAGCGAGGACGTGGCCCGCGGTATTCTCGCCGGCTTTGTGGGCGAGCAGGACCAGGTGCCTCCTGCGTATTCCGCCATATCCGTGGACGGGCAGCGCTCCTACGCGCTTGCGCGCGAGGGTAAGGCGCCTGAGCTGGCAGCCAGGCGCATCACGGTCTTCTCTGCAAAGCTTGTCGAAATAGCCTCGGTGGAGGGGCAGCTCAGCTGGGTCGTTGACTTTGACGTCTCCAAGGGCACCTACGTGCGGAGCCTGGCGCGTGACATTGGGCGCGCAGCCGGGTCTGCCGCGCACCTCGTGGCGCTGCGGCGCACGCAGTCCGGCTCGGTGGGGCTTGACGCCTGCCTGGCGCTGGACGCGGTCGACGCGGCGCAGGATCCCGCGGAGGTTCTTGCCCACGCGCTTGACCCCGTTGCTGCCCTGGGTGCCCCAGTGCGCCAGCTGAGTGCGCAGGAGGCGGCAGACGCGGCCTGCGGAAAGGTCTTGGCGGCGGGAACGGTGCGCATGGCAGATGGAACAGAGCGCGCCCCGCTTCCCGGCGAGCGCATTGCCATGGTCTTTGACCAGCGCCTTGTTGGCGTCTGGAGCTGTGGCAGGCGCGGCCTTGCCTGCGAGGTCAACTTCCCGGCCGGAATCACGGGGGTGCGCGCATGACGGGCGAGCCCTTCTCCTGCGTACCCGCCTGGCACGAGCCCACCTGGCCGCTTGCTGCTGCGGAGGCGCGCCAGCTGGCTGCAGCGTCGACCTTCTCGGGCGTGTCGCTTGGCGCATCCGTGCATCTTCCAGACGCCACTGCCTACCTTGCTCCTGGCGTCACGCTGGGGCCCAACCAGCGCTTTGTCTGCGTGATTGGCGCCTTTGATGGCCTGCATGCGGGGCATCGTGCCCTCATTGCCCAGGCCGCCGGGGACGCCCGCGCGCGGAACCTGCCACTTGCCCTGGTGACCTTTGACCCCGACCCCTCGGAGGTCCTTTCCACCCGTCCGCCCGAGCGCCTGCTCTCCGATGCGGATCGCGTGCGCTCACTGGCTCTCTCCGGCGCGGACGCCATTCTCGTGCACCGCTTCACCCCGGAGCTTGCGGCGCTCCCGTACGACCGCTACGTCACCGAGGTGCTGGGCGGCATCCTCTCGCCTGCGGCCATCCATGTGGGCGAGGACTTCCGCTTTGGCTCCGGCGGCGCGGGAACGGTAACGGCAATGGCTGCCCTGGGTGAGAAGCGCGGCTTCGACGTCTTTGGACATGCGCTCGTGACGGCGGAGGGAAGCCCCGTCTCGGCCACGCGCGTGCGCGGGCTTCTCGGCGAGGGCAAGGTCGAGAAGGCCGCCGAGCTCCTGCTTCGCCACCACTTCCTGGGTGGGCGCATCGTCCACGGCCGCGGTGAGGGCACCTCGTTTGGCTTCCCCACGGCCAACGTCGAGCTGGACGGCCGCGACTGCCTGCCGGCCAACGGCGTCTACGCCTGTCTCGCCATCATCGATGGGCGCGTCTGGCCCGCGGCGGTTAACGTTGGCGCGCCACCATCTTTTGACGTGGCGGCCCACCCCATGCTCGAGGCAAACCTCGTGGGCTTCTCGGGCGACGTCTACGGGGAGGACGCTCGCGTGGTGTTTCTGCGCCACCTTCGTGCCTCTCGTCGATTCGACTCGCTTGCCGAGCTGGAATCCGCCGTGTTGGGGAACATCCAATGGGTACGCGAGAATGTTGGGGAGGAGTGCGTGGGGGTGGTCGCGTGATTAGCGACGAGGACAAGGAGCGGGTTCGCCAGGCCACCGACATCGTGCAGCTGGTGGGCGAGACGGTTGAGCTGCGTCAGCGCGGCCGGGAGTTCTGGGGATGCTGCCCCTTCCACCACGAGAAGACCCCCTCGTTCAAGGTGGATCCGGCAACGGGCCTCTGGCACTGCTTTGGGGCGTGCAGCGAGGGCGGCGACGTCTTCAAGTACGTGATGAAGCGCGAGAACCTCTCGTTTCCGGACTCCATTCGCTACCTGGCAGATCGTGCGGGCATCGAGCTTTCCGAGGACAAGAGCGCCGCCCGCGGGCCGCGCAAGAACCGCCTCATCGAGGCCCTCACGCTGGCGGACGACTACTATCACACCATGCTCATGCGTGGCCGTGGCGAGGGGCCGGCCGCCGCGCGCGCCTACCTTGCGGGGCGCGGCTTTGGCTCGGACGTGTGCCGCCGCTGGCACTTGGGCTACGCGCCCGGGCGCGGCTCGCTCGTCTCGTACTTGCGCGGGAAGGGCTATAGCCCCAAGGAGCTCATCGCAGCAAACCTGGCCGTTGAGCGCTCGGGGCGCCTTGCCGACTGGTTCTACGACCGGGCTATGTTTCCCATCCACGACGAGCAGGGGCGCACCATCGCCTTTGGCGGCCGCATCCTGCGCCCCGCCAACAACGCGCCCAAGTACCTCAACACGCGCGACACCACGATCTTCAACAAGGGCAAGCACCTCTTTGCCTACGACCGCGCCAAGGAGACCATGGCGGCAACGGGCACGGCCATCGTCTGCGAGGGCTACACCGACGTCATCGCCATGCACGAGGCCGGCTTCACCAACGCCGTGGCAGCGCTGGGGACCGCCTTCCGCATTGACCACATCCGGCTCATGGAGCGCCAGCGCGTCTCTCGCATCATCTGCATGTTCGACGGCGACGAGGCTGGCCAGCGTGCGGCCGAGCGCGCCGTCCAGTTTATCGACAAGACCTCGGCCTCGATGGTCTGCGTGGTGCTGCCCAACGGCCAGGACCCCATGGAGTTCCTCTCGTCCCACGACGCTGCGGCCATGCAGGCGCAGCTCGACGCCGCGGTGCCGCTCATGGACTTCGTGTTCACCAAGCGCCTGGCGGGCTACGACCTCTCGGCGCCAGGCCGGCGCGTCAAGGCGCTGGACGAGATGGCCCAACTTTTGGCGCCGCTCAAGAACTCCGTGCTGCTTGACGAGTACGCCACGCAGCTGGCGGACGCCCTTGGCATGGACGTTGCCGAGACAAAGCGCGTGATTCGCGAGAAGCCCGTTAAGGAGTCCGAGCCCGAGGCACGGGAGCGCCGGCGCGAGGGTGCCGCCAGGACAACCGCGCCGAGCATGGCGCCCGTGGCAGCCGCGCCGTATTTAGGGGACGAGGACGACTACGCTCCCGTGCCGGATGACTACGTGCCCGCGGATGCCTACGATGGTGGCGGCGCCCCCGTTGCCGCAGCGCCCACGAACGCTACGTCCTTCTCGGTCTCGCGCATGCTCTCGGGTGACGAGCGCATGCAGGTCGCCGTGGAGCGCGAGCTCCTCTCGATGCTTGCCGCCATGCCGGACGAGGTGCGTCCCTATGCCGACCGCCTTGCGGACGTGATGTGGGCAGACGCGCGCCACGAGGGGATGGCCTGGGCAATGCTCGCCACGCCAGAGGGCACCGCGCCCGCAGATGTTGTGGCTGCCGCCACTGCCGTTGAGCCGGACGCGCCGCAGATCCTCTCGTCCGGGCGCGTGGTCTCGAGTCCTGGCATGGACGCTCGCGAGAAGGTCGCGTTTCTCGTGGATTCGGTCGAGCTCTACTCGTGCAAGCGGCGTGTGCGGGAGGCCAAGGCGCGGCTGCGGCAGGCAGGAGACGCCGGCGGCGAGGACGCCGAGGCGCTCTTCGAGCAGGCCACTGCGCTGCAGAAGCGTATTAATGCGTTGACGAAGAAGCTTTCTGCTGTTGTCGAGCAGTAAAAACGGGTAGCATTTTGAAGGTTACTGCGTCGAAGGGAAAAACTTGGCTGCTGCAAAGAAGACGAAGGACGACATCAAGCTCTCCGACGAGCTGGGACGCGTTGTCGATGGGCTGGTGAGCGCGTCTGCCAAGTCGGGCGGAAGCGTGTCCGAGGACGACATCCAGGTTGCCATCCGTGACGTCGACGTGGACGGGGACGAGCTCTCCGACCTCTACGACACGCTGCGCGCCAAGGGCGTCGAGATCACTACGTCGGGTGAGGCCGCCAATCCTGCCTTTGGCATTGGCTCCATCGATGCCGGCGATGACGATGACGACTTTGGCTCTGACGACGACTTCTCCGACGACGATGACTCCCTCGACGGCGAGGACGACGAGGAGTCCGAGGCCGCCAACGAGGCCAAGGAGATCAAGGAAGCCCTGCGCTCCGTGCCCAAGGCCAAGGTCTCAAAGCCCAAGCGCTCGAGCCGCGCCCACGCGCGCCGACAGGACACCTCCACAGTCATGCTCACCGGCGATCCCGTACGCATGTACCTCAAGGAGATTGGCAAGGTCGACCTGCTCACCGCCGACGAGGAGGTCCACCTGGCCATGAAGATCGAGGCCGGCACCGAGGCCACCAAGAAGCTCGAGGCCGCCGAGAACGGCGAGATCGAGCTTACGCGTGCCGAGCAGCGCCGCCTCATGCGCATCGAGCAGGTGGGCCTCGACGCCAAGCAGCAGCTCATCTCCGCGAACCTGCGCCTGGTTGTCTCCATCGCCAAGCGCTACGTGGGCCGCGGCATGCTGTTCCTCGACCTCATCCAGGAGGGCAACCTCGGCCTCATCCGCGCGGTCGAGAAGTTCGACTACACCAAGGGCTTCAAGTTCTCCACGTACGCCACGTGGTGGATTCGCCAGGCTATCACCCGCGCCATTGCCGACCAGGCACGCACCATCCGCATCCCGGTGCACATGGTCGAGACCATCAACAAGCTCATCCGCGTGCAGCGCCAGCTGCTGCAGGACCTTGGACGCGACCCCACCCCGGAGGAGATTGGCGCCGAGATGGGCATGTCGCCAGACCGCGTGCGCGAGATCCAGAAGATCAGCCAGGAGCCCGTCTCGCTGGAGACGCCTATCGGCGAGGAGGAGGACTCCCAGCTGGGAGACTTCATCGAGGACTCCACGGCAGTGGCGCCGCCCGAGGCAGCGAGCGACTCCATGCTCCGCGAGCAGCTTGACCAGGTGCTGGACGGCCTTGCCGACCGCGAGCGCAAGGTCATCAAGTTCCGCTTTGGCCTTGAGGACGGTCACCCCCGTACGCTTGAGGAGGTTGGCCGCGAGTTTGGCGTGACGCGCGAGCGTATTCGCCAGATTGAGTCCAAGACGCTTGCCAAGCTGCGCCACCCCAGCCGCTCCGGCAGGCTTAAGGACTACATGGAGGAGTAGCGCCTCTCGCGTTTGCGCTGGTAGAAGTATGTGCGGGCCGTCCCTTTGGCGGCCCGTTTTCTGTTTGGTGGCTGTGCGCTGTTACAGTCGCCGGAAGGTCTCTTTTGGCGACGTCTGTAACAAAGCTAAGGCTCCGGCGACGTGTCATCCGCGCACGAACGTGAGCGTCTCCGCGTCAGAGCGACTCCGATTCAAACGGTACCCTCGTTCCGAGAAGCCCTCGAGCTGCTCGACCTTTTCGACGCCCTGCTCGGCGCACCAGCGCACGAACGCCCCGCGTGCGGCCTTTGCCTCGGTTGCGCGCTGAACAACGCGCCCGTCAGAGGCGCGAACCTCTCCAAAAACGCAGGTCACAACAGGTGCGCCCGTGCGCTGGGCCCAAGGGACCACGGCCTTTGCGTACTCCTGCGAGGCAACGTTCACAATCACTTCCGCCCCGTCGCCGAGAAGGGAGTCCAGAAGCCGCTCACCCCAGAACTCATAGAGGTCGCGGCACCCACCAACGGCAAGCTTTGCCTGCATCTCCAGGCGATATGGGATCACGCCGTCAAGTGGACGCAGAATCCCGTACATCCCGGAAAGAATGCGCAGGTGCGACGTGAGCCACATCAGCTCCTTCTCGTTCATGACCTGCGGTGCTAGGTGCTGGTATTGAATGCCCACGTACGTGAGCACGGCAGGGGAGAGCAGCCGAGGTTCTCTCGTCATGTCCTCAGGCATGGTGGCAAGCCGTTCCCAGTTGGGCCGTGCCAGCGTGTCGCTGCATCGCCAGACCCTGCGTGCACCGTCGTAGCCAAGGGAGCGCAGCTCGCGGGCCAGACTCTGTGCATCGGCGAGAAACGCGGGCAGCGTCTGGGCGAAGGGCGGACCTTCGACCACGTCCATGCGCTTTGCCGGCGATACTACGAACATCAAAGCCATGTTGTTCCATTCCGTTGGCTGCCCAAGCAGGCCCGCAAGCGCGGCAAGACAAGAAAGTAACAAAGAAATATTCGAGGAACTGCCCTACGTTACACGATTTTTGAGTTTATTGCGCCGAACTGCCCTTCGTTACATGGGATTTCTGGAACTCCTCAAGTATGAGGACCTGCATATTGTCCTTGCAAGTCTGATAACCACTATATGTTGTAGGCATCTACGCGCCGACACTTAGGCGTCCTTCGAAATAGGGTGTAACGAAGGGCAGTTCGATGCAAAGAAACAGAAATTTGTGTAACAAAGGCGAGTTCGATGCAGCGTACCGCCCTTCGCACGCGCAATCTTGACTGCACTCAAGTTCACCAGTCACACAAAGATGGGTTGCGCCACGGGGATTCCCCGCGGCTTGTGGGAAGGCGGGTCCATGTTCAGGCAAATGAGGCGCTTCAAGCAGCAGCTCTCCCAAGAGGAGTGCGAGGATATCCTGCTCTCCGAGCGGCGTGGCGTCCTCGCGGTTCACGGCGAGGACGGCTATCCGTACGGTGTCCCTATGGACTACCTGTACGAGCAGGGAAAGATCTATTTTCACGGGGCCAAGTCGGGGCACAAGATTGATGCGATTAAGGCCGACAACCGTGTCTCTTTCACCGTCTTTGACCAAGGCGTGCCTGTTGAGGGCAAGGTTGGCCCAGACGTGCGAAGCGTCATCGTTTTTGGACGGGTCTCACTCTTGGATACAACTCCCGAAACCATTGGGATTGCCCGACGCCTGGGCGAGAAGTACGACCCTTCCGGCTATGTGGCCGACGAGATCAAACGCACCGCCGAGAGGATCCAGCTGCCTGAGCTTTCCATTGACCACATGAGCGGAAAGCGCGTGAACGAGTCGTAGGTCGACATTAGACGTGCGAGTGAACAATCAGGAATCGAGGAGTGAACGTGGTTCTGTTAGGAGCCCTCATAAACGGCCTCGAGGCTGCAGTCGGCGGAGTTCTCGGCCTTCTCTTCAAGGGGCGGGTCTCGGAGCGCTTGGGGGACTTCCTTCTCAAGGGGCAGGGCCTTGCCGTGGTGCTGGTAGCCGTCCAGGGGATGATGCAGGGCGGCAGCGTTGCCATCGTCACGCTTTCGTCGGCGCTTGGCTCCGTGATCGGTCTGGGCATCGACATCGACGCGCGCATTCGTTCGTTGGGTGACTGGGCCCAGCGGCGCCTCAACCAGGCGTTTGCCGGCTCCAAACGCCTTGGGAACTTCTCGGACGGTTTCGTCACGGCCTCGATCTTCACCTGTACGGGAGCCATGACCATTGTCGGGTCGCTCTCGAGTGGCATCTTGCTTGACCACTCGACCCTCATCTCGAAGGGCGTCATCGACCTGGCAGTCTGCCTTCCCATGGCGGCGACCATGGGAATAGGTGTTCCTTTCTGCGGCGCGAGCCTCGTTGTCTACGAGGGCATACTCTCCGTGCTGGCAAGCTTGGTGGGGTCATTCCTCACCGACGCCGTGGTTACCGAGGTTGCCGTCACTGGCTCTACGCTGCTACTGGCCGTGGGCACTAACCTCCTTGGCGTGACCGACATCAAGGTTGCAAACCTCATCCCTGCAGCGTTTGTCCCCATTCTCTTGGTGCCAGTCGCCACGGCTCTGGGGCTGATGTAGCCGCCGGGCCGCGCATTTGCGGTAGTGACGCTGGTTGCTCAGATGCTTGTTACCGGCTCGTCTCGCTTTTGGGAAACCAACTGGGCAAACGCTGCGGCCCCGCGACGAGCCGGTAACAAGGGAGCTTCTCGGCCCATGCGTTGTTACCGGCCCGTGGCTTCCGTCGGGCCTTATCTGCGGAAACGGCCTGGGGCCAAGACGTGCCGGTAACAACGAGTGAGCGTGCCGGACGGGCATCCGCCGCTAACCCAGCTCGCGGATGAGGTACTCCGCAAAGCGGCGCGCCACCAACGGCAGCGTGGCCGAGTTTCTCCACCCCAGCGTGATCGTGCGCCTGGGTTCCTCGCGTATGGGCCGCACCACCACGCCAGACTCAAACCCCACGAGCATCATCTCGTAGAGGATCGTGACGCCCAGCCCCTGTCGCACCATGGCGAGAATCGAGTAGTCATCCGTCACCTCGTAGCACACGTGCGGCGAGAGGCCTGCCTGCTCAAAGGCGTGCAGCGTCACGGACTCGCGGCCCTCGTCCAGCAGGATGAACGGCTGCGTGGCCAGGTCGGCCAGCGTGAGCTCGTTCTTCTCTGCCAGGGGGTTCTCGGGCGGAACCACTGCCATCATGCGGTCCGGGCCAAACGAGTGGGACTCCAGGCCCGCGGCCTCGGCGTCTGCAAGGTTGGTGAACCCCAGGTCGCACTCGCCGTTGCGCACCCATTCCGCAATGGAGGTGTACTCGCTTTGCCTCAGGTTGAAGCGCACGGAGGGATACAGACGCCTAAAGTCGAGCATGGGGCGGGGGAGAAGGTTCCTGCTCACGCTGGTGAAGGTGCCAATCGTGATGGTGGCGCGCCCCAGGCCCTGGACTTCGCGCTTCTTCTCGGCAAGCGCCCGCTCGTCGCGCGCAACGGCCTGCAGGTAGGGCATGAACTGCTCACCGTCTTTGGTGAGCGTGACGCCGTCGCGGCTGCGCTCCACGAGCGTGCAGCCAAGCTCGCGCTCAAGCGCCTTGACCGTCTGCGAGACGGCGCTCTGCGTGTAGCCAATGCGATTGGCAACTTTGGTGAAGCTGCCCTCCTCGACCACGTCGATGAAGATCGCGTAGCGAGAGTAGCGCGCCTGTGCGTCTGGCTGCTGTGGCATGGTTGTCCCTTCGTCGGCCGGGTTGCCCGGTCTGCTAGCGATTAGTATAGCTACTTAACAGATAAGAATCATTCGTTTCACTAATAACAAGATCTGTTGCTTAATGTGTCCAAGACGCATTGAGCGGAGAAGTTCGAGCAGGTCTGGCGGGTGGTTCCCATGGAGATGGCAGAGACGAGCAGCGCGTTTGCAACGGGTGCCCCAGCGGGCGTCGTGCAGAGCGTCCGCTGTAGAGCGGGCATTCTCGCCCGCCATGGCGAGGCACTGTGCGAGGGCATTCTCGACGGTGTACCCATCGCGCTGGGCTACCTGGCGGTCTCGTTCTCGCTGGGCATCGCGGCGCGCAAGGTGGGTCTTGACGCGGTGCAGGGCTTCTTTGCGAGCCTCTTCAACAACGCTTCCGCGGGCGAGTATGCCGGCTTTGCCGTCATTGGTGCGGGCGGGTCGCTGCTCGAGATGGCCGTGGTTATGCTGGTTGCCAATGCCCGCTACCTGCTCATGAGCTGTTCCATGGCGCAGCGATTCTCGCCGGACACGCCGATCATCCACCGGGTGCTGGTGGGCTTTGACCTCACCGACGAGCTCTTTGGCATTGCCATCGCGCGTCCGGGCGAGGTGGACCCGTACTACAGCTACGGTGCCATGGTCGTGGCGCTTCCGGGCTGGGCGTTTGGCGGTATGGCCGGCGTGATTGCCGGCAGCGTGCTTCCCGAGCGCGTAGTGAGTGCGCTTTCTGTTGCACTCTTTGGGATGTTCCTCGCAATCATCATTCCGCCGGCGCGCAAGAGCCGCGTGGTGGCCGGGCTGGTGCTTGCTAGCTTTGCGACCAGCGCTTTGTTTGCGTGGGCGCCGCTCCTCTCGGGGCTCTCCGAGGGCGTGCGCACCATCATCCTCACGGTTGCGCTCTCTGCCCTTGCGGCTGCGCTCTTCCCGGTGGACGAGAAGGATGCTGGCGAGAAGGACACTGACGTTGCAGGCGTCGCTGCGGCGCGCGCCCTCGAGGGAGATGCCTGCCGTGCAGCCTAGCGTCGTTGCCTATCTCGTGGTGATGTCGGCAGTCACGCTGGGAACCCGCATCTTGCCGCTCACGCTCATTCGCAAGCCCATCACTAACCGGTTCTTTAGGTCGTTTCTCTACTATGTGCCCTATGTGACGCTCGCGGTGATGACCTTCCCGGCCATCCTCACGGCAACTGACTCGCCCGTCGCGGGCGCGGTGGCGCTCTTTGTGGGCATCGCGACCGCGTGGCTTGGGGCGAGCCTCCCGCAGGTGGCTGTTGGATGCTGCGGCGTGGTGTTCGTGCTGGAGCTGCTGCTGGCGTAGGCCGGCGCGTCTCGGCTCGCGGTGCGAAACTGCCTGCGGCGTTGCCGCCTCTGGTCGCGAGCTCGCCACGGGGCAACTGTTGGCCCTTACGCGGCTGCGGGGTAAAATCCCAACGTTTTCCTGGCAATGAACGTCGTTATGTGTCTGAAAATTGCCCCGTAGTACGCGAGACGCCATCGCCGCTCCGTCAATTATGCCAATCATGGTCCGCAACCCCTGCTGCATGGGCAACCCACATGTGGCCATTTTGGTCAGGTGTTCGTGCATGGCGCTTTGCGCGCGCAAACCGCCGATACTAGTGACTTAGCAACTGAGAACAACGCAGGTACCAAAACGCTCGAAGGGCTGGAAGCATAGTGAGTTCACTCAGCAAGACGCGGGAGAATGACGACAAGGTCACGCGGGGTCAGTGGCTGGCGCTGGCGGGACTGGCAGTTTCTGCTTTTATCTTCAACACCTCCGAGTTCATTCCCATTGGCCTTCTCAGCGACATCGGCCAGACCTTCTCGCTCACCGAGGCCCAGACGGGGATCATGATCTCGGTGTACGCGTGGGGCGTGATGCTCTTCTCGCTGCCGCTCATGGTCTTTGCGTCGCGCTTTGACTTCCGCCGACTGCTGCTGGGACTCATCGCCATCTTTGCCACGGGCCAGTTCCTCTCGGCGATTTCGCCCACCTACTTGCTTCTCATTTGCTCGCGACTGGTTGTTGCTACGGCGCACGCGGTCTTCTGGTCCATCGTGATGGTTGTGGCGGCGCGCGTGGTGAGCCCGCGGCACGCCTCCACGGCGATGGGTATCGTTGCTACGGGAAGCTCCATTGCACAGATTTTCGGCCTGCCGCTGGGTCGCGCCATTGGGCTTGCACTTGGGTGGCGCATGACCTTTGCCGTGGTGGGGATTGTTGCCGTAGCGAGCCTTGTGTATCTCGCCGTGGTCTTCCCACCGCTCAGCGCAGGCGAGAAGTTCACGCTGGACAAGCTCCCCGAGCTCTTCCGCAATGGGCCGCTGGTCTCGCTCTACGTGGCCATCGTATTTCTCGCCACCGGGCAGTACGTGGCATACAGCTACGTCGAGCCGTTCCTCTCACAGACAGTTGCGCTTAGTGCCGGCGGCGTGACGGCGGCACTGGTTGTGATTGGCGCCGCCGGCTTGCTGGGGAGCTGGCTCTTCTCGCGCTTCTACGATGGCCACAAGAAGGGCTTCATTGCAGCGTCGCTGGTAGGGGAGACCGTTGCCCTGCTGGCGCTGCTGCCTGCGGCGACCTCGCTGGGCGCCACCGTTGTCGTGCTTCTGGTGTGGGGTGCGTGCGAGATGGGCTTCTGCGTGGCTCTGCAGTCGATTCTCATCAACATTACCGAGAAGGACCAGGCGTCGGTGGCGATGTCGATTTACTCTGGGCTCTTCAACCTCGGAATTGGCGCGGGGTCGGCCATTGGCGGTGCTACGGTGACGCAGCTGGGTGTGGGTGCCGTTGGCCTTGTGGGTGGAGTGATTGCCGCCGTGGGAACCGTGGTTACCGTTGGCGTGATGTTCACGCTGATGCGCCGGAAGGCTGCGCAGGCGTAGCGGCGCTGCCGGACTTCCGGTTGGCAGCAGTATTGGTGAGCATCCCTATGTGACTGTCTTGACCGTGCGTAGTTCGGATAGGCACGACGTACGAGAACTACTGCAGAGAGGGACATAGGGCTAGCAAATCCCAGTTTACTCAAAATTGTGGTTGAAGCTCCGGCGACTCCGTGTTAGAGTTCTTACTTGCGCGGACGATGGTTCGCATTTACGGGTGGTGGCGCAGCTTGGTAGCGCACTTGACTGGGGGTCAAGGGGTCGCTGGTTCGAATCCAGTCCACCCGACCACGAAACCGCAGGTCAGAGGCTTAAGCCTCTGACCTTTTTCTTTAGGTGTCCTATTTTGTGTCCTATTTGTGTCCTGTAAAACGTGCAACTGGCTTCTTCTGATGTCCCGAAATGTCCTATTTTGCAATAGGGGGAAACTCCTCGGCGAACGGTTGCGCTGTGCGTCTTCGTGCAGTATCGCCACATCAGTAATGCGTCAGTTTGCGCGCCTCCGCGGGGCTCCCAAGCCGGCCTGCGCGCATGAGGTCAGGCCGCCGTTCGACCTCTCGCCTTCGCATAGTGGCTCGTCTGTCGACAAGTGCCCGGGACTCTGCACGCAGCATACGAACCATCGGTCTGCCTTATGTATTCTCGGCTTGGGCGCTTGTGAAGGAACCGTGGCGTCCTGGGGGAATTCCCGGCCATTGCGGACGACGCGGACAGCGGGGACAGGCCGGCAGACGCGGCCAGAGGCACCGACACCAGCGGATAGCATGCGAATCGTCAGGTAACCCAAGGGCGTCACGCTCCATCCGGGGATGGGAGGTGACACCAGATGAGGGAAGGCGACACGCATGCAGGAAGAGCAGACACCAGACCTCTCCCAGATGAACAGACCACTCAGCACGCAGGAGGTCTCGCGGTACCTGGGGCTGTGCGAGCGCCAGGTCCTGCGCATGGTCCATAACGGGCAGATTCCAGCAAAGAAGTTCGGCCACAACTGGTACTACTCGCCAAGGAAGATCGCCCAGCTGGTCGGGATGCTGGACCAATGACGCCGCCCATGGGAGTGGCCTCATGCGTTTTCCGCGAAGGCTGCCGTTGCAGAAGCTTGCAGAAGGCTGTCCCGTGGCCTGCCGACGGGGGATGCTCCATCCCACCGTATCCTCGCTGTCGAGGGGCAAGGGGGTCCAGATGAGTCATCGGGAAATCAGAAGCAGCTTGGACATGATATCGGCGGACGAGGCCGCGAGGATCCTCAGGGTCTCCCCGAGGACGGTCAGGCGGCTCTGCATGGACCGGAAAATCCCCGCCGTCAAGGTGGGCAGCCAGTGGCGCATCGACAGGACGGAGCTCATGAGGACGCTCGCCAGGGACAGCAGGATGTCCTGCTGGCTCGGAATGGATGGCAAATAGGCTCGGATCCCGTCTGCGGTCGGTCTCGCGCGGCGTCTCGAATGGAGCTGATCAGAGATGAGACAGACCACAAACGCAGAGAGAATCAACGGCAGCCGCAGCACCATCCTCATCAAGGAGTACTACTCCGTCGAGGAGGTCTCCCGCCTCCTGCACATCAGCGAGAGGACGGTTAGGGAGCTCGCGCACCGCGAGGAGGACCCACTCCCGTTCCGGCTCCTCTTCGGGCAGCAGAGGAACTCCTTCATACACCGCGAGGACCTCATGGACTGGCTCGAGTCGAACTCGCAGCTCGTCCGGGACGCCGCGAAGAAGCAGATGGGCCAGGCGTGATGCAAAGGCACTCGGCCGGCGAGTTCGCCACGGTGTACCGCTTCATGACAGAGGGGCTGGGGCTCCGGGGATCCGACCTCCTCGTCTACGCGAGGATCTTCAGCTTCTGCCAGGAGGAGAGCGGCACCTACTTCGAGTCGGCCGATAGCTGCGCCGCGTTCCTGAACATGTCGGAGAGGCAGGTAAGAAGGTCCCTCGGGAACCTCGTCTCGAGGGACCTCATAGCGGAGGCCGCCGACGCCGAGACGTGCCCGAGGGGCAGGGCCTTCGTCCTCCGCAGGGAGGCCGTCAGCGCGGCGATAACGCGCGTGGAGGGCGGCGAGACCACGGACAAATTGTCCGCGGACAAGGCGGGAAGCGGACATATTGTCCGCGGCTCCGGACATCCTGGCCACGGACGCGGACAGATTGTCCGCCCCTATATAGATAGAAGAGAAGAGTAGAACGAGTCTCATACGAGAGACCGGAGAGGAGACGGGCGTCGTGGACTCGGTTGGCAGGATCGGCGCGGACGCGGAACGCGGCGGGCGGGAGCTGTGTCGCCAGGCGCTCGTGACGCCAGAGGAGGCGCTCGCGCGGGGGCTGGTCCGCGAGGTCCCGCCTCCCGCGAGGTGCGCGCACTGCGGGAGGCCGCTCAGGCCGCTCGGAGTCCCCGTCTTCGGGGGCGTCGCCTGGGTGTCGCACGAGCCATGCGAATGCGACGGGGCCGAGCGCGAGAGGAGGGAGGAGGAGAGGAGGGCCCTGGACGAGATGGCCGCGGAGAGGGAGCGCAGGCTCGAGAGGTCGGGAATCCCGCTCAGGTTCCGAAAGGCGACCCCAACAGAGGCCCGGTGCGCCACCTATGCGGACGCCCTTCCCGGGTCGGGAACCAACGGGCTCTTCATCCACGGCCCGGTCGGCACGGGGAAAACCCACAACGCCGCGGCGGTCGCCATAGCGGCCTCGGACCGGGGGCTGAGGACCGTCTTCACCTCGGCAATCACCATATTCTCGAGCATCAGGGAGACCTTCGACGGGGGAGGCTCGAGCAAGAGGGCGCTAGAGAGGTACTCGTCGTGCGAGATGCTCGTCCTGGACGACCTGGGCAAGGAGTCCAGCTCGAGGTGGTCCCTCATGACGCTGTTCACTATCGTCAACGCCAGGTACGAGGGCATGAGGCCGACGGTCGTCACGTCGCAGTACACGCTGTCGCAGCTGAGATCGAGGCTCGCGTCGACCGGCGAGGCGGAGACGGCCGCCGCCATAGCCTCACGAATCGCCGCGACGTGCGCCGACGTGGAGCTCACGGGACCTGACCTGAGGAGGGGCGCCTGGGGGCAGCAGGACACGCGGCCCGCACGGGGCACGGACCCCGGCAGGGGGCGATCGAGGCTTGATGGCTTCAGGTAGCGGCGGGCCCGCAGCGCCCTTCGCCCCGGTCTGCCAAGCCCGATTGCCTGGGATGCCAGGCATGTGCCTGACGGCGAGTCGCGCTTGAAGGCCTCGGGGTTGCGGGATGTTGCAAGAGGGCACGCGCAGGCTCGCTAGGAGGGAGGACCCCGCCGATACGTACATGCCGGGCGGTAGCGAGCTCCGCCATTGCAAAAATGGCCCGATGGCTCGTCCCCACGTGCGGAAGGTCCCGTCGGGCCAGACGATCCATGGAACAGTTCTTGAACGATGGGGTATTTCGCCCAGTCGCGCAACCATGGGGCGGACCAATCCCGCCGACAGGCAAGAGCGCGGGCAAGACGCCCGTCCGTCATGACGATAGGCCTACTCCCTGTCGCACGAGATAAGGCACGATTGCCGCTAAGAGATGCGCTTCGCGCCGAAGCTCCAGAGCAGATCGTGGTACCTCGTCGCGCGCTCCTCGTCCGAGACGCCGGGGTCGTCGGGGGCGAGCCCGGCGTCGATGCCGTCAATCATCTCGCGCCAGGTGCGCACCCTGCCGTCATCGCACAGGAACTCGCTGCTCGGCGTCACGGTCCTGAAGTCCTCGAGCTCTTCCGCCGCGATGCGGGAATCGGGGTCGAGATTCGGCATGCCCTGGCCTCCTCCTCAGCCTGAATGGAAACTTCCCGTCGGTCCGACCGAGGTCGAAACCAACCACGCACAACATTCTACCTCGCTTCCATCAGCGCCTCTTCAGGGCATCCGCAAAGTGAAGACCTCTCTAGGATAGCGTCAAATGCGCAACGGCAAAGGTCCGTCCATCGTTCTATTGGGGCGCGCACGACGTCAGGCGCCACGGGGCAGCACGTCGGCAAAGCGCCTCAGCTCCGATATAGACGCCAGGACGCTGGCCCGGGTCATTCGCGGCGGGAGGGTCCGCGGCGGCGGCGTGCGGCTGCTCGACGGATAGAATGGACGATGGCGGCAATTGCATCGCGCAGGATCTGGCAGACAGACTGGGCGTAAGGGTTTCGGCTCCTAGCGACACTCTCTTCGTTAACTCGGACGGCAGCATGCCGGTTGGCGCGTTTGGTGACGGGGGCTTCGTAGAGTTCTTCCCAAGGAGGAAGCAATGACCATTTTCCCCATCACAGAAAACTACCATCGTGGGGCGGTTCCAAGGCTTGGCGTGCGCAGGGATGACAAGGACAGACTTCTGGACGCAATGCGCGGGCAGAAGCCCATCGCCATGGCCGCTGGGTATCTGACTGACTACGCGACAGGGGAAACGACCAACATCACGGACGCAATGTATGAGAAAAACGGCGTGAGGTGGACCGAGGAGATGACGTACAACCTCGAGCACAACGACATGGAGATCTCTGACGAGTTCGCAGACGCACTCCTCGGCAGGGGAAAACGATAGGCGTCAAGGACCATCTGCCACGGCTGGAACGGGGCCGCCCCGAAGGGCGGCCCCCAGGCCCGGATGGGCCGTTTGATTTAGGGTTGTGCGAGGGGATTATTTGGCAGGAGTCCAGGTAGAAGATTCAGTGGACCAGGTGTAGGT